>Ga0315914_1000058_pt1 | contig 86255 bp, 43 predicted proteins | sample MpolenodulesMG_FD_203920 | JGI IMG/M metagenome (GOLD analysis project Ga0315914, IMG submission 203920) | Medicago polymorpha root nodule microbial communities from Los Angeles, California, United States - elongated nodules | ecosystem: Host-associated > Plants > Roots > Nodule | place: USA...
AAATCTTCAAAGTCATCAAAATCCTGCAAAGTCTTTTAAAATCCTCAAGACTTTTTTAAACAAAAATTGTCCTTTAAAATCCTAATCCAATACACCCTACTAAAACTTTCTCTCTCTCTCTCTCTCTTCAATTCCAATGGCATCACCGTAAATAACCAGCCAAACCATGTCTATTTTCATCAGTATTTAGTCCACTTTTTTCTTTCACACTCTCTCTTTCTTCCTTCCTTCACGTTTCTCTTCAAAAACCATACACAATTTTCCGACGAGTTTTTCCGGTCAACATTCACCATTAACCAACTCCGGCAAAGTAACCACCTCACGGTCTTAGATCCAATCAGATCAAACTTCTCTTGGATTAATTCTCTCTCCACAATGTTTTAAGCAACTAGGATGAATTCTCTGTAGATCCTTGTAGTTGGGCTATGATTACTTGCTCTTCTGATTCCTTTGTTATTGGCTTGTAATTACTTCTCTTCCATTATAAATATGGATCAATTTGGTTCAGGTTATCAAGTATGCAGACCCCTAGAGTTAATAGAGATCCATATCCAAGTTACGGACCATCCGCTTCTACTCAATCCCAATACATGAAATTTATCCCAACCCATAATTTTCAAAACAATGATTCAAAACAATGATGCTTGTTTAAACTATGCTTTTGAATTTGTTTAAATTATGCTTTTTGGACCGGTTTGATTTATGTTTTTTTATGAAAATCAAGCGTAAGACTTATGATTTGATGATTATGTAATGTTTTTTTTTGGCTATGCAATGACTTTTTTGTTGTGCTGTTCATTTGATTCGGATTGATATATCAACTTTAATCAATTACAAATTCAATCACATGACTATAGGTTTCAAATCCAAGGGCATGAATATTCCGATCACTTTAATTTTATCATAATATTTAAAAGCATTTTGTCGTTTTATGTTATTAACTTGGATGCTATCATAACCTACTACATTCTTCTCTTCAGGCCCTTGTGATAGACATTAGTATAATTTATTTTTTAATGAATGGAATACCGTATCTAGTGGAAGTACATGTGCCGTAGAAATTATCTAAGATTATTATATCAATCAGTTGAGTATACAGACAAATGATAGGACTGTAACGTACGTATTGATAAATTGATAAGAGAAATGTTTTCTTACATAAATTAATTTTGACAATGATACAAAATATATACGGTTTTCGAGTTTTATATTTTGTTTTTCTCCTATAGATGTTTGTTATCTCAAATTAATTAGGTCTGATATCCACATTCAATTGTATACAGTGTTGATATACGATGGAAACTGGATATCCAATAATCTAAATAATACAATTAAATTGCTAATACCTTAACAGTAAGTTAGTAATTAAAAGACTAGAGAAACTTAATTAAATTGCCAATCAAATAATCCAATGTATTTTAGGTTAGCCGTGACAAGACTTAGTTCCGTTGACGGGTAATCTGCAAGTTATTTGTCGATGAAGTCCGGAGTGATTTTGAAGAGTCTACAAGATCCAACTCGCTTAATTGTTTTTTACTTTGAAAAATAAAATAAAATAAAGTGTATTCGGGACTTTGCACTGAAGAACAATATCATAATTACACACACATAAAGAATTTTTTTTAAATAATAAAAAAGAAATTAATAAAAAAATGATTGAATATTTGAACATAATTTTTTTATGTGTGTGTTTAAACACTGTTTATTTTGTCATCCATTAAAAAATCAATTAATCACGTATATCACTCAATCAATGATATCATTATTATACAAATATTCTTTAGCACCTAAATATAACTTAGAAGCCAAGTTATTAATCAGAAACCTCAAAATAGGTAAGTGACAAATTTCAAACTCACATGTTCCACAACACTAGGAGACTTTACCAAGATTTGGAATTGGAAGGAATATAATCTCTACCTGGCTTTTTTCTACAAGAGGATTATTTATATAATAATTTTTGAGAAAATATAATTGCGTGTATGTGTATTTGTATGCCCTTGTTGCCTTGGTACGGTGTATGAAACCCTGTAATGCAAACTTGCTACCGTGCACTAGAAGGATAAGACAACAACTAAAGTCCTAAACAAGTTGCATTCATGTTGATATTTTTGTAGGGATGAAAAAAAATTCATGCACGTGGATATTTGTAGATAAAATCTATCACATGCACGGTGTGAGTAGTTTATAGGATATTCGTGGGGTAAAATAAATCGATAAGTTAATTGATAGGTTATTGATATAATATGAAGAGAGATAAAGATAAAATAAGATATCAAAGTATATGAGAATATGAGATGTACAAATATCATTGCTGTAAAAAATAATACACATCCAAAAGTGATTTTATATATACATATGAAATTAATGAAGGTGATTTCAGCTACACTATCTTCTTTGGATTTCTGGAGCTTCACAGATTACAGGTTCAATCAACACACATCACCGATGTTAAAGGCTAAATAATTGAATATATAGTCACATTGTTTTCATGAGATTAGAAAGAATTTTCAATTTCTTAATTTTGACTTTCCTTCTTTTTCTTTTGATTGGTGGTGTAGAACATTTGAGAATGTAATTCAAATTTTCAAATGTGATTATAATCATATTCAAAAGGATCAATCTTAAGTTCTCAATGTTTGTCAAAGAGCCATACTGGCACAATTAAACTCACCTGAATTAGTTGCTTATTTTCCAAGTAACAAAAATTCTTTGTAGGCATTTCCTACACCGTAAACAAAATCATAGGGTTAGAAGCAGTGACGGATCCATAAATTTTAACTTACAGGGACAATGTTTTATAAAATAAATATTTATACAAAATTTTTAGCAATGCAAAAGTGATAAAATAATAACATTATTATCGTTGAACAAAATATTTGACATTATAAACACTATACTGTTATATATTGGAAAAATTAAAGACTTATTAACATCTACAAATTAAAATTGTTATTTTTGTGTCTTTATATTTAAAAACTATGGTACAAATCATTTAAAATTTCATCTCAAATGCATTTACACGTTTTATTTTATAAATCATGAAAATATACTCTTTTTATAGTTTAAATTTTTATTTAATGGGAACAATCTATTATTTTAAGAGGGGACAATAATTAAAATATCAAATATTTAACACACAATATAGAAAAAATAGTGGGGGCAATTGCCCCCAATTGACTATGTGTACATCCATGCATGGCTAGAAGAATTATTTTGGTTTAAAAATTTAAGTGTAACTATTTGCATTTTCAACTATAAAAATGAAATAAGTTAAATAAATGCATATAAAATTATACCCTCTCTCTTACGTGAATCAAAATATTTATTTTAAGAGGAATTTTTTGAATAAATTATAACATTATATATATGAAAATCAAACACGAATGGAAGGCAAGCATGTAACAAATTGCGCTGCTAAACATGTTTGGATTGCAAAACATATTTTAATATAGATAATATTTATAGACCTAAAAGACATATCATTGTTATATACGACCTTTTGAACTCTACGTAAAATATCAATAGTCTCTAATGCTAAGATGCCAAAAATATCAACCACAAATGATATATTTAATGATATATTTAGAACAATGTTAACTCTCAGAACACACACGTTTCGTCATATTGGAGTAATTTACTTGACACAACACATGCAACATAATGTTCAACATTCTACATTCACCACATGGTGTGTCACTTTCAATTCATGATCCTAATTAAATTAGTTCCCATTAATTTTGCTAATGAAATTTCAACCATTCCTGTATATTTCAGGCAGAGGGGTGTTGTAAAGCATGGTTGTTAATTTATTTGATATATTTTATATATATGTCCTTTTCATAAAAGAAGTTATACATATTTGTCAAAATCATTGCCGTTATGGCTGCCGGGTTCGATGGCATCCTAGCTACATACCAGTTAGCACCCCTAGTATCTTTCTTATGGATTTGAAAATGTTCCAAATAAAAGATAAATAATACAACTCAATCATACACAAGGACAAGGATATGAGTACCAACATTGAGTTGATCATTTTTTAAAATAAAAATAAAAATTGAGTTGATCACAATGAAACAAAAATAAGACCATTTAAATAATGTCTTGAATTTGATAAAAAAAAGTCTTGAATTAGAGACTCATCGAAGGCGATCAATCACATTTTTTTAGATATTAGTTGTTACCAAAGTTTTTTTTTCTTCAGTAAAGTTATTAAAGATGTTGGAGTCAATGAATGTTAATTCAGTTAATAAATAGTTGATTCATACTCTACAAAGGTGTGGGTTTATCTATCGGTACCGGTGAGAGAATCTCTTTGGATCATCTCTAAGTATTGTTTTTTGAGTCTTAAGACATACTCTAATCTTGTTGAGCCCCGTTGTCCAACAGATGACGTGAATTTCTTATAAAAAAATTAAGGAAAAGTTGGTATTTTACACCTATAATACAGTTTAAATTGTCGATAAATTATAAATAATTTGAGTAACTTTGAATAAATTATAAATCACAAATCACAACCAAGCCAATGAATATGAAAGAAGCCAATGAATAATGAAACAAAGTTATCATTTTCTATGTTTTTCACTACAACTCCTCAATGCCAAGCCAAAAACTTATAAGAGTTTATTAAGAGTTTGTTTGTTTTCCAAAAATATCTTCTATTGTCGTTTATTTTTATTTTTTACTCCGTTTTCTAGTAAGAAAGTAACACAAGTAGTATCATAAAGAGTAGTGATATTTAAACAACCATTTGATACAATTTTTTTATTTTTCTCTTTTTTTATTGGTCAAAAACAATGGAGAGAGAAAAAGGAAAAGAAAGAATAAGAGAATAATGTGAGTATGAGAGATAAAATTGTTAAAATATTGTCATAAAATGGTTGTACAAATATCATTTCTCTATCGTAAACTTATATATTTGTCAACCGAATTTATGATTTGGATTAAAAAAACATAAAATAGCACATACACTATTAACCTGAAACGGCCAGTATAAGTTTTGAAGTAGCATGGAGCCAATAAAACATTGATCTAAATAAAATTATTACCAAAAAAGTTTTACCAATAAATATAAACTATATATCATTGTCAAAAATAAAATTTAACTGTAGCATTGCAACTAAAATATATTCATAACTCATACTAATCAAATGAAACGCTCATGTCAACATGTGAGTTTTTTTTTTTTTTTTGACTAGAACATGTGAGTTAAATCGAGACATAAAATATTATAGAAGAATTACATCAAATGCATGCATCTTTACTGTGTAGCTCATGTGTGCATAGTGTTTTCTTCCCTATAAATAGAACTTCAAATTCCTTATTTATACATGTCAACTAAAGAAAACTCTTCTATTGAAATTCTTCCTCCTTTCACTTTGTATACCTCTCTCTTCTTTTAAAATGAAGACTATGAACATAAACACTATTACATTGATCATCACCATTGCTTTTTTGGTTTTGTATTCAAGTTTCGAAAGATGTAGTGCCACAAGAGGCCACACTTGGAGGAAACTCAAAGCTGCCTCTTCTACTTTCAATGTATTAGAATTTGGAGCTAAAGGTGATGGACATTCTGATGACACAAAGGTGATCACAATTTGGTTCATTGTCTCTATCTGTTTATCTATCTACATGTTGTCTAGTGTAAGTTTGAGAAGAGTTAATCTCAAATGAATATCTTTATATGGATTAATGTTTTAGTTGAATATTACCAAGTAGCCGGTTGAGCTAAAATGATTAATGAGTTACAAGTTTTTTTTTGTTGGTGTCCGGGGTTTGAACCTTAGACCTTGCATATATTATACATTGTTCTTACCATCTGAGCTAAGCTCATAGAGACCGGTTCAAGATTAATTGATTGGGAGAGTATGAATTCCAATTTTAGCTAAAACAATTATTAAACATACTTTATTTACCTCGCGGTCAAAATAAATTAATTATACTTTTTATGTATTCTTTTGGGTCTTAACTTCTAATTCTCATAGGAAAAGGACTCAGGTAGAGTTCGACCGAAAAAATTAATAAAGAGTAAAAAATTGTTATGGTTATGGTTTAAACTCGAATACTATCCATCATTTCAAGTTTCATTGAAGCGAGTCCAACACTTCGATTTTTTTGTGTTGTGGTTATATTATCAACATTAATTTCTATCATGTTTTCATCAATGTATATCATTTTTTTTTCTATCATAGTAATATTATTAATTTATTACTACATAAAATGATAGGCCTTTGAAGAAGCATGGGCAGCTGCTTGTAAGATGGAGGCCTCAACAATGGTTGTTCCATCCGGTTCTGTTTTTCTAGTAAAGCCAATTTCATTCTCTGGCCCTAACTGTGAGCCTAACATTATTTTTCAGGTGAATTAGTTAGTTTATTCACTTCTCCTACATTTTCTTGCAATATGTGTGATGTGTAATCACTAGCAGCACTAGAATATAATTCAATATGTATATACACAGACGTGTGTGTCAAGTAAATACATGTTTTAGAATTTAATTCATCAGCTTTTTACTTATAAATTAATCATCATGGCCGGCCCAAGGCCAAGCCAATAAGACAAGGGTTTTGAGCCTAAAAAAATATTATTGAGAGCTACTTTTCCACCATCACATTTCTTCTTAGAAACCATACCTTGTAAAATTGCCAATACAGATAAACGAAAATACTATTTTTCCTTGCGTCAGATGAGTTGGTCCGATGATGTTCATTTGAGATCTTGGAGTATGTTCATCTTCAAGATCCCAAGTTCAATTATCTCTGTGTCAATTTGGGTGGACAAATTTAACTTCTTAAGAAAAAAACTCAATATTTAACATGTCGTGTTCATAAAAATACATGCAGCTAGATGGAAAAATCATTGCTCCTACAAGTCCTTCAGCTTGGGGCTCAGGTACTTTGCAATGGCTTGAGTTCACTAAGCTAAACAAGATTACAATCAAAGGCAAAGGTGTCATTGATGGTCAAGGCTCTATTTGGTGGAATGATAGTGAGAAACTACCAAAAACCAAACCAACGGTAAGAATAATCTTTGCATTGAACTTCTTTATCATTGAAATATGGATTTATTTTATATGCAAGTTTTTTCAGTATCAAACAATTACAATTGCTGAATCATTAAAAATGTTTGACTTTAATCATATCTGTTTTAAAAGTTATGCTTTCAATCATATCTAACGGTAGCGACATTTTGCAAATCGGTCACAAGATAAAGTAATTTGGTTGCTAAAGGAGAAATACTAAAATTATTTGGTCACTAAATCGGTTGCTAAATATCGAATTTTTAGTGGTCGATAAATCATAACCATCTAATTATTAAAAAAACAACTTTAATAATATCTACTTTAAAAATCATACAAATAATTTATATATAATTTTGATTGACAATGTAATTTTTTATTTTTTTTACATTGACGGTCCATCAAAATTAATCTCTATTTTTTTTTTTTGAGAGGATCAAAATTAATCTCTTAAAACTATAAGATTCTATCATATGTGATTTTGACATTTTTGTTATATGTAGGCACTAAGGTTCTATGGGAGTGATGGTGTAAGTGTGAGTGGTATAACCATTCAAAACAGTCAACAAACCCATCTCAAATTTGATTCATGCACAAATGTTCAAGTCTTTGATATAACAACTTCATCACCTGGTGATAGTCCTAACACAGATGGAATTCACCTACAAAATTCCCGAGATGTGCTCATCTATAGCAGCACATTAAGTTGTGGTAAGAATTTCACAAAATGTGTATGAGTTTTCTAGAAGAAATGAATTGAATACATTTCATAATGTATCATTTCTTCATCATGTAGGGGATGATTGTGTGTCTATACAAACCGGATGTTCTAACATATTGGTGCACGATATTAATTGTGGACCTGGTCATGGAATTAGTATCGGAAGTCTCGGAAAAGAGAACACCAAAGCTTGTGTTTCCAATGTCACCGTTCGTAATGTTATTCTCCAGAACACCTTGACGGGTGTGAGAATCAAAACATGGCAGGTATAATTTATAGGGAAAATTCAGTTTAAATGATTTTTTTTTTAATCAAACACTTTAAGAAAAAACAAGTTATTAAAACATTTGCATAATAATCATTATTAAGTTTTGTTATATAAAAAAATATTAATAGTTGAGTTTTCAACAAAAAAAGTTTGTTCCAATTGACGAACAATTAAGATATTGTATTCGAGTTTTGTAAATAGAGAATATATTCGCTAGAAAAACATTGTTCTTTTATACCGATGCATTTTGCTCGACTTGAATTGGTCGGAGATTCAAATTCATCGAAAATCTAGACCAAAATAACATTTCTTTAATGATATCTTTATATATAAGTTAAACGATTGTTTCAAAAACACTAAATAAAAGAAGTCTGATTAATAAGTGTCCTAAAAATGTTGTTTAAGAATTCCAAACAAAATAATTGTTTATTAAAAGTTTAAAGTATAAATCTCTCAATATATTAAATACTCAACTTCACATAACAAATAACTCTATAGACTTTTAAACAAGAATATATTAGAGCACTCATTAGTACTTGTCTAGTCAAAACAAGTTTCTATGTCTCAATTTTTTTCTTAAATTAAGTTTCCTAATTTATTTGTAAATTATAAATTCTATTCAACAGGGAGGCTCAGGCTCAGTCCAAAACATCATGTTCTCAAACATTCAAGTTTCTGATGTAAAAACTCCAATAATTATTGATCAATTCTACTGTGATGGTGGAAAGTGTCATAATGTGACATCAGCTGTGGCAGTATCAAGCATACATTATGTAAATGTACATGGAACTTACACTAAAGAACCTATTTATTTTGCATGTAGTGATAGCTTACCTTGTAAAGGTATAACCCTTGATACAATAAAGCTCGAATCAAGCCAAAACTCCAATGTTCCTTTTTGTTGGAAAGCATATGGTGAGTTGAAAACTGAAATTGTTCCTCCTCTTGATTGTCTTCAAAGAGGGAATCCATCAAGTGGTGGAATCACTTCTAACGAAGAAAGTTCTTGCTAAACTTAATAATCATCGACACTTCAGATTAAAAGTATGTTCAAGATTGATACATGTTGGTGTCTGGCATCGACACATGTGTTGCATTCAAATCTTTATTTTCTTAAATATTATGGGTGTCAATGCAGTGTTTGGTGTCTATGTGCTTCATAGATTTTATACGAAAGATTATCGTATAATATATAGGTTATATATAGAAAATTGTTATCTTGATTTCCAATTCAGAGTGTGAGGGAAATTAAGATTATTATATTATACATATAGGAAGTTGTTATATTGATTTCAAATTAGTTTATGTGTCTCTCATATTATAAAGAGTAATGTTATATGAACATCTAAAAATTAACAACTTTTAGACAACTAGTATAAAAATACATCGATTATAACTATTGATGTGACTGTAAGAGAGAGAAACAACTAACTAAAAAATGATATAGTATCTATACAGTATAGATATGCGATGTTGGACAACCAAAAGATTGTCGATATATCATCTATCTAATATAAATGATGTACCCTCATGTATTTGACACATTTTAGTTAATAGAAAAAGTTAGTTTACGTGTAACCGAATGTTGGGTGACATAGTGAAAAGTGTCACAGATGAAAAACTTTTTATTCTATTCTTACTTTGATTTGAGTAACATCATACATAATAAACAAGGATTTCTCTCTATCCCAAGTAACAAGGATTTCTTCGTTACCTATTTAGTTTTTTTATTTGTAAAAAGAGAGAGATTGTATCAAGATGAATTCATAAATTAAATATAAAAGCTAAAATAGTTAGTGAAATAAAAGAAAAGAAGCAATTGGTGAAAAGAAAACAAGTATAATTCCATAAAAAGAAAGACAACTAACAAAATTTCATTAGCAAAAGTTAGTCACGATCATGAATTGAAAGTGACACACCATGTGAATGTTGAACATTAGGCTATTATGTTGCATGTGTTTAACTTATTTCATTTTTGTAGTTGAAAATGCAAATAGTTACACCTAAATTTTCAAACTAAAAGAATTCTTTTACCCCCGTGATATTGTTTACGGTGTACAAAATGCCTACAAAGAATTTCTGTGACTTGGGAAAATAATTAAGCAATCAATTAACCCACTTGGATTGGCTTGATGATATTGGCTTGGGATCTGGGAGTGTGCTCTTCGTCGATGTGTCAGGTTTGATTCTCTCCAGTACTAATTTGGATGGACTAATTTAACTTCTTAAAAAGAAAATTAAGAAAAAAAATTAAGCAACTAATTCATGTGAGTTTAATTGTGCCAATATAGTTCTTTGACCGACCAACTTTAAATAAAATCTTTTTTTTACAATCAACATTAATTAAAACTTAAGATCGATCATTTTAACCACATTTGGAAATTTGAATATAAGCTAGTTTAGTTAATTACATTCTCAAATGTTCTACACCAATCAAAAGAAAAAGAAAGAAATTCAAAAATTAAGAAATTGAAAATAATTCTTTATAATCTCATGAAAATAATGTGACTATACATTCAATTATTTAGCTTTAACATGGATGATGGGGTGTTCATCCTATAACCTTTGATGCTGTAGACATCCAAATTGTCAGTCTAACTGAAATCACATGCATTAATTTCATATATGAAGAAAGATATGAAATTTTCCATACTATTTGCTATGTCATACAAAGATCCTTCTCATAATCAACCTTGAGGACCGCATCTGAGCACTGAGATTTTGATCCTTTGCTGGAGTATTTGCTTGCACTCCAATGCAACAGCTTCCAAAACTCAACTCCAACACTGATCAATGTGGTTGAAACGTGCACCCTTGAACCCCCACACTTTACTTATGGACACCATCACCTACATGTTTCATTTGATCCACCAAGTTAAAAAAACTGGTTCAAGTCAGACACCTGCATTGGAGTGAAATGCAAAAATTGCAGGCATGCATCAATGTATTCGGGGAAGCTCAATGCAGATACGACCTTGACCAACAACTAGAATATGGAACAAACGCATGTCGCACGCAAATGGAGTTGCAACAAACGACTCCCACAATTGATACATTGTGTCGCTGAGTTCAACGAGACTTAAAATATCAAAATTGTAGGACTTTAAAATCCACAATGCCATAATTTTGCCAATAGTGCTAAGTGTAAACGGCCGCAACAGTTTTATACGAATTTCATTATTAGTGTAAATTTTTCTATTCTATCACTAAGAACAAACTTTCAATTGTATGAACGTCAAAATATATATGATAGTCAAATAATTTTAAAATTCAACCATTGAACAATTATTCAAGCAATAAAATTATAAAATATATAATAGAAAATCAGATTCATGCATGTCACCACCTAGATTATGTTGAATATTTGTGACGTATTATATAAAAAATAATATATTTTTGGTGCCTAGCTCCATAGAGCTATTTGCACCTACAAAAGACAACTCCGCATATACCTTAAATATAAAATAAATAAATGTTACCTATCTAAGTTGAAAAATTATCAAGAGTTTGAGTCTAGAATGAAAATAACGAGCACATGTAGGCAAACCACGTTATTTCATTATAAGCATATAAAATTAATTAAAATAAATAATTTAATCAAATAACTATTTAAAATTTTCTTTATCAATTTATTATTTAAAAAATAAATGAATTATCAATTAAATTTGATATAAGCTACGGCAAATTAAATATAATTTATAATGAAATTTAATGAAAGAGAAAACCGAGAAACAATATTTTTTTTAATAAACTGAGAAACAAATAAATAGTTAGAATCAATGATAAAATTTACGTGATTTTTTTCATGTGATTTTCGTATGGTTTTTTCACTAAAAATACACATTTTTGTGACTATAACAAACCTTTAGAAAGTTGTTGATTTGAGTAAATCATGAGTATGAGTGGTTAAGTTACATACCATACGAAAAGCAATGCGCCTAAGTTTATGAACTTTTCTCATGGGTTTGAAGTCATTAAGAGCAAAATGGTAATTTCGAGTGGCTTTTGCTGAGTCATCAATGTCCTTACCAAATCAGCTTGTGCCACATCACTAATCACATGCCGCATCAGAATCAAATGATATTAGTGCCAAAACAAAAATGATTAAAACTTGCCGTGATTGTTTAAAATGATTAGTAAGTTCAAAGCCGATAACTCAAATGACACATATTTGCAAGTACCGAGTAATATTTAAGCCTTAGAAAAAACCACATCACTTTTTTCATTAATTTAAAATAAAAAAAAAGTAACACAAGAGAGTAAAAATAGTAAGCTAAAAAATAGTGTAAAAAAAAAACTTCCAATGTCGAACATTAACCAAACATTTACAGATCGCTTATATTAACCAATCACAAGTCACAAAAACAAACCAAACCCAAAACGACTACGTTTTATCAAAACGACGCCGTATCAGAAACATTCTCATTTTTTCACTATTACATAAACGTTACAATCATATTCATCATTTCTTTCTCGCTCAAATCGCGTTTCGCTATTCTCTTCAAAATATCTCAGATCGAAGAAAAAAAGAGGTAAATTTCATTTTCATTTCAATTTCAATGTTAATTTTTATTGAATTGTTGAATTATTTTTGGTAAAATCAAATTCATTTTCTTCGATCTATCTCAATTTCAATTATGATTATTGATTTTCATTTTTAGTTCAATTTGAATTTTCTTCGATCTGTTTCAATTTTAGTTACGATTGTTGAATTTGATTTGATTTTGCGTTTCTTGTGATTGAATTGATGAATTTTTTTGGATCTGATTGAATTTTGATGATTGATGATTATGGATCTTGTGGATCTCAGCGATTTGTGTAGGTGAAGATGGGGTTAACGTTCACGAAGCTGTTCAGTAGGTTGTTTGCGAAGAAGGAGATGAGAATTTTGATGGTAGGTCTCGATGCGGCTGGTAAGACTACTATTTTGTATAAATTGAAGCTTGGAGAAATCGTTACTACCATCCCTACCATTGGTTAGTTCAATTCCCTTTCTCCGTATTCATTTTTACGAATGTCTTGTGGATGTGTTCGGTGTCATGTCAGGTGTCTGTCTTAGTACTTTGTTGATAATGATACCTTGTGTTATAATTTTGTAGATCAATGATCACACGGTAGAGCATATCGTTAAGATTAACATAATACACTCTCTGGTGTCAAATATAAGTAACGATTCTATTTTCAGATTCATTGAGTATATGTTTGGTTCCACTTCTAGATGGGTCAAAATTAATTATGGAGGTGTAGAGTTGATTCTGACATGTTTGGTTGCATTCAAGGAGAATCAATTCTTCTTAAGCTATAATTTGTAGCTTTTGATTCTAGAATTGATTCTTAAACACATTTATAATTCAACTCACTTTTACATGAATGTATCCAAACACAAATCTCAATTTTCATTCGAATCAATTTTACAGAATCAATTCACTCAAACTAAATTTTTGCCGCCATAGAACCAAACATACACCAAGTAATTGATTTATCTGGTTTATAATATAGACCAAATATATTAGTTATTTAATAAACCGAAAAAAAAATCTTTGCTTATATTTGAGATTGGAGGGAGTACAACCTCTGTCATAGGATTGTTACTAAATCATGACAATTAAGAAAATTGGTTGTTATATGACTTTTCTATTCTTTGAATTTATATATCAATGACTAATTACACATGAATAGAAGACAAGCGGGCAACAAGCTGCGCCACTAGGCCTTTTTGAAAATTGCATTGTTTTTAGAAGTTTGACATCTAAGAGGAAGGATTAATTTATTGGAAAATGATTTATGTTGCGAAAAGTCATGTGCACAAATGCCCAACAATCTATAATTTCCTCCTAAAAACCAACTGAACCATTTCTCAATTTTTTAACTGACAAGTGTGTCTAGTTACCTTCGTATGCAAAACCTTGCAGGCCATATATCTTTACTCTAATTTAGTTTCTCTAGTTACATAAAGTGATGCAAAATATAATCTTCATTGCTAGTTACAGAAAGAGATGCAAAATAGTTAGAGATATTTTGGTAAGAAATAATTAGTGAAGTTGAAAATTTGAGAGGTCCTTTAAAAAGAACCGTGAACAATTATTATTTCAAGAGGGTCATATGTTAAGGGATAAAAGTAGTATTTTTTTTCTTTCTTTTCAAATATATGAATGAATAAACAAATTCGTTCCAATTTTAGTTTTGCTTAGGGGTGTCATGACAAGGAAGTTTGATATATGGTTATTTGTAATTGTAATACTGATTAATTATTAATAAATGACCATTTTTTTATAAAATTTGGACTTACTACGATCGATGACTAGTGGAGTTACTGCTGCAAGTAAAGTGCATCCCCTTAGGCGTTCTTACTCTAGTTTAATGCATGATTTTGTCCGCAAGTCCTTGCGCCTTCACTTGTGTATGTATGTGAGTTTCCAATGACTCTTGCCATTTCGTCTATCTACCAAAAAGAAAAGTGCATCCCCTTAGGTAAAGATCAAATGGTTCAGATTCCAAAATTTGAGCAAAACATATTTAAATCACGAACTTAGGAATGTTAGTTGTCTGATCTTTATCTAACAACTTTGATTTGTCCGACCCTTGGCAATCAAGACATTGTTAATTGGGTTTTGATAAAAAATATTTTGTATTGTTAGCTAACTAGTAATGAGGCCCACACGATGTGTTTTTTAATGTACTTATGCCATCTTATGGCTGTATGTCTATAAAATAAAATAATTTGAGTCATTTTTATCTGCAGGATTTAATGTTGAAACCGTGGAGTACAAGAACATCAGCTTCACCGTGTGGGATGTCGGGGGTCAGGACAAGGTACAGTTCTCTTCTGTGTCGATTTATGTTTGTTTGTTCTGGCGAAAGAGAACCAGTAGACGTCATGCATGGCTATGAATGATTCACAATCTTAAACAGTTTTCATTGTCACGACTCTATTCAAGCTTTATAATCCGGGATTGTTGCACCTGCATGTGGCGTGTTATGTGTTTGTTCCACTATTATGAAGGGACAAAGTGAAGAATAAAGGGGGAGATGAGTGAGTGGGTTGTTGTATATAGGCGTTCTTGCTCTAGTTTTATGCATGATTTTCTTTTCTGATGCATATCATTTGCTCAAATTGATGTATCTATTGCTACATCGTTTCATATTTGGTATCACTACGTGAACCTTTCTTATTTTGATCAATGTTTGAATACACCTTTTCAGCAAGTCTTATGTACTGTGTATGGCTGTGGTTTTTGCTTACTGGCCCATGTGTATTCCATTACAATTTATTTTTTTATTCTTTTTTTAATATAACGAGGGATTATGCTATTTCCATCTGCAGATCCGCCCATTGTGGAGGCACTACTTCCAGAACACCCAGGGTCTTATTTTTGTGGTTGATAGCAATGATAGAGACCGGGTGGTTGAGGCAAGGGATGAGTTGCACAGGATGTTGAATGAGGTAAACTGATTTTATAGAGATGCATCCTTTGTTATTTATCTTGTATGATTTTAGTATATCAAATCCTTCACAGTTCACTTTTGCATGTTTTACAAGTTCTCTAAAAACATAATACTTTGTTTTTGTGGGCTTTCTTCTTGCTAAGCTAATCATGTGCATGCTTGATAACACCTTTTTTGGTGGATATAATTACAATACTTTAATAGCTTTCCTAGGAAACTAGCAAAAATAATGTTTTAATTATCATTAAGACCTTGATAGCAACTCTGTAGACTTAATGGATGTAATTGGAATTCTATGTGTGTTACTGAATTATCAACCAAGATTTTATTGTATGTTTGTTTTTGGTGTTCTTAATGGCTTGTCTCTTGTTGTTTATTCATAGTTTCACACTACATGGTTTGCACGGTTTTGCCCTTTCCTCTGCTGATGTTTGTTATATAAACTTTTCTTATTTATTTTGTTTACGATTATATATAATTAAAGGCTGTTAAAATTAAGTGATAGTCTTAAGTATATTGGAAATATATAATGATGGTATGTGAACCTGGATGGTAATTTTGTTTCAGGATGAACTTAGAGATGCTGTTTTGCTTGTTTTTGCCAACAAACAAGATCTTCCAAATGCAATGAATGCTGCAGAAATAACTGACAAACTTGGACTTCATTCTCTCCGCCAACGCCACTGGTATGAAGATCTGATCTTTTGCATTGAAATAAATTCTCATTTGTGTAAATCTTGAGTTATCTCAACTAGTTGCCTCAATTATGATTTAGCATTTTCTTGCATATATATACTATCTTGGAGTGAACTTTGTGAGTTTTGTAACCAGATTAACTAATCACCAAGAGACGTGCATAGGTGAACATCCATTTTTAATGCAATGACTTGATTTATTTCAGGTATATTCAGAGCACTTGTGCAACTTCTGGAGAGGGTCTTTATGAGGGTTTGGACTGGCTTTCTAACAACATTGCAAGCAAGGTAATTCATAATGCTATACACTTGTAGCTCTAATTTTTAATGACCACTCTCCATCCTCCTGTTTTCTCTGGAACAAATTGCATTATAAGTATGCAAAGGTTAAAAGGAGAAATGTAATATGTAAGGAAAACTGAACTAATATTATCTGCAACAAAAGTTTGTCTTCAAATACTTTTAGACATGACATGTATTATTTGTATATATAAGGTGACTAACCTACCTTTTTTTTATGTTAACTCAGGCATAATGAGACATTTGAACAATTTTGGGTGTGATCTGATCATTTCCTGAGTCTGGTGGTTCTTGAAGAAGGATGCTTTTCCTTTCAAGTGAATATTGTAATAGAGGAATGATTGTTAGAAATATTCTCCTCTTCAGTGTTACTTGGGTTTGTATGATTGCTTAAATGAGCTAATACTTTTAGCTGTAATTGGAACTCCTGCAATCTGTTTTGGTGTGCCTTTTCATGTTAATTTTACTAGTTTGATTATCGGTTGAATAATTCTGCAGGTTCTGTTTTTGGATTATTAACATCATAATTGTTTTTGTTATAAGATGTAAGAGGATAGTATAATAAACGAATAGTGTCTTCATAGAATTAACATGGACGTTGAACTTCGGATTTTCTACTTCTCCACATTTAAGGTGTGCGAGTCTTGCAAATTCCTGGGAACATAAAAAGTGTCAAGCAGAAATAAGAATAGTGTCTAGTAACGGAAGATAGATACAGACGTGAGATCACTTAACAATTTTTCTTCTCTCTTTTGACAAATTTTTTCATTACGTTCTCCACACATCTTTCAGACACATAATCCTTCAGTATTGAATCATGTGAATCAAACTTTTTGCGTATACATGTTCATGATTTTTTTTTAATTTAAATTTCTAGGATAGAATGCCAAAAAAATATTTCAATAACCTGCTAATTTGCCCCCTACTGGAGGGGCTCAGGCATTCAAGTTTTTTGTCCCCTTATATTTTAATACAAAGTCTAACTATCACAATTGACATTGAATAGATTGAGTCTAAAAATTTGATAATTAATCACCTGAGCATCCAGCACAGCCTGGATTAATTATATATGCATCATTGATTTGACCTCTATTTGAAATTAATTAAAACCTTTAAGGAAAGTTTAACATACATCAATATTCATAACATTATATTTCAATATCTATCGCAAGTAGAACGAAGGAATTAACTCCAAAACTTGTGACAAGATATGTCAAGATTAGTCATAGTAAAAGAGTTTATCTAGCTAGTATAATTCAAGAACTGCATGTTTGGATTCAATAGCTATCCAAATTTTAAAACAACTTCTCTTATTTAGCATGATGTGATATTTGGACCAATAGAGCATTTATTATTTTATTAAAATAAGATTATAGAATCCTCCAAAATATTAAGAGTAAGAGTATATTTTCTCTGGGACTGTGTCACACTTGTCTTCTATTGAACTACTTTCATTCTTAAAAAATATCTCAATTGTCCTATGTCTTTTGGCTAGAAATATTGAAACAAATGGTGTTTGAGATACTAAATTCAACTATAAGTTTAAGATCATCTCTGGTATGACGTAATTTTCATAAATAATAAGATAATGTACTTTATGTAAAGTCTAGTTAAATTGAAAGTAACAATTTACTAGTTCGACATGAAACCTCACAGGTGTATGTGTGAGTTTTAACTGATGTTTGTCATTTTGTCTATACAACAGTAACGTCTACACATTAGTAAACAAGTCCTAGTTCGTACAAAAGTGATTATAAACACAATGATTTGTCTCATTAGGAATCATGCTAAATTGTATTTTGGTGTGGCAAAAATATGAAAAAATCTATGAATTAAATTATACTAAAAATAATAAATAACATTGTTTGATTCAATACATTTACAATAAAAATCTTCTATAGACGAAACTACAACTACAATAGTACAATACTGTTAGAGAAAAAAGTTCTTCCATCATAATTAGTGAAACCCAAACATCTGAACAAGCACAATTAGAAAAATCCAAAATGCAAGTACAATACAATAATAACAAAAATTCATTTCAAATCATGAAGAAAACAAAGCCATAACAACAAAACATGTAAGTGTTATTAGTGTCTTGACATAAAACGGTGACGGAGTCATGAAAAAAAAAATAGGTGGTACACTAGAATAAACTAAAACTGTAAGATAAAAACACAAAATTTAAGTTGTAATAAGCATTAAGTTAATTATAAAAAAATTGAACTAAATGCCTTAAATTAAATCTCTATGCACTCCAAATAACTTAAAATCAACAATAATAAAAAAAGAATATTTTATAAATAATTCATCACATAAAAAAGTGTTTTCCTAAAAAAGAAAATCACATAAAAAAGTGTATATTTATAATCAAGTATATTAAAAAGAATAAAATATATTTAGCTTGATAAAATAATAATAATATTAGGACATATGAAGGGCAAGGCATAGGCTAAGGACGTTTTTCTAAAACTCCCAGGGAGCGCAAAGTTCACTGCTGACAATTAAAAAAAAAATCAAGAGAAATGCAAAAATTCTTACGGAGGGAAGAATCAAACTGAAAACATTGAAGCAAAGAGCTCCTAGTACTTATCACTGGGACAAGCTTGACAAGTTATCATAATTTGCACGAAATAATATTTATCATATACCTTTAAACTATTATAGGTAAATATACCTATTGAAACATGGGTAATAATCTGGTGTGGCAAGTGCCACACCATGCCTCATGGTGGATCCGCCCCTGAGGATTTGTCAAACTATCGTTTGAGATTTTATTATTTGCCTCACCGACTAGGGAAAATGGACAAACCATTGCAATCCAAATTAAACTATATTGAAAAAAATGTAGCCAGTGGCATACGAGAATCAGGAACACAATAAAGCTAGAGCAGCAATATGCAATTTTAATTGAAACAAATCTTGATACATAAATCTTAAAAAGGAATTTTAGGGCGTCAAGGAAACAAATATGTAGAGAAAAAGCTTAAAAAAACTCCATTGATAAATAAACTGAAAACATAAAACTTTTAATTTTCATATTGACTTGCACCTCCTTATTTTTATTTTTTTGAAAGAATATTGATCATCACTTCTTGAGTTGCTGCTTTCACCATCTTCAATTTGACGGCCACCTAGAATCGGAGAAAGTCGTCGTTTTAGAGGAATTGGAGGACGAGAAAAATAATAGTTAGGTAAACGAATGTCCTCTACGTTTGGGGGGTCTCCTACGACTATGGCATCGACCTTGACCATGTTCATTTTCATAACAACGATAATTCTGTTAAAAACATAGAGAGATAGTTAATAAATGCGTGTGATGTAGAATAAAAATGATAATTGTGTAAAAATAGAGGAAGTGATGCATTACTTGTCTCCACTGTCCAAAGTTCTGCAACAATACTGCATCAACCTTACAATTGACCCGACACGGAACCCTTCTCGAAAGTATGTTCTTGAGAGCGATACACTTAATGAGGCATAGTGTGCATTTTGACCATCCCATAAGAGTATATGTGGTTTGTTACATAGTCCTTCGATTACGGGGAAATTTACAATATGTAAAATTTGTAGAAGCATATAAGGTTTCTCTCCTTTTAGTGTGCCTTCTTTGTGAATGAAGAGTATGTCATGGATAGCATTAGAGGTCAAATTGACATCTGAGAAAGTCTTAAATCAAAAAACAAAAAAGAATTAGGTTAAATATATAATTTCATTCCTCAAAGATATAAGTAAAGTAAAAGAAAGGTAAAAATAAAAAACAAGAATTATAAAGAGTAAAAATATATTTAACCTTTAAATTTTTTAGGGTTTAAATGGATCTTTTTTAAAGATGAAAAAACAAAAGATTGATCATATGCCGGACCTAAAAATATAAGTAACCCTAAAAATTGTTTTTTTGAAAAACGAAAAAATAGATAGTATACAGGACTAAAAATTTAAGTTACCCTAAAAATTCCTTAAAAAAAAGAAGATAAGTAACCCTAAAACTATGGAATATATTAACACCGACTAACAAAGAGTCCTTATAAGCATAGGGAATATATTTACATACAAAGCAGTCCAAATCAAAGGAAGCAAAAAGGGATTAACCTATATCCATAGACACACAAACGGGTTCAACCACCATATATGGTTTTTTTAAAGAATTATCCCTAAAAATTGTTAAAAGAGGCAAAAAAGAACATTACAGATTTATATTTCTCTTGGGAAGTAGTCTCCACATCAATCGCAAGGGACTTCATCTTTTTTAGGGTAAGAGGATCCATGAAGGAAACGTATAAACTTTGAAGGAAAAGAGTAAAAGGTGTGGGAGGGGTTTGAGTTTGAGCAGAAAACTGATAATAGGGTTTTGAATGGATTTTCGATATTTTATATCCCCACTTCTTCTGATGTTTGTTACAAAACCCATCGGGCCTCACTTGAATGGATTTTAGTTTTACATAAATAAGTAATTTTATTTGACAAATTCTATGGTACATCTAAAACACATTTGAGTATATCGATATACCAATTCTTTAAATTAATAGTTAAATGAGTTGAGTTTTTGAGAAAAAAAATATTTCTTTTATCATTTATAATTATGATAACTAAATTTTATTCATCAAAAATGTCAACAAAATTAAATTAATTTTTTTAAAATTTTTATCACTCGTAATTGAAAACATTGATTATTTTTTACGATAATATGTAAAAAAGATTACTATGATTCTTATAAACAATGAAATGATGTTCTATAAAATATAAATATTGACAAATAGCTATTTATTTCATAAAAAATGATCGTTAATTTATAAAATTATAAAACAAGAGTACCGGTACACCTTAATTTGTGAGTATACCGTAGAAGTTCTCATTTTATTTTTATATTTTTAATTACCTTACTAAGTTAGTAATATTTTTGAGTCAAAGATTAATATTTTCTGTTAAGTGTTACAACTCTCTTAAAACCATTTGTACGCATATGCTTACGTTCCAAATTCTAAAAAGAAATGTTCTCTAACGAAACAAAAAACATTCCAAAAGAAAGCACGATCATTAATCCATGTATAACCAAATGACCACCATTCATATGACATATGTTAAGTCCAGGGGCGGAGCCAGGATTTAAACATCAAGGAGACCAAATTTAAAAGGTAAAAATAAATTCTCAACCATAGGGGAACCACTGTTCTACATTATACAATATACAATATTGACTATATCTTACATGAATATTACTAGTATAAAAAAATAATTGCAAAACGTGGGGGGACCACGGCCACCCTTGCCCCCATGGTCCATCCGCCCCTGGTTAAGCCTTTTGTCAAAAAGAATCCCATGCATACATCTTAACCGTCCAAATCATTCTCTGCATTTATAAAAATTTGATATTTTAAAAATATTAACCGAGACAAACCTAACAACATTCTATATGTTATCATTTATCTTTGTATATTAGTATAAAAATAATGTCAAAAATATGTTATGTGAATGATACACCTTATTAAATTAGGTCGCTTAATATTGAATAGAGGAAGTATCTTAATTGCTAAAGCTTCCTCAACCAATTCTATCCAAAAAAAAAAAAAGCTTCCTCAACCAAGTTGATGTCATTCAGAGTGGTCTCTCTCAGTTTTAACTTGTCTCTAGTAAAAAAATGTACGTTGAAAAATCTTGTGTTCGTCTCTAAGATATTAACAAGAACAAGATAACAATTCTCAACAGTCAATTACTTATTATACCCTAATGATGGATAAAAAGAGAAGGAACTAAGGATTGAAATTTGTTTCTCTCTCTTTTGTTGGAAGGGACAAACTTACTTAGTCATCAATTACTAATATTCTAGGTTTGATAATTGCTCTTCTCCCATGAGTTTTTACTCATTTCCGTCCTACGTGAGTTAACTCACACTCGGTTATTTGACGGGAATGAGCAAAAACAGATGGGAGAAGAGCAATTATCTCTGGGTTTCTATCTCTTCACAACTCTTGCTGGAAGGGAATTTTTTAGTTTAGGCCGCTATGAATGGCTTCTTAAACAGGAGTCTTTGGAAATATCGAAATTTACTTACTTTTGAAGGTAAAACTGAGCTGCACAATATCGAAACTTATGTTGATGATGACTCTAAAAATGTGGTTAGGTTTGTGAACAACGTCCATCTCTTCTTACAAAGATTCTTTATCTTCTTCGTGCTCCTAATGGACATGTCTATATTTCTCATATCTAAAGGAAAGCCAACAATTGTGACTTTCTTGCTAAATTGGGTCATGGTGGTTCCTTCTCTTGATCTATACTTGATGATCCCTCGACCCTGCTTAATTTTTTTATTTTAATTTTAAATAAATTTGTTTCTTCTCTTATTATTAAAAAAATAAGAAAGTTGGGTAGCTCAATTAATTGAAGGAGTTAATTGACGATGGCTCAAAGCTTGATGAAGAAAAAATATATGAATATTACAACTAACATATTAATATTTGTTTATCCAAAAAATTCTTACTAAAGCTGGAATGTTTTTAAAAATTATAAGATTTAGTTGTATTTATTAAAGTAATGACTATTATTTTATTTTTTGCTTTAGATCTTGTGTAAATTTTCACAGATTATAAGTAAATTTTCACAGTTTATGTTCTTTTTTTTTTTTTGTAGTGGCCGAGGTTTGAACTCCGGACCTTGCATATTTTATGCATTGTCTCATCAACTGAGTTAAGCTCACGAGGACAATTTATGTTCTTAATTAGTTATAAAACGTCTCAATGAAAATGTAAAAATAATTAGCTTGACAATGTCAAGTGAATTTCTGTTAATGGGTTAATAAGGTTTTATCTAAATCTAAAATACTAAATCTAAAACATTAGTTTCTTTAATAGCAATATTACAAAATCTAAATCTAAAACATCTAATAAATCCTAAAATACGTGACTTTACGTTAATAAATTGAGTTTTGTTTAACATGTAGAAGTAAAATGGTCTTGTACCATACATGTCTTTTTTACTATTAAGTAAAAAAGTGGCATTGTATCTCATTTAATTTAATGGTGAAATTTTTGATCTAATTTTAAAAACTAACTTGTACATGATGCAAGATTTATCTCACTTATGTACCTTAGAATTAGTCAATAATAGTACTAGAATAAATAAGTAAATGTCGTTATAGAAAACAACAAGAAATTGGGCTGATTTTTCCTTAAAAAAAAGTTGGATCGATTTGCTTGATAAAAGCTGATGAGGTGGTGTAACATATATGGTTAGATGAATCGAATGTTCCACATTGTTTTAATTGCACTGTCTATAGAATATGATATAAAGTGTTGTTTTTTGAAGAAATAAAGTGTTGTTAAATAGCGTATGTTTGGTTCTACGAATTGATTTTGAATGAATTAATTCTATAAAATTTATTTTGACTAAAACTGAATTAAGGTAAAATGATTTATGTTTGGATACATTCATGTAAAAATTAATTAAATTTTAAATTTGTGTGTAAAAATCGATTCTAGAATCAAAAACTATAAATCTTATCTACAAGTAAAATCAATTCTACTCGAAAGCGAAAGCATGTCATAATCAAATTAGGTGACATATATAGTCTATTTTTTTGACAAGATATCCAATCTTTTCTTAGTATGTACTATAAAATATGCAATCGTGTTATTCATTGTAGCACAAATAAAATAATTTTTTTAAAAAAGCAAAAAGTATAAAACACATAATCCAATGCAAACTGCAAAAGATTATGCAAAGAGAATTACAAAGACTCAAAACAAAGCCAATATTGGCTCCCAAAAGCAAAAGGAACAACATAAAAAGAACACCAAAATTGAGCATTATTCAAGGTGAAGCAATATTACTAATAACGACCTTAATCAATTTTTAGTGGAGTAACCACTAACAACAAGTAGTGTCAAGATTAACTTCTTTGATGTGTAAAGAACATTTTTGGAATGACAGTGACCAACCTATCGACACAACATCCTTTGGATGTGAGTCCCCACAATCAAACAAAACAAAAAAGTTTTGGTTTAAATATTAATTTTAAATTGGTTTTATACACACAAACTAGGTTGAAACAATTTAAAACAACTTCACTAAAACCAAACAAATTTAAAAATAAAATACTACTTCAATTTAAAAAAAACTAGTCCATATCAATAATTTGGATATAACTTAGGTTGATTTCAGGTGAATCTACAACTCTTTTTTATTTTAACCCTTTGAATTTTTACGAAACGAGCGCTGATAATTCAGAGTTCAACTATGAGTTAAATATAACATGATTAAAAATTATTCTATCAAGAAATTGGATTTGATTCTTTCGAACAATTCATCGTTTGATGAAATTTATTGAGCACTTGGGTGAAATCTTACAAATACATATATTATAAGAGGTTTTAAGCTACCTACAAACAAAGTCACGTGGCTCTCTTGAAACAACAAACCAGGTAGTTGCATAAATCTCATATGCCAAATGAATATTATAGGAATATTTTCTTAATTGGATAGAAAATGTATGCGAGTATAGTGGCTAGTTGGCAAAAGATGAACAAAGTTTATATTTTGCAAATGAGAGAAAATATCACCATTTCCATCCATTTGATTATTGAGAAAGACTTGCTTAGACACAAGCTTTTAAACACATCATTTAGGCATCCACACACAAAAGTATATTTCATTTATTATTTAAAAAAGAAATAAACAATGTTAATTAGTTGAGTTGAGATTTTCACAATTTCTAAAAAAAAAATTCTTATATTTATGAGAAAAATGGACACAAATGAGATTGATATTGTTGAAACCAATTTTTAAAATTATTTATCAAAATGGATCTCATCAATATATCAATCACATATTTATCATCTCTTATTAATCCAACTCTCAATTTCTTTTAAGAAATGAGAGTATTTTGAACCTAATTAGCTATATTCTCTAAGACCTTCGTCTCATCAATCATAGGCTTGGCCAGCCATGCTTGTATTTGAACAACTCAAACAATCAATGAAACTTTTATGAGTGCATCCATTTTATGCACTCAAATTGAACAATATTAACACCATTGACAATTTTGTGAAATTAGTGAACCTTAGACACAAAACTTCTTCCTTGTCAACTCACAAAGTGTATACACACATGCTCGTTGATAAGACTACAAGGTCACGTTCTCTAGTCGATTGTTCATTCATGTCTACACCAACTTCCTCTATTTAATTTGCTTTGCGTCATAGTTTTTTTATATGCAGATTGAGTGGTAAGTACATCTGAAAACTCACACACAAACAAGAGATTTAAAGTAAACACGAGAAATGAGTAGCGTAACATTTTCAAAATTGAAAGTTGAGTTATGCCTTACAACCTACTTTGCGATAGTTATAATTTGACGATATGTTATCTACAAACCATATTGTTTCTAAAGCAATTCATTTACATTGATGTTTTGATGATAACAAATCAAGAAAATAATTTGCATACCAACGGTTTGTTTAGGTGTGCATGTCAAGTCTAATGAGTGACTCTAATTGACTAGTGTGTCTTGAAGCATCATGAAGCATCTATGCATGAAGTTTCAATAAGCACTAGTGCAAATCAAGGATACAAGACCTGTTTTTTTTAGAGATTTAAGACCACTTTTGCACAAAAACAGGTCTGAAATCTCTAAAAATCAGGTCTTGTATCCCTGATTTGCACTAGTGAAGGCATCCATCTGCGTCGGGTGGACAAGAAGTTTACTTTTCTCTATATCTTAAGTAACTCTGGTTTATGGATAAGTCAAGTTCTCTAAAGCGTTTAGTGCATGCTTCCTATTACAATATAGTGAGAATAAACTAAAATTAGGTAAGTTTAGCTAGAGTTAGTATCTTGGTTAGAGTTAATAACTCTAGTTAACCTCACCTAACTCTAGTTTATTCTCACTATACTGTAATACTTCCATTCAAATGAAAGGCGTTAAGGAGTAACAAAGTCTAAGGAAGAAGTGACATACAAATGATTCTCTTGATGATTAAATTAAGTATCTAAATTCAAGAAATTACACTAAAATTCCTACTAAAAAAATTACTAAAATTCATTGATAATGACTATAGTCTATACATACGTTCACTTCAACACTAGTCTTAAGTCTTAACACTAACTTGGTGTTGAAACATGATGCTTACCTACCTATATGTATACTACATATACCTTTATCTTTTCAACAAAATATATACTATACACACACCTGCATATGATTCAACTCTTTTTTTTGACAAAAAATTTCCTCGTAATTTTACTCTAAAAACACAATTTTTTTCTTTATAAAATAACATAAATTATAAGGGTTATATTAAATCCAAATTTAGTATCACAATATATCATTGAATTATTCATCCTAAGTTATTTACCTTCTAGAATTCGTTCTCTTTCATTTTCAATTTAAATATCGCAAGTACAAATTCGTACTATTGAAATAACTCCAAATTAAAAATAAAAAAAATTAATCCTTTTCAAACCTAGACAAAATAAATAAATCCAAAAACACATCGAATCAATAACAATTGTTGTTACACTATATCTATTCGACACGTATTAATATTATTGGTGACAAATACGACACCCTGTTAACCACAAAAGATGTTATGTGGTAGGGACTAAAACAACCTATTTAAGGGTTGTATCCCTTAATGAGTGTAATCTCTTATTAAATCCGTTCACATGTTTGTGAAGTTCTAATTAAGGTCCCCAATCAAAGTAGTATTTTTAGCCACTAATCCCATGTTATCTTGTGCTTTAACTTTAAGCACTAGAAAGTAAACAATAACATTTCCATGTAAAGGAATTGTATTAATGGTCTCTACTAAATAGTGTTGCTTTGCTGGACTTAGATTATTATTATGCCAATGGATAGAAGAATCAGAATCCACATATTACATCTAACGCTATGTATGGACCTATAGAAAAGCAACTCCCTTTTTTGGAATTTTTGTAGTTAGCAAAATTGCTAACAAAAGTTATAGTTAATATATTTAAGAGAAATGATATTTGTACAACTACTTTGTGACAATCTTTTGACAATTTTTACTCTCATACTTATATTATACTCTTATTCTCTCTCTTCCTTTTTCTCTTTCCATTGTTTTTGACTAATGAAAAGAGAGGGAAAATAAGTTGTCACAAGAGTTGTCTCAAATGAATGTTCAAATATCACTACTCTATATCTAATGGATAATGCATTCATTGATTCTAATGCAATAGTAACATATACGTTTTTCATCTACTCCATTTTTTTCAGTGATATATATATCGATGAGTTTAATGGTGGTGGGTTGACGGTACAAAACAATTTTGCACATACAATCAATCAAAATATTTTGAATTGCCACGTAAATTAAAAATATTAATTGATGTAGCGATTTTAAATATTTTAATTGGTTGTGTGTACAAAATTGTTTTCGACTGTCAACCCACCACTATTAAACTCATATTTGATCATCAAAGTGAATATAAATTTTTTGCTTTGTGTATACAAAATTTATGTTGAAATAAACAATATTATTTGACATTTCAAAAGAGTTAATTTAAAACTAATTAAGGGAAAAACATAACACAGTATGAAAGTGGAGTGGGTTGAAGAATCATGTCAAGAGGTGCACATCACTCAACATTTCAAAACCCATAACATGGATTTCCAAAAATGGTAATGCTTTTATGTAACTTTACTTGGTGTCTCGACTGAAAATTACTTGGTGAGAAGCACATATTTATTTGATAAGATAATGAGTGGCTAACACTTAGTTGAAGTTAGGAAATGGTCTTTTTAACTAATTGAATGATGTATTTATAGTATGGACTTATAAAGTGATATCTTTTCTCTTACTTAGGGCCACGTATAATGTTGTTGTACTTCTATTTATTCAATAAAAATTATTGGTATCTCTATCTCTATAATATTGCAACAACATTTTATCCATTGCTTTTCAATCTAGTTGACTTTGCGGCTTCTTTCCACACTTCATTTTCTTATATAGCTGGTCTCTTAATTGGCTCAATTTGAAGTTAGTTTACTAGTATATTGGGGCCAATCAAATGGAGATATGATCCCATTAATTGGCTCTATGGATATAAGATGAGATTGAACCTTCAAATTATATGCGAAAGATATCATTTTTTATAAACTCTTATTAGAAGTTATATTTTTCGGTGCAACTTAAGTTATTGGATGTGAGGTCCTCGTGAAAATAACTCAGTTGTAAGGAACAATGCATAATATATACAAGGTCAGAGTTCAAACCTCGACCGCACAAAAAAAAACTCCTCTGTCTATAAACATTTTGCAATTCTATGAACATTTAATTTAAGAGTAATGCATAATATCAAGAGCAAGTTTCTCTATGCATAGAAGTACTCTTAATTTAAGACATGTCATTTTATCGCTACCAAACCTTTGAGTTGTCAAATTTACCTATATGTATGGGTGACAATGTGACAAATGGATTGGATATACTTTTAATTTGATTATGATGGATGAATTAAAACAATATATTGATTCATATATATGATCGATTAAAAACTTGTTAGAAGTATCCAATTCACTCATATATGATCCATTTAAAAAAATAATAGTTTAATCTTATTAACGGACGATTATCCAATCCAATCCATCCATGGTTTATGGTTATGTAACATCTTTTTTTTCTAGGGCTCCTTTATGCTCACAGTCACACCATTAGGGCTGATTAAGCGTGTTTGGATAAGTGTTTAAATCGATTATACATGGCTTTATAATTAATTTGAGCTTACTTGGTTTCTTACGATAAGTGTTTAAATCGATTAGTCAGTATTTTCAAAAACAATATTTCTATTTTTATCCTCTTAACTAATGCGCTAAGGGCACTCTTTAATATTTTTTATATTTATTTCAATCTTTCAATTTAAGCAACTTGGTGTAAAAACATTCAACTCAATCTTTCCGGATTTTGAGTTAATCGAAGCAATAAGGAGAGAAAAATAATACTCCCTCTGAATGAAATATAAGCAAAAATTGTAGTTGAGAAGATGATATATGTGGGCTAAATTTTTAGCGAAGAACAACAAAGTGATGCAATATAATTGTCCACATACGATACGATTGGAGTAAAAGTCAATGAAAATTCAATAAATGTGGTTAAAAATGTCAACTTTGTTTTGGATGCAATATAATGTTCTGTAAAATTGGTTTACTTTTAATCTTCTTCAGAAAACCGCTGTCATAATAATTGTCTTATCTTGCTTAGGTGTGAAACTTGTATATCCATTAACAAACTACATGTTTCATTATATTGCCTTTGATGCAAGGCCCTACATAAATCCCCTGAAGTATGGGTTGGTTACAATTTTTCTCTCATTAGACACCTATACATAAGAATCAAGTAAATTTAGAGATAGTTTATTGGGTAACCATATAAATTGTATGCATTAAACTTAAATATGCCACCAACCACGAAGGAATTTTTTTGTGTATACAACAACCTAGAATGTGCTAACATTAGCAAATGCAAATTCTTTATCTCGCAGCCAATGATCTTTATGCTTCTAACTAGGACATCCACATTTGCTCAAGATTGACAACGTTGGTATAACTTCCTAATGTCCAGATTGAGGATCATTTCTTAACACTTTAGTTGGTAAAAAGATGAACGTCTTGAAATAGCGAGAGAGACAAAATAGGGTTACCTCAAGGTGCAAGTAGAGTTAAAGATTCATATTGAACCTTTAACTCTTTCTTTATTTTCCACAGATCGCTTTGAATCTCTCATCATTCTACACGTAAGATGTTGTTATCTCATTACTATCAAACAAAATGCTAATTAACATATAAACAAAGGTATTTCAATTACCTTTCAAATAGATACATCCCACAATATTGTACTGGACCGCGAAGGATTGCTTCGCTAAGAAGTTGAATCGGGAGATGCACTAGTGCAAATCAAGGATATAAGACCTGTTATTTTAGAGATTTAAGACCAATTTTGAACAAAAACAGGTATGAAATATTTAAAAATCAGATCTTGTATCCCTGATTTGCTCTAGTGATGGTCCATTGAGTCAAAGAAACATGGTGGACAAATCTTTTCCATCTTGCATTATATGATAATTAAGAATGTTTTGTTCCAGCTTAACCAAGTCTTTCATCAATAATGTATTACAACATAAGTCTTTAAATAAATGACTTAATTTTGCTAATGGCTTTCATATCTCTACCGGCTAGGAACGAAGTGCATGAATACATGACATGAATCATGACTTTTCCTCGTATGATGTCAAAGTGTATCTTGCATTTGGATTTTCAATCTTTCACTTTGGAAGAGCTCTCATCTCCAAGTATGTGTGTAAACAAAGAAAAGGTACATCCATTCTCACGTTTTCATTGTCATGTGTTTTTCTAGCAACATTCATGATAGTGTCGAACAAATTTCCTCAAAGAAAATCTTCTCAATATGCATCACATCAAGACTTAGAATCAAATATACTAAAGGATAAAGAGGAGGAACACACTACTCAAGAGTTACTTGCTACACAAGCAATCAAAACTCTAGCTAAGGAAAACGGTTATAACAGCTTAGATAGTTAGTTACAAGAGTAGGGTGCTATCTTATATGTTTCACACATGATAAGCTTAGCATAAACTAGCAAGAGGTTCAATATAAATATTTGTAACCTTGTACTTCCTCCGTCTCAAAATGTAAGCAAAAATTGGAATTGATGTATCTGGTACAAATTTTAAACCAAATTAACTTTTATTGACCAATTTTTATTTACATTTTGGAACGGAGGGAGTAATATTAAATCAATCAATGAAGCAATGATTTTCTCTCATATTTTCTCATACTTTCTCTCATTTTCTTCTTGTTCTTAGTTTACTCATTATTTAGAAACTCATGATTACAAAAATATACATATTATTTACACTATTCTTAACATGTGTGAGAAATTTCCACTCAAAAAAGTATATGGGAAAAATATCGAGATGCTTGTAAAAAAGTGATATGATAGTAATTTTTTTTTTCTTTTTTTGATAGTTTTGTTTTCATCATTGATAGGGATTTTTTGTGGGATGTAATTTCTTGAGATTCTAACTTGTCATTAGTCCTAATAGAGTAGCATATCTTGATTTGAATAAGTAAGGCAGAATGGTGTGCGTGTGATAGGGACATTAATTAATAGAAGAGTGACTGCATTTGGTGTAAAGTTGCATTGCAGCGGCGCGACGGTGACATTGACTTGAGATTCAATAAGGTCTTTGAGTTTTAGGCTTTCTATTTTTACTTCTTTTTTACTATTACAACATGTAAAAATCAAGAGTTTCTCTAATATCTACATTCCAAAAAGGTCTAAATGTAACTCTTATTATTTTTAGGGTCTTGTTAACGAGTGTTCCTGAAACAATCTTTAAACATTCTAAAAAATAGCCGGCGAATCTTTATTGACACTACTAGAAAAAGAAAAATTAGCGAGGGAAATTAGTGACGGAAAAAATGAAATTCCTCACAAATTCTTTGGTCGCAAAATTTAGTGACGGAATTAGAGAGAGATTTCACGTTTTCCCTCACTAAATATCCCTCACTAATTTTTGTTTTTTTAGTAGTGTGAAGTGATGTTGGCTAGGTCCTTTCATCGAGTTAGTCTTATTGTTCTTTAAGAAAGTCAAATATTTAAATTTTCAATGCATTGATTACACAAATTTTCATAAAAATTTACCACTTAAAACTCTTAAAGCCCCGGTGACACTCGTTAATATTTTCCTTATTTTTAATAACCTATTTTGCTAAATAACATGTATTTTAATCCACCTTTAAAAAAAAACGTTTTTTCCTTAAAAAAAAACATGTAATTTAATCGATATGGGTTAGGTTAGCAGTATAAGATTGAACTTTAAAATGTGTTCCTCATAGGATTTTATGTTCGAATTCTCAATCAGTGGACATTGAAATTGAATTTTGAATTAGTTGATTCTTAAGCCGGATATAAGTTTTCAAAATATATAAAATTTACCGGAAAAAAAAGAAAATGATGGCTTCATACCAATGTTTTTAAAAAAATGAGAAGTATTAATTGTTAGTTTTTCTTTTGAAACAAAAAAGGTGTAATTATATTAAGTGGAATATTAATTGTTACCGGTAGTTGTTATGTGTGTTAGTGAGGTAGTTGGACCTAAAACATTTTTGTGAGTTTAAGATGTTACTCCCTAAAAAATATCGAGTAATTGGTGGATCGAATGAAAGCTCTCCTCATATAAGTAGTTTTTGGAAAAATAGTCAAATTCTCCTTGTATTTTTTTACGAATGAGTTATTGAACCCTCCTTTTATTTATTTTTTAGGTGTAGTGACTATACATATTTACTATACTTTTACGATTCATACTTTATTTTGTCATATTCCATCTTTACATATACCTACTTATACATCATCAGGTGTGTAACTTTTTCAAGCTTGGAAGGTAACATATATGTGGATATGGTTGTTCAATGTACAACATGCATATTAGTTTTTAATTTCTTTTTTCATTATCCAATTAATGAGACTTGTGACCAATAAAAAATAATATTAATAATTAGTATCTAAATTTTTATATATTATTATTTTTTAAATATATCAATCTGTGTAAACACTATATACTTCTGAGAAATAGGTGCAATTATGTGGGTTAATGGACCAATTTGATCCATTTACTTTTTTTATTTATTTATTCGCCCATTTTATTTTTTAATGTTTTTTAAGGAATTTTTTTAATGCTACATTGATATATTTTATTCGATGACATATAATTGAATGCACGTGTAAATTTTATTTACGATAACATTAGGTATTTAAAAAGAATATGCAATGTATATCTTTTTTGTTAAGTTTACATATTTAATACATATTTATAAATAAATAACAAAAGATACATATTTTTTCCCCTAATTTTTTTATTAATAATTTTTAAATGACCTAAAATATAAGTAATATTGTTTTTTTAAAAAGAAACATATGAAGATGTTGATAGTGGACCATCCTGAAACCCAGTAGATTAGTCCGGCCCGACCCATTTTTTTTATATGGATTGGGTAAAAAATACCTACGAGGAATGTTAGCAATACTAACTTTTCAACACTCTCTCTAGCACTCACTCTTTTATTGGATGAAACTAAGGTATGTCTCACCACTTTGTGTGTGTTCAATTTTTAAAGTATAGACCAACAATGATTTCAACCAACAAGAGAGTGTTCAAAAGAGAATGTGACTAGCATTACTCAAATACCTATTGTTTTTTGGCATATTTTTTTACAATTCAGTGTATATATACTAAAATATGGGCTAATGAGTCGGCTCATCTCATTTTTACATCTCTATTATATAATTTTAATCAATCTTTTTGTTTTTAACAAAAAACTATATGCTTCTCATATATGTGCATGTGACTTCATATGATTAAGGAGGGTGGTATTAGTTTGTAAAAGATCATTTACCCATGAAATTACAAAAAATAGTAATGCATGCAAACACATTAGTTTTTGTATCCATGCATGCCATGTTAATATATGATTAACATAGTTAGGTACGTAAAACATTTTGATATCACTCACAGAAGTACTTTATTACAAGTAACACATCATATAATTCTCCTTCTATTTAAACCCTCCAACACCTATTATCATTTCCATCTCTCTTCACCTTTCACTCACACACACTCTATCTCCCTCTCTCATTCTCTCTCATATACATACAATAATAATGGATAAAAAACCATGCAACTCATCTCAAGATCCTGAAGTGAGAAAAGGGCCATGGACCATGGAAGAAGACTTGATTTTAATCAATTATATTGCAAATCATGGTGAAGGTGTTTGGAATTCCTTAGCTAAAGCTGCTGGTAATTTCTTTAAAAAAAATCACACTTTTAATTATATATTAATTACATGTTGAGCACTCTTCATATATATTATTTTCATTGCTTCTCTATTTTTCTTCGTAAACCCTAACTAGGGTAATATTTAAATCAACTTTATTTTTTTTTCTTCTAGGTCTTAAACGCACAGGAAAAAGTTGCAGGCTTCGATGGCTAAACTACCTTCGTCCAGATGTTAGAAGAGGGAATATTACACCTGAGGAACAACTTTTGATCATGGAACTTCATGCAAAGTGGGGAAATAGGTGAATATTTATATGATTATCATTGTATTTTATATTTTTATTTTAAAAAATATATATATTGTGCATGTGCTTTACCTAACTACTAGATCTTAATTTTTTGTTAAAGAAATGGTATATTTTTAATTATTACTAGTTTAAATTAATTTTTATCCATTAACCTTTATCTTACAAAGATGAAAGAATTTCTTGTTTCTCTGTCTCCCCCTCTTCTTGTTATATAAGTAAGCACACCATGAGAAAAGTACTATAAGGAAACATTAGGAGTAAAGAGGAAGAAAACTTTGTGCTTGAGAGAAATCTAGCCAAGAGGAAGACTTCAACACATGGGAGTTTGTAAAACCTATGGCTGAAAATATTGCTTATACGTGCAAAATCAGTTTCTATGTTTTTAAAGGCTTCAAAATGATTTGTTTTGTGGTTTTATATCCGTATGGGAGTGTTGGAGAGTTTTCCTTTAAAGGTATATGTTATATGTTTTCCTTTTTGCTTAATTTAATATCTCTCCCCCCTCCTCTCTCTCCCTCTATCTCTCTCACAATTTTTTCCTTGAGAAATATAAATGAAGATGGAGCTTATAAGAGGTTATGTTATGGACCTATAAAACATATGCATGGAAGGTTTGGAGATTTTGATCTCATTAGAACATAAGGAATAAGGAGGTGCATCAATGTTATATATTTCCTTTTGAAGAAAACAAATCAAGAATTCATATAGTGCAAAGCTTTTCCTTCTTTTCTCTAATTTATTTCTAACTTTTAAAACTTATAAGCATCTTTTATATATGTTGTGAAAGATGTACAGCAAGGTTGGTAGTTAGAGAAACATTTTAGCTTTACAATTGGAGCTTAGTATACCTTATATAGGTTTCAATCTTATAAATATATAAATATTTTTTGCTTATTAAAAAAATGTATATATGTACGAAAGTGATCTTGTACTCTAATTAATAATAGTTTATTTCTTTAGCTCAATAAGAAAAGTAAAATTCTAAACTCAAGTTAATTTGTTTGTGTATATTTTTTTAAAAATAACAATACAATTTTAATCAATTTGTAGTAAATTGGATCCCTACGTACCGCCTCTACATCCTTTGCAACATTGCGGAAAAAAAAAGAGAAAATTAAATGTAAAATAGAGTTAAACAAGACAAGGAGAGAATATGAATCTATGAAACAGAGAGAGAGATAGAGATAGAGATAGAAATAGCGAGCGAGGATAAAGAGGTTGCGGAGGGAGGTCAGATGTACATGATCTAGACGTTTACTTTGTAGAAGATAAAAATGTATCATCATAACCTTTATTGAGAGAGAGAGAGAGAGAGAAGCTAGATGTACATGATCTAGATGTTTACGTAGTAAAAAGTGAAAAAGTACTATCATGACGTATATTGCCTCTCAGTAGTAAAAGACAGAGACTAAGAGGAAGAGATATAGGACATAATACGAAGATAGGATATGATACGGAGAATGAGGATAGATACCTAGAAGATGGAGAGAGCTCCCTTTGCATTTATCTTTGACAAATTTAGAGAGAGAGAGATAGGAGAGTGAGATGAAAATGAAAAAAGATAGAGAGAATATAGAGGGCTTGAGAGAACTCTCACGGTTGAGGACTCAAATCGGATGAAATGAATTCACATAGTAAAAAACAGACTTGGATCCTCTCCAACGTGCATTCCTTTCCTACAAAGAAAAATAAGTGTGGGAGGAGAGGGTGAATGGAAAATAGGAGAAAAAGATTAAGAGAAAATGAAATTAAGAGATATAGAGAAAATAAAATGTTGGAGAGGGATAGAGAGAAATTTTATTGTAGAGAATACAATTTCGTAAAAATTAGAAACATGAAAAAAAGAGTATAAAAAACATTTAATTTTCTTATATAAAAAATATATGAACTAGGATATAGGTGGTATGTGCCTCAATACTAATAATTATAGTATAGTATAGTATATATGATAATGATGCCATTCATTTTCCTATATAATAATGATTGAGAACCAAATAGCTTGGACAAGGTCAGCTTCTATTTTAGGTTGAGCTCATGGAAAGTGGGGGCACATTAAAATAGCACTCTAGTCACATGACAAAGAAATTTCAAGAAGTTTGGTAAAAATAGATCCAAACAAAATGCCATGCAACTTTTGGCTCTTATACAAATGGTGTGAGTGCAATTTTAAATTTTAATTTTGAGAGTCGTATAATGCATACATAAACTATAGCTATAGCTCCACCCTATCTAGTGTACCTTCCCAATCTTCCAACTCCTTCTAAACCAAGAAAACAAGTACAAAACAGTAAGAAGATAAATAAGTAAATACACAAATAATTGTTTTTTTTCACTAAGTTTTGAAATATTATTTATCTTTATTTACATAGTATATATAAAGTTGTCAACTTTTATAACTAGCTATGGATAATGAAATCTACTAGGTAATTGGTACACGTGGCATTTTCTTGAACAAAAAGCTAGAAGTTTATTGAAGTTTAAGAGTCATAAAAGAAAAGGAAAAAAAATGTTTGAAAAAAAAAATCATTGAAAAAATTGAAATTGGAGAGGAACACAACTATTTTATGAAGAGGAATGTATATGAGAAAGAGAGAAGTTTGAAAATGTTTGAATTGAATCATAATTTCTACTACCTTTGAGACATGTAAGTGAGAAATGTGATATTGGTGATCTTGGAGCCCAAGCTACAAAGCAGAGGCATCAATTTTCCATTGTATCATCAAAGGGACCTTGAGCATCTTATAACAATAGTCTTTTTATATGTGAACTCTAACATGCACATCACTTTTATTCTCAACCAAAGAACATGGTCTTACTTGAACACATGACACCTATTTAATATTTTTGTTTCTACTTTTTGCTTACAATAAAATGTGCACCATTTGACAGCTTTTAATTAATATCCACTTGATGCATTTCTTTTTCAAGAAACTTCATATATAATTCCACACATGCACATTTTTCTATGAGCCACCTATATCTCCTCATTTTACATTCTTTCAAAACAAAATCTCCTCATTTTACATATGGTTTTCGAACATACAATGTTCATTTTATAAAAATGTTTTAAATATACTTAGTCTCATTAATTAATATATACTTAATAAAACTAATCATTTGATACAAAGGTTTTAAATCATAATAGTAGTATTAACAATCAGATACTAGAAAGAAAGAAGAAAAAAAACTACCGACATAAATTAGTGATGAAAAAAATTATACAAATTATTAGGTTGATCCAAAGTGAAGGTGCTAATATATATATATATAGCCAAGCATGAAAATAACTTTTTCAGTTATATGTCACTATCTTTTTATTCAAATTATTCACCATTGCAGGTGGTCCAAAATTGCAAAGCATCTTCCAGGAAGAACTGACAATGAGATTAAGAATTTTTGGAGGACTAGGATACAAAAGCACATTAAGCAAGTTGATCATCCTCACCAAAATAATTTCCAACAAATGAGTTTAGAGATAAATGATCATCATCAATCAAGTAGTAGCCAAGTTTCCAACATTGTAGAACCAATGGAAACTTACTCTCCACCTTCATACCAAGGAACTTTGGAGCCATTTCCAGCTCAATTTCCAACAATCAATGATCATCCCTCAAGTTGTTGTACAAATGACAACAATAACAACAATTATTGGAGCATGGAGGACATCTGGTCAATGCAATTACTCAATGGAGATTAAATCAATGGTTAATTAATCATATTATCTCTAAATAATTAATATATAAATATAAATTAATAATATAATAATATATATTTGCATAAGTGCAACTATGTGCCACTTATATGCTAGAGTATTATATATCTAGCTTAATAACATATATATAATTAGGTATGTTCATATATATATAAGTAGTTTAATTTGAGTTTGGTGTTAATTAAGAGCTAAATTAGTTATGGATTGTATTAATATAGGTGCATATACTATTATAAGTATATTTGCATACTTTTTTATTATATAGTAAATGAGTTAGTAGGTGGTGGATTATATATGTGAGATATGTGTTAATTTGAGAAACCGCAAACGATGAAGCATATATATATTCTCATTGGCAAGCATGCTATTATTTTAGTAAAATCCTATATTATTATCTCAATCACTGCTTTTGTCTCAAATTGTATATATATATTTGTAGCTTAATATGTTAAGATTTTGATTTAGAATCTCTGACTCAAGCTCAAGCTAATGATTAGTTGTCCTTACATAATCTATATAGATTTATTCGTACATACTATATAAAGACTTTTAATTAGTTAGAATGAGAAATTTCTACAAAAGTTGATTAGTCAAAAGTTAAGTTTTTAATCATTATAAGTTAGTTACTTTTCTCTTATAATCTTAAACTTGGTGTTTCTTTTTTTCTTTCTAGTAGATTAGGTAAGGTTATGTAAGACGTGGGTGATTATAAGATATTATTTTATATAGTATAGTATAAATGGAAAGACACACCATGCGAGTATGGGCATCAACTTGCATTCAAATTTTGGAAAAAGAAATTGCCCATACACTGCCTAACTTAAACCACTAGAAAACTGACACGTGGTTGTGAATAGAAACCTATTAGCCATTTTTGGCAAAAACACAACTCTACTTTTCCTTATTACCCACTTTGGTGCATGGCCATGCAACATATTGGACCCCGACGTAAACCTAATTTTCTTGGGGATGAGTGTATAGTTTAAGTCTTCACATGGTCCTCTTAAGATCCACGCACCATATATCTATATGTAAACAATCCACATTAAGTATTCTTTTTATTATAAGAAAATTTAGAGTGAGGATGATGCCTCAACCCAAGGTAAGAAAGACCTTCGAACTCAAATAGTTTTAATCAAGAGATTTAGGGTTTAGCACCAAAGAGTTTGAGATAAGGAGGTTGAAAATTCAAATCTTAACTACTAATAACACAACATATTAACCACTACTATTTATTTATAAAAAATCCTAATAATGGTGTATTCTTATCAAAATTGTTTTAGTCGTAGATTTTAACTAAATCTCCTTTCTTCTTCAATTATCTAGTTGTTTTATGTAATTAGTTGATAGAGCTCTATAGTTCTAGACCAATAATTAATAATGATTCATGTGATTATTATTCTTGTGGTGAATTAGAAGAGATTATGATTATTATTATTATTTAGGCTAGATGTGTAATTGAAAGCTAGGGTTGTCATTTTGTGAGCACAAAGTTAGGCAAATGACGACATGATATTGGAGTAGCATTGATAGTGTACCAAACTTGAACTTTAGTTTGCAATACATTTTAGGAGAAAGGGATGAGAGGGTCACTTGAGACTTGCCCTATGTTGTGTTGTATCTTATAAAGGAAATGAGGACAATTACCTGTGCCTTTTTAACTGCATGCCTATTTCTTCGTATCTTCACAAGAAAAAGAGTTTCTTTCTTACACCATTTGCCATTCCACACTCAATTCAATCACATGTTTTGTGTGCAAAAAACTTTTTCTATTTTATTCCAAATTTAAAGGGAAAATAGCATGTGATGGATAAGGATCAATCACGTTAGGGGTCGGCCACTCAAACAAAACGTCACGCATCTAGCTATTTTTAAAGATGAGACAAAATTAATGATAGTTAATACTTGTAATTTTAGTATAATCACCAATGCTACAATCACGATCAAATAACAAAATGGTTTTCTTAAATAATAATTGTAGCTACAAATTACATATTTTTTTCGTATTAACCCCGCGATTATTTTGGCTAAAAGATAAATAAAATCCGATCAACAATTGTTTTGAACATAGTTTGAACTACTTGAATTTAATATTGCTACAAATTACATCTATAATGATTGATATCGTGAATCATGTGTATCCTATGAGTGGTAAGCAACATGGATATATTTAGCATGTGTTCAACTTGTGAGTCATGCATATGAAGATTTTTCATCTGAAAGAGAAGATCCTTATATATCCTTTATATCTTCAAAATATTAATTACTTTCATAGTTGTGCACAGAGAATACCTTGAAAAAACTAATTAAAGAAGTTATTGAATGCATGGTAACACATCTAAGTTTGTGGCAGAAGGACAAAGTTTTGATTCCTAAAAAACATGCAACCGGAAGGAGGTGGTGAGCTTAACTAGTGTGCAACTAAGTTTTGGATGGAGATTAATCTCATAATCGATTCAAATAATCAAGTTATGGGACACATAAAGGATTTATTAAGGACTTAACTAGAGCATAATGGGGGGGATCCTCCAAACTCCAAAGAATAAGTATCTTATGGAGTAGATTATGTAAATACGATATTTTGGGTTGGCATAACGTTGGACCAAAGATTCAAGGAGGGCTACAAAATTATGTTCTCTCCTTGTATTTAGATAGAGTTGTGTAATTTCTTCAGCTTAGTGAAAATTCTTATACTCATGTTATGTGATTTATTTCTCCTTATTTATTGAAGGTTGTTAGTTGTATTGTTGTTAATAAAAGTCACATAACTTACAATCTAACATAGTGGTAAAGCTCCTCCATTCACCTTTTCGATCAAATAGCTGAAAGTTAGAACCTGAGTTTAATTGGAGAGTGAAATAATTCTTGGCTAGACTATATTGATCTCACAACCAAATTTAATATTATCAGAGCTCCTTCCATAAGAACAAGGGAGTTAACACACACAAAATAACTAAAGGTTTTTTTAAGAGGAAAAAAAAAGTGAAAGTCAATTAGTTATAGACTAACCCATTTAATTCTGTTGGTTATTGGAAGTTAAAATAACTAATTCATTGTCACTAAGTAGTTGTAGCTTTATATGCCTATGATTGAATACAACTCATTTTTCAATCTATTCGTAAGTCTCAAATATTTCCCACTCTTCAATGATCTCTCTCTCCACGTAAATATCTACTACTCATAATTGTACATAGTACTCTTGCCTCGCAAAGGAATCGAACCCAGTTCATATAATAAAAGAACATATAGATCGACCACTAAGCTAGCAAACAATTACTAGTATGATTTTTTTTAGCAATGGAAAACTTAGGCCATTTTATTAATAATTAAAGGGTATAAATATGATGGTACATCATGAAAGATATAGGGGTTAGGAAGAGATAATGATGCTCTAGATATAGTACGAGCAGTCATATTTGTTTGCCTCCTAATGTGTTTCACAACATAACTATTACAAGTAGATAAAAGATCCTTACATGAAGAAACGATGTCCCCTATTTCATTTTGCAGCGCAAGAGAAGCGTTAACTGATTCCAAAACAAATTTACAGTCAGACTCAAATATCAGCGATGACATTTCTCTATCAATGGCAAATTTGATGGCCTCATACAAAGTCATTGTTTCAGCTTTGGTTGGTGATGGCGCACAATGAAAATAGTTGGGCATACCCTATATAAGGTGGATTGTGTGATTACGAAAACAAAAAATGTAACCTACAATGATATTATTGTTGAAGAACGCACAATCAACATTGCACTTCAAGAATGTGGTAGGCGGTTTGGACCATCGAATCATTTGATGCACTTGTTGACTCCCTTTGTTTTTGTTGTTGTATACAACACCACTCATGAAGTGAATCATTCACTCTTTGCACAATCACAATTACTAGTATATTCTAAGGCATGTTGAATTTGTATAATTGTTAAATATTGGAGAGAAACTACTCCAATCACCATCGACGGCGTGTATTATAATACAAGCAAAGGATAAATAAGTTTAGCTTACATGCACTTTTGGTCTTCTATTTTCATACAAATGAAGTTTTAGTTCCCCTATTTTAAAATCAACTTTTTCTAGTCTTTTCATTTAATTCTTTTTCTTTTGAGTTTTCATCTCTCGTCTCATTTTTAAATATTTTTTTATGATGTGGCCTAAAAACAAATACAATTACTACAATTATATCAAAGAGCTAAGATATATACATTTTTTTAAAATTGAAGAACTGAAATATTTAAACCACTATACCAACATTAAGTGCCATTATTTTATACAAATGTCATTATACCATATTTTTCATAATGAACATTTACAGTATCTCTCTCACACACACACAAATCAAACAATCAGTACGAATGAAAAATATTAACTCCACTATTTGTATTACTCAAATGTTTATGTATATTAAAATATTTAAATTTATGATAATTAGAAGTATAGCTTAGCTACTTTTCCAACATTTTATCATATTAGCAGAAAAATAATAATGTTTAAATTTGTTCCTTCTTTTCTCAAATGTTTTATGTATCGTATAATGTTTAAAGTTTCTATTTTACCATTATAATTGATTCCTTAATCAGTTACCTAGAGACGTCAATTAGTATTTTCCTTAATATATGTTTTTTTGGAATTTGACACTAACAAACAACAGCAAATGTAGTAGCTCCTCCTTTTTCCAGTATGCATGCGACCTTCTTTTACTATTAGCCCCTTGGTTTTTTCATTTGGTGACCTTAAACACTAACATAAATAACTTTTATTTTTAATAATATGGATTACTTTAGATGTAACATCTTATTAATCTTTGTTTAAGACGATTAAGTTGTACAACTTGGTAATCTTAAACAATTAAACCAAATCCAAATCAGTAAACAATCAAACAAACTCACCACAATAAATTTTTCGCAATCAATTTATTTTTTATTTGCATCTAGCACAACAAACAAACATTTACTTTAAGTGTTTTTATTATTATATATGTGTGCCTTTTTATCTTAAATATTTATGTTCTAATTATATTTATATCATGTTTCCTTTCACATATTTACCAACATAAAAATATTAAGGTTTAAGTTAGGTGTGCACATTTTCATTAGTTTAAGTTACAAATAACTAAATGACAACTATAAAAATTTGAATATAACATTTCTAAATTTATTTATGAACCAAAGTAATTATGGCTTAATTACAGTTTTGGTCTCCTAAGTATCCCGATCTTGTAATTTTGGTCCCTAACAAAATAAATTACAACCAAGCCCTCTAAGTATTGCCTCTTTTACAGTTTTGGCCCCCCAGATCAATTTTGACTAGGTCAGTTCAGACAGCCAAATAGGTGAAACGTGTGTTAATAATGTCTTATTTTTTAAAATATTTATGTCAGCTTGGAAAATAATAAAACGAATAAATAAAAATATAAAAAAATTAAAAAACAAAAATACACCGAGAAAAAATTGTTCCACGTTTCAAGGTTCTGACGTCGACGCTCAACATCAAATTCAGTACGAAACTCATGCTCTCGATGATTCCAACTCCGATGTTGTTTACGGGAATGGCGGTTAAAACCCTGAATTCACAGTACAACACTTTGATGAGTCTGATCAGCTTACGCAGTCGTTTCGTGGTCAAGTTTATGTATTCGATTCGGTTACGTCTGCTAAGGTACAATTCTCAATTTTGTTAAGTCAAAATTAATGAAACATATTTGTATACTTTTGTGGGTATTTTGACTTCTTTTATGTTTATAATTGTATGTTTTAAAACATAAATATGTTTATAACAAAGTGATATGTATGGTTTTCTTATCTCTTTTATCTCTTGTTCAAAAGAACTTTTTTTTTATTATGATTTTTAGTTAAATGTTTTCACTCAAAGTCTTGTCTTGAACTATAAATTATAAACATTTATTGATAGATGGTAAACAAATGCTTATCTAGTTAGGGAATTACTTAGATAACTTATCAAATATAAGGGTAGAGTAGAGGTCTATTCAAGTTTGTTAGATGTCGAATAAACAAGATGTTTGAGTTGGTTCTCTCTGTAAGGGTAGATGTTTATTCTAGTAAAACTAGCTAACGTTTGTCACCTTTTTTAACAAGAAAATGTTACATACATTTGTAACTTAATGATTAAATTGAGCAAAAACTTAAGTAATTATAAACAAGTAAATGAATAGATTCACGGTGTGTTTGATAGAATTTCATTTTTCAACTTAATTTTGACAAAAGTTACATACATCATCATTCCAAAATGTACTAAGTGAAATTGTAATTCAAGATAGATTCTCTATCCCAAATCTCTTTGTAAGTGAAAGTTGATGAGAGTTGTTTCTCATGCTCTCATTCTCAAATAAAAGTATTCATTTTTTTACTTGTTTTTGTCAATTCCTACTCGCCTACAAAATTCTTAGTAAATAGGTAAATGTGATAAATTCTATGAAAGTTTAAAATAGTTTAAAAGTTGAAGCTAAAATAGTGCATACATTGTAAAATTTAGGAAGAGATACAGTATTCGAAGATGCAAGTACCAATTTATCATAACAAAGTTAGTATTTGCTTAAAAAAAATAAAGTTATAATTTTTGTATTTATGGAGGTGACCACTACAAATTTGTGGTTGGTTCAAATGGTAAGAAATTAGTGCACCTTAAATCAATGGTCGTGAATTTGATCCAACACACTCGCGTAAATGAAAATACTAGATGCGAGAGAAAAATCCACATTATATTTTCAACAAATTGGAAAAGTTTACTAGAATATAAGTATACCTAGTTCAATATAAAAATGATGTATAATTTAAAATGTTACCTAGTGTATAAAGTGAAAATAACTTCATTTCTTATTGCAAAATTAAGCACATTGACACCATTAGATATACACCACCATTTTCCTATCAATTATTTCTTCAAAATGGAGTATATATATATATTTGTAAAATTAAACAAACAATAAAATTGCATGACTGAATATTTGTTCTGTGACATAAACAAGGATAATCTTAATCCTCCATCCATATTAGTACATGCACATGTTAAAGAGGATTTATATATATAATAATGTAACATTCAACTTTAAGTAAAAACATAACAAACAATTTACCAAAATATGTGTTCCACTAAAAACCAAAAAAAGAAAGTCATACTAGTTCAATATGTAGTTGTAATTGTTGGAGATGCCCAAGATCCAATCAATTATGTAACCAATTTTAGACTTAACAAATATTCATTATCTTATTTACTATTTAGTGAAATAGTTAATTTGATAAAGTCCTTGATTAAAACTATAGACTTGTTATCATGATAGAGATTACGATAATGAGAAACAAGTCTTTTATTATTTTTAATCTAAATTGTTCTTGATCGTATGATTATTGTGAGTAGGACATCAATAATTCGGATAGATCAATATATATGGGATAGTCTTTATTGGATAAAGATTAATATATCTCATTTATTAAATTACATATATAGATGATGCATACAGTGATATGATCATTAAACTGACTCAACTGAGAATTTCTAATGGTCGATATTACCACAAAAATGTCAATAGAAAAATTCTCAAGAAAGAATATAATGATTTTCTTTGACCTGAGATTGTCATGGTAATTAACATGTTATTTATTGTATTTTGATTTTGAACACCTAATACCTTAGGGGGCTAGTTGAAAGGATATTGGATACGATTAAATACTTGTATAGTTAATGACTAATCAAGATGGGATCCGTCAACTCTTGGTAATGAGTTTGAACTCTATGATAAAATTAAAACCCTGGCTAGGTAAATTGAATGAAAGAAGAAATGAGTTTCTTAAGTCATATATGTTAACTTATTAAAGTTTGACAATTGTACCATGCTCTAGAGTTAACAAGAGTTGTAACGACAGAAGAAAAATATTATATTATTCTAATTGGTTTTTGAAGGTAAAATAATACTTCATACTACCTAGACATCAAGGAGTGTTACTAGACGCCTACCTTGATTAATATATTAATTTGATTAATCTATTACCAGTTTAATATTGAACCTACAGGGTCACACACAAACGAGTGTTCTAGTTCTTGCTAAGGAATTATTTTATTATTTGATGATTAAATTGAAGAATTTAATTAATCAAAAATATAAATTTTCCAAGTTGAATATTATTGTATTTTTTGCTAGTACAAAGAATACAAATAATACATATAAATAAATTGAGCATATTATTTATTTATTGAAAAATAAATAAATAAGAAATGTTGTTGTAAGTTGCATTATCTTTACTAATTATATATAATTTATATATGGAAATATAGCAATGGTCAATGGTTGATCGTTTAGAAAGAAAAAGAAATCGTACAACATTATATATATACAATTATATATAGTTATGTGGAATCATATTGGTCAATGATCACCTTAGTAGAAAAATGGTTTTTCAAATAAATTAGCATTAACATGTGTTAATTGTTTTTATATTGATCGACCGTATGAAATAAAAGGTCATTAAGATGAGTCAACACACTCTATTTGATAGTAGTGTGTGTGACCTATAAATAGACCTTAAGTGATTTGATCAGATACAACAAAAAAATAAAATAAAATATGCTCTAGTTTTCTTGTTCTACTACTCAAATTGAGGGTAAGAATTGGTCTAGGTGTGAATACACGTAGAGTCTTCACATCTTTGAAGAATTTTTCATGCTTCAAGAATTGATACAAAGGTACACTTTTAGTATCTAATTTATAATTTTATAATTTAAGCGCAAAATAGATCCAAACTTTATTCTGTTGCATGTGTTATGAACACTATTCTTACTTCAGTAATAACGGGTATACTGTGAATCTTATGTGACTCACTGTACAATAAACTTGGTCTGGGTCTCAACAAAAATAAACTTGGTGTGGGTGTGTGACCTTTCTGAGACTTACCTGATTGATACTATTTATAAAAAAAAAAACGTGGTTGATAAAAATATTCATTGTGTTTCTTTAATTTTGAAAAATACCTTAATTTGTATATGGTAAATATTGGAGAAGATAATAGGGAGTTTCTCTTTTAAAGTGAAACTATTACATTAGAATATTGCAAACAATGGTGTTGTCATATAGTATTACTAAACTTGCATTAGTATAGTACGATGGTATATGATTATTAAAGTCTAGCGTTATTAAAAAAAAAAGAGTGTAGTGTATAATTTTTTAATGAATTTAATTAAAAATAAATTATAAAAATTAATATATGTAAGTAAATCAATGTGTATAAACCAACAATTTTGTTTTCTACGTTTTTCTTTAGTCTCGTGTAAAGATATGTATGAACGTCTATGGTAACTCACAAATTGAAATGTATCAAAATACTTATTTCATAAATCAATAAATTAATGATGAGATTCTCACTTGAGTTTACTTGATGATGTTGAGTTTGAACTTTGAAGTTTATTCTTTTTAAGATCTCAAATTGGTTCTCTTAGCAGTTAATTTTGGTGAGCTAGTTTAACATCTTCAAAAAATATTAATTATCATTTTTATAGAACTACTTTTCAAATTTTATATTTTAGGAAATATATAATTAAGAAAAAAAAAACACTATTTTATTGTTTGTAAGAATCACATTAAATATTTTACATTTTATCGTAAAAAATAACCAATATTCACTATTATGTGCCATAAAATTTCAGAAAAAATACATTTTTTTTGCCGACACTTTTGGTAAATAAGGTATAGTTATTATAATTGAAAATGATAAAAAATAATATTTATTTTTTCAAAAAATAACTAATTTAACTAATAATTTAAAGACCGGGTATACCGACACAATTGAATTTTGAGTGTGTAGTAGAAATTGTCCATAATCAAGCCACCTATTTGAGTGTTGTTTCCTTTAAATAATATTACCTTCATCCTACTTTCACATATGTCAATTCACAATTTCAACATTTAATAGCGTTAATTATCTATTAACAAAAATTACAAAAGTTTGTATATTTTGAAAAATTCGATCATTTGATGGAGTGTTTCTTAACAAAATTATAAGTGGTTTTACGAAGAAAACACAATATATCCCAACTTTTTTTTTTAAGGAAAAATATGTCCCAACTTATAATCCACTTTTTAATACCAATGAACCATTATAATATATTTTTCCTTTTATATTCTCAATTATTTATTACTCTTTCTTCTTTCAATTCTTTAATTTATATTTCTTATACCATTAATGAAGGCAAATTTATAAAATGAATTGTAATTTTTCTTTCACATGTAACATTCATTACATTTTTTTTAATTTGTGTAATTTATATTAAATGGTCAAAACTTCATATAATTTGATATTAACATTTACTCTCTTTTTTCATTTAAAAAACTTGTAGATTAAGAAATGAAGGTAGAAGACTATAGAGTAAATGGTTCACTATAGCTCAGCATAGTAAAAACTAAAAAGTAACTATAGACTATGGTAATGGATAAAATAGTGTCAATTACTATTAGAAATTTTTCCTTAAATATATTGTTTGTTTTTTGTTTGATAGTCACTTCCTATTCGCCTATGTGTTGTTCAATAAACTAAACAAATAAATGGTAACGAAATCTAGAAAAATTAAAACTAAATTCAACATTCCATCGTGTAGTTGAACATTTGAGTTTGGATCATATCTATATCATATGATCCATTAAGTAGATATTCATGTGAAAGGTTTGAAATATTCTGGAAAGGAAGAGTGTCCATAGAAATAGATAGATGCAATTTACTTCCTCTAGTTTTATCAATGTTGCAATTAGATGCAATTGTAACCCTTAGCCGCTTAACACAATAACACACTTAATTACAACAAAAAAAGGTTGCAGTGGTAAAACTTATATCACAATAAACTAAGATACGAGTTTTAGTGATTAAATTCTGCCACCTTTTTTCAGTACGTATGCAACTTTTGTTTATCTTGGCCTATTGATTTTTACATTTTAGGCATTCAACATAAAATGCCTAAATCATAAAAATCAGTCATTCATATATTTTGTTACACAATTTTGTCATAAAGGATGTCAGATGTCATTTGTTTATCTTACCTATCTGTTTGTATCTCATACATCATCGATATTAATTCATTCATTCTTATGTAGTTATGCTAAAAAATCATAAAATTTGAAGTACCTAAGTAGTATCTTTGATAAAAATGAGGTCAAGTGGTGACATGAAACCACAACCATTTTGAAGAAAATTGTAAATGTCAAAGCAAAAATGTCTGCAGTTGATAGTTTAAAGGAGCTTTTTGTCTTCTTAGTCTTAACAATCGTTCAACATTTGATGGTAAATATGGGAAGATTCTCAAATTGGTTAATATATATGTGTGAAAATAGACGTTATTATTGCTATAATTCGGTTCTACAACCCTCCACTTGGGTGTTTCACCTTTCAAGATTTTCAACTAGCGCCTACTTTGGAGGAATTTGAGAAGATTTTAGGCTACCCTTTTAAAAAAGGATAACCCCTACTAATATTTGGGGAATTATTCTAGCACTTCAAAAGTGGCTCATATCTTACAAACAGATGAGGAAAAGCTACAAAAACATTATAAAAAAAAAAAATGGAACTCTGGATTATTTAGAAGTTTCTTTGAGGAGTGTGCACATGATTTGGTTGACGTCAAAGGTTGGGATGCTTTATGAAGGTGTTACCTCTTATCATTTTCGGGGTTATGCTATTCCCTGGAGATGATAAAATCATAGATCTCTTAGAAATTGATGTCTTTCTAGCCTGCAAGAACATAATGGAAGACCCAACATATCTCGTGCTTGTTGATGTCTATTACACACTCAACTATTATCATGAGAAGAAAGGAAAGATAATCATTTGTTGTCTGTCTATTTTGTATATTTGGCTTGTGAATCATAAGCTTGATAGTAGCTGTGAAATGCAATGTCCTATTGATGATTTCAAGATTGTCATGTGAAAAAGAAGGTAAAAATTGGGCTCAAAAGTTGGTGAACCTTAATGAAAAGATCGTCTGGTGGTACCCTTGACAGCGGGACATAAATGAAGTGATTAATCAGTGTGGGACCTTCTCCAACGTACCACTTATGGTTACTTGCGAGTGCATAAATTACAACCTTGCTTTGGCATTAAGACAACTTGGCCATTCTATCAAGATTAAGCCAACCCCAAAGTAAATTACACGTTTATACTCTATGAAATGGGTTTGGAGAACTAGGAAGAATTAAGGAAAACACGTCAAGCTTAGGATAAGGTCATCAAAAAAGGGAGAGAACTTAAGAGGCAGAGATTGTCGTGCAAGATTCACCACAAGAATAAGGATGCTCTTGATAAAGATTTAGAATTGGTTCATCCAAAAACTTAAATGAGCAAAACTAACTCTCACTTCATAAATATAAAAACTCATGTATTAACCAAATAAAAATGATAACAAAATTGTTATTTATACATACGTCTATGAGATATGGATTATCACCTATACGACGGAATAATGAGTTAAGAGATCAAATAAGGAACTAAAACAACATGGAATATTATACAACTACAAAATAAAGCAATTTAAATTTTAAACTGAACAGTAATATACACATATCACTAAAGAAATATTCACATATCGGTCCTTATTATGCTACCCTCTTCAAGAGAATTTGTCCTTGAATTTATTGTCAACATAGCTTACTAGGAGAAAACATAAATCAATGACATGAAAAACAAAATTAATCATTCCATGCGTAGTCGAGATAAAGCATTTTAAAGGTAATATGTTATGACTAATTTCTCCTCCATTTAATTAGACTTAGGCTCTGTTTGGTAAAAATAGCGAGTAGCTGATAAGCTAACTGATATCTTATAGCTGATGGCTGATGACTGATAATTTATAGATGATAGCTTATAGCTGATGACTGGTGACTGATAGCTGATAAGCTAATTTAAGTGTTTAGTAAAATTAGCGGTTCAACTAACTGATAAATATAAAATGACATAAAAGGTCATCTTTAATTCATAATAAAATATATATCTATTAATATTTAAGTATTTAATAATTTATTATTTTTAAAAGTAATTTAAATTTATTAAATTATTTTTTATTGGCTAAAATTTTATTTTAATTAAATGTTTGTACTTTATAAAACAATTATATGTTCTCTCAAAAAAAAAACAATTATATGTAACAATAGACCATTATTATTATATGCATTTGTTTAGAAGAATTATTATTAAATGTTTTATTAACAATAATAGATACGTACAACTCTTGTCACAAAAATAATAGATGCTTATAATGATTATTATCTTTTAAAAAAAAAATTGAATGTTACATGTACTATATTATTAACAACAGAAGGTATATTTGAATGAAAAAACTTATTAAAAGTTGAAGTACTGAAAGAAAAAAAAATGGAATGTATATTTATTCTATGAAAAAAATAACGGAAGGCACACATGCAGTGAAAAAGATATGTGCAGCTGGACTATTACACAAAGGCAATTAAATAAACAACAGAAGGGTAAAAGTGGGTTTTGATAAAAATAATAAGGATAGAAGTGGAAGAAATATTAATAAGTTATAAGCTATAAACTCAAACGCTACTTGGAATAGCGTCTGAAAAATAGCTTATAAGCTTGTGAAATAAGCTATAAACTCGTTGTAAAAGATCGTTATTAAACAGAGCTTCTTTTGTCAGACGAACTTAAAAGCTATCCGTTATAAGCTAACTTCTTGACCTTACCAAACAGAGTCTTAATGACAAAATATAAAGTTTCTTCTATGCTCAATGCTTCCAACAAAAGTGGAATCCCTTCACTTTTACCAACATGATAATCAATTGAAAGATATCTTTGAAATACAACAATACTCTATTCACAACAATGGAATCACATGGAACTTTGGAAGAATTAGTAAGAATATGTAATTTAAAAAAAAAATGTATTAGTGAATCTACAAAGTAATTCTACATCTAACCTCTTAGAACAAATGTCAAATTCATTTGGGCTAAACTATTAATTAAGAAGATAGTAGCTTTCAAAATTGGAATTAAAATTCCATTTTCAACATGCATATCCAATTTCCTATGAACCACAATAACATCAAAATATACATCTCTTGTTCCAAAGAAATCATGAAATGTGTAGTTCACAAAGAACAATCAAAAGAATATAAGGAAGGCGTTTCAACAAGCATTTTATCCAACAATTTTCCAAATTAAAATATGTTTCATTTGCTGAAACATTCTCAAGAGCATAGATATATTTGCACACCTTTAACAGTAAAAAATGTATCAATATAACCATAGAGAATGTTAGTAATAGTGTTCAAACAAACATATGAAAAATTATGCATATCTTACTAACATTTCTTCATTTTCCTTACTCTGACTTTTACTCTCAAAGTTTTCTTATATCTCATTCTTTTCTTTTTCTTCGAAGTTACTCTCAAATGTGCATGGTACATTTGCTTTTATTTTCTCCTTTCTCTCGAGGCTAACTTTTCAACTTCTCTTGCCGCTTTTGTAAAAATATTTTATATTCTTCATATCCATCACAAAATCTCGAATATATCCCTCATATGATATACTCTCTTTTCTTGTATCCTCATTTTTATATGCTCAATGTATTTTCTTATTTGCATACCTTGTAACGAATGTCGAAGTCTAACTCATCCATACAAAACTGACTTGTACGGTGATGAGTGTCTCCTTTTTATAAACTCTTCTCAAGAATCATATCTATCCAATGTGGGACTAAATCTCACATAGTGTTGGCCACTAACACACCTCTCATCCCTCTCTCTAAATTTCTAAACCTCTTTTCTTTTCTCTATCATCATGATTTCTACCTACCATTCCTTTTCTCCCTTTTGTTTTCTATTCACTTTCCTTGTCATGAGCATGTCTTCTAGGTCTTTCATGCACCAACCCACTCCTCAAGGCATTCCTTTGAGTTTCCATCATTTTTTTAGTCTCCCTTGTCATTAAAGAATTTGTCCTTGGTGATGTACGTGGAGAATGATTGTAATCCATGGCTTAAAATAGCAAACAAAACAAACAAGCAAAACAAAGAAAAAAAATGTTAGTAAAAAAAAGGAACTCATCACTCTCTAAGTGTTAACACTCAATAAGGTTCACCATATAAAGTAAAAGTATAACAAACTAGTGATAAATTGCGTAAATTTGAACGATGAAAGAAAATTATATAACTCTAGATTTTTTTTTTTGCTATTCGCACCGCTTTTTCAATTCTTTTTCGATTTTTCTTTTGGATTCCTCAAATTTTTACACTATTTTGGATCAAAATCGTTTATATATATGACGATTTTATAATGAATTTTAAAATTTTTACAGCAACACGTGAATTCGATAATGAATCAAATGTATAAAAACTCAATCCAATGGAAGAATTAAGCACGAATTGAGTGGATAACATCATCATAACAACAATTTTGTATGTGTTTGGTTGTGTGGTACCATTTCCACATCAAACCAAAATCACGGTAGGAACCATGTTTACACTGAAACTACATATAGTAGCTTTTCCAAATCATAACAACTTTTGCCTTCACATCCAAACAAGCTCTTAATACAAGAATGAGAGAGAGAGAGAGAGAGAGAGGCACTTTTTTTTCTCAAGGTTCATGGAGTTCTTAACAACTGATGTGAATCCGATAAAGATTCACCGTACAAGGATCTTGACCTTAGTGTAAATTTCTTGAATGAAGATAGAAAGTGAAGAAAAATCAAGGAAAACTAAATACTTTACAAAATTACAATACTTTAATATAATGAGAAAGATAAATTAAAAGAATTGAAAGAAAAAAATTATAGAAAGATATATTTATCCTCTGTTATAGGGTATCCACTATTCTAAGCATGAACTACTTTAATGCTTAAGCAGGTTATAAAGGAGGAAATTGTGCTTCAATGTTCACATGCTCCGACTCAAACACGTTGATATAGTTTTCAATAGTTTGCGAAAAATCTATTCTAAGACCATCTAGGTATATGTTTGTAACAAATGGATTCTAATTTGAGAGAGAGTACCATTGCAACAAAAAAAATATATAGGGTGTTTATTATGTTTAGCATTGGAGTAAAATTGGTTAAAATTGCTTAGGTGCAACGTGTCAATTTAGACCCATAAAAAATAGTTTAAGGAATCAAAATTAGTTCTCTCATTGGAGATGCTCTAAAAACATTTTTAAGCAAATTACAGACAATTTACAAATTAAAGAACATTTATATCAAAACTTCATAAGAACCTCTCATCATATTTTATCATCCATGTGCCTAAATTTGAGAGTCATTACGTTTTGATCAACTTTTGTCCTATCTCATTTCTAGGTTGCTTATATGGCACGGGCAAAAGTCTTACCACTAAAAATTGAGAAATGTGATGAATGAATTCTATTATTCCCTAAATTAATATGCTTTTATATGATGGTGACATCTTGTAAATAAGGTGGTTGTGAAGAATGAGTTGGTTGACATGGTTAAGAAGATAGTAGATATATATAATATGATTTTTTAAGATTAATTTTATAAAATGGATTTTTTTAATGGCAAATGTTAGTATGTTAATTGTTAATTTTTTTTAGGTTAGGACTTAAAACTCTGACCTCCAACTCATTAACCCATAGCTCAAAAAAGGGTAACTTAGTTAATTGGGGACTCATTGATCATATTATGATAGAATTTTAACTTTCCTAACAAGTAGAGAGAGTATGGGTATATAATTGTGTTTTCAGGAAATTTGGCAGTGCTTGTAAATAGTAATCTCATTATGAAAGTTAATATCTAAAGAGTTTGAAGCAAGGTGTTCTTCTAGCTCCATTCCTTTTATTTTTAGTTGAAGAGAGTTTTGGAGGTGTTATCAAGGAGACTGTTCTTGGGTAAGTTTAGAGGGATCAAGATATTAGATAGGAAACTATAATCTAGTTGTTTTTCATCTCCGGCATAGAATGAAATGGGGTTCACCTTTTCATATACCTCCAATCGATTTGAAGTCATCTAAAGTATCCTCATTCAATATACTCCTCATTGAGGGAGAGATTATACAACACTAGTTTACAAAGAAAATCATCTCGGAATACCAATCAATATTTTCAAAGTCATTACTTTTTCCACCCTATGAAGTTTTCGCGCGCCTTATTTGAATTCTAAAATCCGAAATATTTAACATCTTTTTGAAAGTTTTATGGGGTTTTTATGCAGTTCGAATTCTAAAATCCTGCATAAGGCACATAAGAAACTCAAAGGGTGGGAAAAGAAATAGTCTAATTTCGATCGTGTCACCTTTTTCAACCTATCAAACTTCTCCAAGAACAGGGTCCAAATCAGAAAGATGTAAATGAGCCAAAAAAGATGATATTTTTCTATCCACACCCCTCTGATTTAGAAAGTATACGGTCGCTAAAGAATGGACCATCATATCATCATCCATTCTCTTAGTATCTAAATGACAAAAACCTAAAGTTAAGCTTTGTCACAGCATTCCAGAAGACCGTAAAGTAAAACATCATAAGTCACAACCTTGAGCAACAATGATAATACCACAACTTTGTGTATTTGAATAATCTCTGGGAAAAAACTTCGATTGTTACTTTTTATTTTGACTTCCCATAGATTTTCTCCATAAGAGATAATCTTATTCGCGACATGAAATGTGGACGTCTCTTTCAGCTAAGATTTGAACTTTAATTCACCTCGTTGTGAAAGTCTAACCCGTTCTACTAGAACCAATCATCGTCATTACTTTGATTATTACATTATATGATATACTTTATAGTCTAACTAGTCTGAAATATTTCATAATTCATATTATAATGAAGTATTGGAAGTAAGAGCAATGCAAATTTTGTTGATAGCAACCACTTTCTCTGTGCTAGATGTCTTCAACAAACCACATAAACACAGACACTGACTTCAACTGTTTCTCAATTTTTCTGATACAAACCAGCTTGTAATTCATAACATAAGTCACACTGCAAAGTCAAATGTATTTCAATCCATGTCAATTAGCAATGGATAATTATTCAAACCCATGTCAATTTTCTATTTTAATTCATAGAAACAAACACATCAACCAAGTTGTGATGCAATGGAACCATGCACCTTTCAAGTGTAAAGTCTCAACCCATCCCCCTAATCCAAAATCTTATCCAAACAGAAGGTAAGACACTGGTTATAACCATTGTGATAGAAACCAAGATAAGATATATTTTGAGAAAAAAAGTTAATCTTAAGTAAGAAAAAAAAGCTTATTTTCCCCATCTTATCTATTCATTTTCCGAGTTTAATAAGTGTGAATAATTTTTAACACAGAATTATGGATTTGTATTTCCTGCTAGTAGTAGAGAATTTCAGCTGTTAGATTAAAATCACGACTATGTCGAAACAACTGTGTTATTTAGACACTCGAAAACTTACACTATATCTCAACACCTGTAACTATATACGGTGTTGATGTCGGATTTTGTGTAAAAAAACATATTTCACCCTTAAATGAATTAAACTACATTGCATAACATTAAACAGTTCAAACAATTAAAAGTTGTTTGTCATAAACATTAACATAAAAGAAAGAGTCCATCCATGTATCCATATTGGACTTATATTTACATCTTTAAACAATCTCAGCTATTAAATTAAACACTTATTTACATTCACACAAATAAACAAAAAATAGCTTATAATTGGACCCGTTTGGATTACCTTATTTTTTAACTTATGAAAAATAGCTTATGCAAATAAACAAGTTATTATGTAAATACATGAGTTCTAATTATCGAAAGCTGTATCTTCATATGTTGTTTTTTCATAAACTAACTTAACAAACCTATGAATAATACATAAAAGCTTACTTACTTGCATAAGTTGTTTTGCATAAGCTCAAAAATAAGCCACAATCCAAACATGCCCTAACTTCTTTGTGATTTCAATTTTATTTTATACATTTTCTTGCATCCAAACAATCATAATGCACAAATTAAAATAATGATAAATCCAACAAAAACATCTTAGAATAAAAAATGAATACAGCATCCAAATTATTTGTTTACTTAATTTAGATTCATAGTAACAAAACCATAACTAAATAACTCAATTTTCTTCACTACAACAACATAATAACAATAACAACGTGAAATTGAAATAACATTGCTATGAAATTACAAAATCAAATTAAAATTGGGGGAAAAACGAAACCCTAAATTAAACAATGGTAACTTTAGCACCTGCAGCTTCAAGTTGTTTCTTAGCATCATCAGCTTCATCTTTAGTCACCCCTTCTTTAAATTTCTTCGGCAAACCTTCAATCAATTCCTTCGCTTCTTTCAATCCTAAACTCGTTAAAGCTCTAACCGCTTTAATCGCCGCAATTCTCGCGTTACTAGGAACCTCTTCAATGACAACATCGAATTCAGTCTTTTCTTCGACTACTGCAACTTCTGCGGCTGGAGCGGCGACAGTGGCGGCGGCGGGTGCGAAGGAAGCGGCGGTTACTCCGAGTTTTTCTTGGAGGTAGTCGACGAGGTCTTTGGCTTGGGAGAGAGTGAGGTCGGAGATGTCGTTGCCGAGTTTTTCTATTTCAGTGGCCACGGCGGAGATGGGACGGAGACGAGTGCGGTGGGAAAGGGAGAGGGGTTTGGATAGGAAATTGAGGGTGGAGATTGGTTTTTTTGAGAGGGGGGTGTGGTGAGAAAGTGTGAGGGTGGAGATAGTTGTGAAAGCGGTTGTTGATAATGCCATTGTTGTTAGAGAATTGAATTGAAGTGAAAATGAAGAGAAGATGAAGAAAATGAGAGGATAAGAGAATGGATATAATGAAGTGAGAAATGAAATGAAATGAAAGGCTTAAGATTAAGAATAAGAAGAAGCATTTAAATATTAAAAAATAAAATAAAATAAAAAAATTACAAAAAATGAAAATGTTTGGGGCATTCGGAGAATCGAGCTCCGGACCTCTCGCACCCAAAGCGAGAATCATACCACTAGACCAAATGCCCTTTTGATGATTACGGTTGAGTTTATAAATCTATATTATAAATAACATCAATTGATCTCTTTAAATTTTAGTCAAGACACTTATACCTCCTTTGTATCTTTCAGATTTAGATCCTATTGGTCGTTGTTCTTTTTCTATAATTCTATAATAATCTTATGTGTATTTTTTTTTGTTATACGAGGTTATTTACTATGTGAGATTTAAGATGGATGGGGGAAAATTGGAAATGATTTAGAATGGGGGGTGATGAAGCATGTATATTTATTTCATTAAACATGTTTCAGTGTTGGATATGTGTCGTGTTTGACTCCAACACATTACATTAAATTATGTTACTTTTTGAAATGATTATCAGTGTCGACGTGTCAGTGTTGTGTTCAGTGTTCGTGTTTAAGTTTGTGCTTCATAGGGGTAACACGGTAAAAAGAGTAAGCATTGATATTGGAAGGTGATTTTTTTTTAAAAATCTAGTGTTGCATAACCTCACCCTCATGAGGAGGCTTTAGATGATTTCAAATCTATTGGAATTGCTCTTACTAAAAAAATCTATTGGAATTATATGAAAAGCTGACCCCATTTTGTCCTATCATCATTCCTTTGTAATAGTTATTAGTTGCTATGGTTTGGATCTGAACCAACATTTTGCAAACATTAACTATTAGTGTGACAAAAAAAAATTTAAAAATGCTACTGAACACCAAGTTAATAAATATTCCTACTTCAAGACTAACATGCATAATATCAATAGAGGCAAAAAAATCTCCTACTTTGCAATTTAGATAACCCTATGTCAATGAAAGGAAACATCCATCTACATTATTCCCCAAAACATAGCCCTTTGAGAAGTTATCCCTAAAACTAAAAGGGAGCTCAAACCACGTTAGAATTGCTTTCACATTCCATAGGTTCTCAACACTATATTCTTCAATCAGTTAGGTATCATCATCAATATTTTGTAGATGAAAAACTACGTCTACTAGTATATCATAGTTTCCTATCTTCAACCCCCTAGACTTACCCAATGACATTGTCTCCTTGCTTCAAACTTCAAACCCTTTGGATATTATATTTCATGGTGGTCAAAATTTATAAAAATACACAACCATACATCCAAACTTTACCTGTTAGATGAACTAAATAAATACTCTATTATATAACCAATAAAACTCGAATTAACTTTTATTACAAAAAACCAATTAAGCAAGTGTATGTTTGCTTTCACTTCTAGAGAGAATATAGTTGATTCTGAGGTGCGTAATTGATTTTAACATGTTTGGTTTCTATGCAGTAGAATTGATTCTTTCTCAAGAATTGATTCTACTTAAAGTTAGGATTTATAGTTTTTGATTCTATAATTGATTTTTAAACACATATTTATTATTCAACTCATTTTTACACGAATGTACTCAAACACAAATTAGTTTTATTTAAAATCACTTTTAACCAAAATCAATTTTATATAATCAACTCTGTCAAAATCAATTATTCCCACCGTACAACCAAACACACACTAAGATACACTTTTTCAAACTTAACCTGGATAATAACACAATCTAAATATATCATCTCACGGCAACGTTTAGCATGGAGAAATTGGCATATTTCCCCATCTTAGGTCAATTTAACAAGGGTCGTTGATTTAATATTAATAAAGATCAATGGATATGATTGCTCTCAAATGTTTACCTAGAACTTGGATGAATTTTAATTTTTAAAAACTAATGTCCATTATTTGAAATTGTACAAATCATCTAGTTTTGATTGATTTATAGATCTGGAACCTGTAGAAAACGGTGTTGTTTTACTTTCTGTTACCAGATTTTTTTTTTTAATCAAAATAAATATTTCATTTTTCTTTATTATTTAGAAAAACTCGATAAATATTAGTATTTAAATTAATATTTGCTCATTTATCCGGTTTGAACTTATAATCTCTAACTACTTTGATAGTTAACTCAAACCAATTGAATTATCTAACTCTCCGTTCAATTTGTTTATTATAAATATTTATATTAATAATTGAATTACCTAACTCTCCGTTCAGTTGTTTAATATATTCTATTTTGGCTTTTTCAAAAAAAAAATTCATTTATTTAAGTTTTTGTTTGGCGTAAACATGATATCTTTTTTTTTTTACAAAAGCAGAACACTTGAACTTGTTCATTTCCTTTTGCTTGCGGTAGAATTTGCCATGAACTTCTTTCTGACCAATGCCATGAACTTCTTGATTTTATTTTTATAATTATTATTTCAAAAAAAGGTAAATTTAGTATTAATAATGATGACCTTAATAACTATTTTACCAATAATATGAATTTTGACCATGTAGATTTAGTCTTTTTTATGAACCAAGTCATACTCATGTAAAAAAAAAAAGTGATATTATTTATTTTTAAAAGAACGTTTTTCACTAAAATCTGAAGGACAAATAATTGAAATCTTTCCTTTTCGAGGGGATCAAGAAAATGAAATCTGAAATCTAAAAATGTTAGTAATGTTATTTGGGTCTATGTTTTCATATTAAAAAAAATATTGAGAATGGGGCTGGAAAAGACTAGCAGTAAAAAAAATTGTATCTCCCTCCCATAAAGAAATAAACAAATTAATTGGGTTCAAATTATAATTTTGAGCCAAGGGTATAAATTGGAATATAAAAGAATAGGGAGTATAACTCATAACAAGTAAAACAAAATTGATTTAAGATGGAAAAATTTGACAATTTTCCCATGCTAAAACTCGCCCTTCTTAAATAATAACACGTCTAAATATATCATTCTTCTTAACCATGTCAACTACCACATTCATCACAACCACCTCATTTACAATATGTCACAATCAAATAAAAGCCACATTGATTTAGGGAAATAATAGAATTCATATCCTGTAATGCTAGAAGAGAGACAAGACAAAAAATTATCAAAACTTTAAAATGAATCAACTTTAGGCACAAAAATAGAATGGGAGGCTCCTTGGAAAGTTTTGACATAAACGTTCTTTGTTCAATTAGAATAAAAGTTTTCCTCCATCCGTATGATAATAGGGTTATATTTACATTGATTGAACGAAACTCATCCGTATACATTTCATCCTATTCTATTACTTACCTTCATTTTACTTATCCTCCAATTTGTGTAAAATGGGATAGAATCCCAATTAATCAGTTTGTTTAATTAATAAATTACAAAATGCATCCTTGTTTTCAGTAGTATCGTAGTGTTGGCTTCAATATGTAACAATGTATTGAAAATCTTCAACAATCTTGGTCATGGATTTGGACGCTATGAACAAGATTGTATGACAAACTTTTCACAAAACTCGTCCCACTAGAAGTATATTGTGTTACCGAGGAGTTCAGTCAACATCAACTTGCCAATTATAGAGTGAAGAAAAAAAAACATTATTCATTGTCTTATGTTATGTTTGCGAGCTAATGATATTTGGATTGGTTGCGGATTTTAAGTTGTTCAATCAATGTGTCACAATTGGCTTGGATAATGTTTCATATATCATTATGACAGTGGTGGATGAAAAAGTCATCTTAGCTTTGTTGATTATATGGAATATTTGGATACTCCCTCCGTTTTTAAATATAAACAAAAATCACTTTTTAGGTTCATTCAACTAATGATGTATGTGGTCCATAATATGAATCACATACATCCTTAATTGAATTAACCTAAAAAATCAATTTTGTTTATATTTAGAAATGGAGGGAGTATCTGGCAACAAATTTATCTTTGAGGAAACCCTTACAAAGAGGTACAAGATCATGTCAACACCTTTTGCTTAGCCTCATGTTGCTCTTCATGCGTTTGGAAGCTCGTCCTCCCACCCATCGTCTAGTTTGTGAGGTGGGTTGGAAGAAAAGGGATTATGTTACCATGGTCTTGAATCTGGACAGTGATGCCCTGACTAATTCAAAAAAGAACAGTTTTGTTGGCTTGGTTCATAATTTTGATGGCACATTTCAATTTGATTTTCTCTGGTAGCATGGTTGGTCTAATATTTTTCATGCAGAAATTCAAACACTTTTGATTGATATCTAATTGTGTTGGCAAACTTGATATTAAAAAGTCGTGTATTTTTCACATTTCTTGTATGTGGTTCGATTGGTCACATTGAGAATATCCATCTTTCATCAATGCACATATGAGTTATATCTCTTCTTCTCATTCTTCGTGGTGGAGAAAATACTTATGCGAATGTTTTAGCAAAAATAGAAGCTAATAATCAAATAATTTAATTGTTCTTAAGCTTATTAGCCGATGTTTTTGATGTGTCTTTTGTAAACATAATAATGCATAAGATGATTTAAGGGTTAAATATGTTTTTGATCCCTATAAATATATCAACTTTTCGTTTTAGTCCCTCTAAAATTTTCCTTCAACTTTTAGTCCTTCAAAAATTTTCCATCTTCATTTTTGGTCCCTCTTTTAAAGTAAACTCATATGTAGAATTCATATTTTTGAATAAAATTTTGTAGAAAAATTCATAATATTATAAGAATCTCTCCCAAAAAAATTTAGAATTGTATAACAAAACATGAATTTAATATGAATTTATATATTTTTTATGGTTAAAAATTAATATTAAATTTATGTTTTGTTAAAAAATTATAATTTTTTTGGGAAATATTTTTACAATATTCTACACATTTCTGCACAATTTCATTAAAAAAATATACTAAAATTAACTTAAAAATAAGGACCAAAAGTAGTGATTGAAAATTTTATAGGGACTAAAAGTTGAAGGAAAATTTTAGAGGGATTAAAACGAAAAGTTGGTATATTTATAAGGACCAAAAACATTATTTATTTTAAAAAAAATGTATGAGATAATAACTTCAATATTTTTCACAAAGGTCAATTAAAAGGTAAAAATCGACAAACAGAAATTTTATTTTATTTTATTAAAAAATGGTGGGAATGAAAAGGTGACATCATTTGAAGTGTGTAGACCTTTTTTTGACCAATTGAAGTGTGTAGAGTAGAGTGTAGTTGGGTACTATAGGGATTGTGTAGTGTAATTGATGCTTCTTAAATCTGAAGAGAACAGTGATAGACATTTCGTGGAGATAAAGACAAATATCGTTTCCTATTCCACCGCTACATTGCAAATTGCAATAATCATCATACTCCTATAATTTTACGGGGATTCCAAAAGTTAGTGTAACATTTTTTATTTCTTCTTCAAATTTTATAATATATTTAATGAGTTAAATAGGTTCATTTTCCTATTGCTTTGGAATTTCTTAAGTTTAATCCTTACATATCTCCTAAAAAAAGTTTGGTCCTTATATAAATTTTGTCTAATTTTACCCATTACTTTAAAATATTTTCACAAAAAGCAAGTGTTTTTTAGTATTTGTTTAATTCCTATGAAGACGATCTTTGTGAGTTCATCATAGTTATTATGAACATTGTATATATGTAAGGGTCGAGCTTCGAACCATAGACACTACATTTATTCACCTTAAAGATGAATTTATATTCATCAAGGGAGGTGTATTGGATTGAGATTTCAAAGGATTTTAAAAGACTTTTTTGTTTTAAAAAAGTCTTGCGGTATTCAATCAAGATTTTTTTAGAAATGTAAAACATTCTTGTGGTGTTCAATTAGGATTTTCAAGATTTTTTAATGAGTCCAATAAAATCCGGTGGTATTCAATTGAAATTTTGCATAACTTCAAAATTGTCTACTAGTATTTAAAATTCTACGGATTTTAATGGATTGTTGTGAGTAATGAATTTTGTGAGATTGTTTAGTGTAAAATGTACCTGCTAACAATCTCACACTTATCCTTGAGACTTTTCTGTCTTCCACACATAGCCTTGAAATTTTTTTAGTTTTTATATCATTGCTCTAAATTTATTTTTTTATTTCTTCGTCGTTTGTCTGTTTACCCCTTATGTGCACATTCCAGTCAAGAAAAATGTTGTCCACTTTACATACTAAGACCATCGTTGTCGTGTGGAGATCGAATGTACCTTGTTCATGTGGAGCATTTTACCTTATTCTCACTTTTATAAACATGCAGTGAATTTGTATCCACATAACCATTGCTGTTAAGTGGAGATCCAAGTCAAGAAAAAATTTGTATTTCACTATTGCACATTCATAAGTGTAGTTTTTTAAGTCAGTTTGTTTTTCTAATTTATAATAATTATTTGATTTTTAGCAAATAATTTTTGTTGACAACGTTATGTTATTTTGTTGTTAACCAATAATTATTAGTATTTATTTTATCATCAGTCAATTTCATAAAAAAAATCATTCACTCTGCTAATATTGAATTTTTCTTTCAAATCTTAAAATCTCATAAAATCCTTTGAAATCTTAAAATTTATGTTACAAATCCATTCAAATCTTGATTTGAAATTCCTGATTGTGAAAAGTCTTTTAAATAAAGTCTTTTAAAATCTCAAAAAATCAATACAATCACATAAAATCTTTTAAAGTCTTTAAGATATTTTTTGCCAAAACAATCCTTTAAAATCTCAATTCAATACACCCCCTAAGTTATTTGACAAAAAAATTCCTATCAAAACAAAACGTCGATCGACAAAATTTATACAATAACTAAACATGAAAATTTTGTTTACGTGGCTAAATTGACGATGCTGATATTGTTACCTTCATCAAGTTTAAATCTGAGATCATACATCTGCGAGAGACTTTCGATGATGTTTTTCTTTTTGTCATAAGAACAATAGATAAGTCTTTTTTCATCAATTTTTTTTATTTTTATGATATAACTTTTTATGGAAGGCACTCTTAAATTTATTTATTCGTGATTTTTAACAAATTAATTATATTCTCTCTAAAAAAACAAATTAATTATGATTGACCATCCCTTTTAATTATTAATTTTTTTCCCATAAAAGTTAGGGACAAAACTCACCTACATAAAGTGTTAGGGAATGAAAATATGCGTTTCGTTATTTCAAATGTTTATACTACAGTATTTTACCATCTAAGTTGTAATTACATGACCATTTATAATTACTTTTGTTGGTATTAAAAATAAGACGAAGTAAATACATCAAGAGAAAATGAAACCAGACTTGTCGTATCTCGAAAACTATCAACATTTTTTTTGAAAGAATCTCAAAAACTATCAACATATTTTTATGACAAGTGCTAGCAGCTTCCTCACGTCCCAAATTTTAAACCACTTTGTTTATTTCACATAAATATTGTTTTTATTCAATAAAAAAGAGTAAAAAAGATTGTCACAAAGTTGTCTAGAAATGGTTGTACAGATATCAGCCGTCATGGATATAATCATAAGAAGCATGAAGTTTGATCATAAATCAACATTTTGATTGCATTTGCGGAGAATGCAGACAATGCGGAAGAGGAAATTCTTCACCATAAGTCGTTGATGTCTTGAAAGAGCACAACACGATTATGAAACTGGAGTCTCGATAAACTCCAAACAAAGTGATGAATCGATATAGCAAACTGAATCACGGAAGACCCACATCCTTAACGAGGATTAGCTCTCGATGAATGTTGTACGGTTCACACTAAGACAAATAATCAATGTTTTTTTATGATAAATAAAAAATAGTGTGTGTCCTCATGACTCATTTAGTAAAAAATTAGTGTGTTAAAAAATGTCAAATATTTTACGTTGAACGCTAAGTCACTTGAAAAAAAATAAAAAATTAGTGTGTTAAAAAATGTCAAATATTTTTTTTTTTTGGAAAAATGTGACATGTTATTCTCCCATTGTACAATTCAATTTTCAAAAACGTCATTTTATTAAGTAAAAAAATAATAAAATAAAGAAAACCACATTAAATTCAAATAATAATAAAATATTGATAAAAAACCTAAATATTTATATAACCCTCAGAATCGCATTCTTCTTCATCTTTCTTCTGCTACTATCATATTCTCACACAAGAATCGTTTCACCTTCACGACAAAACTTGAACCTTCCGAAGCTAGTTCCTTCACTACTTTTCATCTTTCAGGTACCTATTATTTTTCTTTTTTATTTTTATTATTATTTTTTGCTTTTATTTAATGTATTTAGTTAAATCTTTATGCACATAATAAAATTTCGATTTTGTGTAGATTTTTTGTGTCTGTGTTTAATTTATATTAATTTTCCATTAATGGGGCATGTTCAAAATTTCATTTTTGTGTTGTAACGAAAAACCCTAGAAATTTGTTGAGTAATTTTTTTTTTTTTTGTTTTTGTTTTTGTTGATGAAGTAATTTTGATTTTGTGTACATTTTGTATCTGGGTTTAATTTATTAAAGATTTTCATTAATGGGTTATGTTCAAAATTTGATTTTTGTGTTGTTCTTTGAAAAGCCCTAATTTTTTTTTGAATAAAGTATTGATTTTTAATATGGGTTTTGATTTTTTGTAATAGGTTGATTTGTACGAAAAAGATTTGTTCTTTTTTTATGGGTGTGGTTGATACTGAATCGATGGAACCATTTGGAGTTGAAACTAGTTTAGCTGTAAATGTTATGGTGGAAGGTTCAGAGCAGGAGAAGAATGAGCTTAAGGAGGTTGTTAAGAGTACTGTTTTCGAGACCGAGGTTTCGGTTTTGAAGGAGAATGATTCTCGGGCTGTGAATGATTCTGGGGTGAATAATGGGGTGACTTCTGAGATGAATAATGACGGCGCTGTTGAAGTTGTTAAGAGTAGTGTTTTCGAGACCGAGGTTTCGATTTTGAAGGAGAATGATTCTCAGGCTGTAGCTGATTCTGTGGTGAATAATGGGGTGTCTTCTTTGTTGAAAACGGGAGAAAATGATGGAAGCGTCGTTTGTGAGAAGATCAATTGTGAGGGGAAAGTCAAAGAAGGTGATGAAAAAATTCAGACTGTGGAGATTCCAGTTGTGGAGATAAGCGAGAATATTGATATTGAAATGAACGGGAAGGAGAATGAGGAGGGGAAACAAGATGAAAAAATTGCGACTGTTGAGGTTCCAATAGTGGAAACAAGTGAGAACATTGATGTTGAGATGAATGAGAAGGGTAGTGAGGAGGGTGAAAATTGTTATGGGAAGATTGAGTCTATTGAGGTGCCAATAGTGGAGGGAAGTGAGAGCGTCGATGTTGAAATGACTGAGAGGGAGGGTGCGGAAGGAAAAAAAGATGAAAACTGTGATGGGAAGATTGAGACTGTTGAGGGTCCAATAGTGGAGGCTAGTGAGAGCATGGATGTGGAAGTTGACGATTTGATTGATGAAAGGTGTGACTTTTCGGTTGGCGATTTTGTTTGGGGAAAGATTAAGAGTCATCCGTGGTGGCCAGGTCGGGTTTATGATCCGTCTGATGCGTCGGAACTTGCTTTAAAGCTGAAACAAAATAATAGACTCTTGGTAGCTTACTTTGATGGAACATTTGCTTGGTGCCATCCGTCACAATTGAAGCCTTTTAAGGATAATTTTGATGATATGGTGAGACAAGGTAGTTCTAAAGCATTTACCTATGCTGTTCAAGAAGCTGTAAATGAGGTTGGAAGGGTTCTGGTTACAAGGATGAGTCGTTCGTTTGTTGTGGCGGGGGAGACTAAGTCTGAATTCTCTCCAATGTTGGCGAAAAATTCAGGAATCAAGGAAGGTGTTTTTGTGCCTGATAGTTGCGTAGAGAGCATTTCGGCGGTTACACTTGAACCGGCTGAGTTACTTTCTCAAGTGAAGCAAATTGCTGAAGTTATTGATATTGCTAGTATTCTGGAGCTGGAAATATTGAAGGCCCGGCTTTCTGCTTTTTATCTCTCAAAAGGAGGATATAAGTTGCCTTGTTATGAGCATCCCAAACCGGTTCTCGGACTTGAAGATAAAGATGATGTCAATAATGCAGTCGAAGCACCATCCCAAGGGCCGTTTGAAGAGGACTACTCTACACTGCCATTGACCCCGAAATCGGGTTCAGGAAGTAGACCGAACCGTAGAAGAAAGCAGAAAAGCATCGCTGACATTATGGGGGAGGATAAAGATGTTGATGCAAAAGATAAGGAATGGGATGCAAGTGATGATGAAGTTCTTGTTGCAATTAAGTCAAGGGGTAGAAAAAAGAAAAAAGACAACGACGATGCAGGGACATCTGAACCAGTTCAGAAGAGAAAAGAGTTGCTTGTTGGTACTGATCCAGAGTCTGTAAGAGGTGGAAAAGAAAGCTGTGAGGACAAGGAAAACAGTGACGGGGGCAAATCGCAGCATTCAGATGAGGAAAAAGAAGCTTTTGGCAATGACAACATCAGCGATGGGAGCAGAGGGGAAAACGATGAAGGGAAGCCGAAAGAACCAAATGAAAAAGGTTTTTTGTCAAGAGAAAGGAAGAAAAGCAAGTATTTGTCGCCTCCTTTCACTACTTCAATCAGAGACTTTGTGAAGGGAAGAGGTTCTGGCCCGCTTTCTCCTCGAGTTTCAAAGTATAACAGTGAGGCATTTCAAGAGTTTGGATTTTCTGTTAGCTTGAATCACCAAACACCAGATGATGAGAAAGAGACTCTTGATCCAGAGAAAGTCAAGGTTCCTTCAGTCGAAATTCTGACCAAAATCCGAGATGCTGCTGTTAGTCCACAAATTTCAAGGAAGGGCACTTCTTCTGATAGACTTGTAGACTTTGTTTCTGTCATGAGAAGTTCATTGTATCGTGAAGGATCATTACACAAAGAATACAATGAAGCTGAACCTGGAACTGGAAGGAAGAGAAAGAAGCCAGAATCTGAGCTTGATCAATCTGATAACATATCACCTACTGAAGATTCTGAACCAGCCAAGAAAAGAAAGGAGAGAACTACAAGCTTGTCAAAAGGGAAGAAGAGAGCTCGTGAAACCGAGACTAGCGGCAAGAAGGGGACCGATGAAAAATCTTCAGCAGCTAAAAGATCAAAGAAGCCCAAACCTTCACAAGACAAGAAGAAAGAGAAACTCCTAACTCCAGCCACACCATCACTGTCGCAGGGTACTGAGACATCGAAGTTGATCGTCATAAAGCATAAACTTCAAGGTCTGGTCTCAATGCTTGAATCATCCGACGACAAATCGCCTGATTTCAAGACAAAGGTGGAGAGCGAGGTGAAAGGTCTTTTGGAAGATGTGAACAACATGGTTGAATCTACTTCGTCGTGAAAAAGACACATCGGTACCGGTAATTGTGTAGTTAATGAGTAATGATCATGGTAGATTTATCAGTCTTTTTAATATTCCATATACTATATCAGGTTATGTAATTGAACATCCCTTTGCATGATTAGTCTTTATAGAGAGATTAGTATCTTTTTAGATTAGTCGGTATCTTATCTTATCGATAGTTATATGCAAACAGCTTTTAAGGATTAAAATTCTGCTGGTTTAAATATTCTCGTGTTAAATTCTCAGTTATGAGATGAAGTAACTTGCGTCCAATCTGAAGATCATGCTATTCACATTTATCTCACCCTGCGTTGATATGTTTACCGTGTGTTGAATTTGCTTTAGTGTTTACAAAATGATATGAAAGTAGATCTGTGAAATGAGGATCCTGAGAAGGTAAAATGTTTGGAAATTCTTGCATCCTATGGTCTAATAACACACATTATGGACTGTGTTTGCACTTGGCAGAAATCACAGAAAGTTGTGATGTTGTGAGGATCTTCCAATAATGGAAATTTCAGATGACAATATTTGCATGTTATTTTGTTAATGCAGTTCTGTTTTTGTCATTTAAGCAAAAAAACAGGTACAATGCTATCATATTATGTGTTCTTAGTCATTTAGTAGTTTTTTTTTTTTTGACAGAAGTCATTTAGTAGTTATAACCATGGTTATCGGCTTATCGCTATCTCACGATATATGTGTGTCATATCTTGATTCGATATCCAAAATCGATACACACATTTTAAATGAAATGGTTATATTATTTTGGATATGAATCTCATTTTGAATCCTGATTCCTTTTAATGATTATTTCCAAATTTTAGTGAAGTTGGTCACTTTTCTTTAAAAATTTGATCTATAACCTGAATCTTTAATTATTTTGGGGTTCACATATGATATATCAGTTTGTGATTGTTACATTACTTGTCTGTACTCTCTTTTTTTTTTTTGAAGGAACTTGTCTGTACTCTTAAATGTCATGTTTTTTTATTTATAGGCAATTCCTTTTTTGATTCACAATTTGGAAAACAAACATTTTGATTCACCATTTTTTTTGTCATGTAGTTGTTAGAAATTCACCTCTTAAAGGTGAATAAGTAGGTTGTAATCCCGACCCCTGCATATTGTAATGCTGTGTCTCTACCTATTGAGCTTAGTTCAACAAATCATTTTGATTCACCATTTGAATCTCGATAACTGCTTTTCTAATTTCTAAGATAGATTACAAAGATAAAGTGTTGCTCGAAAGTATTTTCAATGTTTTTATGTACTAGTTAATGTGGTATTTGAAGTCTCTCTAATTTGTACAATTAGCTCTACTTAGGTTGAACAAGTTTCTTTTTTGATGGGTTCTACTCCCTCTATTACAAAAAATTTGCAACCACAATTTCAGTTCTAACTTCAATTTTCTTTTATTCAATTTCATCATAAAAGTATTTTTTTTGTTAAAGTATTTGAGACTCCAGTAACAATTGGAGATAAAAATAACGAGTAAATACTCAAATCAGTTACGCACAAAAAAGTGTGATAAGTTATGAAATAATTCATAACAATTACAGATTGGGGACAAGTTGGTCCTTCATTTAGTCGGAGCTAACATGTTGTTAGGTGTTAACGACCATGTTATCTTTGCAACTACACATATCATCGAAATAAAAATTAATTTTTAATGAAATTATACGAAGAGATTAGCGTGACCCCATTTTGTATTGTCAATGATCATCTTACGTATTTCATTTTTAGAGGACTATTTTGGGTCGTGTAATATTTATTATCAGAAACTAGTTTTAGTATCTTATTGGGTGTATTTGATCTGGAAAAAAAAAAAAGGGATTTATTGGGTGTGTTTGCTAACCGGTGCTCTCGGGATATTGGTTAAAGATATGAAAAAAGAATTTATATAGTAGTTAATGCATTGAAATTGTGTAATTAATTTATAATAAAGTCAAAAACAGTTTTCTTTTATGGTAATAATTACCTTTTATGGTATGCTTAACCAGTGTCCCGGATGCACCGGTTAGCAGGATCCAAAAAATAAGGGACAAGACATGACATCTTCAGATATATTGTCTTTGATTGCAAAATTGTTAAAAGACATGACAAACTAGAGTCAAGAGACATGACAAAAAATAAAATCTTTGTCTCTTATTAGATCACAAGTACAATTTTTTATCTCAAGTACAATTTTTTGTCCAAAGTACTGGTTATCAAATTTTTGTTTCAAGTACAAGTTATCTAAAATATCAAAAATAGTATTTTGTCCACTAAGCTTTGTACAACACAAAAATTGTTCAATACTTTAAAAGTTTATCATATGATATTTTGTCTTACGTTGTATTGTTTTGTCTTATGTTATTCTATCTAATACTTACTTTTTAACATATCGAACACACCAATAACATATGATAGTCAAAATTCAAGAGAAGAAAACTTGTGAAATTTATTTGATTATAACAATAAAAAAGTCGGGATATTAAAATTGGTCAAGAAAAAAACTAAAGAGATTAAAATTGCTTAGTTATAGCTTATAATTTTTTCTTTCAATTTCAACCCCGTCATCTTATACGAAAGAAATTAAAATAGTTAAACATATTATTATCATTTTATATTTATAAGTTGATTCAACAATTAATTTCATCAAACATTACAAATCTAACCAGTTAGTTCATACACCGTAAGCTAGCTTATGCTATTAGCTAAAACTCATAATAGAAAAATCAAATTAAATATTAAAATTCATAATAGAAAAAAAATAATTAAATCTAATAGTAACTTGTTGAATACAAAAAAGAAGAATCTAGGTAACTTGTTGGAAAAGTGAAATTCGGGTCAAATCAAAGCTCCGAATAAAAAACCCATTTCGTTTTCGGAACCCTACCAAAACCCTCAGAAAGAAACTTTTCTTCACCAAAACCTCTTCTTCAATGGCGAAATCCACTTTTTCCGGCTTATTCTCAGCCTTAACCGCCGCCACCACCACCGCCACCGTTGCTTTCTCCGATGGCGCCATTCCTTCTTCATCTTCAGGAACCGATTCATCTCCGAAAGCGAGTAACGATAATCCAAGGACTACTTCTTCTGGATTCGATCCTGAACCTCTTGAAAAAGGTCTTAAAGCTCTCAAACAAATCTCCGCTTCATCATATGCTAAAAAGGTATCGTATCTCATACAACTGATACCGGACACGACGACACTGACACAGACATCTGAGTTATAATTTGAAAACTGACACAATTGAATGTAATCACATGTGTCAGTGTCAGACACGACTTCTAATATATTCAATTATTCTTTTGCATTATGTTTAATATTTTATTTGTCTATTTATTTTGGTGTTGAAGGTGTTTGAGATATTGAAGAAACAAGAGGAGACAAGGCAAGCTGAATTGGCTGCTAAGGTTGCTGAGTTTAATCAAATGAAAGCACAATTGGAGACTGTAAGTTTTCTTTATGTACTTTGTAAGGAAAATCTTATGTTACCTCAAACTGTGGAGACATTTGATATGTTGAGGCGAAAATTGTGTAAAATGGCATCTTTGTCTGTCAAATAGGTAGTTTTTGTTGAGTAATGATGTTTGTACAACCATTTTGTGACAACCAACAATAGAGAGAGGAAGAGGAAGAGGGAGAGAGAGAGAGAGTAAGAACACGATGAGAGTATGAGAGAGTTGTAAAAAAAAAATGGTTGTACATATATCATTTCTTTTTGTTTGTAAAATTGTATGTTGTTGGCTATATAAGTAGAACTGAAGAGATGGTAAATGACTGCAGAGACAATTGATATGCTGGGTTGCGAATTTAATGTAAACATGCATTTTAGTATTGTGTATAAGTTGAGCTGTTTGAAACCAGGATTTTTTTTAGTAGTAATCACATGTTATCGGTCCCGCAATTAGAACTCAGATGATAAAAGATTGCAGACATTTAATATGATTAGGTGCAGATTTCATGTAAAATTGCATTTTAGTAGTGTGCGCATGTGAGTTTCGGGGCTAGGCTCTTTTAAACCAAAATAAATTAGCACTTTTTTTTTTTTAATTTGTTTTACATTATTAATTCTACTCTATTTAGTATTCATTATTATACACATGTTGCTTGGGAATGTTTTTTTTTAATCAAGTTTTTTATTTTTATTTTTTTTATTTTTTATAATAATCAAGTTTGTTTCAGAGAAGATAGAATTTGAGAGACAATCTATGTAGTTTTGTAGCTTGAAGGTTTGTGTGGGTGTCCGACATGTTTTGGACACTCAAACACTTGTACACCCGACACAGAAAGGCACACACCTTTGATAATTTGAGAAAATAGAATTGATTAAATGTAACATCTGTTGGTGTCTGACTCATGCCATTGTCGGACACCAGACACACCTTCCATATGAAGTGCCCATGCTACATTGCATCTGACACTCCATTTCATTGTCGGAAAATATATTATATTTTTTATTATTTTTTCCTCAGCGTGTTGAAGATGGGGCTAAAATTGATTTGATATTTTTTTTATATATATTTTCGGTATTAGATAGATGGAACGTGAAAGACCTTGAATAGTTCATCATGAATGAATGGTGTCTCTCAGTGCTTTACATGAGTCTGTATCATGGGGAAAATGTAATAATTCTTGACAAATTCTCGTTTGAATTTTATCCAATTGGGCTGTATGTGTTTCATCTAATTAGGACATTACTCTCTTGGATTTCTGTGTAAATTTTTTTTGTTAATGACAAATGTCAGTATTTTCAAACTCTGGACTTTTAACTCCTTAATTCCTTCAAACCCTGGACTGTAAGTGCTTCATAGGAGACGAGAGTTTTTTTTGTTTGTATCAATTACTAACAACTTCAAAGTACTCGTAGGAACAGAAGACTAACTCTAGCTGGAAGACTCTAGAACAATAATAACAATGTTTCAGGGGTTACACCTTTCCATACTGCCTATCAAATTTTTATTATTGTAAGTTGAAATTGTCTACAACAACAACAACCAAGCCTTTTCCCACTAAGTGGGGTTGGGTACCTGGATCAAATTACGCCATAATGTTCTATCAGTTTTATAAATCATATGCGTTGTTGTGTAAGTTCTAGCTTTATGATGAAATGTGTTTATTTTATTGCAAGTATGGCCTTAAACAATTGAATATGTGTGAAAGTGAAACCTTCTTTGCTCCTGTTCTGTGTGTATTTTGTGTTTTGGTTTTCCGGCTTATCAGTTGGTTTTTTTGGCAGGAAAAACAAAGGATTGTATATGACGAAGAAAAAAAGCTGGCCCAACATCAGGCACAAACAAAATCTCAGATGGCTAAATATGAGGATGAGTTAGCAAGGAAGAGAATGCAGGTATTACATTAAACCTTTTGAAACTTTGGGTTTTTGTTTTTGTCAATTTTCAAGTCTTTTCTGAATCTCACATTTTTATTGTCAGGCAGAAAACGAGTACCATAGAGTAAGGAACCAAGAGCTTGTAAAATTGCAAGAAGATTCATCAATCAAACTGGAGCAAACTCGACTTGAAACAGAAAAACATATTCAAGCACTACGAAAGCAAACTATAGAGGAGCAGGCTAAGCTTGAACATGAAAAAATCAGAGAAAAAGCAATGGCAGAAGCACTTGGGAAAGTGTTCGAAGAAAAGCAAAACGAAGAGATTAACAGGAGAAAACAACTTGTTGAAGGTGATTTAGTGCGAGAAAAATGGATTTCTATCATAAATACTACCTTTGACCATATTGGAGGTACATTTTTTTTACCAGATGCGAACTATATATTATGCAATTAGTATTTGTTGACTTGAATGCATGGACTAAAGCAAGCATTGTTTATGTACTCTTTTGCTTTTAAAAATGAATTCACGTTGATTTTTGTGGTAATGCTATTTTGTCAATTTTACTTTCGTCTTGTTTAATCATTAGTCAGCATAATTGTAGTTTGTTGTTGTATTATTGTTTAATTTTTTTATCGTTATTTATTGTATCTAATTACGTGAAGCATTGTAGCTTAATTGGATGATGAACTTAATATTTTTGCTTGGCTGGGCTAAACAAACTCCACACCAATCCCCAAATCTGAAAACTCAATTATCTTTTGCAGGGGGCTTTAAAGCCATTCTAACAGATCGAAATAAGTTGGTCGTAACAGTTGGTGGAGTGACTGCTCTGGCAGCCGGGGTCTACACAACAAGGTATAAATTGTCCATAAAGTTTGGAATGAGCTGCTATAAATGAGGAAGGAGGGAAAAAATTAGTTGAGTGTTATTTTTGCATGGCTAGCCCCATTTTTAGAGAATATACAACTTTAAGTTTATGCCCTCTATTTATCAGACTATTTCTTATCTCAGTAGTGAAATTTTACTTTGTTATTTGCATGCTGCTATGTATAATTTACATTCAGATTGTACCTAATGTAGGGAAGGTGCACGGGTTATTTGGGGATATGTTGATAGAATATTGGGACAACCATCATTGATCCGAGAGTCCTCCAGAGGGAAATACCCCTGGTCTGGCACGTTTTCTCGAGCCAAAAGCACCCTTTCTCGACTTGCTAAACCAGAATCTGTTTCAAATAATGGCAAGGGTTTTGGCGATGTAATTTTGCATCCTTCTCTTAGTAAGAGAATTGAGCAGCTGGCATTTGCAACTGAAAACACAAAATTACATCAGGCACCATTCAGAAACGTGCTTTTTTATGGCCCTCCAGGAACAGGGAAGACAATGGCTGCCAGAGAGTTGGCTTACAAATCGGTATGACTTTGTACTTATCCATTTATCTTGTTCTAATTTGATGTTTTTCAATGTCCAAAAAAAATATGTTTATGTTATTTACCTTGTTTTGTCAACGTGTCAAATAAGTAGGGAATTGGTTGTGTGCATTGTTTATGCTATCCTATATTAAGTAGAAGTGATCAACATACTAGCAAAAATGTTTCCTCATTTTTCAGATTTTTTATATATTCCTCTTTATAATTTTTGGCTGACAGTCTAGGGTGAATGATCTACAAATTAATGAATCTAAAATCATCTTTCTTAAAGGCTCTGCAAGTTCATTTTCCAATTGTCTTTCTAAATTCAATGCCAAGTTCTTTTTCTGTGGAATTTTGCAGTTATTACTTACAAGTGGATATTCAGTACCATGCTTCTGGTTATTGCAGTTTTATGAATTTCATTTTTTTTTTTGAATGACAAATATATATTATATATTAAAATATAAAAAGGAGAAATCTCCTTGAAGTGTATCCTGAACATTTGACCTTATTTGCTCATCATTTTTTTAACTGATATTCTTTCCTTCTAGATAAAATGATTTTTTGTCTGATTTTTTGTTTTCAATTAAATTCAGGGATTGGATTATGCATTGATGACTGGGGGAGATGTTGCTCCACTGGGATCGCAGGCTGTAACAAAGATACACGAGTTGTTTGATTGGGCCAAGAAGTCCAATAGGGGTTTACTGCTTTTCATTGACGAAGCAGATGCATTTCTATGCGAGTAAGCAATGCCTTCTACCATTCCATGATTTTTCATATATTATTATCCAACTCGGTTCTTGTGGCAACATAAGATGATTATGATCGGTTAGATGCAATTTCATTACTTTTTTTAAGAAGCAAAGTTCCAAAAAGTGAGTAAAAGTTGCAATGTTAATGAAACTAACATTAGTTGAGAATTGTCTGAGTAAATTGGGTGAATTTTGCAGGCGGAACAAGACGTATATGAGTGAAGCACAAAGAAGTGCACTAAATGCCCTTCTCTTTCGTACCGGTGACCAATCTAAAGACATAGTCCTTGCCCTTGCGACAAACCGTCCTGGTGACCTTGATTCAGCTGTAGCAGACCGTATTGATGAGGTCCTAGAATTTCCCTTGCCTGGGGAAGAGGAGCGTTATAAACTTCTTAAGCTCTACCTAGACAAGTACATAGCTCAAGCTGGATCAAGAAAATCTGGTTTATTATCATTGTTCAAAGCAAACCCACAAAAGATAGAGATTAAAGGATTGAGCGATGATATCATAAAGGAAGCCGCAGCTAAAACCGATGGATTTTCCGGAAGGGAAATAGCGAAACTGATGGCAAGTGTCCAAGCTGCCGTGTATGGAAGCGACAACTGTGTCCTTGACGCAAGCTTGTTCCGTGAAGTTGTAGATTATAAGGTTGCTGAGCATCAACAAAGAATAAAATTGGCAGCTTCTGATAAAGCTTAGTTAGTGCATGAGGATGTATATCTTCGTAGAGATTTTGTCAGCAATCTTCTAATGTAGGGCTGGTCTATTCTGAGCATGCTTTTATCATTGTTTGTCCCTAATTGATGGGAATGGAATTAAATTATAGTGAAATCTTATTTAAGGCTGATAATCACTATTCAATATTAATCCATGACTTTATGTAACACTTGATTCAGGTTTTTCTAGCTATTAAGTTTAACATTCTTTTTCTCCCTTAACCACGATAATTCATGAACTACGGTGATTGAGGAGATTTCTGTATTTTGGTGCAAGTTTTTATACCAGTCACAATAATATATATGATTTTCTGGGTTTCATTAGTGGTATTGTTGTCGAGTGTGCAAGCTCTTAAGTAAAGAATGGATGTATTCATTGGAGCATTGATCTAGGAGAAGAATGGTTTCATTAAAAATTGTGTAATTTTTAATCTAGGAGAAGCAATGGACACTAAAAAATCAGTGATTATGACTTATGAGAGCACATTGTATACTTCCACGTTGTATTCCTTGAAGTTAAACACGACTATTCTCTTTCCATGTTTGCATACTTTGGATCCATATACTTTTGAAATAAACATCAATTTAGTTCTAAATTATCACTCTTTAATGATCTTTGAACTATAGAAAATGTTACATATTTCTAAACTTTTTTAATCCATCAAATTAGTCTCTAATCTTCATCCTCTCTCCTATTTTGAAGAGAATTGAAGAACTAACTTTGAAGGTACACATCTATTCTCTTTTCATGTTGCATACTTTGAATCCACACATTTTTGAGTTGATATTCCAACATTGTGATATTATAAAAACCATACTTTGCTGACATGCTCACCTAAAACACCAAAGAAAATAAAAAAAATGAACTAAAAAGAGAGAGAATAATTAACCATGTGCAATCTTGCATCCACCAAAGATTTTGGCCTTCCAAAATGATATAGTTCATGCATAGACAAGTATATTATTGAGTACTATTACACAATTGTATTGCAAACGATAGAGTAAAAACTACAAACCACACAAGCAGATAGCTTTGTACATACATTCAAGAAATCAACAACTGCAGACAGATATAAATAAAGGAGACAACGAACAAGCGCAAGAAAGCTCAAAAAGTTCGAGATCATGCTCATGTTCCTACACTGAACAACTGCATACACTAATCTTCATTATGTTCAATATTTTTATTGTATTTTTTCAGCTCCACAAACACAGGTAATCTATATCCAATGTCGAAATACTAGTCATCAACAGGGTCCCTTGGAGTTTCATCTGCATTGCGTTTGATAGTCATGACAGGGCATTCAGCATGCTTCCAACAAAACTCACTAACAGTGCCAACAAAAACCCTGCAGAACATGACAACTCAAACCGGTTATTGATCGTAATTAAGTTACTCGTTGAACTAGTAAATCACTAGTTGAACAAATTGAAGCAGTATACGAAACTTCAAGAGATTCATAACATGTAAATTTCTGTCAGAAACTGGTACCAAAACACAATTTAATGGTAGTCACTGACTTTTATTGATGGTAGAATATTTTTACAATAGAAACAGAATTACACATACTATAGAGAATGCAGAATTCACATATAAACTAAGTAAAGAGATAGTATACTGTTACAAGACAATTCCTACCCAAGAAATTCGAGAGTCTTGGTCTCTCCCAAGAATTAGAGTTTGGTCTCTCCTTCCCATAACCACTCATTAACAAACTATCCACCACTTTCCTCTTTTCTTCTCTATTTATTCCTAAAATTTATTAACATAACTGACCCATAATAAAAACATAACTGCCATAATTTCCAAAATAAGAAGTCTGGCAATTTCATACTAGAAAGATATTTCCAAAAAATTCATACCATACTTCAATAGACATTCATATTTAAAAATATCATGGCTCTGATATAGCACATTATTTATGACAATTAGTTATGTTAATTAAATCCTTAGTAACATATTTCAGAATAAATTGAATTCTAAGAGCTATGATGCATTCTTGATTTTTTTTTATTTTTTAAATCGGACAATTCACAATGGATAAAGAGATCATGCACATACTTTTGGAAAGGTCCAAGACCTCTGCTTCCAACAACTAGTAAATCTGGACGAACCCGTTTCACCTCATTCAATATCACTTCTTTGGGATCACCTTGCTTTATCCATGCTTCACAGGTCACCTACAAATGTATAAATATTTAGCTTGTGGTCATAAATCCCAACCAATTAGATGCAGATCAAACATCTTATATTCCTTGACGGTCGAAAATATGAGCTGTCCAATCTTCATCTAACGGTCGAGATTCCTTGACTGCATGTTTTTCTTGACAGTAAAGAATCTGAAGCTGTTTATGAAGAAGTTAAACACGAGCTTCTCAAAAATTTATGAAAGAAAAGCTAGTTTCACAGGTTATGTAAGACATTATTGTATAAAAACCTCAGTCATTACAAGATTCTTTAAAATTTTCTTTTACCACTAATGCTTATGGATAACTTTATCCAAACAAAATCCAAAATCACAAGTAGAGCAGAAAAAGTATTACCCCAATTTCATTACACCTATTGACGAAGTATTCCAGCAGATGAGTCCCTCTAGCCTTTTCTTGCTGTTTCATGTTCTTAAAATCTTCACCTGATGCATAGATACTATCCACGTCATCGTAACCTACAAGAAACGAAACACAAGTAAAACCATTAGATTGCAGTTCCCATGCCTCGCTGGATTAGATTAAGTTCAAAGTAAGGTGACAATGGATCACAAGTGAATGGAAAATATGAAGAAGAAAAAATATGGCAAGAATACATAAAACAGGAAGTAACCGAACCCAAGAGAAAGATATAACAGAGAAAGATACTTTCCATCAATAGGCTATCAAAAACGAGAGGTGATCAAATTCATCATCTCAGGGAATGTTGATATTGGTAAATTTTGAACACCAAATACTATAAGGATGCATTCTGGTAAACAACTAACTAAGCGCTTATTTTTTTATTTTTTATATGCAAACTTTTATTTAATGGGAGTAAACTAGCACAGGATGTGCAAAGCACTCCAACAACAGCAAACAAACAATATACAGCCTGTCTTCACAATTCCACAATAGAGGATTGACAGATACATAATGAATAAATATTGCCAAGGTCCAATTGTCAGCAAAAGACCATTGCCGACTAAATAACACAATTAGAATTGAACTCCTACAGCTCCACCCAACAAAGAAATGGAGCGCGTACTGATATGAGCACAGAACCGGCCCCACAACCCTTCAGTTCAGCTCCCTGCAAACACCCGACCCGCACACAAACTGATACGAGTAAAACAGAACCAGCCACTACCAACAGTGCAAGAAGGCAACGTTCCAGTACTTCGGATACAAACAAGTGGATTCAACCACCAATAGGATCATTGAAAATTTGTGTTGAATCCCTCCCTACACATAAACCAAGACCAAGATAGGTGTTTGATAGGATCAACCACCTCTAAATAATTCACAACCTTCCCGTTAAAAAGAGCATTATAACACTCCAACCAAATACACCAAGCCGTTGTTAACCACACTAAATGCGATATTTTTTTTACCTTTCTTACCCTTGTAAATTGAATTGAATAAAAGGAAGCTCCATATTACAAATCAAGCTCCATACATCTGACATATTTGAGCAAGATGCAAACAAAGGGCCAGATGTTTCAATTTCTCTAAGACTAAAGCACCACACACAACATTTTTGTGAACATCTCTAAACACATATCGTTTGAGTACTTATATATAAGCTATTTCTATAACAACACAACCAACGTGTAACATCTTTTCATAGGTTATCTCAGTGAACTTATTGCAATAAGTCGAAAAGAACCTATAGACATAAGATAGTTCAAAATAAACTCTAAATTAGTTCTTCCGCAAACACTTCCTAAGTAACAAAACCAAACTTTTGCTCGACAAACAACTGAATTAAGCGCTTATAGCAGAAGAGCCCTGATCATACAGGTATGCATGTTTAAGTTATTTCTGTAACAAAAGATCCAATAAATTCAAACGGTTTACATATAAGCTATGAGTTATTTTCATAAGCTATCCTAAAGAAATTATAGAAATAAGCTGAGAACAGCTTATGTACACGTTATATGTTGTTTTCATAAGCTCTCCAAACAGCCTCACAAGTGTTTATACAAAATAGATATGCTCAAATAAGTCAATCCAAATAGTCAGTAAGATCACAAATCAAATCAAATATGGAATGCTCTTTCATCATAATTATAAGCTATCATGGAGAGCTAATGAAAATAAGCTCAAAACAGCTTATGTACATACCATACACCGTTTCCATAAGCTCTCCCATAGAGTCTCAAATAAACTAATCCAAACATGCCCTAAGATAACAACTCAAAATACCACTACAATCTCATCAAAGTTGAAACTCAAATCTACACAATCTCACCTAAATAACACATACACACTATAATCACTGGAATTTTCTTAAAAAAAGTGCATATAATTATAAAATGATTTAATTAATTCATATACACCATCATTAAAAAGAGTTTTTACACTACCACTCAATCACAACTGTCACATCATCAAGAGCATTTGACTTTTATCATAACCACTCCTAAAGTCACGGACCATAATTTCCTGCAACCAATTATTTGAGGCATTCAGGACTACAGGTGGTTGTTGGATCGAGATCGGACGGTCTAGATTTTGAGCTCGGTATTTTTTATCAAAAAATAAATTCAAAACAGAGCTGAAATCTAGACCATCTAATCTTGATCAAACGACCACGGTTGTTCTGAACACGTGAAATGCGTCAACTAATTGAGTGCAGGGAATCCAATTTGCTAAAGTCACACACATAATCGGTTACAATCTTCATGTAAATCTTTCTACACTAACATCATCAAAATTAATCTCTAAAAACAACATTTCATCTATGAAGCACCGACAAATACACATAACACTGACACATGTGTTGGATAGTCACCGGACAGCATCTTCAATCAGAAGTGTCGATGTTACAAAACATTACATAAATAACACCGACACATCCATAGTAATTAGAGAAAATGACATAATTGAAAATAATCGCATGTGTCAGTGTCAGACATGATACTGACACATCTTCTATCAGAAATGTCTCTGCAATAGGTCATTTCATAAAACAACATGAAATTAAAAAAAAAAAAAATGGATTAAGAGAAAGAGAGGAACTGACCGTCTTCATCAGGAACTTGAACATGAAGAAAGAGAAGATGAAAAGCAGAAACATTGTTACGAATGATTTTGGAAACGGTCCAATCGAAAGCACCTTTGCTACTGATTGAAGGATGTGGATAACCTTTCAAGCTTGACTCGTTCACTCCAATCATAACTCGTGTCGCTTCTTCTCCCATTTCTTGATTTTTTACTGAGTCAACTCGTTCTCTTCTTCAAATGCTTCTTCTCTTTTTCTTCTCAACGATTTTTATTTTTTCTTGAGATATTACTATGCTTTTTTTATTTAATTTGGATTAAGTCCATAGCTTATTTATTTATATTAAAAAAATTATAAGGTTTTGAAAATTGAACGAGTAAACTACCAATTCAACCCTTGAAGTTTTAAGAGTCAACCTATAATCTTGCAATTTGCAAATAGGAAAAAAGAAGCTATTAGTTTTTAATAATTTATGACAATTTTCAAACATCTATAAATATTTAATATAATGTAATTATCAACTGCGTTAAATTTACGAGAACATCAACTCGTTCATTCTACTAACTTTTTAGATGCCACGATGAGTCATACACAAATTTTTAATAAGGACCATCTTTAAAAGTGATATATGACAGATTAGTACTTAAAATGTATTCAAAGATTGATTTGACAGTAAATTAGATATAAGTGAAATGAAGAATTAAGTTGTTTCACATAATTTAAAGAATTAAATGCAGTTTTGGTTCCGGTATTTTGTCAAAACAACAATTTTGATACCCTCATTTTTAATTGTGTAGCTTTGGTCCCTCGTTTCAGAATTCTAACCATCTATTTTGATGGTGATTCCCAACTTCAAATGATGTGTTAAAGTAAGGAACCTAACTTCAAAACATGAAAACGAACTACATAATTGTCTGAGCCAGATAAAATGATGTGTTAAATTGAGTCATAACTAAACATGCAAAGTTAAAAGATGATCAATTGAAATGATACAAAACATTGAGAGTAAATAACTCATTGTCGCGTCATTAAATTTAATGTTTAAAATCATGTGTGAATAAAAAATGTTTTAACTAGAAATCGAAATTTCTCAAATGACAGGGGCATAATTGTCCAACCACTACAATTTTCGAGGGAAGTGGTTTATTCAAAGATTGAGTTCTTGACGTTTTGTTTAAATTGTAATACACGGGACCCCAAAATAAGGTGTCATTTTGCATTAAAACGGTGGGGACCTCTTCTATGCCACGAAATTTGTTCAAGTAACATGCTGAATCTAAAATTGTTGTTTGATTGTAATGGTTGGGACTTGGGTCATCTGTAACTGTAAGGGACTATGGCTTCAAATCTACAAACAAGTTTATGGTTTTTGTACTTGACTCGTATCAAGTGTTTTTCTTGTGGTGGGTATTAAGTGTTGCTTAAGATTCCGAAACATTCCAACTCACTTGAGTTGGTATGATGATATTAACTTTGGATTCAAGAGTGTGTGCTCCTCCTCATGGTAGATTGTGTAATTTTCTCTGGAAGTCGTCATAAAGATATAAATGAATAAAAGGTACAATAGTGAGAGTTATTCATAAGGATGAGTTAGTCTAACTGATTCCTAACTAACTAACCAACCAACTAACTTTAGTTTACTTCATCTAACTACTTTATTCTCACTATATTGTACTCCCTCCGTCCCAAATTGTATGACGTTTTGGACATTTCACACATATTAAGAAATATAATTAATATTGTGTGGGAAAGATATATTATGAGTTGTTTTACAAAATTGTCCTTAATAAATGATATGTGAAAGATAAATGAAAGAATTGAAAGAAGAAAGAGTAATAAATAGTTAAAGATATAATAGAAAAAGTAACATTAATGTTTCATTGGTATTGTAAAGTGACATACAATTTGAGACAAATTCTTTTTCCAAAGTGACATACAATTTGGGACGGAGGGAGTAATAGTATTCATTTGAAATACGAATATTCTTTTGAAATGCAAACATTCATTTAAAAAACTGACATCTTTTCATAGACATTCTTTCAATTAAAAGCAGAGACGAAACCAAGAATCAAAATATGACGAACGAAACTATGATATTAATATGGCATTATTGTACATGGTATAAAATGAAGAACCTGTTTAACATGAATACTTTGTTGATTTTTTTAGGACTTTTGCTATACTATATTCTCATTCCATCACTATACTCTTCAAATTTCATCTCGCATCAGCTTAACAAGTAGCCAACACGTATTAACACCTTTTTTTTTTGAGAGAACGTCTTAACACCTTCTGTCACGCATAACTTGCTCATCATATTTTTCTTAGCAATTATTTTCATGCAAACAATTGTAGATATGCGTTTTTTTTCCATAAGCACTTAATTAAGCTATTTATCTTAACCGGATCATATTCAATATTGTCCCAGAAGTTACTCTTGCATGTAACAGCTTTAGCTTGATGAATTACCAGTTAAAAGAGACTTCAGTCAAGGATGCCAATACCCACTCCCACTTCCCCAACCATAGGTAGAAGAGAAGAAACTACCCAAAAAGTTGGCATCTAGGATCAAAATTGAATGCCAAAAAACCAATATAATTAGGTTAGATATCCATCATTTTCCCAATAATGAGCACCAATAACAACAAGTCTTTTTCAACATGATAGTGTGAGCTACACAATAACATGTATCAAATTCCCTCAAAAAAAAATAAAAAATAACATGTATCAAATGATGCCATAACTACATTTTTTTTAAGGTCAAGTATGTTTCTAGTCCTTGTAATTAACTCGAATATGGTTGTAAGTCGAGTAAATCATCATATTGGTCCTTTAATGTATTGAAATTACATAAACATCCATAGGTCTGTCTTTTGTTAGTAAATTCATGACTAAAGTGGTTAACGAAAAACATATTTAGGGACCAAACTAATTAACAAAAAACAAATTGAAGGATAAAACTAACTAAAGAAAGACACATTCAAAGATGTTTTTGTAATTTCTATACATTCAAGAATTATAATGATAGTGTTTGACATATTCAAGAACCAAATTAGATGTTTATCAATGGATACAAAAACTAAAAACAATGCCACCATGGGACCACGACAAATAAACTTGGTGGCGGAATATCTTCATGGTCTTGCTATCGAGACCTTTATTCACAGAGATCTTATGTCTTCTAATAATGTTCTACTAGGTGGTGGACATGTTCATGCAAAAGTTTCGGATTTTGGTCTTGTGAAACTTGTCCCGGATGGTGGAAAATCTGCAGGTATGGCCCTGCTCTAAATCTTCTCTTACTTCTAAGGTCTAAATATGAATTAATTGTAGACATTGAGCGTTAACAACAATTAGATGAAGCATGACACCTTTTTGAATGTTAAATATACTAATCTAAGCCATGTTTATTGTATATCAGCCTCAAGCCTCAGTTTGATTCAATGTAGTAGCGCTTATATTGTCACCTTTTCTCTAGATTTTCATGCAAAA
>Ga0315914_1000059_pt1 | contig 85023 bp, 24 predicted proteins | sample MpolenodulesMG_FD_203920 | JGI IMG/M metagenome (GOLD analysis project Ga0315914, IMG submission 203920) | Medicago polymorpha root nodule microbial communities from Los Angeles, California, United States - elongated nodules | ecosystem: Host-associated > Plants > Roots > Nodule | place: USA...
GCAACAACACACACAAGAGCTAAAACAATGACACAAAACACTAGCCAAGCACAAAGATAAGCAAGCTTAAAGGAAATAAACAAACACACACAAGATGGTAACCCAGTTCGGTCCAATATGACCTACTTTGGGGGAGAGAGCAGCTCTCCAATCCACTATGAGAAGATGTTACAAGAGGTTACAAGAAATCAGCCTTTTCCCTAATCTCTACCCTTTGTTTCCCTCACCACTCTCATATGAATCTTACTAGAGAATGCACAAAAAGAAGCTTTAGATCCTTCCAATGGTGTAATCTCACTACCCAAGGTGTTTACAATGTTTATCCCAATCCTAGAGACCCTCCTTACAAAGATACTCAACCCTCAAGTTCCTCCCTTTATGAACCCTAGGCCTCTAGCTTCAGCTCTACTTCAAAAAATGTTGCAGAACCCACTTAAATACTAGTCACTGCAGTCCAAAATCGCGTCACGGTTCTGTAAAATCGCGGCACGATTTTGTCTGAACAGCCGTTGTGACTAATCCCTTTCAAGTGAAACTTAGTGAGGAAGTAGTTTAATCGCGTCACGATTTCCAAAATCGTGTCACGATTTTCCGTCTCAAAAGACCAACCTCTCTGCCTATCCAATCGTGTCACGGTGCCTGAAATCGTGACACGATTTTAGGTTTTCCTGCAATCTCAATTTGAAGCCAATATACAACAAGTTGCTTGAAGTAAGAGTTAATGTGGAACTGAAAGAATGTGAAAGTAAATTGAAAGAATGTGAAACAAAGGTAAAGATATTGTTTGATCAGATGAAAAAAGTATGCGATGAAAGGCTGCTTACAAAGACAGTTTTGTCACACCAAAGAACGAGTCTATATAGACTCATTCTTTATTGTGTCTTCATGACATACTTCTTTCATTTGATTGGAATATCCCTTTACCTTTTCTTCACATTCTCTCAATTTACTATTAAAACTTTCAATTTGCTTGCTACCATTGTCATTGTCCTTCTTTATCTCATCAGAATTATCATCAGTTACTCTTGCTTGAAGTAATAGATTTAGCACTAGGTCGAGTCATTCCACGTTGACGTTTATATTTTGAATTCCGTTAACAAGAGAAACATAACTTTACAGATTATCTCCAACCATATATTCTGGTCTTTCATTGACCCTGTCAAACAATTCTTAGCAATATCTCATTGTTTGCTAATAATGTTTCTATAATATTGGTATTAGTCTGGCTTCACTTTATATCCAATTACCGTATCCTCGACCCGACTTTGTGTATCAACCTCATAACCATCATCATTTCTACCCATGACAACAATTTCAGATAGACTGAGGCTAAGAGATGGGGGTGAAGATCCAACTACGTCCTCTTGAATAGGAAATAAATGTCCAACTTGATTGGAACACTGACAGTTTTGGTCCAGTTACAATCTTCACTCTATTTGGAATTTGTAAATGTATTCAGGAAATGGAATTCCATGCCTGATCAGAATGATCATTTACACTAGGCAACAGGTTGAAAGTTAGGATTAAACCACAACAATTTCGGCATAATATATTCTAGATCTGAACTCTCATTTTCATCGTAAACAACTCTTTCTTTCCCTAAGTAGTATTTTTTTAATGGAAATGGCTGCTAAGTATAATTGTTCTATCTTTTTTTGTAGCCACATAGAATGTCTGCTGCTTGACCATAACCAAAACTGTGTCCCGCGTATTTTGGAAAACCTGCATGGTATTTGCCTTATCCTGTACCAAATGACAATTCCTTGAAAACCTGGTGGTTTTTTTTCATGTGAGTAATAAGACTTGGATCATCTGCAGTTTTAATTTTTGTACTGCCCAAGGTGCAGTTCAGTTGAAATTTTTAGTTATATTTCCATTTTTTATAGGAAAAAAGTTAACTTTGATGGCTGAGATCATCATGATGATCCCGAATAACATGTTTGGGTCTGTCCCAGGTCTTTGGACCAGTTTTTGATGACTTGTTTAGTTGCCTCTGGAAGGTATCCAATTTTTTATGACAATACAGAGTTTGCTGCAATTCGGTGCATTTGGGTTGAATATAACTCCCACATATTTTAGGATATTTCTTCAGATAAATATTTATTTCTCCATGCAACCTGGAGGTTTATTTCTTAAGAGTATGACATGGAGTCTCTTTAAAAGAGGTTTTGAGGTTTTGAACTATTGGGTTGCTTTGCTATATTTATGTCTGTGTTTTTTGAGTAATTGATGTTACACATATCATTTCTCTTTATTTTAAAGATGATTTCATAGCCGCATTATCCGTGTTCTCTGCGTTAATAATTTTCTTCCTTAACCCATTTGGGGTTGGCCTAGTGGTTGGCTCGGGATCTTGGAGTTTGCTCCTCCAAAAGGTCTCAGGTTCGATTCCCTCTGGTGCCAATTTCGGTGGGCTAAGTCCATACAGAGCTTGCTCTGACTTTAAATGGGGTCCCCGCAAGTGGGCGGTGGGATTGGTCCCCTCGGATTAGTCGATTCTTGGATCGGATACCGAGTTTTCAAAAATAAATAAATAAATAATTTTCTTCCTTTATAGAAGTGTCTTTGGGTCTACAAAGCAATGCCTCTTAGTTGAGAGAGTGGCTGAGTTCATGCAGAACAGAATGCATCTAAATATCATATCTATATTGTTTACTAACTAATTTATATTTATGTATCATTTTTCATGGAATGGAAGAAAGCCTCCAAGTACCATCAGTGTTGTATCAGTATATAACTTGTTTGTGGCATTGAGTTTCCCTTCATGTAATTCTTGGATTTACAGTTGATAATCTGAAGTTGACTACTGTTGACAAAATCCCATCTGATTTAGAAGGGATGGAAGCATCAATGACACATCTTATTGGCCTTGATTGATGACACCTACAAATATGTTGATGAAGTTTTGGGGTTTTGTTGTAGTAGACTACTATGATCATTGAATAAATTTAATAGATTGTAGGGGCTTTTATTCTGTTCAACAATTATGAAAATAGTTCTCTTGGCCGTAAGAACAGCTTGCTATGTTCTGTGTTTAAGAATGCATTTTCTCAATAGTTTTTGGCCTGACAAGAGTGTTTCATTGTTTTGAGGATCACTTGCTCAGGGCATATTTGTTGGGTTTTGGGCTACTTGCTGCATGGAGAAAAGCCTATACATGTTAGCATATTATGTCTCACTTATATAAGTGGAGAGATGTCATACTCATATCAGGGTTGAGAACAAAGTGTTTTTGTGAGAAAAGTAGCCACCAAAAAAGAGAAAAGAAGAGTGAAAGTCAACTCCGATTTTCTTAAGTCTATCTTAGTAAAACACAATTTGTTGGATCGGGTTGGTTTTTGAAGAGCATGTTTGCAACAATAGGTCTTCCTTTTCACCGTTCAGATTGTCGAAACGTGGTTTGAGCAGAGAGATGTCTGTCTTGCACTGAAGCAAAATTTTTAGGGTATTTTTCATCTTTCTTATTCTCGTTTGTAAGCTTTGTTGGTTTGGCTAGTTGTTGGCACTGTTTGTGCATCACCTTTTGAGACTCTTGTACCCATATTTGATTATTGTGGAGCTATTTCATTGGTCTGCACGACCCATAGTTTTTACCATTACATTGAGGGGTTTTCCACCTTAAAATATCGGTGTTCACTTGTTTCTTTTATTTGCTTTCACGTTTGCCATTTATTTGTTGTTGCTTCTCATAAATTCTTGCAAGTTTGAGGAATCTTATTTCCGGTGCACATTGGTGTGTTACCATATTTATGTGTTAATTTCCCATCAATATTTATCTACCATCACTAGGACACAGCTCAGCCTGGCTGAAAAATTGGACACAGCTGCTCAGATTCTGTGATTTGGCATGAGTTAATGCAATTTTGATTAGGGATTTCACCATTTTGTGATATTTCTCAAAACATGGAATATCAGTATTTTGTAACTTTTGTAATATTGACATAATTCACTTTCTATTGCGTAGGTAATTTATTGTGATATTTCTCATTGTAATGGTTCATACTTCACTAATGTAATATGCCATATCTTTGAAAAATGTGGTTATAGAAATCCTTGTCCGCAATCTTTGACTATGCAATCCTATGATGTTATTCTCCTTCCGTGTTTTTTGAATTATGCAACACATAAATATAAATATTGTGTTGAGGGGAGCTTAGAGGGGGATCCTGGAGTCTGACCTCGACTTAAGTCCTTGTTGCTTTATGGGACAAAATCTATGTTATTAATTTGTTTTTGAAAATCTGTTATTATTGTTATAAAAATATAATGTACTAATTATTGTTAGGAACAGTAGTCTAGAAGATCTCGGCAAACTTTTTCTTTAGAAACTATTCCCTCCGTCCCATATTACATAAATCGTTGACTCTGTCACGTATGTCAATATACAATTTTGAACTTAAATATCTTTAATAATTTATTAGAAAAAATTATGAAAATTTGATATTTTGAAAATATTCATCGAGACGAATCCAACAAAATTTTATATGTTATATTTTGTATTTTATATTAGTAGAAAAATTGGATCGAGACAAACTGAGCATAAGAACACCAGTAAGATTAACACAAGTGCATCTCCAACCTAGCAATTTTCGATTGAGTACTTAAATATGTCCTCTCTAGTTATAACCCGCCAATACTAGATTTGCACCACAAGATTTATGAAACACCTTGAGATTGAGTATCAAACAAAGAATGGGCTTCCAAGAGAAGAGCCAAATAGGTGCTATCACTAACCAGTACCAGCCAAATATTTTCAAAATATATGCAACATAATTTTTTTTTAATTACATCATAAACTTTTGATAAATACTAACTTGTGCCTCCAAAGACATATATAAAACTTATAATTTTGAATTTCTTAACTTGTGATAGCAAGACCCTAAAATTTTTAGTTGTCATTTTACTATAAGCTGCTTTGTGATAGCTCCAAACAAGTGGAGGAGGTGCCAATCGCCTTGGTGGTGTCGAAGCATAGGAGAATGTGGGTACACAAAAGCGCAACCTCTCTCTCTTTAACCCTAAAAACATTTCTACTTTAAACTTAATTTGCATGTAAAAAACTTAATTAGCATTTATTTTACACACACTAAGATTTTCAAGTTGAACAAGTTTGCAAAAGTCAATGATATACTTAATCTACTCGAGATGAACAAATATGCTTAGTTTTTGGTAAATAGACGACATGACAAGTCGTTATAAATCCACACACTCACACAAATGTGCTTAGTTAAATCCTTATTGCTGGGACTTGGGAGAGTATACCAAATTACGAATAATGCATGTCCATTTTTCATTAAAAGGCCAAACTACACTTTTGCATTAATCACAATACTTGAAGATATATAGAGGATAAAATAACTTATTTTTAAGGATAGAGGATAAAATAACTAATCATCCTTTTATTCATTTATTTTCGTAAGTTTTCTTTTCTTGTAATAATCATAATTTAGGCACTTGCCAAACATATACTAGTAGAATCACTTAACCAATTAATGAATTATGTGAATAAGTGAATTAGGGTGTAAAAAGTAATTTCAGTCATGTTAGACTCACACAAAACCCTAGAATTCTTCCTTTGCCACCACCGATTCTCGCGCTTTCTTCCTCACACTCCTCTGAATCGAAGCACCGAACATGGCGGCGAGTAAGCGCACAGTGTTGCAATTCTCTTCTTCGCAAACCTTATCTGGAAAGGTTCATCCTCTCGTTATCTTCAACATCTGTGATTGCTATGTCCGTCGTCCTGACCAAGCGGAGCGCGTCATTGGAACGCTCCTCGGCTCCGTTCTCCCCGACGGAACCGTCGATATCCGTAATTCATACGCCGTTCCGCACAATGAGTCCGTTGATCAGGTCCTTTATTCTCTCCACATGCATTCCTTTCTGAAATTACATTTGTTTTGTAGAATTTTTCTATGTTTCATACTTTCATTGTACAATAACATTTATTGTTTGAACCTTAAGCTGGAGAAATTAACATTTCAAATTATAGTTATAAGAAGCAATGTTGTTGAGTAGCGGCTAAATCGGTGCAATAGCGCTATAACATAGCAGAATTTTGAACAAATTGTAATTGTTCCGCGATATTGGTACAGACTGTTGTCAAATGGTGGCTATAACGCGATATAGCTAGCGGAATTTGAACAAACTGCTATTTTCCACAATCTGTGATTAATCCAACAGATGGTGGAACTGTATATATTTCTTAAGGAAAATGTTATGTTTTGGGGAATTACGGTGGATTAATGCGATTTTTGCAAAAGCCACACTCTGGAGCTTCAACAAAATTGTGGTGCTATTGTTATTTTGCCAAACTCGCTGCTAATTCAAATGTGCACAAAGTTCGAGTTTAGAAACTCTAATTTAAAATGAAAACTTTGGTGTTTCATGTGGATTAATATACATACGTTGTCTATAAGGAAAATGCTGAGTTTGGGGGAGTTATGATAGATTACTACAATTTTGGTCAAAGCTGCACTTTGAAGCTCCTGTGATTTTTCTAAACTCAGCCACCAATTCAAATATGCACAAAGTTTAAATTTAGAGTTTAGACACTCTAATTTTAAATGAAAATTTGGTGTAGCATGTGGATTGATATACATATATTTGGTGTAGCATGTGGATTAATAATACATATATATTGTTTATATTTAGCATCTAGAAGAAAGAAAGAAAAAAAACTGTATATTTGTTGGTTGGCACTTGTTGCCGACTCTATATTTGTGAGTTTTACAGCCTTACTTTTTCAATGTTGATCCATTTGTTTCTTCTAAAAATCTACTAAATGACTTAATCACATATTTCGGTTGTCTATAATACAAAAGGTGAACAAAATTATGTTCTCATTTTCATTTACTTTTATTAATAGGTTGCTTTGGATATTGAGTACCACCATAATATGTTACTATCCCACCAAAAAGTGAATCCCAAGGAAGTTATAGTTGGATGGTAACTCCAGTTCTTTGAAGCTTGTTTTATAAAAAATCTTTGGTATTTAAGTTGTAATTTAGAAGTTCTGAGAGAATGAGTTTGGTTACTTCATGCAGGTATTCAACTGGTCTTGGAGTAACCGGTGGCAGTGCATTAATCCATGAATTTTATTCTCGTGAAGTATCCAACCCAATACATTTGACTGTTGACACAGGATTTGCAGATGGAGAGGGCACCATAAAAGCATATGTTTCAAACAATTTATCACTTGGAGATCAGCAAATTGCTGCACAGTTTCAAGAAATTCCTTTGGATCTTCGTATGGTTGAAGCTGAGCGCATTGGATGTATGTATTGATTGGACTTTATCTTCATTAATTATCTGTTTTATGTTTTTATCAAAGCTCTATTCTTTTTCTTCTATAAACTTGCAAAACAAAGATCTGCTTGTTTTCATCAATTCATGGATGCATCTGTATAGAGTTGTTTCTACTATTTTCCTTTAATAGGTCGATGTGTGATATTGTACTAGGTTAGGTTTGAAAGGAAATCCTTCCTGATTGAAGTATTAGGACATAGTGACTTGGTTTTAGCTCTTGCATATATAATCTTGATATCCATATACTTTGCTTAAAGGTCTAAATCCAGGCTCTCTTTTGCACCAATGCACCATCATCTTTTTGTATTTCTTCACTTAGTGATTTTTTTATGGAAATTGCTGCTAAAAATGAATATTAAATTTTGTGAGAAGTTGAATTGTTGACATTTACAGAAAGAATGATACCAGAGGTAATGGCATTCACTATATAGCTAGTGTCATTGTTATTAGGGCATAGTGACTTGGTTTTAGCTCTTGCATATATAATCTTGATATCCATATACTTTGCTTAAAGGTCTAAATCTAGGCTCTCTTTTGCATCATCATCTTTTTGAATTTCTTCACTTGGTGGTTTTTTATGGAAATTGCTGCTAAAAATGAATATTCAAATTTGTGTGAAAAATTGAATTGTTGACATTTACAGAAAGAATGATACCGGAGGCAATGTCATTCACAATATAGCCAAGTGTCATTGTTTTTATCTTTTTTATCAAAAGTTTGTACCTTGATCATGACCAAAAAGTGATTTGTGTCTCGTTTGTATTTGGGAAAACTAGTATGATATTTTCCTTTCCTTGTGAAATGGGACTTGGATCACCTGCAGCTTGAATATTTTGACTGCACAAAGTGTAGTTGCAATCAGGCTCGTCATATTTTGTTATGAGTAATGGTAGCAACACTCTCTAATACTCACTCTCTTATTGGTTTAAATTATTGTGGATCTACACTTTGAAAATTGAAGCCTCACAAAATGGTGGGGCATACATTGATTTCATCCAATAAATGAGTGAGTGCTAGAGAGTGTGTTAAAAAGTGAGTGTAGCTAGCATTCCTCATTTTGTTATAATTTTCATTTTTTTTACATGAAAAGTAAAACTTGGATGGCTGAGATCATCATGAATCTGAGTAACATGTTTGGTTTGTCTCAAGTTCTTGGATCCGTTTTTGATGATTCGTTTATTTGCTTTTGGAAGGTCCCCACATTTTTACGACAATATGCAATGTTTGCTACAATTTGGTGCATTTGGTTGGAGTATATGTCCCACATATTTTATGATATTTCTTCAGATAAAAGTTGCTTTAGAATACAATTAGGTGTTTGGCCTCCAGATGTTTTTAAGAGTAAGACGCGCGGTCTCTTTTAAAGGGGTTTCGAGGGATGGGAGTATTCATGCTCTCGTTTTTTTCTTCTTCCTTGTTTTATTTTGATGATTTCATAGCTGCCTTTCCTCTCTGTTAGTTGAGAGTGGTCTAATTCATGTACAACAGAATGCATATAAATAACATATCTATAGTCAAGTTGTTTATTATTTATTTATTGATTTATTTATGTATCACTTTATCATGGAAGAAAGCTACCATTAGTGTTGTATCAGTATAATTTGTAGCTTTGAAATGGCTTATAAATTATAATGGAACAAGAATGTGTTTTGACATGAATGATTAAAAGATTGATTGTGTGTTAACTTCTGGCCTTTACAGTTGATAATCTGAAGTCAACTTCTGTTGACAAAATCCCATCTGATTTAGAAGGGATGGAAGCATCAATGACGCATCTATTGGCCTTGGTTGATGACACCTACAAATACGTTGATGATGTTGTGGAAGGGCGTGTTGACCCAGACAACAAAATTGGGAAATGTATATCTGATGTTGTAGGTTCCCTTCCCAAACTCCCCTCCTTAGCATTTGATAAGCTTGTGAATGACAGCTTGCAGGTAATTTTAATTTTGGGATTATGTTGTAGTGGACTACTACGATCATTGAATAAATTTAATAAATTGTAGGGGCTATAACTCTGTTCAACAATTATGAAAATAGTTCTTTTGGCCGCAAGAACAGCTTGCTATGTTCTGTGTTGAAGAACACATTTTCTCAGGGTTTTTGGCCTGACTAGAGTGTTTCATGGTTTTCAGGATCACTTGCTCATGGTATATTTATCTAGCATCGCAAGGACACAGCTCAGCCTGGCTGAAAAATTGAACACCGCTGCTCAGATTCTGTGACTGTTATAAATAAATGCAATTTTGCTTACGGATTTCGCCATTTGTGATATTTCTCAAAACATGGAATATCAGTATTTTGTAATACTGGCATAATGCAAGTTTATTGCGTAGGTAATATCATTTTATTGCCTAGGTCTCTTTATTAGTGGTTCATACTTCACTAATGTAATATGTCATATCTTTGTAAAACTTGGTTAGAGAAATCCTTTTGTCCGCAATCTTTTGCTATGCAACGCCATGAATTTATTCTCATTCCATGTGCTTTTGTGAAGTATGCAACACATGAACAAGGATCTATTAGGAAGGAGGGGTCCTTAGGGGAGCTTAGAGGGGATACTGGAGTCTGACCTCGACTTAAGTCCTTGTTGCTTTATGGGACGAAATCTGTGTTATTATTGTTATGAAAATATGATGTCCTAATTCTTGGACCCTGTTTGTGTGAAGTGCGGGAGTGCACGCCAATTTTTGTATGAATTATGGAACGCAGGAAGCTGGGACAGACTTTTTCTTTAGAAACTAGTAGCACACCTCTATGAAACCAGGCACAAGAACACCAGTAAGATCAATACGAGTGCCTCTCCAACCTAACAATTTTCGATTGAGTGCTTAAATATGTTCTCTTTGTACTCATTACTATTTTTTTTCGAACATGAATACCCAATTTGCATTTTTGTTTTGGTGAAAACCCAATTTGCATTTCATCCGTCCAGTTTTATTTTATTTTATAGTAGATCTCACTATATCTAATTATAATCCACCAATACTAAGATTTGTATCACAAGAGATGATATCTCTATAATATAAGCACCTTGATATTGAGTATCAAACGAAGAATGAAGTTCCAACATAAGAGTCAAATGGGTGCTATAATATCACAAACCAGTACCAGCCAAACATTTTCCAAGTAGAGACTCCTCCGTCCCTGTATATAAGCCATCTTTGTCTTTTTCACATTTCTTAAGGGAGTATTTATTTGGATTTTGCTAGCGAGTGTCTCCTAGACATTTTTTAAGGATTCCAAGTTAAGACATTATAACTTAAAATGTGAAATGCTTCAATTTTCAATACATTCAATACAGAAGTTTTTATAAAAACTAAGGGAACTCGTTAGCATTTTCTATTTTAACTAGAAGTCCCACATAAAACAATTTTATGAACATTTGAGTCTTTATATACTACTTTATAGAACAAATTTCTGAACAAGTTATGATTAAGGAATTCTTCATGAAATTGGAAATATAGTTCAAGTCTCTTTACATGATTTGTAAAAAGACATGTTGGTGTGTTTCTATATACATGAATAATCACTTTATTTTTAAAACTTATTCCATGAGTTCCTTTTTTTATTATTGTTGACTACATCACACATGTCAATGCACAATTTTGACAATTAATATTTTTAAATATCTATCACTGAAAATTATAAAGAGTTGATACTTGATATTCATATTTTTAAATATCTATCACCGAAAATTATAAAAATTGATATATTCAATACGACAAATTAAACATCTTTTGAAGGGAAATTGAACAATATTTTATGTGCTAATATTTATCTTTATATATTTAATAAAAATACATTTATCTTTATATATTAATACTAAAAATACCATCAAGTAGATTATGTTAATAGTGTAGATGGCCAAACGACGACACTTAAAAATGAAACGTGGGCGTAGTGTAATGTTTTGTGGGAATTATATGCAAAGATATCCATGCAAAGATATTGAATGAAGCATGGTCAAGCGACCGCACTTAATTATTCTTTTATGTTTTGTAATAAACCCACGAAACTATCCCTTGTGAACTTAACTTTAGAAATATAATGTCTTGTTTGCCCTGCAATTATAATTTCATTTGTTTTTTTTAATATGTTTTCGTTTTAAGTTGCAAATAAAAACATATAGAAATTCGCATGTGAGTTTGACTGATCAGTTTCTAGGAACAATGCATTATAATATGAATGAGTCAGATTTTAAATCGGATATTCTCAACTTATCCATTTTAAGAGGTGAAATGCTAGTGATAAAAAAAAAGAGGTGAAATGTTAGTTACTAGACCACTTAAAAAAAATGAAAAACTTGAAATGAATTATATTAAATGTTAGTTATCAATGATGTATTTTTGGAAATAATGAAAATCATTTTTTGACATTTTTATTGTTTCAATAAAATGTACATAATTGTTCACATTTTTATTAGTCAAAAGAGAAATATATTAAATAAAAAGAAAGAGATACAAAGAAGAAGATCATTAGACCTGACCTAGTTACAACTTAAATGGGAATAAACCGTGATAATACAAATCGGGTGGATCAACTATAATCAGTCCTAACGAAAACAAATACTCATCACAGGTGCAATCCAGCAAACTCACGTACGAGCGCAAAATCGTTACAATAAATTTGTAGAGTGAGCATATGTAAGAGTTATAAAGGTTCAAAACTTGCGAATGGATCAACCACCAACATGAAATCAAGATTTGCTTACCAACAACCTCCTGAACAAAACAATAGGCATAATAGTTCTTTCGAGCATAACAGTCCGAGTACATCCACATGGACTGAGACAAATAGGAATCTGGGGTCGGAGAGGAGGCAAAATATGATGCCCCGAGACCTCTAGATCGCAATAAACTTGGAACTTCAAAGAATCGAAGATCACATGAACACCAACTCAATTAGTTTCACAAGAACATACACATTTGAACCTAGATCGAGGGATGAGTCCAACACATTAGTAAAACAATAGCAATAAATATGTTCTGACAACTAGTCTTTAATTAGGGTTGCATTTAGTGGAAGATGTTAGTTTCTCATCACATACTCAATTATAGAAATATTATCAACACTCTCTTTTTAACATCCTCTCTAACATTGTTCTTTTATTGTGGAAAACTCACTAGTTCTTGCAACTTTATGTAGAATTCATTTTCAAAGTACGAGACCTATATATATTTCACTAAATAAGATAGTGAGTGTCCAAACACTTTTCTATTAAATTAATACTCAAACTTTAATTCCCAAGTTCGGACATTTAATGTCTGATAGTTTATTGAACGAGTTAAGATCCTCTCTATTTAAATGCTTCTCTTTTTCTTCCATTTGGAGAGATAAAGACATAAAAAAATCTTAAAAATAATTAATGATGAAGAGACTCGTTTAATGATAAAACTCACCATATATTTTTTGTGTTTATCTCTTTTATAATGAAAATATCTATTTATTTTTATAAATGAAGAGTATCTCCACTCTTATTGAACGTGATTATCTGATGTAGGAACAAATGGAAAAAAGAGTAATGGAGAGTACTTCTATAGCTAGCTAGATTCCCCACTAGTCCAGGACACCAATGCATCGCAACAATCACAGCGTAAAAGTGGACGGAATGTTTGACTGTTGCTAATGGCAATGCATTCTGCATGCACATATATAAATCAAACAATCACTGTCTGTTATTCTGTCTTTTTATCATGACTCAAAAAGCACATCCATAATATAAGGATCGTATTGTGTTTGTTGTATCTAACACTAGCTAACATAAACACATTTTCATTTCTCATTATTTAAGGAACATATAATGGTGCATGCAATATGTAATGTGATACCAAATACCATTAAGCCAAGTGCATGCCAATATATATTTTATAATTAAACTTCCGCATAGTAGGTAGTATTCTTAAAAAAGTAGAGACAAAAGTGGTGGAGACAAGAAAGTAGTAAAAGACACGGAAGACAAGGAGAAGGGGTGGTTTTTTTCATTCTATTTCTAGCATTGGACTTCTTAATCACTATCCTATAACAATGCACACCAAAACACCTTTTCTAGTTTCTTAGTTTTAATTTCTTCTTTTAATGAATCAAACAGTTGGCACTTCTTAGGTACTTGGACAATTACAAAAAGATACAGAAAGCTAGATAAAGGCTAGGTGTTTTTGTCAAAACCCTTACTTTTGCTCTTCAAATCATTCACATTACACCTTATTTCTGTTATTTCTAAGTTAGGCTGTTGGAGATGCTTCAATAACTAAACCAACCCAACAAAACCAAAAACAAAGAAAAAAAAACAATAATTATCCACCATTTAGAAACGAGTCTTACATAAACTAATGAAATCCGCATAAATTTTATCCATCAAACGAGGGAGTATTGAACAAAAAATATTAGATTGAATTTTGTTAGCACTATTTTTTTCTTTGAAATTTTGTTAGCACTACTTAACCAAACAATTATCATATCATTGATTGCTTTGTGTAAATTAGTCATCCTCAACATGTAACTCTTTAGACTTATACTCCCTTGAGTCTTATGTAATCTAAATAACCGGTAAACTCAATCTATCTTTCTATATTAGAATTTAATTCTTTTTTTTTTTTTTGTTGAAGTGATTCTTAGCTGCTTTGTGGATAGCTGCCTAACCTAACATGCTATCGCTGATTTTGAATTAAATGGCAATAATAAATTCACAGTTATTCGTGTAAAAGTAAAAAATAAAACATTTCATTTAATCTTGTAACTGTAACTATAATAACAATAACTTTTTTTTTTCACTTTGGTTCCATATAATAACAATAACTATATCCTCCAAAATATCTTTCAAAAAAGAGTTAATTAAAATATATTTTAGGAATGATATTATTAAAACTAATTGAATTTTTACGTACCAACTGCCCCCTCTCTAATCTTTTTTATTGTCACGTTTGTAGAAATATTTAGTTCTTAGTTAATTGTCATTGTGTACCAAAAAAAAGTTTTCATTTTTAAGTTCAATACAATATTAATTATTGTTTTATCAATGATATTCTTAAGTGTCTATTGCAAATAGAGAAATATTTAAAATGAAATGATGAATAATTGAGCTGTAAAAATTTGAAGTTTGATGATATAAATTACTTCTTCCATTTCTTTTTAGTTGTCCCTTTAGGGTTTTTATACATACCAAGAAAATAAATAAATATTATTATTTTGATAGAATTATTATTTGTTTTTTAACATGTAAACTCAACGGCTTCTGTCCAAAAGACATAGGAGTTAGAGCAGGCAAGACAAAACAAATCCTAGTGCCATGCGAAGTTTCAAGAGACAAAATAACATTAGTAAATAGTTGAACATCTTTGGGAATTGTAGATAATGCACAAAAGAATGTCGTCTGTCTTTTTGTGATTATCAGATATTGGGAGTAACTTAATTGTGGAAATTAGGGTTGGGTAACTTAATTGATTTGAGCCAAGAGTTAAGTAGTTTGAGTTTCATGATTTAAGTCATCGTAAGAAGAAAAACTAACATAATAATTAATATACTAACATTTGTCATTAAAAATATTGTGGAAATTGAAATTAACACGGAAGCATGCATCTCAATCAGTCGAGAGTAGAGCTAAAACTTGATGACTTATTATGATATACATCATGCATGTTAATCTATCAAAGATAATCAAAATACTTGAATGTTAATATTCTCGTAGCGGCAATCTTGAAATACAAAAGGAGAGATACATGTGATATGGTTCGATCGAGAATGTTAGCTAAAGTAGACCAATGTTTCATTGGATCAAAAGCGGGGGTGGGGGAGGTAGTTGCAAGCACTCTGACGCTCAAGTCAATAATAAAGTGAAAAGTTTTAGAGTGAAAAAGGTGTGTACTTTGCTTCGTTAGGGAGGGAGATATTTATACAACCTTGGGTGGAAACCATCAAGGAAACAAGACGGAGCTGTTACAAACGGCGCCCTTCACGCTTGATTCGTTAGCCGTTGGGGGGTTTTAAATTTATAGAGGCGTTACAAATTACAATCATATTGTGTACTAGGTGCCTGGTCCTTGAGTTGAGCCTCATATAGTAGGCCGTGAGACTCGAAGGGACTATACCTTAGGCCAGTTTAGAACAATAAAATACTTATCAATTTATGATTCATTTTCAATCGAGATTCATTATGCTTTAGACACTATTTAGACGAGGAAAAAATATAATATATATTATGCTCGCGGTATTAAAATGATATCAATATGTAGGATGGTGTCCAATTTAAAGTTACTGTTATTTTGAAATAAAACATCAATGACATCTACTCATCTTTGAACCAACATCAATTAATTAATTATATAATTAAAAATCTGATTAAAATTATTACTTAATTTCATTACTAATTAAGTAAATTAAGGGCTACATCATGAGAATCATATCATATGGTATATAATGTGAACATTGCATGCCGGTCAAAGTTTTGGGATAGATGAAGTATACTATTAAGTAAAGGCAATTTGCTTCGCATTGTGGCAGTTACAACATCTCCTTCTTAAGGTTTTCATTTGACAAAAGCCGACTAATATATATTTTAAGTATATTTGTTTAGAGCAATGATATTTGAACAATTTGCTAACAACTTTTATGATAACCTCATTTTTCTCTATTTTTATTGGTTAAAAACATTGGAGAGAGAAAAAGATAGAAAGTTATCTAAAATTTGTCACAAAATGATTGTACAAATATCATTTCTCATTTGTTTAATAAGGATCTTTTTACCCTCGATTTTCAATAGGAGATGATATTGTAATTTAGAGTTGTGTTGGAGGGGAGGTATGTAAAATTTGACTACAAAATTCTTTAATATAAAAATCAAATTCGGATTTTCTAGAATTTTTTTGATAAAGATTATTTCTTTAACAGTCACATATACTTTTTTTTGTCAAAAAAAGAAGAAAGTCAGATATACTTTAAAGGAGAATGTTAACCATTGCCCTTGGGGCCTTGGATAAGAGGATAAAAATAGAAATATAGTATTGGAAAATGGTGAAAAGCGATAAATTTAACTTTTTAAAAGTCAAAATGTTGATGAAACCAATGCAAACATGCTACTTTTGCCTTCCTTAAGGGCAATGGTTAACAAGACCTTACTTTAAATAGCTTTGGTCAATGTAATTTTCATTGTCTTTTTTGTTTTAGATAGACGAGATGGCAAAGTCATCATAAACTCACACACACAAAATGGAGGTATCGGGGTTCGAACCCTGATCATGACGTTCGACCTAATAATTTCGGCATTTTAGCCAATTGAGGTAGGACTTATGGGACGTAATTTTCATTGTCTTACCTTTATTATTATAGTCATCTTTAACTGAAAATTTTAAATATTAAATAAAAATATGATTTTATATCATGTATATTTATCAATCTCTTTAAAAAAAAATGAATTAATTCATTCACAAAATTTATCAAACCTCCAAAATTTCAATTCATCTATTAGCTTTGTATGATACTACTATCTTAACTTCGTATGGTATCAGCTAGTTTGTCCATCATCCACATCAAATTTTAAATCTCTTAATTTGGGGACTTAACTTCGTGTATATATTTATATTTTTTACAAAAACAAAACGATATATATTCATTCAAATTAATAGAGTATATTATTAGTTAGTTTATCCATCATCCAATTTTTGGCGACCAGATTCTAAATCTCTCAATTTGCTCAAAAATAAATTGTTAGACCTAAATTATACTCCCACGCCTTAATTAAAAAGTATATTTCCATGATATTAAGTCAACCTAATTCAATATCTCTGTCAGATTTTATTGAGATCACAGTAATTCAATATCTTTGTTAGACGTCCAACAAAGTTCATAAAGTATGTTACTTTGACTTGCATGACACTGCCATTGCCACTCCTCAAAATTCAATACATGATTTGTTTTTTCATCTAAAAAAGTGCATATTACTTAATAAAATAGTCCTAATTACGTAACAATTAAGTTTTATATTTATTTTTGCATATTACCATAAAATATACTTACATATTAAATCACTAAGTTCTTCATATTTTTAATTTCATTTTTAATCAGAAATAGTTTAATCGATAATTTCAACTACATTATAAAAAATTAGTATATTATTTTTCTTCACTTTAAAGAAGTTTATATTACATTACAATATATAACAACTTTGAACCATTTGTATATGAAGTTTAGCGGACCAACCACTTAATTTTAAAAGCAAAATTTGTCTTAACTCACACGTCTTGATTGAATGGGATCAATCTGAAAGTATGCTGTCGAAGCACTAAGTATAAAAGATAAGACAATGAAAATTACACCAACATATGTAGAATAGTACAATCATGGAAGTAAGTGCACACTTTACTGAAAAACACATTGTGTTGTGTCTTAGAATATGAACTCGAGGAATTAAAAAAACATAACATAAATAAAGAATCACAAAATACTGTTTAATTTCAATTAGTGAAACTTATATGGTCACTGTTCCAAGACCAAAACGTTGAACAATGTCTCCTTTTACAAATACCAATATCTTTCTACTTGTTTATTAGCATCAGTCTAAATGAAACCGATCAAATCTACATATTATAGTGCCTCACATTCCCTAAATTCAAAGCAGACAGAATGTATATTATATGTTCAGTACATGTTTGATTTTACTTCTTTTGTGTGCCAAAGTTTAAGTATAATTGATTTTGATACGTTTGACCAATAAGAATTAAGTTTAACTTAAGAGATTAGTCTTATATAATGTAGCCAATTAAAATTGAACTCTAGTTAGAAGATATTTAATAATTAACATCTCTAAAAAATGATTACCTCTAGTAGAAAAAATTTAAGGTAAACAAATGATTTTGACATATTAAAGGGTTGATGAATAAATATGCTTTTGTATGAATTTTAACTTAATTTCAAGATTTTAACTTTTTCTTCCCAACATAATTTGTAAATTTATTGTTCAATTATCTTTTGTGTGAATTGCACCAAAATCAAATTTAGAGAATGAGTTAATTGATAATCATTATGGTCACCATAAAACTAATCACAAGGATTCACTATATATCCTTGCACACAAGACAATCATATTTGAGACCCATAGGAAAAAAAGACATACGTTCAAAAAAATAATAATCAATTTAGAGTAAATATTATCACTTTCTTTGTAATTTAATAATCTCAAACTATATAAATAAATATAATAAGTAGTTAAGACTTTTTTGTTGTTGAGAGGAAGTAGTTAAGATGTTAATGAGAGGAAGTGGTTAAGATGTTAGAGACTTATTAAAGACGAATTTTCATATATTTTAGGGATTGAATAAACAAATTTCATCTATGTTAGAAATTACTTATCATTTTTTTAAAGGATATACTATATTTATCGTATTTATATAGTTTAAGGACTAAATTAGTGATGAACAATAAATGAATAAATCACCAATTTAGTTAGAAAAATGCTAATAAATATGTCCATGTGACACTTGTAACCCACTTGAATTGGTTTAGTGTTATTGAATTGACACTTTGAAGTATGCTCCTCTCAAGGTCTCATATTCGATTTCTTATGGTGTCAATTTCGATGGACTATGTCCATACAAAGCTTGTTCTTGAGTTAAATAAGGTACTGCAAGTGCACGGTGGGATTGCACCGAATGGATAAGTTGGTCATTGGGCATTTACAATAAAATTGCATTAATACTTGTGTAGACAATTTTTAAAAGTGTAAAAAAAATCTCTTTCATATAAAATTTACATTTTTTGTGACTTTATTAAGTGTCTATTTAGTTTTTGGAGAATGCTAACTAGTGCCTCAAAGACATTAATTAAGTATCCAAAACAAGCAAAATTTCATAAAAAAGTTATGTAATTATTATTTGGTCAAAAGTAACATTTTATATTTTCAAAACAAAATTTTTATTTGTAGAATCCTTAACCAATACCATGAGGACACTAGTTAAAACTCTCAAGGCACTCGTTAACCAGACCCTTGTCTTTTTTTTTTGTCACATTAGATAACACAACCCATTTAATTATCTAAACTACCACTCTCTAATTTAGTGGAGTAGCCCTTAAACTATTTTTTTTCTATTTTCAAAACAAGCATGCTTCCATTGTGCAAACCCTTTTGATTGTTAGTGTATTAATCTATTATATATATGCACACGGATTGGGATATTGTTCAGATAAACTCAGAGCTAAAGTATTGAGTTCAGAGTAAAAACATCTAGAATTGAAATATGGAAGAGAGCATGTCAGGCTTTTGCATGAAATCATCTGGAAGTAGTTTCCATGGTAAAAGTGGAAGCAGCAGCACTGGCACAAAGTGTGGTCGTTGGAATCCAACAACAGAACAAGTTAAACTTCTGACTGAACTTTTCAGAGCAGGGCTCAGAACTCCAAGCACTGATCAAATTCAGAAAATATCCAATCAACTCAGTTTTTATGGTAAGATAGAGAGCAAGAATGTGTTCTATTGGTTTCAGAATCACAAAGCTAGGGAAAGACAAAAACGTCGTAAGGTTTCCTTTGATGATGACAAGGATGTCATAGTTCATAGAGACAACTCTATGAATGCTTCAACACAAAGTAAGTCAAAAATCACTTACTCTATTCACCGATGCATCTCATTTATTCATTTACTTTCATATCAATTTGCTTGAAACTTGGCTCTGATACTATTTTATAAATCACAAGATCTAAGAGATAAAGATTCATCTCATTAAAAAAAACTTATTTATTTTTAATACTATTTTTTTCATTCTGTTAAAAAAAATATTTTAAAAGGTCTTAATAAAATTTTGCTTTAGGCCTCATAATACATTGGACCGACCCTGATAATGATGTAACATGTCATATATTGCAGGGTTTGCTGAGATGTACTCGGAGCCTGATAGAGTGATTGAGACTCTTGAGCTTTTTCCATTGAATTCATTTGGTGAATCAGAATCAGAGAAGTGGAGTATGCATGCAAATGAATGCAGGGAAAATACAATGTTTGCATACACATGTACAATGGGAGAACAAATGGAACACCCACCATTGGACTTACGGTTGAGTTTTGTGTAATAGAGACTCAATCTTTTCATAAATTAATTGTTGTTACTTTGATCTTAGATTTTTAGCATAATATGAAAAATGTTTAGGACTGTATCATGGATGTAGCTTCAAAATTAATATTTACCAAGTGATTAATTTTAGTTCTAACTGAAATGTTATAATTTTGCCTATATATTCTATTGCATGCCTCTTCAACTTGGTATTATCATTGAGTATAGTAATTTGTTGGATATATATATTGAATATAGAGATGACTTGGGATTCTAATTCCAGTCCTCTAATGAGATATATGTCTCACCTTGGAGTGCATACTAGAGATTACAATTGACAAATTAGTCATACCTCGGGTTTGCAAATCTTTGAATATCTTGAAGACTTGAACCACATACACACACAATAACAATACTATACTTCCCTCCTTAAAAAAAAAAAAATAGAAATTCCCTAAAAAGAAAAACAATAGTAATTCAAAAAAAACCGTAGGTATCTATCCAAGTTTGGGAATGTCATTCATCGTAATTCACGATTGGATCCTAATTTTGTTTCGGAGAAAGTGGTACTTTGGATTAATTATGGAGATAAATAGTTTAACTCAGGTTCACGTGAAAGGAAGCTAGCTAGCAAGTCATGTGCAAGAAAAAAGCAAATGTGAAATAATCTCATTAACCTATTAATTCAAAATTACTCCATCGAAACTAAATAATTAGACTCAAATAATTCTTGTAATTTGTTTTGTTGACTCAAATAGATAATAATCCTCAATTCAATTCAAGATGAACTTTGTAGAAAATATTTGAGTTCAAATCTTGGTTACAATAATCTTTTACTAGAATTTACTTCTCTGTTGATAATAGGTCATAGTTTGAATTACTAAATTCCTATTTTCCTTGAGAACTAGAGAGTTAAAATTTTAGACAAAAGAAATTACCTAATTTATCTCAAATTAAAAAATGCTAGTCTACAGTGAGTAGTTCATTTTATAGAATACGGTTGACAAACAAATCAATAGTTGTTATTACATTCACACGCATGTTCACATGCATAGCAAATTATGAACAGTTATAATATGGTTTAATGTCTATTCTTCCCCTGTAATATAGGCAAGTTTCGGTTTACTCCTTTTAGATTTTTTTTTTATTTCAACCTTGTAATATGAAGATTCTTTGATTTTATACCCTCAAGGCTTATGACTATACTCATAATTTGATATAACACGCTGAGTCACTTATTACTGTATAAAAATCATGAGTTGGCATGACATTTTTAATTCTTTTCCATTTTAACTTTCTTCGATCTAATCTTTTTCTTACAAGGTTGAGATCTATTTTTTTTTAAAAGGGAGTAAACCGGAACTCGCATATATTACAGAGGAGTGAACATATATTAACCCTTATAATATTATTGACTTTCTCACGTTACTTACTTACTTGTTAGTTGTTGGAACAATATTTAAAATCACTTCAAACAAAATTTTCAGCCATCGAAGAATGTATTGAGATGAGTCGTAAAATTGTGCAAGCACAATATCAACCACGATGACCACATGATATAATAACTCAATTAGAATTGTATTAGAGTTCTACCGAAGTGTATCATTTGTTCTAGAAATACACCCTCAATATGGTTACTTACACCACTAGATATGGTATAAGATCACTAACTTTCGAAGGGCAACCGAAGGAACAATATTATGGAATCAATTTTTCCAATGAGACATAATGAAATAGGGAGACTTTGACTCAAAAGTGTGTCGGACAGAAAGAGGAAAAAGAGAGAAAAGTTGCAAAGTTTTGTTGTGAGTAGAAGTGAGGGAGACAAGGTTTTTAAACAGACAAGGAGCCAAGATCGATTACAAAACCGATGACTCAAATCATTTGACTATTAATTAACGTTGCAATCTCACCTCTTTAATGAACATCGTGGACTATAGTTGGCTACTGAAGGGTGCACGCAGACATGTGCCAAATGCATGCTGATACATGCAAAATGTTTATGTGAGGATTATGTGTGCTAGGCCCAGTCCCGACCTAGTTTAACCAATTATGCTTATGTGGTTTTGTGCGTGAATTGAAAAAATTCTAACAAGAGATGACACATTGCGTGAGGAGAGCATATTGGTTGTGTCATCTCCTGTCTAGAATCTTTTCAATTCACTCACAAAACCACATGGTGTTCCAAGATTACTCACTTTAGAGAAAACAAATCACAATTTAACATACAATAAATGTTTGAAAACAAGTTTTTTTTTTTTTCAATGTGAAACTAATACTCTTTCCTTCAACTATACCTCCAAAGTTACATTGTTGGCATCACATCAATCTCCGTGAGCTTAACTCAATTGGTAAGGATATTACATATTGTTTGAACCCTGGACACTCCACTTCTCACACATTTAAAATGTGTGAGCTTTTCCCACTAGGATACTTGAAAAAAAAGAATTAATAACCAATCATTAATTAGTATAATTTTATGAATTTGAACATTAATAATCATGATTATATGGAAAACATATGCGTTTTTTAGTGTTAATCTTTGGTGCAATAGCATCCTCCTTTATTATTTTTTTATTTAAATAAATGATTTTCACATAGATTTTATTTGTGTAATCTTCATTACATCTTTTATTAAATACAAATTACCTCTAAAAAATGATAAAAAGTTCACAACAAATTCATTTTTACCCAAAAACAAAAAGAAAAAATAATTTAACTATAATTGGAAGGAGGCCGCGCGAACGCAGGCCTCCACAGCAACAAATTATGATGTAGGCTGTTCTACTTGAGAACACCTTAGACTAGCACCCCTCCAAAGTGCAATGGAGGTCACCAATCTAGGCCATGAACCTTCTTGATCATCCATTGACCCCATCCAGGTAAGTATGTTACAACGTAGCAAATATCTCTTTATTTATAATCCCTTCAACACTCGCCCATATATACTTCTAGCGATGTGGGACATAAAAGATATAATAAACTTGGTTAGCTAAACTAACGAATCTCTTCCCTTAGCAAGGGTAAATGACTATGAATAAGTTAATTCTTTGAAATCAAATTAGTTGTAATTATACAGTGCTTATCATATCAAAGTATCTTTGAACAGAAAAATGTGATAAATCTCTTAAAGTATGCTATGCATGATACTATAATATATAAATTGGATTCTCCAAGGAAATGTATTTTTCATCTTCTCTAGTCTTTCCTGCACAGTGTTTTTGGCTGATCTAAGCTATGTTCTTCTTTAACAAAGATTCACTGTAATAACCTTTATTCAGAATGCATAACAACCAACATTAATTGGTATGAGCACTGAGTTGTAAGGGATTCAAGTATTTCAAATAAGTAATTAATCATTCGAGGAGAAGTCTATATTCAACATATTCCTTGGACCTCAGAAGTCTATACACAACTTAGTGTTTGTGTGCAAGTAAAGAAAAATGATCTGAAATTGAAGTTCAGGTTTCAATATGATCTGCAACCAAGAGTGTTATCCAAAATCCAAGCATGATGAGCAACTTAAGTGTTTGTGTACAGACCATTGTCCCTTCTGGTTTTTCTTAGAGTGATCATCAAACCACATTCCCTTCGAGTTGTCCCTTCGAAAGCTATAGAGTGGTCATTGTGTCATACTTGAGTGGTCTCTGCGGTTGAACTTTGTCATAGAGAGACTCAACCTTTAGGTGTATAATTTTGCCTTGATATTATTGCATGCCTCTTCAACTTGGTATTATGTCATTGAGTATATTATGTTGGATTGTACTTGGATATTGAATTTAAAGATAACTCGGGATTCTAATTCCCTTCCTCTGATGAGATATATGTCTCACCTTGGAATGCATACTACAAACTACAAATTAGTCATACCTCAGATTTGCAAATCTTTGAATATCTTGAACCGAATACACACACAAAAGGAGTTACGAAAGAAAAAAAAAAATTGTTTTGGTGAAAGAAGTACTACTACTTTGGATTAATTATGGAGATCAGTAGTTTCACTCAGGTTCACGTGTAAGGAAGCTATCAAATCATTTGCAAGAGAAAAGAAAACGTAATCTCTTGAACATATATTATTTCAAAAGTACTCCCTCATTGGCCTCTATGACTATCACATTTGATAAAAAAAAAAGTTGTTCCAAAATAACTCTCATTCTTAGTTATGACTTGAAGTGATCGAGAATAATTGGCTGAGCTTGAAAATTGTTCTCTCAAGATAGATGTTGTGGGCTTGTGGGTGGTACAACAAATACTTTGACGATTAAGTCAGGAAGAGAGAAAAGAGTGAGATGTTTTTGGATGGAAAAGAATTTTATACTTTACATTGTTGTAAATGATGATTTTTATATTCGTCTAAGAACTCCTGCTCTGATTTTACTTTGAATCTATCTTTTTCTTTCTCAAATTAAAAAATATGAATTGTTTTTAGTATTTTTATGATATATAATTAAAAAAACCATTTTTTAGTATTAATTATATTTTTATATCAATGACTAATTACACATGAATAGAAGACAACCAGATAACAAGAAGCGCCACTACGCCTTTTTGGATAGCAAAATCAATCCTCGTTAACACAACATTCATGGGACTAAGAGTCATGACATTGTTGTGCATGACCCTTTGAACTCTATGTAGATGGTTAATAGCCTCTGGTGCTAGGAAGCCAAAAGTATCAAAACATGTTGATTGTCAGAACATGCTTTCTCATATTTGGCCCCTTTGTTTGACGTAACTTTTTGGGCTGCTTGTAAGCATCGGCCCCTAAACCACGAGTGATGAAACCACAATCAAGTTCACACATGCATGATTTCCTTCTATCCATCCAAACACCATAAACTCGATAAAATGTTTTTAAGATTTATTTTCTATTCATAGGGGACAATGTAATTTGGGCCAATCAATTGGGCTACAAACACCGTGGGACAGTTATACAGCCCAAAACCAAAAGAGAAGTTGTTTCAGTTGAAAGGGTTTAGGTGAGATCGGAATCACGAAGAACAAAGAAAGAGGAATTTTCTGTCTTCTATATTCATTCATCGATTCACACATAACAAAATTAGGGTTTAAACCACTGAAAATTCCTAACAACAACAACAATGGATGTGATAAAAACGCAACAAATTTCATGGAGAGCCATAGAAAAAGTTGTAGTTCATCCTTTAGTTTTACTCAGCATAGTCGATAACTACAACAGAGTCGCCAAAGACACTCGCAAACGCGTTGTCGGTGTTCTTCTTGGTTCCTCTTTCAAAGGCACCGTCGATATCACCAACAGCTACGCTGGTACAGTTTTCAATTTCAAATTTCATAATTCAATGTAATTACAAGTGTCAGTGTCGCATGCACCTTTAATCATAAGCGTCGGTGCCGCAGAGATAATAACAATAACAAACTCAATTGTGTTAATAACTTTTTTTGCTTATGTATTTTTTTAACAGTGCCGTTTGAAGAAGATGATAAGGATCCTAGCATTTGGTTTCTTGATCATAATTATCATGAATCAATGTTCTCTATGTTCAAGAGAATCAATGGTATGAAAGATTATTGTTGGTTAAAATGTTTGAATATTTTTTATGATGGGAAATTTGATGTGATTAAAGATGGTGAATGATTGTTGTTGGATTGTTTTTTGTAGCTAAGGAGCATGTTGTGGGGTGGTATAGTACTGGACCGAAACTGCGAGAAAATGATCTTGATATTCATGCTTTATTCAATGAGTATGTTTCTTAACCCTAAATCAACAACATAGTTGTGTTTCAATGATGTGTTTATTGGTGCAATTAGGAGCTTATGCTACAGTATATTTTCCTTTTTATAGCTATGTTTATGACTCTAGAAGTAGTATAATTATATTGAGTGTAGTTTGGATGTGTGGTTGGTTTAGCAAAATTTCAGATGCACAGTAATTTTGCAGAGGCTCCAAACTGTAGCTTTTGCAAAAAATGGCCCAGTGTTGTTAAATAGCAGGTAGTGTTATACCTCTGTAGCATAGCGGAATTTAGACAAACTGCTATTGTTCTGCGATACACTATTTAGTATGAAATGTTGTCAATGGCAGGTTGTAGCCCTGTTGTGTAGTGGAATTTTAACCTTCCACGATTGACAACACTGAGTGCCAATCTCTCTGCCAATCCAAGGTGCCTCTGATGTGGCATTGTTACAGATGTTCAAGTTAGAAATAAGAACCTGCACATGACATTTTCTCATAACCTAAGAGTTAATAATTGGTTGTAAACATGGATAGAACGAAAAATTATATATGTTCATTGTATGCCTCTTTTTGATTATTCATGTTTGTCTCATTTTATGGATTGTTGCAGCTATGTTCCAAATCCTGTTTTGGTTATAATTGATGTTGAACCTAAAGAGTTGGGAATTCCTACAAAAGCTTACTATGCTGTTGAAGAGGTTAAAGAGGTGGGACTAAAGTACCTTTTATCTCTCTTTGAAAATATGTACTTATAATTGTATTTCTATGTGTCTTGTGACAATCAATTTGCTTTATGTGGTGGAAGGAATTATAGTTTGCTGGAAAGGTGAAACTTAATTGTTAGATATAGGAACTTATGGATGGTTTGTTTTGAATGTAGAATGCCACTCAGAAGAGCCAAAAGGTCTTTGTGCATGTGCAATCAGAAATTGCTGCTCATGAAGTTGAGGAAATAGGTATGTCATGAAATGGAATACGGAGCTGCTACATCTTTTTTTGCGTGTATTATGTTCATGGTGCAACTCAGAAATCATATTAGACAAATAAAGTAATTTAAGAGCAGCTATTATGAAACTTGTGATGATTATTGATGAATCTAATAAAAATAGTAGCATGAGTAAATCCCAGGCTACCTACAGAGCGAAGCTTCGCACAGAGAATATGCTTCCCTGGCCTAACAGACAATTGTGTTCCCTTCCTGGCCACTAGCTCCCCCACTCCTTTCCTATATGTATGACACACAACTAATTCATTTTGTTTCTCCCTGCCACCTCACCGTTCTTTCTGGAGCTCCTCTCATACGCTACATATTTTTGGTTTGGTCATTACATTATCAACTCATTTTGATTATGTTTTTAAATTAATACTGAATCTCTTTAAATCCTGTCCATAGTGTTGTTAAATAACCAGCACAGAACCGCTATATCGCTATTAAATATCAGGATTTAGAGCAACCGCGACAAAAGTCGATACGCAATTGCATTTCCACTACCACTGCAATAGCGGTTATTGCTTGCATAGCGGAAGTTTCTGTTTTCTATGCTTTTGTCTCTAATGATAACATTAAAAATAAAATAATGCTGAGTCGGTCTTATATAACTCCTTATCCCTACGACGTAGGTAAACTCTCATCACTAAACTTCCTCTGGCTCTCCAATCTCCATATTCTCCTGTTCACTTAATACTTAATCTCTTTCAAGACATATGCCTTACTATTTAAAAGTTGAAGGATATGCCTCACTATTTAAAAATGAGGATAATGATTATGTCGGGGAAGAGGACAATAACTAGGATCTTTTATCACTAATTAGAACTATCAGTTATTAGTTATTTTGAACTATTTAGATTGAGTTTTAATTTACTTCTAATTTCAGTTTCTGATTTTTCTGCATCACTGTATGCAACTATGCATCGTGCTTTATTAGTTTTTTGAACTATTGAGATTGTTAGCCCCTTTACCTCCGCTATTTGCCCACTACACTATCTGCTATTTCTCAATGACGATTTTTGGCGATCAGCTAGTTTCCGTGATTAGTTATTAATAATAACACTTAATGATTCTCATAGTCTAAGCAATGTATCCTATAAATTTATATTCTTCTTTCCCTTGTGCAGGAGTGGAACACTTGCTTAGAGATGTGAAGGATACAACCATAAGCACCCTTGCAACAGAGGTGCCTTTTGCTCACTCTTGTTATACATTGATTCCTTTCGAGTTGGTTTTATTGTCTCGCCTCTAACGCTGTACTTTTCGATGAGTATGTTAGATGAATCTTTTTTGACACAAGGATAAAGGCTGACAATCTCATTTGTCATACAGGTAAGTGCAAAACTCACAGCCTTGAAGGGTTTGGATGCAAGACTCAAAGAGATAAGAAGTTACCTCGACCTTGTCATTGATGGAAAGCTTCCCTTAAACCATGAGATCCTGTACCATTTGCAGGTTGGTTTCCATAATCTATGAAACTGTTGATGTTCTGGTGGGTACCAAATGGTCCAGGAATTTAGGTTGATATATATTTTGCTTATCAACTTCACATAGTTTAATTTAAAACTGGATTTTAAATCAGTAACTTGACAAATCAAGAGTTACCTGAAATGATCAGATTTTTGCTTTCTTTAGGGTGTGTTTTGATGTAGGGTTTAGGAGGGGAAGGGAGGGGAGAGTTTACTTTTCTTTTTTAAATTATGGACACTAAAATGTTTTTGAAAAATTTGAAATTACAAGATGATAAATGATCATATAATACTTCAATCACACTTTATTTTAAAAAATATTTTATATCGTCCGTACTTTAAAAAAGAAAAGTAAGCCCTCCCATCCCTTCTTCTCCTAAACTCTCAATCCAAACACACCCTTAGTATTTTTTGGTAGGTTTATGGTAAAAAGTCCTGTGGATAGTGAGAGATGAGATAGCGAGTTGGTTAGAGTGGGAGAGAGAGGAAACACGTGGAGTGGGGAGGGTAAACGAGGCGTGTGAGAAGGGAAAGGAGATAGTTAGTCTGTTTGTTAGTTTCGGCTTAAGCTTGGGCAAGAGGGAATACCAAATTTCTCTGAGGAGCTTTGTTCTGGGGTTATTGGAGAGATTCTCTTCTAATACATTTTCCCTGTTTTCAATTAATACAATTTCTATATGTCATCTTGTTTTGGGTTCTATCAGGTTACTCCAATATTGTGTTTCACCATTTCCTGTTTTATTTTGCTAGGACGTATTCAACCTGCTGCCTAATCTGAATGTCACTGATTTGATCAAGGCTTTTGCAGGTTAAGAATTTGAGTTAATGTTAAGTATGAATGTTATAGTGTTATGCAGTTTCCTTTATGGATTATTGATTGGTTCTTGTCGTCATTGTGCAGTGAAAACTAATGATCAGATGCTGGTAATATACCTATCGTCTCTCATCAGAAGTGTAATTGCACTCCACAACTTGATTAACAACAAGGTGAGATTACACTACCAAATCATGCAGCTAGTATTTGTTATTGTTGTCTGCTGATTTGGTTTTATATTTATGGGTTATTATATTGTTAACGTAACTATTTTAGAAACATCAGAGCAAAAATTAATTTAGTCCTCCTTAGGGCTTTACCATGTTTTGTTTCTTGAGCTTTAGTTAAGTTGTTTGGGTTGAATTGTTTGAAATTGCTTTCTATTGAATCAAAGTTTAGTATCCAGGCCTTTGTTACATAAGAAAAGCTTGTCAAGTGAAACATTTGAAATGATTAATGTGATTTTATGTTTCTTAACATCTGAATTATCATTTCAGATGCTCAACAAGGAACATGAAAGGGAAGAAGACTCAAAATCAGTGCCTGTACCAAGTACAGCAGGAAGTTGAGATTTGGGAGGGTTGTGATACTTGGAGTTCGAAGGGCACCGTTATTTAAAATGATCAATACATGGACGGAGCCAACTGACAGCTTTACGGTCACTCATGAGTTTTTCTGCATGGGTTAATGAAATACTTGTAATATGGCACAAGGATCTTTTAACTCGACAAATCCATGTAATATTTGCTTCCGTTCGTGGTTCTATATTATATGTTTCAATTTTATTGCTCCTTTTTTGTTTTGTTTTTATACCTGGCAGCTTCGCTCACAGCCGTTTAACAGAAATACCTATTTTTACTATTGCAACAAATTAATCATGACATCTGAGTTCATCTTTTATTCCGATTGGTTTTGTTGGTCCCTTGCATCTGCTGAATCAATAGCTCTAAACATGACTTCGTACACAATTCCACACAAATTTAATGTTTGAGTAGTAAAGTAACTGAAATTATTCTGGTATAAAACTGATTTTGAAGTTTGGGAGGTTTTACACATATAATATTTATTCTGGTGATTATACTCCCACTTCATGTAATATTTGCCTACCAAACATGAGAGTTCATGTAATGTAGGTTTACTGCTTTTTGAAATTTAGCGTTTTGCAAGTGACAATTTAGATTAAGGGATCTCAATGCGGCAAAATGCCAATGATCACGATGAAGGTTGATTTGTTTTAAAAATTAACTTTTGCACTTTATTAGCTATGCGTATCACGTGCAAGTTGGTGATTCACATCAACATGAATCTTCATTTATATAAAAAAGAGGGCTTCGTTACTATAGTTATGATGGTTAATATAAAAGTTAAATTGTCATTGTAATCTGCTTGATGACAACTATGAACATTGGGGTGTTTAATTCCTCAGCTCTTGATTAACAACCGTGAACATGGTTTTAATTCACATCACTCTATATGAAATGGAACAGTATATAAGAGGTATGTTATTTGATGTTATTTATTTTGAACAACCATCTTTGACAATTGGACAAACAAAGATATACAAAACAACAAGGGAAATGATATTTGTACAACTATTTTTGACAACTTTTGTGACAACTTTCTCTCTCATATTCACATCATGTTTTTAGTTTCTCTCTCTATTGTTTTGGTTTTGGTGTCAATACCTCTTTTTCTTTATAAAATTATGGATGTCCAAAAAGTTGTCAATCAAATGATTGTTCAAATAACACAACTTGTCCTGAAATGGTAATCAAAATATCATTTCTCTATATATTAACCAACCATATAGATGTAACTTGAGCTGAAAATTTTAAGATCAGTAACAATATTTCAACATCTTCTGCAAGAACAAAATTAAAACCTTACTTTTACTATCTAAAGAAAAAGGTGACAATACATAAACTCTTGCATGTACAAGTCTGAAATGTTAATCCTAAACTCAGTTATATACCAAAAGATATGAAACCAAAATCAAAGAACAAAATCTGAATAAACTCAATCCTCTTCAGTTTCCTCAGATAAAACTGATTGTTCAAAATCAGCATCCATAATAACCCCATCCAAAACATGAACAACAATCTTCCTTTTTCTAACATCAACTATTTCAGACTTAATCCTATTAACAACAACCATTCCATCAACATCTTTAGAAATAAACAAAGGAAAACCAGACAAAGAATCATAAGACAAAACCTCACCAAACCTTAAATCAACAGAACATAGTGTACGAGGTACAACAGAAAAACCCAACACACGACTCACAATTGCATATGTATCATTAAACTTGTCTTGTTTCAAACTTTCATTCACACTCAAACGTAGATCACGTTTAAAAGCTTCTTCAGAAGGAACAAAAACTGTGAAAGCAAGATCTTGTGGTAACATTTCAACCATCATTTCACCAAACTTTCCCAAGTTAAAATCTTGAATGGAAAATTTTCTGGATCTGGTAATTGAGTCAAACCCCATTTTCCTATTAGTCTTGTTTAGAGGCTCTGGAAGGTTGAAAAATGTTACAGTTATGATGAAAATGCAACAAACTGTTACCAGAATGGTTATAAGAGCGATTGAATGCTTCAAGAAATGATGCTTCTTCATTTTGATTAAACCCAATGCTAGTAGTGAAAATAAAATTGTCAAATTTTTGGCTTGTCACAAGATTCGAGGTTGTGAAGGTGAAAACTTGAAGTTGAAGACTCAATGGAGAAGAAACAGAAAGTGGTGTGATACGCACTAATAGGGAAATCTTAAAATACAAGAAACAGGGTTGATTTAAGTCAAACCGTAAAATCACACATCTCGAACTGTAAAAATAAAATAAAATCGATTAATAATGTAGCTTAAGCTAACGATATGTTAATCCGTTTAAAAAAATCTCAATGAACTTGATAGTTTTAGTAGGATGAAAAAACAGGTCAATTTGTCTTGCTTTGTTCCGTCCTTAATCCGTTTAAAAATGGACGATACGAGATAAACTAACTAGAAAATTTCATCTCAACCCGTTTTATGGCGGGTTGGCAAATTGATCCATCAATGTATGTTTTAAATAAATTACTAATTAAAAACTTTAAAAAAATGTAAAAAGTGTAAAAAAAGAAAAAAAGAAAGATCCAAACTAAAGAAGTATATGATAGATTTAAGACCAAAATATGTAATTAAAAATGTGAACTAATAATGTGGTATCTATCATTCAAATATTCATGCTTCATCATCTAAAAATCTATAATAATCTAAGACAACAACTAAATAAAAAGTCCATGAGTTTATCATTTATCATTAAATTAAAGTAATTAAATTGAAGGATTTTATCTCTACTCTATGGAGAAGAAAATTGTAAAATAAATGGTCACTTATAAATAAAAGAGTTTTTAATTTTGTTGACCCGGCATGCCAACCCTCCATTGTTATTTTATGGGTTAGGCAAAGCGGTCAACTAGAGGTAACAAATTCAAAATCTCAATCCCCCTTGTCAAAAAAGACGGACTAAACAGACCAATCCAACATATCCAACCCATTTTGTCATTCCTAAATTTAAACATTTTATTTGTATATGATCATGTAGTATGAAAATATTTCCTATCAAAAAATAATATAACCTTAACATATTTATTAAATACTAAATTGATTCTTTTAGCTTAACCATAAGTCATATGTTTGTCGCTCGCTGCTATCTTACTCATCTTGAGGTATTAATTTCAATTACACCTAGAAGATATCCAATTCTTAGTATAAAAAAATAAAAAATACTAAATCGATCAACCGAGAAGGAACTCACATTTCAATATTTTTTTAACATTTATGGGTATAATTTTTGATTAAAAAATTCCATATATTTAACACGGAAAGTTAAACATTGTAAACGTTTAACAATGGAATTGTTCGAACGAACTACGTTAAAACCCAGTCCTCTATTAATGGACTAAATAACGAAGGAACACATTACAAAGCCGCACCAATGGTGTATCGTAGCAAACCTGATGATCTCATCATCATCGTATGATGAAAAGCAAACGTTAATCTATGAATCATGTGTGGATTCTGCTCAACGAGTTTTCACCCTATCACTCCAAAAGTCGTCCTACAAAAGGACTACTGCACATCAGTAATGTATACAATCATAGAAACCTCTCATGCTCGATCACGAACTAACTTGATTATCAAAATGCAAGCAGGTACACCACACCATTGTTGTCCTCCCTTGTACCATTTTAACTCCAACCTTCAATCTCGATCCACTTTGAAGCAAAAACCCTTGCCAAATGTGCATAATCGTTTCCAAGAATTTTTTTTTCAGAAACAAACTCAACTCGTTTTTATTAATAATAGTAGTTGTAATACAAGATGACATATAATTATGAATTTGAAAACTATTATATGATAATGACGTCCTAACTAGTAATTGGGCAACATAATCGTTTCCATGATTTGAAAACTATTATATACTATTGTTTTATTTTCCGTGGGGTTGTTTTTATTCAAAATCACGGTCTTAGAAAAACTAAAAATTATACATTTTTTTAGTATTAACTTTTTAATATCTTTAATGTATCAACTTACATTTAAAAAAAATTAAATATATTCAACAATAAAATAAAATAAAAAACTCTTCAAATTCAAGAAGTTGATTTATATGATCAAAAGCGTTACTGCACTCAGCTGGTTTCTAAATTCTAAGGTGATTGCTATTCTCTGGCCCCATATTTGTTTAATCTATTGGAATGTAATCCCCAACAGTTTTTTTTTTAGTTTTTCTTAAAGGTTAATCAGGAGTTAACTTCCGACAGTTATTTTCTTAAAATTTTGAGAATTTGATGGGGGTTCAATAGCAAAAACCATATTCTAAGTTATGAGGAGGCCTTAGTATTTTTCGGTAATCAGCTCAGGCCCTTTCGCAAAGAATTCTACTCTTCTTCCAACATGTTTTGCTCATTCCTAACCAAATTTCCAAAATTATCTCTGTGTGAGTTAACTCACGCTAGTGTTAATTCTGCGTGACTTAACTCACGCAGGGGCATTATGGTCTTTTCAGTTGGGAGCGAGCAAAACTTGTTGTAGAAGAGCAGAATTCTTTCACAAATGGCACAAGAATTAGGATGGCAAAAAAATTTGCACCGTGAATAACGACGGATAAAATCCGCCACGGGCACGGGGCAAATATCTTAATGGATATTCATGGATAAAATAAATGGATATTTTATCTATCAATTATTTAATGGATACGAAAGCGGATTTGATGGTATTTGCATCCGTGGATATTCATACCTGCTATTAAACTAAGTAAAATACATTAATAATCTTACTATCATTTCAACTTCAGTAAAAAAAAAACCGTAATATTATACAATATTATTACACGACGCTTTAATTCTCTTTTGAAACAAACCAATAATATTACCCTTTATTTAGGTATTTTTTATCAAGCAACTTTGTTTTTGTTAAATGTGTTTAACTTTTTTTTGTTGTTAGAAATGAAATGTATAGATATTACTATGTACAAATATTGTTAATGTAATCCATGTATACCGTTATATTTTGTTAAAATAAGTGGTGAAGCTATATATGGTTTCATTCAACTCAATTGTGTGTATATATGGCTTCATTCAACTTATAAGATGATATCAAATTCCTTTCTTCTCTCTTCATGAGAGAAGTTAGTTACGGTCCATAACCATTTTCCGTTGTATTTTCACCTTGACTTTTCATCGTCGTTTTACGATGTGATGCGTGTTCATCACGATTCCTTGATTGCAGTGAGTCTTCCTGACCGATTTCCGCTTGAATTCACATTTTTCTTCGTACATTTATTCACTTTCATCCTTTCTTTTTAAAGAAAATTGTGTTTATTCTTCATTTTTCTGGCATTTTCCCTGCTTCATTTGTATCAAGTTTTCTTCGCTTCCTCTCGTTTTGTGGTTGATTCTTTGTCATTGTCTTCCTTCTCTGATCTTGGTTCTATATTCATCACACTTTTCACAATGCCTCCACATCGTGTTCTCGTTCGCATTCAATCTTTGCAACAAGATTCTGATTTAGTCTTCTATGTGATCATACTAGTTAAGAACCAAATTTCGTTGTCGTATCTCATAAGCTCAACGCATCCAATTACCTACAATAGATTCGATCAATGCAATGAGCACTTAGTGCCAACAATAAGCTTGAATTCATCAGTGGATCAAATGTAATCCGTGATCAGCTGGATTGAATGTAGCAATATGGTTAAGGTCATTCAATTTTGAACTAGTTTGAATGATCAATTCTTTGTGGTTAAGACACCAGTGTTGCTTGTGGACCCTCTTAATTCCAACAAGAGTAGTGATATTTTAACAACCATTTTGATACAACTTTTGAGACAACTTTGTTGTTCTCTTTTCTCATGGTCAAAAATAATAGTCAGCGAAAAATGAAGAGAGAATAAAAACATAATATGAGTATGAGAGAGAAAATTGTGCAAAAGTTGTACCAAAATGATTGTACAAATATCATTTCTCTTCCAACAACAAGGTGTATTCACTTTTTATTCGGGAAGAAAGCAACAATGTATCTCTTCATTTTATGTCAAATGTTGAAGATCGCGACATTCTAGTAAATGCTTCTTACACAAGAAAGCCTTAAGATTGTGGTAAAGGATTTCTTGGCTGTTCTCCATACAAAAATAGTTCATGGTTTTGCATATTTTACAATCGCACATACACATTGTTGAGTTTTGTTATTAGAAACTGGGTACCCTAACTTTAATAAAATGGATTTTCACTAGTTAAAATTTATAATTTTTTTTTAATAACTTCATATTTTGTTACAAATAAATATCTTTAAAGGATTTAATTTATATATACTCACAATGTAAAGATTTTTTACATTACCGACAAATCATAAGCGCCTAATCATAAAAATTGTTTTGACTTTAATCATAATTACATAAAAGTCAAACATATAAATGATTGTGATTTAGGGTTATTTTTGAAGCAAATCTCTCATCAAAAGATTTAATATTGTTGCATTTCTAGAGTTGAATTCGAACCTAAGATCACTAGTTAAACTGAAAGAGATATCTTATCATACTATACAAGTGTTCTTCGGTTTTTAATATCAATCCTTTCATTCGACTTTTTGTTGTGTTTTATCCTTTAAAATCTGTTCCCGTATTTAAAGTAGGAAAATCCATTTTGATGTAGATAGGAAGGAATATAAATTGCGTCAAAATAAAAGGAAAATATAAACATTTTTCAATTATAAAATGAATATGGTATTGACATACAAAATTTCAAGACAATATATTATTTAAATTTTATTCTGAGAAAATAAATTAAATAATACTTAAAAAAGTATCCCCCTTTTCTATTTTTTTTATCCATATAAGCTAAGGTGTGGATTCAATTTTGTTTTATAGCATATACCTTCAATAATGAGGACAATTATTCTCACCGTCCATAAGTTCTTTTAATAAAAGATAAAGTTATTGAGCGACTTATTGGATTAAAGTTGGTGAAGCTTAGCCTTGCTATTGACCAGAATTATTATGGTACGACCATTGTTTGCAAATTGCAGATACGTTTGGGGTTTAAATTTGTGATTCAAAATGGAGAGTTGCATTAGCTGAATATTGCGCAGATGCCAATCAAAGATGGTGCACTGCGTGGACCATTAACCCATATTATTACCTCTATTCTATGAACCCACTTGGTTCATTGCATGAATAGCTAGCACATTTCATGGGATACCTCCAAATTAACCTAACGTTTTATTCACATAATCTTATCGATAGTGAATGCAATTATATACATGTGGGGGATATATTAAAGCAATTAAACTCTATTTTTAAATATGCACAACTTATTAATTGAACCTAAACAAGATTGTAATTGGCATGCCTTGGGAGATATAAAGTTGGCTTGATGACGGATTAAGCAGAGAGTGATAAAGAAATAGAGGGTTGGATCAGTTTTAAGATGTTTTTAGTAAAGGCAATCATAATTGATCCACTTATGAACCATATTGGTCAACAGTTTGGGGATTTCAAGCAACAGATTAAACATGTTTTGCTAGCAACTAATGTCACATAAATAAATAAGACATAAGGGGTTATGTAAATGTAGCTTAGCTAATAGCTATCAGTGATATTATTTACAAAGGTCGAAGTTTAAACTCTGAATTATCCACGTGCGTGAATTCTGGCCACTACTTGACAACAAAAAAAGATATCAGATGATGTTAGACAAGTTGCATAGGAAAATGTTTAACCTCTAAACATATAGGGATTAAAATGAAATAAGGCATTTTGTTTTTTTTTGCAAATGAGGATGTTGACCATTTATTTCTGCGATGTCCTTTTTTTGGAACAATTTGGTCTCTGGTTTCGCAATGTTTAGGCTTCATCACGGTGAATCCGGTTTACATTTTGGATCATTTGCTTCAATTTGGTAATTTAGGAGGATCTACAAGGAATCACCAATCATCAATGCATCTTGTATGACTCTCATGTGTTTCGGTGATCTCGAACGAAAGAAATGGTCGGATTCTCAAGCACGAGGAGCACTCTTTAAATCATCTACTTAAAAAAATTAAGCTTCAAATATTCTGGTATTTGAAAGCGAAAAATGCTACTCTTGCTTTCGATTGTCATTCTCGGTGGCTTAATCCTCTTACGTGACAATTTTAAAATTTTAATACATTAAATGACTATTGTGACTACTCGCTACCCATTCAAGAACTAAAATGAATATTACCATTTTTTTTTTAAATGTGATAGGAGTGAGTATACCCTTAGTTAAACCAATAGTAAAAGGAAAGTTATATCATTTTGTGGTACTATATAGTCAAGGAATGTACTCAGGGGTTAGTACCTTCTTGTTTTGGGGTAACTGAGAACTTCTCAACTAAAGTTGTTTTCTTTTAGTCTAGCATATACTCCCTACTTGTTTATTCAATAATTTTTTGGGTTAAATATGATTTTAGTCCCTATAAATATGTCTTGTTTTAGTCCCTTTAAATAATTTCTTCAACTTTTAGTCCACAAAAGTTTTTCATCTTCATTTTTGATCCATCCTTTAAAGTAAACACATATGTAGAATTCATATTTTTGAATAAAATTTTGCATAAAAATGTATAATATTATAATAATCTCTCTAAAAAAAATAGAATTTTTTAACGAAACATGAATTAAATATGAATTTTTATATTTTTTGCGGTTAAAAATTCATATTTAATTTATGTTTTGTTAAAAAAATTGTAATTTTTTGGGAGATATTTTTACAATATTCTACACATTTCATTAAAAAAAGACAAAAAATTACTTAAAAATAAGGACCAAAAGTAGTGATTGAAAATTTTACAGGGACTGAAACGAAAAGTTAGTATATTTATAGAAACCATGAACATATTCAACCCTAATTTTTAATGTAAAAAATGTACATACTGGTGCGAACTTTTATTTTTTGAAGAAGCATATTGTTTCGAACTTGTTTTAATTTTTTAATCAAGACCAACACATTTAATTTTTTATCATTTCTTTTTTGGTGGTGGTCGGGATTTAAACTTCAAACCTTGGATATATTATGCATTGCCCCTATTAACTGAGATAAGCTCACGATGACTATTATTTGAAATAATTTTATACGTTCTTTCGCATTATCATGTTTTTATTTTGTTTTCACAACTAACGGGGATTTTTCTCTTCAAAAGTGATCATTTTTAAAATAAAAAAATATATATATCAGGACTTTTTTTTTTTGAAAGAAAAAAAAATCAGGACTTTTCTTCACCAAAATTTTTGTGGTGAATGTGGCTACAAAAGACAAAAAGTTAAAGTCAACGATATCCAATCTGTAATTGAAACGTGACATTTATCTATGATTATAAATATCATATGAGGCAAGTGGAACAACTAGTTCTCTGTTCCGAAATTTTGTACATCTGAATTTGGTTGTTATATATCATCCATAAAAAGTGTATGGCCTCTCAAAAAAAAAAATGTGTATGGAAAAGTACACAATTCAACACGAGTCTTTGAAAGGACAATAACATCTTTTTTTTTCCGACTCAAGTGTTAACGTCAAAAGAGTAGAAAGGAAATATATGCAAGAGTAAATCCACAATGAAGCCTAATTTGAAAACTTAAATAGGTATCTCGTATACGTATCACTTGTATCCCATAAAAAAAATAATACATCTCACTCGATTATAGGCATGGCAACAAAAGTTATTAATAATGAGTCTCACATTGGATAAGAGATAGTCTCATAATGTGTTCATAAGTGGGAGCAAAGTCCCTCCTTTATAAGGTGTTTTTTTAGAGATGTGTTAGAGTCAACCGCGATTTCTAAGATAATATTAGAGTCTTCTCCAAAATTTGTTGGACTACATGCTATCATGTTTCTCTTATTGAGCCACCCACCATTTATATTCACGCTCCAGATGTCCAGTCCTGGGCGTGAGAGAGTGTGTTTATTATCGAGTCACCCACCATTTGTATTCACGATCCATATGTCTAGTCATGGGCGTGATGGGGTGTGTTAATGAGTCTCACGTTGGATAAAAGATGGTCTGACAATGTGTTTATAAGTGGGGGCAACCCCCATCTCATAAGCCAGTTTTGTGGGGTTGTGTTAGGTTTAACCACGACTTATAAGAGTTATCCACCCACACCAACCTCTCAGTGAGAAAGTTTTCCCCCGTTTTGATTGGGTTTGGATATGAATTTTGGTTTACTCTGATTTCAAAACACGAGAACAAGACACATAACATGGATATATGTGCGCACCTCGAACTCATACTCAAACACGTCTCGAATGTAGAAAATTACTTTATCACCCATTGATATTTTGCCATGTTATAAAATTTGTCATTGATATTTAAATGAGTAACCAAATCACTCAGTCAAGGAAAAGTTAAAATGAACGTATTGTTGGATAATGCATTAAAACATTGTTGTCAAAGCTAAAAAAACTTCATTTTTTTAATTAAAAAATAGATTAACTGTGATGACGGGGATGAGACAGGATACCCAAACCCGCCGCGGACGAGGATGCGATTCAATTTATCATCTTTATGGGGATATAAGGAAGGTAACATGTAAGTATATGAGAGTCGGAGATGGAGATGGAGAATGTAAAACTCGTCCCCACCCCTTCTTATTGCCATGCCTACTCGTTTATAATTTGCTCATTTATAATTTATATCAGTTGATTATAATTTAGTTATGTATTTTTTTTTTTGGGTAAATTTATAATTTATTTATGTTAATATTTACTCTATTTGATGTTGCATCTCTTAGAAATATACTAATAAATTTTTTAACAAATAATTGTATATCATTGTATGAATTAAAATAAATTAGACTCTCTTACATCCATCAACACTCATCAACCCATATTAAAAAGACACCAAATGTTTTTCATTTCACTCTCAGGCAGATATTATGCAGACAAAAGAGTAAGCAATTTAAATTCTTCCCTGCAAGTTGACTGTAGTGAGTGAAGTGATCCATCAAAATGGAATTTGGATCCTCTTGAGATTACGTTTACTTGATTTTTCTCCGTTTTCAACCTCACTATTAAAGCACACCATTTTATTTTCCTTTATAATTTTAACCGTGTTTTTCTCCCTTTAATTACGATTCCAGGTGAGAAAAATTATGAGAATTCCCAATAAGAAAGATCTATTTCCATCGAAATGAAGAAAACTAAAAGAAAAAAAGCCATTTCAAATTGCACAAGTTGAAACAAAGATTGTGATATTGCAAGTTGAAACAAAGATGATCCAAAAAAGAGGATATTAACTGCCAAGTTGAAACATTAACAACAACAACTCAATTAAAATCAAAAGCACATGAAAACACTAAAATTAATTGACAATATGTCACATTAGACCCCGCAGTCTCAAGAACTCAACACACATTAGAACCAACCAAGACCACAATGACACCATCAGTAGTTAAGTTGTACCCACCAAAACACGACACGTGTTATAACTGCCTCGTCGCATAAGTCATAAACTCAGTATCCAACTCAAGAGCCGACATAGTTTCGGGCGCCAAAACAACCTCCAAATCAACCGTCCCACTTCCATCTCGCCCCGGAAAGGCCGAAATCTTACCGTCGAATTTATTCGCTTTCCCACTCCTAACCACCAACGGTTTCCCCCAACCAAAATCATTGTCATACATCGGAAACCTAGGAGAACTACCCATAGTTATAGAAGCACCATCACTATTCCCCAAAGGAAAGCACCTAGGATTATTCTCCCAATCCTCTACAAACCTCCTCACCATACCATTATCATGTGCCTTCACGTTTTTATTCAGCTGCATCGCACACCACCGTATATCCCTAGACATTACATCACCAGCAGAAGCATAAGTTGGAACACTCTGAATCGCGTTTCCAAAATAAAACGCTTCTAGCTTCGGTTCTATACGGTGTCTACAATTAACCGCCATTCTAAACGTCGTCGTTTTTGAAGGATGAAATTTCCTTGCGCGCGTGATTGCACGCCATAACAACGCGCATAGAGATTGAAACGATGAAATCTCAACCGTTTCTGTTTCAGCAACTGGTTTAACATTATTATTCTTAAACCAGTTCTCAATTAACGTCGTTACTTTTCCGTTTTCTTTGTTATAGGGATCATTCATGTGTTTCTGCATCAATTCAATAGTGCTGTACTTTGCCGGACATGGTTTGTTGTTAGCTTTTGCTTTCAATTTCTGAATTGCTTCGCGGCTGAAGCTGAAGATTCTTTCTCGAATTGGAGCATTAGGGTTGAATGTCACAGCAGGACCTTCTGCCGGTAACCGGAGAACAGCGTCGGAGATTAAAACACAATCTCTCCGGAAGCTTGGAAAATTTCTTATACATTTGTTTGCTCCTCTGCTGATTTGAGCGAATGTATTAAAGAAATTCCAGAAGGAAGTACCGTCAGTGACGGCGTGGTTAACGGCGATGCCGATGAAAATTCCGTCAGCGAGTTCAGTTACTTGAACGGCCATGATCGGAGAGAAATGACCGGTGTAACTGACTTTCCGATCAAAAGTGAAAAATTCTTTGAATGATTCATGAACATCGGTGGTTGATAAGAGGTCAGTGATGTAAAGTGAGGTGGAAGTTGCGGTGATGAAATCAACGCCGGCGTCGTTGCAAGTCAGGTAAACATAACCGTCGGAGTCGGTGGTTAAACGACCGGCGAGAGGTGGAAAGAGGGAGAGAGTGCGGGAGAGAGAGGTTTTGAGGAGAGGGATTAGAATATGGAAAGGAATGTTTGAAGGTTTTGTGAAGAGACAACCTTTTTGGATGTAATGACAAGACAACATAGGTAGGTCTGAAACAGAGAGTTTAAGGTTTGCTATGTTCGATTTTTGGTCTGGAGTTATGCTACATTTTGAGACCAAGGTTGGAGATGAAGAAGGCATTGTTTGGTTTTAATTCTAAAAGTGGTTTTTTGTTTTGATTTTGGTTTTGGTTTTTGTCCCTCTCTCTTTGTAATTCAACACTCTTGGTGTTGTTGTGTCTTGAATTTGGCAAGTGTAGAGTGAGGTGGGATGAGAAAAGAGGGTGGGAGTGTCTAGTATTTATAAGGGTTCAGATTCATGCATTTTAATTTGGTTCATTATGCTGCTTGCATTATTTTATTTTATTTATTTCCTACATTTTGGAGGTTTTATTTAATATATAATGTTTCAATCAATCAAATAGTAGTTAAGTGAATTATTTGGCGGTTGTTCTTTGTTTACTTGTGAAGTGGAATTGAAATTATTTTAGAAGAGACAAAGTAGGAGTTGATAAATTAGTTTTTCTGTTTTATTTTAGTTAGACTTAGAGATACAGGTTTAAATAATTGGCTTGGTAAAGAATTTGTCACATGTTAAATATGAGTATAATCTATTTCAACCCTTCTCTTACTAACCAATAATATTATTTTACTACATAGAGTAGTTGTGTAAAAAATAAAAACATGTATAGAGAGAGTAGTGGTCCGAGATGGACCAAAAACAATGGTTGGAGTTGATGAAGCGCGGCATAATACGGGACTAGCAAACAATAGATCTCGCAAGTAAGATTTTTGAGTGAGATCACATGTTACCTTTTTCTTGGTACAAAACTGGTCTTTTCGAAGATAAAATTTCGGAAGAAATATTGGGTTTTGGTGTAAAAAAAGTGATTTAACTAATTATATGATTTTTTTGGTTAAAAAAAAAACTAACTATGTGATTTTTTGTTTTTGTTTACAAAGATAATAGAAATGAACAAACAGGAAAGAAAAAAGAAAACGGAAAGAACAAGCTAACTATTCTCTAAGGTTTTGTTTATGAGTTTGGAGGGGAAGTCAGAGGAAGACTTGGTAAAAAAAGAATGAGCAGGTGGAAGAAATAAAGGAAAATGGGAGGGAAGGGCTTTGGGGGTTAACTTTTCTTCATAAAACTAAATCCTTTTTGTTTGGGGTTTGGGGAACTAAAAAATTGTATTGGAGAATGGTTTTTGAAGTTTTGGAGGGTTTATATGAATTCTTCAAATTTAATTTATGGTGTTAGATTATTTTTAAAATTTAAAATATAGTAATCATATGCATTAATTTATCATTCTCTAAAAAACTACTCTTTTAAATTTTTTTTAAAGATTTCTTCATTTTCCCTCATATTTTCCACCCCTCAAAGCCTTCTATTACCCTCCCATTCAAACTCGCAAACAAAGCCTAAGAAAGAAAGTGCCAACGACATCGCTTATAAGAAGATCGGTGAGACCAGCACGGGGCGACTCATAAATAACGAGGTCAGCATCAGAAGAAGCTCCGAATTTTGCAAAGAAATATTCACATTGGTTCTCTTCTCTAAGAGTGTGACAAACCGTAAAAGTACTTTGAACAAGCAAATCTTTTATGTCTTGGATAAAGACCGTATAACTAACTATGTGATTTATCTATACATATACAAAACTATGTGATTTATCCATACATATACAAAATATTTGTAAGTTTGGCATCATCTAAAAACAAGTTTTATGAAGAAAAAAATTAGTTACAAAAATTAGCTATATATTGATTGTAAAAGCATATACACGTGGGATTGTCTTGCCGTGAGTAGTATAAGAAAGCTGAATGAACATTCAACAAAGAGATATTGTTTGGGCTCTCAAGGGAAATCTGAAAATAAAATGCAGAAAAAGGGGAAACCGAGTAGTAGTACTTGACTTTCCGTCAAATAAAAAAGAAGTTGTAGTACTTGACTTAGATATGTTATGTAAATAGCAAAACAAGAATCCTAAATTCATCTAATAACAAAAGATGTGATGCATATTTGGAGATATTATTAAGGATCCCCAAGATTTTCCCTTAAAATCTCAGGAGTATCAAAATCCCTCTAGTGGGTGGTCTTCCTTGAAGGACACAATCCAAAATCTGATCTGATTTGTCTTTTATTGAGACTCTTTTTTTAATTTACCCTTTCCAAAATATCACTTCAATCCATGTCTTTTTCTTGGCCAAATTGTTTTTGTTAATCCTCTTGACCACAAAAAATATTAGTTTTATGAATTTTGATTATGACAACACATATTTTATGTAGTGTTCACACACACGCACATGTTCTTTATGTCTTCACAATAGCCATGCAATTGGTGTTTCTTTGAAGCTTCAACATTTGACAAAAACTAAAATTTATATCACCACAAAATGTTAATTTAAAATATATACAATGAAATTAGTCCCTACAATATATTTTTTAATACCAATCATAAGACCATTTTATTATTCAGAGATATAGAGCTAGTGAGACAAGAATACAAATTAATAATATTGTGCAAGATGACAATTTGATTGGATTCCGCATGGGTAAGCAAGTTAACAATATTATCGGTTCATAAAAGTGACGTAGGCAAACTGGTGACACGTATCGAAGATGAAGTGACGTGTAAGAAAGGTTCATTTGGAATAATGTAGATTTGACATTCGGTGTTGGATTGACTCGAATTATACCTTTTTGAAAAGTCAAAGAGCTCACGAGCATAACCCATCACTTTGTCATGATCTAGGGGTGAATTTAGCCATTCGAAGTCATATTAAGACCTAAAACCGCATTTTTATTATTTCAGCAAATTATTTATTTTTCAGTTTTGTTTAAGTTTGTTATTTTTCGGCCCATTAGAGTTTGTTATTTCCCTTAGTATTTAAACAGAACTTTTGTAGTCTAAGATGCGGTTTTCATTCAATAAAATTATTGAGAACTTTTCTTAATTCTGGTGGATTTCGGAAACCCTTATTTGACAGGTTTGTCGTTTGCAACTTGTCTGTTTATCTTTTAGGTTTAGCGTTTATTAATCTTTGCTTTCGTTCTGCGTCACAAAGATATAATTAGTGTATTGTTTTTTTAATGACAAAATTACACTTTAAGTCCATTAACTTAATTTTAGGTAACAATTTGTCTTTTATCATTTTTTAATTTTAATTTGAGTAAATTACACTCCTCTCCCCTCTAAGATGCTTGAATTAAACTTTCCTTCCCTCTTATGTTAAAGTATACACTTCCCTCCCCTCTTATTCAAAACATATTAGAAAACTTTTCACTTCCCTCCCCTCTTATGTTAAAATCTACACTTTACTCCCTCAATATATTTTTTTTATTTCTAATAATCTAGCAAAAATAATAATAATCTAACACACTTCGGAAAAAAATAGTATTACGGGTCTATTTTCATATAATAAAAAATTGAATACATATTTTTCGCTATTTTTTATTCACAATTTCATTAACATGTAGTTTTAAACCCTATTATAAAATATGAAACAACCCAAAATTTTCATTAACATGTAGTTTTAAACCCTATTATAAAATATGAAACAACCCAAAATAAAATTAAAATATGTGAAAAATTACTAGAAACAATAAAACATAGTTAATTAAAAGTTAATTTTATACTCTAAATTATAAAATCAATAGCAAAATATTTAAATTTAATTATCATTGACATTTAAATTATAAAGAAATGAATTATTTTTTCTTAAATGGTGGTTCAAAATAATAATATCATAAAAATGTTTATTTATCTTAAAATAAATTAAAGTGTAGTGATTATTGTCATTTTGTGTATAAAAAAAATGACTCTTAACAAAATTTGATCGGCCTGTAAAAAAATTAGTACAGTCTAATTTTTTGTTGTTGATAAAGAATATTGTAGGGACTAGTTAAATATGTGGAAATCATATTTTGTGTGTCTCGACAAAATCGATAGATTTTCTTATTGAATTGATTTTTTATTTATGTTTTACAAAAATTCGAACATGTCAAGCAGATCAAATAAATATTTTTTCTGTTTCTGATCAAGGGGTTATCATCGAGTTCACATATATCATATGTTGAAATTCGAACTTATTTATGTGAGCTTTTTGTTATTTTAGTTTGACTAAAAAAATCACATTGTTCAAAATAATTTATAGACAACTTCGGTGTTAAACTCAAGTTGCTAAAGTTTAAAATTATACATTTGTTCACGTGACAAAGTCTAGCATGCCAAATATTAAAATTACCCAACATGTAATGGAGCTGAGAAATTTTATTCGCATCAATGGTGTATCATTTCCCAACAAAAATATAATTTTTAGTAATGGCGTACAAATCTCCCCCTAAAGTTTGAGTGAATCTAGTAATATTCAACATAAATGTGAACCATATTTTTTTCTTCTTATCTTTGGAGCATGCATCACGTCCTCGAGAAACAACTTCTTTCTCTCCTATGCCGACAACTTTAGCAGAGGTGTATGTTTTGAACATGGCACGATCATAGAAGATACGACCCGAGACACCATTGTCAATCCACTGCCCACTTGATCCACCAACAAGATTGATCTATGTAATCATAGGAATGAATTTCTCTTTAGCCAAGTTAGCCAGTGGAGCAACGCTTAACTTGTTTCTACATTTGTGTGCCATATGACCTGATTTCTCACAATTGTAGCAGATAAATTGTGAACTATTGTCATTTCTTAATTGATTGTGTTTAATGATCTCATTATGGGCCTTTTGAGAGTTCCCATTCTTGTTGCAGTTGGAATTCTTATTCATATTGTGGTTCTGATTCTTGAAATGTTTGTTAGTCAACTTTGAATTTTTGGGAATTTCATCAAGAATTTTATCTTGTTCATTCTTATTGAGTATTTTTGTAGCCTTTTTATCCATGTTGTAGACAGGAACGACATAATCATACCCAATAACTCTTTTGGTATATATGACAGAAGGAAACATCTTAAAAACTACACTAGTATGGTACAATGTCCAATTTAATAAGGTACTAGGACTACTCTAATATGCTACCAAGATCGCACTTAAATCGAAGGGACAATTATACTGTAGCCACTCTAAAATGGTATTTTCTTCAAAGAGACCTAGTTTTCATAAAGAGACAATATTTCATTAAAGGGACAAAATTACATAATGGACAAAAAGAAAAAGGAAGTGGGTCGAAAATTTATCAAACAGAAAGAGAGACTTAGTGTTTTTCAAATTACAATCACCAATATATTCTACGGGACATCTTTTTTTTTTTTGAATGGCAAAATAGATATATATAAATAAATAAAAAGATTAACACAAAAGTTAGAACAAAATACACCAGAAGAGTCACAAGCGACCCTCCACCAAACCACCACAAAGAAAACCCTCAAACCCCACAGACGAGGACAGGCACCCCCAAGAAAACACCTAAAAGAGCAAAAGCAAATAAAAGCAGCACCAAAAAGCCGATAGGCAACCGCTGTAGCAAGCCCAACAAACACCTGCAAGCACAAAGAAACACAAGAAAAGCCCGACAGCCACACCGGGAAGGAAGGGGAGATACGACCCCATCCAACCCCACAAGCAGCCCTAGGAAAACTACCACCACAAAACCCTACTGGCTCAAGCACAGGACGGGCTGCACCTCCCACTCATAGAGAGAACAGGGACTAGCAGGGCACTTAGCCAGGAACCACTTCCAAGCTAAGAGTTTAACTCTGTCCACCACTAGCTCCTCTCGGAGTAAGCCACCAGCAAAAATAAGGTCGTTTCGGGACGCCCAAATGGTCCAAATAACAGCATTCCAAACAAGATGCAAACCTAACCTAACTTTTCGCCCCCCTCCTAACTCCGTAAACGCCTGAAACTGTTGGGCTAGCCCCAGAGGCATAACAAACTCCCAGCCCAGCCACCTAGATACCTGATACCACACCGGGAAGAAGGAAGGACATAAAAGGAATAAATGCACCGAGGACTCAGACGGACCACCACAGAAAACACCCCACCCCATCGGCAGGAAGCGGCACACCACGCCTGATGAGATTGCTACGAGAAGGGATCCTATTAAGGAGGAGTTGCCACGAGAAAACAATCACTTTCGACGGAGCCCAAGACTTCCAACCTGAGGAGACTGCCTACAAAACCACCCCTTCAGGGATGCCTACAGCCGGCAAACCCTTGATAAGATTGGAATAGGCCGACTTCACGGAGTACCGACCATCGGAAGTGATGGTCCAAGACCACCCATCCTCCCCCACAACCCTCGCAGGCCTATTCGCGACCACAAGGAGATCATCAAGGAGCTCAGATTCCCAAACGAAAAGAGTTCTTCTCCAGGAGAGATCCCAAACCCAGCCCCCCCTTCCCAGTGCCCTAACTCCCCCACTTTTTCATCCACCTGAAGGGAGAGATGATACAACCGACTAAACCTAATTCTAAGAATAGTCGGCCCACACCACGGATCATGCCAAAAATGAGTCGAGAGGTCATCCCTAACCACCCTCGCCACCCCATCAGAGAACCAATCTCTGGTCGCCTCCTTATCCCCACCCAAAAGGGAAATATTGGACCACCACAAGGACACACAACGAAGACCGGAGGGCCTTCCTCCAAGATGGGGGGGAAGGGTAACAAACCTCATAGCGGGCAGTAAGGATATCACGCCACAGACCACCATCCCCTAAAAGATAGCGCCACCGCTACTTCCCCAAAAGAGCAAGGTTAACCTGACGGAGGTCCCTAAACCCCAAACCCCCATCTCCAATATGGGACATCTAATATGGGACTTTAGAATTTTTATTTTCTATATCCATATTTGGTGAGAACAACCACAAAAGTAAGACATATACCTCATTTGTATTAAAAACTTTAAAGTAATGAGTTTATAGATCATTTCACTTATAAATTGCTCAACATTGACCTTTTTAAATGATGTGAGACTTCTTTACTCATATATGCTGCACAACATGTTCCAATGATTGTAATCCGAGTTCAAATTAGTTCATGAATAGATTAACTACTTTTTTTTACGGAAGCTTAACTAAACTACCTATTCCTTACTTATATTAAATTTCATTCTCTCATAAAATGAAAGATATAAAGTATATTTTTATAATCTTTCATAGGACATTAATTAAATTAAGAATCGTAATGTATAATGTATTTACATTCTGTATTTGTGGGCTGTAATTCCTCAAACCCAAATTGGTCGGCTCCTTAGAATCTCAACTGTTTAGCTAATTCTGAACTGTCTCATATCCTAAATCAAATATTAGTAACACTACTTGACCTTATTTTATGTTCATACAATTCTCTCTCTTCTTTCAATAATATAAACAACGTTGCTTAGGTTTAGGATAATATGATTATTAGTTTCATCAAACCAACTGATTTTTTTTTCAAAGGAATCAAACCAACTTATTAGAATCTCCACAACCGCCATTGTGATTTGTCGGTTTGTGTCAGCTATAATACTTCTCAAGTTATCATATACTAAGTTCTTATATGAGGAGATTTTTTCATTATAAATATAAAAAACAGTAGCACATTTTGGTCTGTGGTATAGTTAATTATTTGACTAGAAGAGAAAAGTGTTATTATATTGTTGCTTCATAATTGGTGAATAAAATAAAGGTGATAAGGAAGATTAGTTTTGACACTGCAGAGTGGTGCAATGTCTTGTGCCACAGTGGACACTGGACAGTAAGTTGGTGTGTGTGAGGGAGCTGTTTCTCATCCAAATTCTGAGATCCAATATTATTTTTGGAATTTTCATTACAATGTATCTTGGAATCAGGCCACGTGGCTCACAGTTCAGGGCCAACCGTCAAGGTTCTGTGGGTTCTATATGTGACAGTGAACATAACTGTTGCCAGGTGTTTGACAGTGCGAAAACTACCTTGAAGAGAGGTTTACTCCTTACCCATAATAACGGTTACATTTAAATATTTCACATAAATTATAAAATAGTATAAATGAGTGAAGAAGTTGACTTACCTAAATTTTTGAATTTGTATATTTAACTTTCGCATGGATAGATCATATGTAAGTACCTTTCTAAACGTTCATTTTTAAAAGTTTATATTGATATTCTTTGAAATTCAACTCTCATAAACTTATTATCATAAAAAATAATTAAAGAACTAATAATAATAATATATAAACACTTAAATTTTTTTTTAAGTAATATAAACACTTAAATTGTTATACTCATTAGTTGATTTGGTTATTAATCATCGCTATATATGTGTGAAATAACTTTATATTTTACTAAATTATCTCTACTAATTATTGGTGTGATTTTATTATATTAAAGTAAAATGCCTTTATTATAATAAAGTAAAAATAATAATTTTAGAGTCGGTCAACTTTATGATAGAAAAAAATTTGACGCTAAAGAAAATTTTGTTAACGAAAGTGTGATAATAAATCAAATGTTAAAACTGTAGAAATATAAGGTGGAGTTTCTTCGATACATATGCAATATATATTATGAAGAGCGTATTTAGCTAAATAATAGTTGGCTTCACACCTAATATGCAGAAAATTTAAACTACAAAAACAAACATTAAAGTTAATACAATCTTATGCATTGTCCATATAGCAACTGAGCTAAGCTCACGAGGACAGTGTAGAAGCATCTGATTCTGCTATAAGATCCATAAAAGACACGTCTTTCGTAAATTTCAAACTCTTCTGCATAGTTAAAACTTTTGCAACCTCTGAATCTAGTAATATATGTATTTTTAGAGTTGTAATTGTAACAAAAATAAAAAGTTTTAGTATTCTTGGTTATCATAAATTTAATATTGCAACATTCTTTTTTAGGAATAATGCAACATATTTTTAAATAATTTTTGAGTTGGTATTTTTAAATAACTATTTAAATGGAAATTAAACTTAGTTTTAATTCGCAAATATTAAAGCCTATTTTTTTAGTAATTAGACATATACAATCAATTTCAATCCAAACAACATAATTTAGTTTTAATACACAAATATTAAAGCATATTTTTTTAGTAATTAGACATATCCAATCAATTTCAATCCAACCAACATAATTGATAATAATCAATTTTGCATGATTGTATCCAAACATAAAACAATTTCCATTCGATTCACTTTTAACCAAAATCAATTTTCGTCGTTGTTGAACCAAACACGCACTAAACATTAGGTTAAAGTAAGAGTGATTAAATCTCACATCGACTAAGAATAGATTCAATGTTGGATTTAAAAGAGATATGTGATTCATACTCCTAGTGACATAAAGTTATGGGTGAAGATGTTGTCTCCCTCTCCTATATGGGCCTTGACATGCTTTTCCACACACTCCCCTAAACCCCTTAATTAGTGGTGTCAAAGTTGACATTTGTCTTGCAAGGAGAGCATAAGTGGATATTGGATATTGGTGTTAGATCCTTATATCGAAAGTCTTCGTGACGGTCAGTGGCGGATTTTGAATTTATTTTTTAGAGGTGTCAAGTATTTGGGGAATATATATTAATAAGTTTCAAAATGTATACAATATTGTAAACTGGTTTGGTGGTACAATGGCTTGAATGTTACATGAGGGATACCGATTCAAATCTCACTAGGACCTTTTTTTATATAAAATATGAAGAATTCGCTAAGAAATATAAAAAAAATATAAACAAGAGGGTGCTAAGGATCGAAAACACGACCTTTAGTTGGTTTAGAGACTGCACAACCGCTGGAACACGAACATATTATCTATAATATTATGCCTAATTTGATATTTATATAAAAGATGGGGGGTGCAGTGGCACCTGCGGGTCTCTGAAGAGATTTGTCCCTGATGACAGTGTATGAGTCATGTGTCTTATATATCCAACATTTATCTCATTCATAGTTGATGCAAGACTAAACCACTACATTTGAATCCAACATGCTATCTCTCAAGCTTTAGTCTCCTACTTCTTATATAATACTTGGCATTGTGAGTAATGTTCCTCAAATCAAGTGTTAACACTCCGAGTTTACCGAGTTTACATTTTTAGGTACCAAAATCGTGTTAACTTGGAGATAAACTCGATTTCTGGTAAAATCGGAAGATTTGACGAGTTTGACCGAGTTAACACTCGGTAAACTCGTGTAAACTCGACCAGTTTACCGAGTTTTACGAGTTTACATCTAAAATAACAAAGGCCCTTTTTTTTGGACCCATTTTTTTCAAAACCCAATTCCTTTTCTACAAGCCCAAAGAGTGAAACGTTTACTGAATAGTTACCTCTACAGTAACATGTTGTTCCTGAAATGAAACGTTTCTTTTTTCTTTGAGTTCTCAAACCATGAACAGCGGAGCACATACTAGTTAGGGTTGTGATTCCGACGGTGGAAATTCAGATTTCGATGCCAGTTAGGGTTACGATGGTGGTGTTTGTTGACTTTTTGAAGAAACTAACTAGTTTATTTTTTAGATAGTTTTATTAACAACTTTAGGAACTTGTGAAACTTGCTTTTTTGGATGGTTATGAAACTTATGATTTTATGCGTTAATTTTTGTATTTTGATGCTAAGTTGAGCATAACATTTTATAATGGTAGTTTGATATAATTTGCCTTTATAATTAAGTGATATTTTGCACTATTGACCTATTTACAATATTATATTAGCTTATATATGACATGCATATAATAAATTTTATATAATTTTAATTTAGGTAAACTCGTACGAGTTCTCGAGTCAAGTTTACCTAAACAAAGAGTTGAGGTAAACTCTCGAGTTGCAAAAACTTGACCGTGAGACTTTTTCATCCATGTACCTTTGATAAATTTTCATCCTTTATCTCACGATTTCTCTCTCTCATCACCCATTTTTATTTCTCTCGCCTTACCATGCTATTCTCACGCTTGTTTTTTTTCTTAATTAGGAATCTCCAAATTGATTCCAAGAAAGCTAATTAGTTGATTAATAATTTATTTGTCTTTCTCTATGGTAGTTGTAACGAATGACGAATGCTGGTTGTGTTAGCTAGGTTATTTTCTTGGATATACTAGCTAGCTAGCTAGCTAGGTTGGAGTGCACGGTCAACTGCAGTATACATCAATGCCTGTGTTTGGCATAGATTCCCAACAATAATACCAAGGCTATAATTTTCCATACGGTTCATATGATGAGGAATATGTGACTTGAACTTGGTCATTTACCACCACCCACCAGGTGCAGTTGAAGCTAGAATTCAAAGCAAAAAATCAAAATATTGCTAGAGTATACGTATGCACCCCATAAGCTAGTATTTATAAATTGATTATTGTGTAAAACAAACATTTATAAAATTACTAAATAGGACTATTATTTTTTTATGTCATCTCATAAAGAAACATGTATTTGTCATATAATAAAAAGATAAGATCAATCACGCACGCATGCTCCTTCCAAATGCATGCACTAATTTGCCTTGGTCCCAATTGTCTTCTAATAACAGTGTACATGCATTAATTACCCAAAAGCACTTGGTGAACGGGCACCACAATAATTATTAGCATTTTTTCTTAGGTTCGTTGGGGACTTGGGGCAATGGGGGAGATGAACTTTGCCCTTTTTATGATAAGCAGAATTTTGCCTTGTTAATTAGTAACCCAACATGATTAAGGAATGGAATCTTGTTCCTACAAAAAAAAAGAGAGAGTATAAATTGTTGTTGCTAAGTGCTAACGACTTAATGATTGTGACATTAATCTTAGTTTCAATTATTAGTGTTGACTAAACATACAACTATTTCGCCACAGGTCTAACAAAAGATATTAGACTACCACAATATAATAAATTAAGGTTCAAATTTTAATTGAGAGAGGTGTTTACAATTAATTTTGACAATATCTCAAATATAATTACCGTTCTGTGAAGAAAATATAAATACTCTCTTGTATTATTAATTATTATTATCCTTATTATTATGTAGTTTGATAATATTATATTATCTCTTTCTCATATAGAGTGTTTTTTAAAGTTATGTACATTTTTAAAAAATTATACGGACTCAAGTTCTTGAGTATTGATTGTTTGATAAAATGTGTGTCATTGAGTAAACTTTTTTATTATAAATAAAATAGTTGGTTGGTTGAAGGTGGATATAGACACAATAAATAAATAGTGAAAAATGACAAATATTATCAATGTTTCGTTGGTATTTTAAAATGATATTATGAGAAGGGTAAAAAAAATTAATTGCATTTCTAAATATTTGTGAAATTTTTATATTCCGTTGGACTTTTTTTATATTTTCCATACAATTAATCAATAATATTTTTGTAAAATAACTCATATTTACCCTTTTTTATATAAAATTAATTGCATTTTTTTTTGAGAGAAATTAATTGCATTTTTTTATATATGTGAAATTTTTAGAATTACATGTAATTTGGAACGGAGGGAATAGCAATAAGGTTTTTTTATCATGTGCAAATTTACATATGTTAAGAAGATCAAAATAGTAAATTTACATTAGAACTTGTGCATTTTAAATTAAATGAATAATTTTTAAATAAATAATTTTTGTTTTTCGATAAGTTTATATTTTTGGTTACTTTAAGATGTGTAAAATTGCATGTGTTAGACAAACCCTAATAATAATTTGTAAACCTTCTTTAAAAATAATAATAATTGTAAACCTGATCCCTAAAAAAAAATAAAAAAAATTGTAAACCTGATTGTGGCGCTAGTGGCTGAATGATTATAATTTCACACACTAGATTCTACAGTGAATCAATCTCAAAGTAACCATTATATTATATTCTAATCCCATTTACTAAAAAACAAAGACATTCCGAAAAGCATGTTTAGACGTATATAGCACCAAATGGAACATTAAGAGGCCAGGGGTAAGGAATTTCACACTGTTAATTAAATGCTTTTCTGATTTGAGCATCATAATAATTGTAAATTGCAATATCACTCACTTCACTTCAGTCTGATATACTCCCTTCCTTCCCAAATTCATGAATTATTATGATGAGTGCTGGTTGACATTTGTCGTCATTCATGAAGTCATGACACTTTCATGAACTTCAACAGGGGGTCCGGTTACTATATTATTGTAGAATGTCTATATATAGAGTTGTGTTATTAACAACTATTTCAATGACGGCTTATAAAACAACCATAATTTATAAAGAAAATGAGGTATTGACACAAAAAAACTAAAACAATATAAAGAGAAAGTAAAAATATATGTGAGTTAAAGAGAAAATTATTACAAAAGTTGTTGAAAATAGTTGTATAAATATCATTTCATATACATATATAAAAGGAATACTAACTACACACTTTCTAATACACATACCATCATACTCTTTTTTATTGGTTAAAATTTATACGGGTTCCATTAAATTTATACTAACCAAAAGTACATTTTATAAAATATGAAAAGATGTCGTTATGCTGCTTAACAAAAAAAAAAAAAGGTGTAGTTAAGAGTTAGGGCGTAGGCGCGTAGAATCCTCAGGGCACCTATAGCGGAAGGTATTTCACTCAAGTTCTACAAACTTGCACATGGCTTTTCACTACTTCACCATTGGAGATGATCACAAGTTTGACAAGGTGGTATCACGATTATTTTGGCAAGTGACGGTGTTTTGAGTGAATTTTGATTAAATATGTATAAAATACTAATATGTAAGGTAAAATTACTTAATCAATATGAGTTTTTTAGAGTTGCATTATTAATAGAGTAGAAAATGAGTGAGTTGATATAAGTTGTTGTTGTTAAAGCTTCCTCATTAGTGTATTGTACTCCCTCCGTTTTAAAATAATGTGATTTTTTTGTTTATTTAACACATTAAAAAAAAGAGTATAAGTGAAAGAGATAGAAAAATAGTTTTAAGTGTTCTTGTTAAATAGTAGCACATTCATTGTTATCATAAATGTAAAACATGATATATTGAATTATGAGTGGTGAAAGTAATATTAATCAAGGTTATAATTGAAAAAAAGTAATTAATATTACATTAAAAAGTGAAATGAATCAATTACTTTAAGGATATTTTTTTTTTTACACATAACTCAGTATTTTAAAACGAATAGAATATTTCTCGATTGCATTTCCTATTGTGCATGAATGTCTAAATTGCCTTTTTTTTGGTACAATAATGTGGTAAAAAAAAAAAAAACATAACATAGATACACTTGTGGGCTAATAACCCATACAATGAACCAAAAAGTTGTGGATTGTTGAGTCATTTAAACACTCGATTAGCTTATGAGTCTACTTTATATGTGTCCCTATGTATTTGGATTTTGTTCAATATGTACACAGAACACTTTGCAAAGAACCAAAAGCTCAATCATTATTGTCATTTGTCAAGATTTTGAATGAACAATATTTGATTAGTGGCCCACCTAAATAACCAGGCTTGAATACAAATCATATCAATCAGGAAATCACAAAATGATTAGGTATGAATTTGGAAATATGAGTTTTAACAAGAAGAAAGTTCTTTCCCATTTTAGGAAGGTACAATGTACTACTTCTTTCTTTCTTATAAAATGAAAATTTTGATCATTTCACACCTATTAAAAAATGTGTATAAATTAAAAAGATAAAATAGCAATTTTATTAAATTAACTTTATCAAATATTTATATACTTTTTTTACCATGAGTTCAAAATAAAAGATGTTGGATTGAAAATAATACAAGTAATATTAATTAACAAATATTATAATTAAAATGTGTAATAACTACATTAAAAATTGAAAAAGATCCTTCATTTTGCACAAAATTATTTTCGAGATATAGCATTCATCATGAAATGAGAGACTAACAACCATGCAAAAAAGCAATGAAAAATCTAAAATATCATTCATTTTATAGACATTATGTGTACCGGCCTAACTTATATTAATATTCACTCCTCTGAGCACCACTTTAATCCACTACAAGAATTTTAGTTTTTACTGGTGGAAATAATCCCTCAGCAATGCAAAAAAAAACCTCAGTAATATGTATTACTGGAGGATTCGGATCCCTCAGTAATATGAGCGTCGTCACATTGTTAAGTTGAATATTGATGGAAGTTGTGGTGATTACGGTGACATTGGTTATATGGCGATTTACTTAGCGACAACATGAGAGATTGGATAGCTAGATTCTCTTCTAATGAAGGGCAAGGTTGCGTTTTTTGCTGAGCTATTTGGGGTTTACCAAGATTTGATGTTGACAATCAACAATTAATGCTATTCAACGAGTTATTTGCGAGACAAATTTTTTAAAAGTCCTCCATCTTCTTTAACATCCAGATCACTCACATATGCATGTATATGCTTCTTTGTTGGTGAAGATTTTTTGTTTAAAGGAGCATATTCCTAACATTTATTTCCAACATGTGCTCAAAGAGAGCAACCATTGCACATATCAATGAGTTTTTGTGAATAAACTTAATTTATTTTTTTGAGATTTCAGAAAACTCCAATTTGAGATTTTACAGATTTTGTATTACACTCTTCATTACTCTAGCAATTTTGTATATTCGCAAGATTTTTTTGGTGTTGCAATAATTGCAAGATTTTTTTTTTTTGGTCAAGTAGCCTAACTGCTAGAGAAATTCACCTTAAAGGTGAATAAGTGGGGTGTCTGGGGTTCGAACCCCGGACCCTGCATATATATGCATTATCCCTTATGCAAGATTTTTTTCATCTAAAAAATGAGAGAAAAACTCGGTATGAATGAAATCATTAGGAAACAACATTTATGATTAACACAAAATTAAGACATTTAAAAAAAAGCCGAAGATAAGGCGATTCAAGACATTACTTTTTAGCTGGGAAAGATTTTTTTTCAGTAGCTCCATAATTGATCTTTACACCCTCACATCTCAAACTTCTAACAATGCTCTTCGCACTTAACATGTTGCATTTGACAAAGGTATTGTTACCGGGACCAATGCAACATCTAGTACCTGACTGAAAAATGAATTTAATTTAGAACTACAAATACTCCGCCAAACAAACCCCTTATTATGACCAATATTGGAATCAAGAAAATCATAGTTTGGAAAATATCTAGCTTTGAACAACCGAGAGTTAGCATGTTCTGGTTTGTCATTAACCTCCAACCTTGTTTTCCTTACATAGCAAAATTAAATGCAGGAAGGTTTTTAAACCCCATACATACATCGTTCTTGTGCATAGAGATCTTATTTCAGGAAAGCCACTGTATACCTTTAGTTTGATTGTTAGAATGACCCCACTAAAGAGGAGAAACCTATGATACAATGATATTGCCAAGCCTAAAACCTATGCATACATATCATCTTCATCATTGGCACTATCATACCTTGTATGCCTTTCTAAGTTCCAATTCCTTAAAAACAACTTTGTCCTTCAATGCATTTATTTAAGTGAAGGACAAAGAGATCAACAATGTGAAGGAGGGTGAGAGCAATGACATGAGCGATGGCAGAGTAACGACAACGTCGATGAGGGACGAGTGAGGAAGATGAATCAATACGTGTGAAAATTAACGGAAAAGTATCTGCGTTAACAAGTAAGGGATGTGTTTGTCTATTTTATGAGAACTCGAGGGAGGTTAGTGTAAGTTTTAAAACTAGAGGGGTGCTTGTTCGATTTTCATAAACCTTAGGGGAGGTGAGTGTAATTTTCCCTTTTTTTTTTCAATCTCATCGCTCATAGTAATGATACGAGAAAAATAGAAAGGGGGATGCTATATATAGCGACAAAAAAAACTAGTGAATTCATCACGAATGCATAATTTGTGTTATAAACCCCACTAACTATACATGGGGCAGTTACTGTTGAAAATTAAACAATTAACTTTGAATTATGGATATGCACGTCGGAATAGATTCGTGAAACCAATTCCCGCGATACAAAGCATTTCCCAAATAGAAAACTCTTATTAGAAGTCTAATTTACACCGAGAATATTGTAAGGTGAAAATATTGATTTTCTTATTTCTCACCCTCATCAATATGATTATCTAATCCTAGAACTATTATATTTCCATATGTTTAATAAATGTTATGATCATGACTCATAATAAAACAGTGGTCCACTTGTGCATCTTTGAATTCCAAATTTCCTTCCTTGGCACGGCAATTTCCAGGTGATATATGCATTAAAATAGCATGCAAATAAAATAATCGTTTTCTTAGTCTCAGTCTTCTCATTTTGTTGGACTATGCTTGTATTTTGTCTTTCTCTAATTGAGTCTTCCCATTAAATCTTACTAAGTATTTTGTCTCTGAACGTGAGAAGCAAGATGATGAGTACTGTTGGGTTTATCAAGTTAGTTGGAACAATCTTTGTATTGTTGCAGTTAGAGCTTCTTTTGTCCAACTATTGTGGAGTTGTAGTTGCAAAACACGTTGGTTTGGGTTGCATAGAGAAGGAGAGACATGCTCTCCTAGAGTTGAAGGCCAGTCTTGTGGCGGAAGACACGTACCTTTTGTCTTCGTGGGATAGTAAGAGAGATTGCTGTGAATGGAAAGGGGTCGTTTGTAGCAATCAAACTGGCCATGTTGAAGTGCTTGATCTAAATGGCGATCAGTTTGGTCCTTTTCGAGGTGAGATCAATCCATCCTTGATCGAGTTGCGGTATTTAAAGTATCTGAACCTCAGTTTGAATCAGATTAGAAACAATGGTATCCTAGAATTCCTTGGCTCTCTAAGAAACTTGAGATTCCTTGACCTCCAAGCTTCGTTTCATCATGGAAGAATTCCAAATGATCTTGCTCGTCTTTCACACTTGCAATATCTTGATCTTTCATCCAACAGACTGGAGGGTGAAATCCCTCATCAACTTGGAAATCTCTCTCATTTGCAGCATCTTGATCTCAGTTCGAATCATCTTGTCGGAACCATTCCTCATCAGCTTGGAAGCCTTTTAAATTTGCAGGTGTTTCATCTTGAATACAACTTGGGACTAAAATTTCATGACAAGAATCCTGCGGGAGGTGAGTGGTTGTCCAATCTAACTCTTTTAACGCATCTTGACCTTAGTTGGGTACTTAATCTCAATTACTCTCATAGTTGGTTACAAATGATTGGTATGCTTCCAAAAATAGAAGAATTGAAGTTATCTTATTGTGATCTTTCAGATCTTTACCTTTTTTCTCCATCCCGTACGCTATTGAATTTTTCTACTTCTCTTTGCAATCCTTGATCTTTCGTCAAATACCTTCTCATCGTTCAAAATATTTGAATGGGTGTTTAATGCCACCTCCAGCTTAACCAAGCTTGATCTTAGCAATAACCTCTTGGAAGGTTCCATTCCTTATGATTTTGGTAGCATAGGAAAACCTCTTGAGCAACTTGACTTGTCTGGCAATAATATACACGGCGGGATTTTGAAATCATTTAGGGATATATGTACCTTACACTCATTGAATGTTGGTTATAACTATTTGAATGAAGACATTTCAACCACTCTTCTTAATTTAGCTGGTTGTGCTAGATATTCACTGCAACACTTGTGGTTAGGCGGCAATAAAATAACTGGCACATTATTAGATCTTTCAGTATTCCCATATCTAAAACTAATCGACCTTTCATATAATTTGTTAAGCGGGAAGGTGCTATATGGTGCTTTATTTCCATCTAAATTGGAGTTTTTGGAAATTAAATCAAACTCTTTGGAAGGTGGAATTCCAAAATCATTTGGTAACCTATGTTCCTTAAGTTTATTAGACCTATCCAATAACAAGTTGAGCGAAGAGCTGTTAACAATGATTCATGATTTATCTGTTGGGTGTGCAAAGTATTCGTTGCAAGAATTGAACTTGGCTAGCAACCAAATTACTGGCGTGATACCTGACTTGTATGTGTTCTTATCTTTAAAAAATTTGATCTTGTCTGAAAATCAATTATATGGGAATATATGGAATTATTCTCGATTTCCCTATCAGTTAGAGAGTCTATACTTAGATTCTAATAATTTGAAAGGCGAGATCACTAACTCTCATTTTGGCAACATGTCTATGTTAAAGCATGTAAACTTAAGTTACAACTCATTGTCTGTGATATTTAGTGAAAATTGGGTCCCACCTTTTCAATTGTTCACTATATGTTTAAGGTCTTGTATAGTAGGACCTAGTTTTCCAAAATGGTTGCAGAGTCAAAAATATCTTGAGGTGGTGGACATTTCTGATGCTGGAATCACAGATGCAGTTCCACTATGGTTTTGGACTCAAGGAACGAATATAAGGTTCTTGAATATTTCATACAATAATATCACAGGTCAAATTCCAAATTTGCCTATAAGATTTCCTGAATTTTTTCAAGCAATTCTGGATTCAAATCAATTTGAAGGTTCAATCCCTCAATTTTTCCGAAGTGCAACATTGCTACAATTGTCGAAAAACAAATTTTCAGAAACTCACTTGTTCTTATGTACTAACACTGTGGTTGATAGATTGCACATATTGGATCTATCAAAGAATCAATTGTCAAGGAAGCTCCCTGATTGTTGGAGTCATTTGAAAACATTGGAGTTTCTAGATTTGAGTGATAATACTTTGTCTGGTGAAGTGCCATCATCAATGGGATCATTGCTTGAACTTAAGGTGTTGATATTGCGCAACAATAGCTTAACAGGGAAGTTACCTTTATCCTTGAAAAATTGCACAAACCTGGTCATGCTAGATCTTGGAGATAATAGATTCTCAGGACCAATACCGTATTGGTTAGGGCAACAATTGCAAATGTTAAGCTTACGAAAGAACCGATTCTCTGGAATCCTTCCACAGAATCTTTGTTCCTTGACAAACATTCAGTTGTTGGATCTCTCAGAAAACAATCTATCAGGACAAATTTTCAAATGCTTGAATAATTTTTCTGCAATGTCTCAAGAGGTTTTCTCTACTATATTCAAATACTCTTATTTACGTTACCCAGTTGGATTTGGAAAAAGCGTTGTCTATGAAGGCTATGATTTGGTTGCATTATTGATGTGGAAAGGTGCTGCGCGACTATTCAAGAATAATGAACTCATTTTGAGGAGTATTGATCTATCAAGCAATCTATTGACAGGAGACATTCCGGAAGAAATAGGAAACTTGATAGCATTGGTGTCATTGAATTTATCGAGCAACAATTTGACTGGTAAAATTACTTCAGAGATTGGAAGGTTAACATCACTTGAATTTCTTGACTTGTCAAGAAACAATTTCTCTGGTTTAATTCCTCCTTCTCTAGCTCAAATTTATCGCCTTTCCATGTTGAATGTGTCTGATAACAACCTATCTGGAAAAATTCCAATTGGTACGCAGTTGCAGAGTTTCGATGCATCGAGTTATAAAGGTAATGTCGATCTTTGTGGGAAACCACTTGACAAAAAATGTCCATATGAAGAAGTTGCACCTCTGAAACCAGAAACACATGAAGAAAGTATTCAAGAAGATAAAAAACCAATTTATTTGAGTGTGGCATTGGGATTTATCACAGGATTTTCGGGACTCTGGGGCTCTTTGTTTCTCTGCCGGAATTGGAGACATGCATATGTCTTGTTCTTGAACAACATATCTGACACTGTCTATGTGTTTATGGTGCTGAATGCAACTAAATTTCAAAAGTGGCTTAGAGGCTTGCTGGTAACCTTTTTAGCCCCTTGATTTGTTTAGTTCGATGACCATTTTTCAAATCAAACATGGAACAATTAGTCTTGTGCTTTCTAATCCGATACATTTTAGGAAATCAAACAAACCTTAAAACATATTTATACTATCAATGATACCAATGGAGTTATTCTAATAAGTAGAAATTGATTTCGGTACCTTAAAGTATACGATATTTGTTCACACTCCGCATCAACCATTTGCGTTGATATTAATTGAGTTTAGTTTTATTTAATGTCAACTTATCCTTCTCATTTTATTTTTGTAATATTTTTTTCCGCTGATTTATTTGCAAGCTCAAAATATATCTGTTATTTATTTAATTCGTATATTTTATTTCACTCAAACTGAAGTATGTACTTTGATCACTTTGTACTTTCCACAGGAAAAGTTTGTCTAAACTTCTCCAACTGAACCATTTGTAAATTTGTTGAAGAAAGGTAGCAGAACAAGTAGCTGCTTTGATCGAAGTTCTCTGATATGTATCAATAATTTAAATAATCAGTTTGTGAAGTATATGTTGTGAGACACTACTAATGTCTAATACTGTTATTCTGTAAACATCTTCTATAAACTAATCATTGGATACCATAATGATCCCACTCTTAGTCCTGCATCACTTTTTCAGTATATATAATGAGAAGTAATGGCTCACTGATCGGACATGATTACAATTTAATGATTGAGAGATATGATTACAACTATTTTTTATATAAAGATAAGGATTGCCATAGCCCATTTGTTATTTCATCTTTATATAGCTCACTGATCGGATATAATGAAATGACTACTTTTCCTATGTAATGAGAAGTAATAGCTTTGGTTCTATTTAGAAGTTGAACTATGGCATTAATATTAAATATCAAATATAATGGTAGTATATTTGGTATCAAAAAACTACAAGACACAACTAGCATCTGATAAAACATAACAACCAAACAAGATGCACACATTACTTTTACAAGACCATCGTGCGGCATCATCAATAGTCACTACCGTATGCTCGAAAACTATAACATTTCTTGATATGGACCGTTGAACCAGAAATCACCTCAAACCACTTTGGATACCAAATCAAACGCCTGCTCCCTTCAGGAACAACTCTTGCCTCACCTATGTAAACCAGTTGATCTACCTGTCAATCCTGCATTTTCCAGTCTTCAATACCGCCCATCTTGAAATTTCAAGCTGAGCTAGTTTTTTTTCAGGTGAAACTTTTCTTTCCACCTTCACATTGTATAATTCCTCCAAGGATATCTTTATCTTCATTGCTACGCAAAACCGTCGTACATAAGAGTTTACTTAACTTTCTAAAACTCCTTGAACTCGACATTCACACAGTCATGTAAGATATGTTATCTTGATGTGTTTGATAGAGTTTACTTGGAAAACTTGTCCGAGAACTGTCAGACCTTCCTGTCATTTGCCTTCTCGATTATCCCCATTTTGGTGCTTACCAAAGCTAGACTTATCTACTCGTTCTCATTTTTCCTTGGTGTCGCTCAACTCTTCTTCATATTATATGTAATTTTTTGTCATAGCTAGAAGTTCATTGAAGGAGAGCTTGTCTATAAGTCTGATCTACTAGTGGAACTTGGGCCCCTCTAATAGGCCTCCCTATAAAAAGAACGTTTTCATCATGTCTTTTGCTCCTTTGACCCGCACAACTTCCTGCGTAACTCTATCGTCTCCACAAAATTGTTGTTTATTAAAAACATTAGGTTGCAAGATTTGTAGGTTTGAAGCGAAAAGTAAATGGGATTGATTCAGATGTTTTAACCATGATTATGACTTTTCGAATCCCTTCTACTCTTTGTTGGATTAATGCAAGTTTCCTATCAAATACCATAAGACCATACAAACGATGGCTAACTCGTCAAATGAAGATTCTCGTCCCTCCATCTGTCGGATTGTTTTATACATATATATAACCTAAGGTTATAAAAACCATGGACTTATCCTCCCACATTATATCATGTTTCTCCTCAACTATTTAAGGGGTTTATACTCACACAGACGCAAGAGGCATTAGAATGTCGTATTGCTAGTAAAGTTGAGACTCACACTCGCATAGCTCTCTTAGAACCTAACCATCGTACTAAAAATCCCCAATTACTTAAAGACACTTGAGCAAAATACATAAATAACAATTATGGTTAAAGCAAGATGTCAATTTATAAACCCTAACCTAAAATCAAAGTCTAGGGGTGTCAAGCGCGAGTTCGAAAAGCATTAAGCACGATAAATATATAAATTAAATATAACTCGGATCATAATTAAATAAAGAAATTACGCATTAAAAATATCCAACGAATAAATAGAGATTTGTCTTAGAACCCTAATCTAAAGGTGTTTAGTTACTCATGGTAACTCAATACATAATCATAGAAAAACAAAACATACTCGAGAACTATTGGAAGGAGGTTCGAAAACACTGACCTTTGATGCTCCGGTTGCCTTCACCTCGAACCGTCAAGTTTATGAGGAATATTTTCGAGTGAACAAAGACCTTTAAATATGCATTTTTTGCACTGGGTTTACAACAGTTTTTTTTCCTTGCCCAACAGGAGTAGGGCATGCGCCTAGGGTGCATGAGATTGTCTTCCTCACGTAGTCATGCTCCTGAATGGTGTGCCTACAAAGATACTTCAATGCTCAAGTCAATAAGAGCTCAAAGAGCTTAGATGTATTTTTAGAATGAGAGTGTGTATCTCTTTTACAATGGCAAGCTCCTTATACAGACGATCAGAGTTGCCACTCAACATGCAATCTGAGCTGTCGTTAAATTCTAATCAAAGGGTCAAGATTACGTTACTTGCTTTTAGAGTAGGCACTTTTTTTGGATTCTACCCATTGTCATGATCCTTGATTTTTTCTTAAGAAATCTGATAAAGTTGTCGGAAAACCGGATTTTCGATTGGGACATGGCGGAACAACTAACAATGACCTAACACAAGGATAGGGTCAAGATGATTAATATGGTTCTTAAAATGGCTACCTATGTTACGATATGCTCAGTCTCCGTGTTGATACAGTTCATATTATATACTTCCCCCGATCACATTTATAAGCAAAAAAACAATTTTTTAGATACATCCAATAATTAATGTATCTAAACCATAAATGTAATCGGATACATTAATTATTCAATATATCTAAAAAGTTATTTTTTGTTTATAAATGTGATTGGATGGAGTAATTCAAACCGTTGTTCCCCAAATTCTTGGTACAAGATGTGTTTGAATTTTATAATATGAAGAAAAAGTAACATCATATTTAAGAGATGTTGGAATTATATAATCTAAAAACTCATTTTCTTTTCTACACAAAACAAGGAAAACTCATTAGGAATTATAAAATCAGAAAATTCATAGACAAGGATAATTTCTCTTGTAGTAAAGTAATCTGAAAAGCACACAACTCAAGAAGAAATTGTCATCAAAATCAAAGCAAATTATACTTACACACCAGCATATTCCTGTCTCTCAAGGGTACAGTAGTCAATTCACAAACCCCATAACATTAACAACGTTAACGTGATTTCCTTTCCCAAACGCAACGTTGACACTGAAACAAAATGATGTACGACCATGTACAACAACTACTTCAAACTACCCTTTTCTTAAACCGACAAATTCACTCCCATTTTCTCTCTTGATACTATGTTTCCCTGAGAAAAATAAAACATCCTCAAATTGATTATTTTAATTTTCTCGAGAAGAAAAAACATCCTCAAAACATGTCGGACGCTTTGATCAATGGATTGGCTGGAGCTGGTGGAGGGATCATTGCTCAACTTATCACATACCCTCTTCAAACTGTATGAATCTTTTCTCAATTGGGTTTCTTAAGATGTGAAAAAAATTGATTTTTTATTTGTTTTTGTGTTGTGATCTGTAGGTGAATACTCGTCAACAAACTGATCGTGATCCGAAGAAGGGCAATAAGAATCCTGGAACCTTTCAACAAATGTGTCAGGTTTGTGTTTCTTTTTAACAAAGATCATGTGTTTGTTTAGTTATTTTTTCACGATCAACTGTGAGGTCCCGAGTTCGAACTTGGGTGAAGATGTTCAGCTTAACAATATCGGCATTAACAGATTAGCTAGGCCTTATAGATGATTGTTTTGATTATTTTTTATATTGTTTGTTCATTTTCATTTGATTTGGTTATCTAAATGGAGTAAAAAAAGGAAACTTAATATTGGGTTTTTTGGTATGAAGGCAAATTGGTGATTTTTTTGTTTAATTTTGTTATATTGGAATTAGTTGTTAAGTGACTGTGGTAATTGGTCTGCATTGTAGGTTGTGAAACAAGAGGGGTGGGAGAGATTGTATGGAGGTTTGGCGCCATCACTTGTCGGTACAGCTACATCTCAGGTGAGCTCATTATACCTCAGTTTTTTTGGTGATATGAGTAAATCAATATTTTAGTCTTTGGGATTGTAAGTATCAATCAATTTAGAGTACGACTCAGTCACCACTACCGCAATTTTCGTTGCATTTCACCATGGAAATGCAGAAGCTACAAATTGTAGCTTCCAAACACATATTTAGTCTTTCAAATTTACGAAATAGCAATTTAGTCCCTTAAATTGAACAATATTAGTCAAGTCAATGTATAGGTTTTTCATTCGGTTTAGATGAATGTTTACTAATGAGATATGTTGATGGATGGAATGAAATGATTGACGCTCTTTAATTTAAAGAACTACTTTGTTAGGAGTAATTCGTAAATTTGAGGGACTAAGTTGCTCAACCCTTACAATTTTGATGACCAAATGCTTATTTACTCTTTGGTTTTTATGTCTCAGATACCTCTTCTTAATTTTGTAATCTTACAATGTGCCGCGTTTTGTGTATTAATTTCTTGATGTATTTAGTTTTGTTATTGAAGGAGCGAGAAAACTATAGTTATGCAGTAGTTGCATCTGATTTGTTTTGAAGTTTTTAACCCTTTTTTGTTTGTTTGCTAAGAGCAAGGTTAATGACGGAAATGGAAAATAAAACCAGTCAACTTAACATACATGTTAAATTTTCTCTAGAATTTGAATTTCTCTGTGGCCAACATTATGGGCAATGAAGTAGTAATAAGTATAACATTATCAAATTGTTAATCCATTCCATGTCATGAAGTTTAAACAATTTTTTCCATGTTTGTTGTCAACTGCCAACCCTCCAAGTTTGCTACCCGTATTATTGTAGAAGGTTATTTGAGGGGTTAGTTAGGTATGATGGACAAGAAAATCTTTGTGAAGTAGTTATCACTATACTGAAAGAATAAGGATTTAAAGTTGGATAAATTCATCGGGGATTGGAAAATTTTAATTTGAAGGAAGTGTTGCTGGAATTCATTGATTACACTTGATTTTAAGAGTAGAGAAGAGTACAAGACTTTGTACTTTCACTGGCAAGTGTTGGGGCCTTTATTATGGTGAGAAAAGCTGGGAAGCTTCTCTTGATTTTGGCATTGTTATTGGGTAAAATTGGATGTTCTTAGTGCAACTCAACCGACAACCTTTAGTCAAGTCTTCCCCGTAACAGCCCCTTACTCACGCATACTTAGTCCAGGTGGCAAGTTTAGACTTTAGATTACAATTACTTATGTTAAGATTTAAGGTCCTTTAACCAAATCTTTCATTTTAGTAGCCCTTGTCTTGCCATTATAGGTGAACAGTAGTCAAAGCTCAAATTGTCATAATGAACGGATTAATTTATTAGACCTCAAATATGATGTCCATCAAAACAGGCGAAGAACCAAATGTCTTTTTTCTTTTCATCGGTTATTCACTCCCATAATGGCCCAGTCGATCAGAAAGCAGTCCTCTTAATCAAGGTTGTTTCAAGATTGAGTTTTTGATCAAGGTCGGGAGGGGGTAGCATGATTGCAACTAGGATTGAAAGGTCCTACCTAAGTAATTACGTAGGACCAGGAAGGTATAGCAAGATCGTAACCATGATCATAAGATTCCGCCAAAACAAAAAATATTAGTGTGTCTATATATATAGTGCATAAGTTCACAAGTTTAAAAATAGTACAGCGAAGTCCACAAAAGAAACTACTCAAAGCTTAAACATAAAGCAACTAAGCTAAAAAAACTACTTAAAGCTTAAACATAAAACAAGTCCCCAAAACAAAATACTTTAGTCTAGATCAAATCACGGACACAATATTGATTCATAAAACAGAGCCAAAACAGAGCAATCACAAACCGGGTTGTGCATGACCCGAGTAACTTCGAGCCCATAAACACTCAGGACCGCACACAATTGTGCGATTTCACGATCCAGAAACGATTTTGGTATGAACCTTGCATCGATCTTGCTAAAAAATGGGATCGTGCACCTGATTCAGATCGGAGGGTGTGAGCAGGATTGTAAAATCTAGATATTGATAACCTCGATCTGAACTTAGTGTGGTGTAGGTTCCTGTCAATTTTAAGCCTACTTATGCCGGAAATCTATAGGGCCTTTGACTCTGCAAAGTTAATGAGACATATTTGAAAAGAACAAAAGAATAGTTCCCTATTGAGTTATCATAGATTATTCTTGATATTGATTTTTTTAATGATGTTGGACAGTCTGCGATGTTACTCTTTTTGTATTTCTTAAATCAAAATGAATTTAAATTGTAAAAGTAATTGATCCTGCTTGTTGAATTTTCTGGCAACCTATTCAATTTCTTTATATATAAGTTTCCCCATTTTTAATTTCTGCAATTTTATGGTACAGGGTGTTTACTATTATTTCTATCAAATATTCAGGAATAGAGCTGAAGCAGCTGCACTAGAGAATATGAGACTAGGCAGTGGTGATGGATCAGTTGGAATGTTCTCCTCACTTATTGTTGCTGCTTTATCTGGGTAAAATTTACATTGAAAGTAAAAACAAATTACTTGAATTACTCGCATGGTATGACTCAATTTCCTGATAAATCTTTCATGCAGCTGCGTTAACGTGCTGTTGACAAATCCGATATGGCTAGTTGTTACTCGTATGCAGGTGATTAGCATTATTACATTTTCACCTCTATTAGAATATGATATAAACACAAGTCTTAAATTCATTTTTTATATTTATTTATTTTTTTCAAATAAAAAATGCTTTTTACTGTGCAGACGCATAGAAAAGAGTCGAGGAAAACTCTCCCTGATCCGCGGTTGTCAGATGCCATTGAACAAACAACACTTTCTACCGGTGACCCCCTTGCTTATGGAACTAGCCATGTGGTAGGTAAAGTCTATCTTTATGATAGTCTCTAATCTTATTATGAAAGAATTATTAGTATGGCATATTCAGTGGCAGTTTGTTAAGTTATGCTAGTTGGCTAAACCTGTCAGGATAAACAACTTAATTAAATACTCGTAGCATAAGCACTTATCATATATGGGTTTATGTATAAGATATTTCTATAACAAAAGATAAAATAAAGTCAAACTATTTTCATATATGCTATAAGTTGTTTTCATAAGCTATTCCGGAGAGCTTAGGGAAATAAGTTGAAAACAGCTTAAATGTCGGGAGCTGTTTACATAAGGTCTCCCAAATAGTATCACTAGTGTTTATGTCAGTAGATAAACTGAAATAAGTTAATCCAAACAGGTCCTAGTTACCAATGAGATTTTTGGTGACCTGAGCTTATAGTCTTGATTCAAGACTCTTGATTAGTATGCTCATTTTTGCATAATTTACACATCAATCAGAATAGGTGATTGCGTAGTTTTGGAGTGACAACGTAGTTGGGATGTCAAAACTGTTCATGTGATGCTTTTGCCCTCTAATTTTTGCTGTTATATAAAAAAAAAAGTCGATTGGAAAGTATTTAAATGAATTGATCAATAATTCATACTCATAATGTTTTATGTTTTACTATGCTAATTTTTGCATCGCTTATGTATCAGACAGAATAGGTGATCGGAAAGTATTTCAATGAATTGATCAATAAGTCATACTCATAATGTTTTCTATCTAATCATACACTGAATTTTGGAAGAGTCTGTCTCTTGTCCCTGGCAACTATTCCAGATGACAGTTTACGCTTTCATAAGTTTGAGTCTGATCAAACAATCTAATCATCAAACTTGCAGAGTTGTAACTTGTAAGTATAATGTTCTCATAAATATTTGCAGATTCAAGAAGTTTATGATGAAGCTGGAGTTTTGGGTTTCTGGAAGGGTGTATTACCAACATTGGTCATGGTACGTTGATACTTGATAGTTAATTTTTTTCATGCCAAGGGAGTTTTAATGATTTGTTGTTATATTACATATCTCAGGTAAGCAATCCTTCTATACAGTTCATGCTGTATGAAACCTTGTTAGCGAAGTTGAAAAAAAGACGTGCTAGCGGTAGCGTAACTGCTTTAGAGGTATTTTCTCATTTCACTTCCGTTGGTAAAATGACATGTGAATGATTCCACTCACATTTTCTATTATGTAAGTTTTAAAATTTTCACAACATTGTCAGACTAAAGATTGCTTTGTGTAACTAGATATTTCTTCTCGGAGCTATCGCAAAGCTTGGAGCTACAGTTGTAACCTATCCTCTTCTTGTTGTGAAGGTATATCATACATTCATGCCATTTTTTGCATTGTGTTTGTTAATATACTCAATAGTCAATAATCAATATGTTTCATTTCTTAATTATATTGTGTCGTTATATCATTATTCTTAAGAACAAAAGGAAGAAGGAGCAGACAAAATTAAACGAGGAAAGTGCATCCAAAATATTGTTCTGAATCTGTTCTGTTGCTTTTGTTGCTATCGCAGGCAAGGCTTCAAGCTAGACAAGTTAACAATGGAGACAAGAGACACAATTATAAAGGTTTAAGTTGCGACAATCTTTCTTATTATACCATGAATATGGTTCATAATCTTTTCTTATGATTATTGCTCTTGTTCAACATTGTTATAAATGCTTCTGCTATTGCTTCCCTGCCAATATGCTTATGTTGCTATGTCAGCATAAGGAAATACTATGTGGCATGGCATCCATGTTTTTTTTTCCCTTAATAATTTGAACGGTGTTAGGTAATATGAAGTACTAACACGGACACAACAGAAGGGATTGTATGTAATTATAAGTGTCGGTGTCGTGTCGGTTCCCAAGACACTCAGACATGTCTTTAATCTTAAGTGGCAGTGTGACATATAGGTTCAATGAAGACTAGTGAAGTATTAACATTATAGAATTCATGTGTAGATTAGATCAAGACTATAGTGATTTAGGGACAAAAAAATGTTTTTACTTCTTATATTCTTTGACTACACTCTAAAGCAGTATGTTCTTCAAATTCAGGTACACAGGATGCTATTATTAAGATGATCCGCTATGAAGGGTTTAATGGATTTTACAAAGGCATGGGAACCAAAATTGTACAAAGTGTTCTTGCTGCAGCTGTTTTGTTTATGGTGAAAGAAAAACTGGTTGAGCAGACTCGTTCCTTGCTTGCAAAGAATGTTCCCAACACTTTAAAGCCAAAGGTTGTGTGACTTGGCAAATCAAGTATTTTAGTTTCTCTCAGATTCATTATTCACGAACCATCTTCATTTAGCTTATTCAATTTAATCATAGGAAATAGACTGTGCCATTGGAAAATTTGTTACTTGATGAATAGGATATTAAAATATGGCTTTAAAGTTTAAACATAAATATTATTTAAGACATGCTTCCAAATGGAAATTCATGTTTAAACTTACATGCTAAGTCACTTGTATGTCATTTATAATCTTTGTTCTCTCACTTTTGTTGTAAAATTCTATGTTTAATAAATGGAAGTTGTAGTATTTTTTTCTGGCATCAAATTGTATATTCTATCATGTCCATCAAACCGACCCTAATATAGTCGAATGGTCAGCTAGTATTTGCATATTGTTTGGTTCCAAATTATCTTGCTATACCTCCACAATAGCAAGAATACTTATGATATGTTTGGATTGAGGGTTTTGGATGGAACATGAGGGGGAAACTTACCATTCTCTTCTAAATCACGGATGCTAACATATTTTCTCGAATCAATTAAATGTGATTGAAGTATTATATGATAACTTTCATGTTATTCTTTGAATTTTTTAAAGGTCGGATTAGTTTTCACTTTTCTCATACTACTATATATTTTCGCCCTGCTAGTGACTCAAAGTGGTCATATATGGCCAGCACCCTATTGAATAGGTTGAACAGACCAGTGAGAACTGAAAGCTTCTATTAGGTTTTATTTGACTATAAAAAAAAAAGGAGTTAAATGCAATATTAACAAGTGTTTTGTTTTCGTGTTTTATTAAAAAAAAAAAAAAAAACCTCTTGCTATTTAATACAGTGATAAAGAATTATGGATTTTATTTAATTGGGTAAAAAAAAACTTATTATGGATTTTATTAAATTATGTGAGAAGGCAGACGATGCTTCAATATGTGAAAGACTCATCATCACTGTGAAGCATTACATGCTCTTAAATGTTTTTAACTGTGTTAAACATTTTTAATTTTACTACTTATTTATGTTTTTTTAAAACAAAACTCTTTTATGTTTTTAACATAGTTAATATATTTCTACCAAAAAAAAAACATAGTTGATATATCTTTTGAAGCATTTCCAAACTTTTACATGATGAAATGCTTCATTATTTTATTAATCAAATAGTATTCCCTTCCCAATGAAAGTTTTTTTCTTTGAAAAAAATCCTTTTAGGAAAATTCAAATCTATATAAATTAGAGTTTCTTTTAAAAAAAAAATCATAATGGTGGTCGGACCCTTTGTTATGCTTGGGTTTCGACTGACCGTGTTTTTGTACATATTTTAACTGATTGATTGTATTTTGGAGTGACCTTTTTAGTATACCTTGTGCTAAAGAGGTTCCATTGTCGTAGTAATATATTCCATTTTTTATTCTTAAAAAAAAATAGGGGTTATCACAATCAATTATTTTGTGAAAATATTTGTTTTTTTCCTCGCATTTTAATAAAGCATTATCATAAAAAAGTTAAATAATACATTTTCTTTTCAAAGGAACGTAATAACGAAATTATACTTTTCAAAAGAAACAAATAACAAAATTATACACACTGAGTTATGAAAATTTGCAGATTATAATTTGAACTCTAACATATCTAATATCTTTGCGAACTTTTTTTTAGCAAGTCTTTGCGAACTTTTAACATTTGTAAAGATTAATAAAACATTCACTACCAAAAAAGAATTAATAAAACATTGTTTTAAAACTTTTCTATACCCCTCCCTCAAAAAAAAACTTTTCTATACCCCAAATCTTTTATATGCTTTTTTTTTAGGGAGGGAAACTTTTACATGCTATCATAGGACAAACACGATTACACATTCGTGTAAAGTTAATTTACACCGTTTTCTCTCAAAAATTACCTACGGAAAGTGCTTTTGTGGCTTTTGAATTTGAGTTTTACTCGAATGACAAAAAGAACTAAATATCAAGCTAGCGTTATACCTCAAAATTTAGTACTATTTTAAATGTTTGTAGAAAGTTTTTTTTTTCTTTATCAAAGTTCGGTAAAATTTTATCGGAAGATAAACTAATAAAGTTGTTCATTTGTTTTTTTTTTTTTAGAGAAAAGTTGTTCATTTGTTAACCAGAGTTACATTGTCTATTTGTCTTTATCATAGCACATATTATTATATTTTAACATGTGTTATAACTATTTGATGAATAAAATGATTTAAGTTTGTGTTTGTCAAAAAGAATATGTAAAATTTATTTACATTGGATTAGTGAGATATGTACAACGATTTTATGATAATTTTTAGAATCTCCTTTTTTTATCTCATAAAATAGTTGTACAAATATTATGTTACATTATTCGCTATTTTTATTTTCCTAATTCATTTCTGGCACAGAGTTTTTTTTGTGGTGGTCAGAGTTCGAACCTCAAACATTACATATTTTATGTACTATTCATATCATCTGAGTTAAGCTCACGAGGACAGTGTAACACTGAGTTTTATTTTAATTTTTAATCTCATTTGATTACAAATAAAAAAAATACAATTCTCTAGTGTCAATTTACTTGGGTTGAGTCCATAGAGTTATAGTATGGCTTTAAATGATGTCATACAAGTGGACTTATATCTTTTCTAATTAATTTGTTGGATTTGATACCGAGTTTTAAAAAATTAATAAATAAAAAATGTAATAGATTTTTTATTTTTTAAAGAAAAAATTTTAATAGACTTGTAACCAAAAAAATAAGTTTAATAGAATTATTTTTTAGCAAGTTCTTTTTTTGGTTACAATCACATATTAGTATTGATATAATGCAAAAATAATAAAACCTGATTGGACCAAAATCTTACAATGACGTGCATCGTCACTTTCTGATGTAACAATCATCAATAAAATAAAAACGAAGGTTTTTATTCAGTGCGCAAATTCTCAGTTTTTTTCTTCTTCTCATCTGGGTCAAGCGAAGTCTCAGCGAAGAATTCGAAACATGGCAACCAAAGGACAGAAGAAAGCGAATCTGTTAGATCACCATTCAATCAAGCACATTCTCGATGAGTCTGCTTCTGAGGTTCCTTCATTAAACCCTAATTTTTTTGATCTTGTTGATTTTTGATGAATTTTGCGTTTGATTGAGTTTTCTTTTATTAATTGGGATTGAATTGGTTTAAATTTTGGATTGTAGGTTATAACGGGTCGTGGGTATGTTGAGGATGTGAAATTGAGCAATATTAGGTTGTTGCTTGGGTCTGTTATCATCGTCATTGCTCTCTTTGCTCAGTTTTACAAGAAGAAGTTTCCGGAGAATCGCGATTTTCTCCTTGCTTGCATTGCCTTATATCCTTTACATACCTTTTATTTATTTACTGTGTGTATATGTTTATGTGTGTGTTTAATTTTAAAAAATATGTATATGCTTGATGATATTGCCTAGTGAGAGAAAAATTGGATTTTTTTTGCTTAGTGTTGTCAAATAGCGGATATAATGTTGCTATAGGGTAGCCGACTTTTAACAAATCACTTACACAGACACAGACATGGACACCAGAGACGACGCTACATGTCGATATCAGTACTAATTTAAGAAAATGGCATAATTGAATGAGATCACTTGTGTCGATGTTGTGTCAGTGTCGGGTACGGCTTTGAAACAGAAGTGCCGGTGTTAAAGAGCAAACCACTATTGTTTCACAATACGAGATTTAGAAATTAAAAAAAAAAAAAAAAGAAGTGTTTTGAAATAACAATTATAGGAGAACTATATCATTGTAACCCAGTGGAATTTGAACAACTATTGTCTGTGATTTGGGATTGACAGTGCTGTTTTTGTTATGGTTTGGATGGGAATAATTGGATAAGTAAATATCTAAATTATGGATTTTTTAAAATGAGAACTCTTGTTTGTATGTAGGAGTGTGTGTGTGTGTTCAAATTGAAAGGAGTGTGTGTGTGTGTGTTCAAGTTGTTGAGGTTGTTGGCTAAATGAAATTGATGATTTATGTGAAAAGGTATATGGGATTGTTTGTGTTTGTAAGTCGTACTCATTCTTCTGCTTCATTGTTATCCTTGACTCTCGTACGTATGTAGTCTTCAACTTGGTGTTGCAGCTGATCATATACACTAAGGAGAAGAATGCCATTCTGTTTACTTATCCTCTGACTGTAAGTTTCTGTGAACTTAGCTAAAGCACATTCCTTTAAATAGCTCCCTGTTTTGTGCACTGGTTCAATTGTTGTTTAATCTGACCATTTTAATCCACTTTCAACATATAGAAATAACATTTAAGAATTGTCGTATTTCTATAATCTATTGTGTGCCATTTTGTGTCTGTTAGAGATTGATTGTGACAAGAGTATACCTTTTTCTGACTGTTTCAATTAGCAAGTTTCTTTTGCTCTTTTGGAGAGACAAATAATGCTAATGTCTGGTTAGTTTATTTAGGACTGTGCTATAGTAAGGTATAAAGATACATACAAATACATTGATTTGAAAATGACTGTTTCAGCTCAATAACTATAACTATAATAAACATGAAACACTCATGCTAAACTGGGCTACACGAAATTGACAAATAGCTGAAACTAATCATGGTTTGATAAGCGAGTAATATTTATTTGATATTTAGTTGCATTTAACATTTTATTATGTATGGGCAAATAAATGAAGGCTATGGGACACTCTCTTTTCAACACTCACTTTCTTATTAGATGAAATCAATGTGGATCCTACCACTTTATGAGATCCATTCCCAAAGTGTGGGACTCACATTGATTGCACCCAATAAGAGAGTGGATATGTTAGAGTAAGTGTTGAAAAAAGTGTAGCAATCCTCTGGGTAAATATAATCCGGTATCATCACTCTATCATGTTCTCTACATCCTTTTGTTGAATTTCAATTTAAGTTGATAAAAGTTGCAGCAGGATAATTTTTCACATCCATGGGTTAAAAACAAGGCAACCAAACTATTTATGTACATTATGGCATGTCTTTAGGTTAAAAATTTGACCAGGATAGTGCCTTTATCTATGTTATTCTAACTTTCATTCATTTTCATATGAAATTTGAGTTGACCTAAACTACTAAAGTTCTTTATGGTTTTAGTTGCCTTGAATTTTAATTTGGATGTTGCTTCATTTTTCAATAGTGATTTAAAGAGGGTAAGTCATGACATCTATCGATTAGTGTCACATGTAATGATGCAAACTGTGTGGTGTAGACCGTAGATATCTCATGTTTTGTCTTTGTAGTGGCTACTGGTGACGGAATATATTATTTTCAGTTATCTAAAAAAGATTTAGGTCTGTCTTTGAACTGTGTCAACAAATCAAGTAATGCTTTTGATTTTATTCTCTCGGCAGAAGTTTAAGACATACATTAATTATGAGTATTGTGTGTTCCAACTTGGCTTTTATTTCTTCTTTTTTACAGGGTTCCTTTACCAGTACCGGTTTGGTAGTTTCCTCCAAATTACCCAGATTTTCTGACATGTATACGCTTACCATAGAAAGCGCAGATCCAAAATCAGTTTCTGCAAATGAACCAGTACATCTTACCAAAAGTGTTACCCAGTGGTATTTGTCTTTTTCTCTTCATCCCTTATATAATCATTCACACAGACACCAGACATATGAATCAGTATTCATGCGTGCACTGATTTTTTGGTAATCAAAATGCATCAATCTGTTTTTTGTTTGGATTCCAGGTTCACTAAGGATGGAGTCTTGGTTGAGGGCCTCTTCTGGAAGGATGTTGAAGCTCTAATCGCTCAATATACGAAAGAACCAAAGAAGAGCAAGTGATATGGAGTCATGAACTTAGTTCTGCAAAGAGCTTTTATGAGGATAAACATGTATTTGGATGTGGTTTACATTTCTATACATTTTCAACATTTAGAACGAAAGTGAGTAAATTAAGCTTTCAGCAACTTTAGAACACAATTAATTCCCATTTTTCATCCGTCTATTTTACAGGAAAAGGTTCCTATAACCATTTGATGGTTTATTTTTATTTTTTTTCTTATAAAGAAATCCATTTGATGGCTATGTTATAATATTTTATATTTAGACTATGCTTGGTAGAAAAAGAAATAGTTTGGTCTCTCTCCTCCCTTCCTCGGTCGATATCTACGGAAAATACCCCAATCCTAAAGGTTGTGTTGGGTGGCTAGTAACTAAGGGCTCTCATTTTGGGGGATCTCAACTTGAGGTGTCTAATCTTATGCTATCAATCTACTTTGGATTCAAGGTTTCATTAATCCATGGATTTTTTAGTCTGTTTTGGCCATGATTTCGACCAAAGGTGGTGGTGTTCTTTTTGTACACCATGCGTCTATTTTTTATTTTATTAAAAAATAGTTTAGATTATAATTTTTTGGAAATTACAAACTGGCTCCTCTCCTTTCCCATTACATCTCCAATCCCTCTGTCACCCTTATGTTCCTCCGACATTCTCAACCAAACTTGAATCCCACATGTAGTATTAGGTTGAATTATAATGCAATTACACTAGTTAAACTATAATAATCTAGACGTTTCGCCGATTTGATTTTTAGTTTGATTTTCAATAACATTGCCCTCAAGGTGAGTAGATCTAATCTCTATCGAGACCAAATTGGATTCCAAAAGTCGTGCTTGTTGGAAAATCTTATATGTAGTTGGAATGGTAAATTTATCGATGTTGTCTCTATTAAGGTGATTTTCATTATTGAGAAATCCTATCAGAGCTAGTTGAGATGTTCATGTGCTTGTAAAATGCTAACATTGTTCTCTAATACTATTATTCTACTAATGTCGTCACTAATTTGAGTGTGATAGAGTCTTTTTGCATGCATCCATATGCTCCGGTACATGTAAGGTGACAACATCCCGATGATAGGTGTATTTAGTTCTCGATGTAAGACCATTTAAATCTATGTAAGATTTTTGTGATAAATATTTTGAAGTTTTCATGATGCAAATACTCTAATGATGCTCTATCCTTAGAGTATCATTTATTAAAAGTCTTTGAAGATAATTAAAAAAAATTCTTTTAAGGTGTTTTTCATTAGCATCTTAGTTGTTCTGTCAATTATAAAATTGGCAGTTTGTACACAGTTTTAAGTGTGAAAAAAATGTGAATCTTGGAGGAGAACCAAAAGAATGGAATATTGGGAAACTAGAATTTACCAAAAGAGAAAATCCTTATGAATTAAAGGCTAAGGATCTGGATCGATTCCTTTTGAGGATAGAAACTAGGGTTGGGAAACAATTGTAAACACCTTGGATAAAAAAAATCATTAGAAAAACCGCTAGAGGAAGAAAAAAATGTAGAATTAAGTTTAAAGACTGACTCTTATTATTCCTTTTGTAATCTTTTTGTAAAGTTACTCTCTTTCTCCTCCAGAGTATGTCAATATTGGACCGAACTGACTAAACAATATTGTGTGTTGTTCTTCTTCTCTACTATTCTCTTATCTTGTTTTTTCGATTCCGTTGTGGTTTTGCTTTACACAGCTGTTAGACTTGTTTTTATCGCTTGCGACTGTTTTAACTATTAGTTGTCGGTGATCCTTACTTCTCATAACAAAATTTATTAATGTGACTTTTGATCCGAATTCACAACAACATTAATTTTAAAACTATTATAAAATCATATAATAGGAAAATGTCAATTTATGTTCTTGAAATATAAGTTAAGACACTAAAGATAAATATTTTTTTCTAAAATTGCGTATTTAATATTTAAAAAATTTAAAACAGTATCTTTTCAATAAAAAATCATATTTTTAGTTCTTTAACTTGTACTCGAAAAACAGGGGTCGTCCAAATTAACATGACCATATGCAAGTGTGTCAATATCAAAGCAAAAATGTGTTCATGCAAGTAGCATTACAGGGACCTACATGAAAGAGATATCCGTGAAAACGAGGGCCCATACATGTCATCAATGGTCCCCTGATAATATATTATTTTAATCCAGTCAGTCCCCACCACAGTAAACTCCTTAAAAGAAAGAGAAGAAAATAACTAAAAAGAAGATTAATAAGACAAGCCAGTTCATATTAAGCCACTGGACCACCATTCCACCAAGTCTATTACAAGTAATTGGTGTGTAATTGTATGTGGAGTGTTTTAAACTTTAGGATATCATTGTTCATTTTGTGCTTGATGTGCATTTTTTTAATCAACGCCTCTTTCTTTGATTAAATTAATTGTCATTTTTCTATGATATATATTTGAATATTTGTTGTATTATTGAATCTATTTCTACATGTAATAAATAGTTAAAAGTAAACCGATTTTATAATACACAATTTAGTTTATATTATTCGGCCAATAGATTCATTCATTAAATTAAAAAAATATGATGTGACTTCTGAATCTAATGGTGAAAAAACACTTATGCAAGGTGCAAGACAATTTTAATTTTACATTTAGTATTTTTTTTTTTTGAGAGAAAAGCCATAAAAGTATTATTGAGATAAGAATAATTGTTTATGTCAAAAAAAAAAAGAGATAAGAATAATTGTTGTTAAATTGAACAAAATTTTCTTAAAAGACAACAATTAAAACTAAAATTCTCGTGAGATAAGAGATATATGAGTTCTCGTGAGTATAACTCACTTGCGAGCGATATTGCAGTATACAGAGGTTGGAGTTCGAACATCGAATTCTCCACTTATTTATCTTAAAGGATGAATTTATAACCACTAAGCCAAACAAATAAAAAAAAACATACGAAACGAATGTCACATTTTTAGGAATAAGGATTTCATACTTGTTTACCACCCTTGTTTTTTTTAGGCAACATATTACGTTCATATAATTGTAGTAATGCATTAATATTTCTATTATATAGGCCAAAACTCATTCTATAATTTATTAAGCAGTTTTTTTTTTCTTTTTTCCGCAATGCTAAGAAGAAAACAAAAAAAAGAAACAAAAGAAAGCTAAGCTCTCAAAAACAAGGTTCCTGAAGCATCATTCCTCATCAAGGGGTGGAGATCATCTCGGGAAAACTGGTGAGATAAGAAATTATCATTTGGAGAGGGTCCTAGCTTAGTCAGAAAATCGGCACACTTGTTACCTTCACGGAGAGTGTGATGCTTCTAGCTTAGTCAAAAAATTGGCACACTTGTTACCTTCGTGGAGAGTGTGATGTAACGAATAGTTAACCTAAGAAAGCAATATTTTTATTTCCTGAATAAGCACCATATAAACATGGAACTTTGAACTACTGCCATTGATGACGTTGATAGAGAGGAGAAAACCTAGTAACAGACCAACTCGGTGATACCCATATCCTTAGCCATGGAGAGAAGAAGATGGGAGGAAACTTGAGGATCCTGCAAGATAAAATCTAGCACCGTTGCGAATTATGCCACCAAAGCCAACTCTAACCGGACTACCATTACAACTTGCATCAACGTTGAAAATTGTACATTCGAAATTGTTATTATTCCACCTTATATGCTGATCCAGAGAGGTAATCAGATTGAAACCACATTGAAATTCCTTTCCAACACACAAGTTCATCAAAATTTGGATATGTTATGTAGCTTCAATTTTTCATGATCAAATAACATTAAGAAGCAAGTACGTGAGACATGCCTTTACGAAAACTCAAGTCGACCACCATGTTTAACACCTTGAATCGGAGCTACAATGGATGTAGGATTTGTTGGTCAAGATTCAAATTTTTAGGGATGATGACGAAAAACACCGATGATGATGACATTGATAGAAGATATCTTCCTTAATAATGTAAAATAAAAATTCAAATATTGTGTTCTCTTAAAAGGTTGTAATTTTTTTTTTGGGGTGATATTTGAGCAAAAATTTTCTCTATAATAAACTACAACTCAAGTGTCCATAACACTTTTGCTGTATACTACAAGAACAATAATCTTGATATTAAAATTCAAATATTTTGTAATCTCAAAAGAATGCAATAAAAAAAGAAAGAATGTAATATGATTATTGTTTTTCCTGTGACTGATATTTTAAGCTAAGATTTTCTTTAACTACAATACCATATCCCTTCATGGTAAATTTTCATTATAGAAAAGGAAATAGTCAATTTGATCTTCACAGTTATGACCCGATTCTATTCTATTTCTTACAACAACAAAAAAAGTACTCAAATTAATCTATAAACTTTTTTAAAAAGATAACAAATTAATTTCTGACTCTTTATAACCTATGAACTAATTTGATCCACGAAAAAATTAGGTGACATCAAATTAGTCTTTACTATCTGCAAAAGAAATAGATGCCTGTAAATATTTCTCAGGGTAGGCCCATTGAGTGGGCCCCATCAATCAGTATCACCGTCCTTACATAACGCTGTCGTTTTCAACCAACTCAGATAAACAAAGTCGGCCATAGCATAGCTTCCAATGTGGCACACCCTAATCTTCACATAAAGGACCCACTTAAATCCTACGTGGAAGATATACCCCACCAACCACTGCCTCTGGAACTCAAACGAAACCCAAAACTCACTCTATAACTCATTTGAAATCCGCCACGTCACCTTTACTCGCCTACTATTTATGCAACAACTCGCAATTTTTATCTCTGTTTCGATCATTTCTCACTACCACCTGTTGCAGATATTATTTCTCTCTCTAAAAACCGTTTTGTTGTTGCTATCTCTTTCTCTCTCTAAAACCCTTTACAACGCAATCTTCATTGTACTGTACGTGCGTGATTTCTTGATAACGTTTTCGAAGCATTTGATTCTGATTTTGTATCTAAAGCTAGGGTTTCGTTACGGATTTTGTTTTGATTTGATTTTTGGATAATTTTCTTGAAATTTGATATGGCCAATCGTAGAGAACGAGATTTGGAATCATCGAACGGTGAGGATTTTGATTTCAACGATTTGAACGATTCTTCGTCTGTTGAATCGTACGGAGGAGGTGGTTCCGGTGTGAGTAGTTCATCGCCGGGAAATGACAGCGGCGGCGGTGGTGATGGTGGTTCTAGCAGTGAGATTGGATTGACGGAGCGGTTGACGGATATTATTGTTGATGAATCTGACGGTGATCTGTTGATTCAGACGACGAATTGTGAAGATCGGTTGTTGCAGTGGTTGCAAGCGCTTGATATGCAAGTTATGGGAGCGTGTCGAGCTGATGAACGATTGAAACCGTTGTTGAAGATGAATAGTGTTTCTGGCGTTTCTGAAGATCCGTTGTTGACTCAATTGATTCAGGTTAGGTTCATCTTGAGGCTTTGATGATGAATGATGTGATCGTGTGATGGTTGTTATAAAGTGTCTTCGTGTTCTTTGCAGCATTTTGAGCCATCGGAAGTTGGGATGTTAGCTAGATGCTTCTGTTTGCCACTTGTTTCGATTCGAGTTGGGAAGATCAGCAAGGAAGGGACTCGCTTGTGTCCTACTGCTAATAGGTAATAATACCTTTTGAAAACTGTGCGGAAATTCACTATTGTTTCCCCACATGAAGGGGACCTATGAAACATCGACACTGGCACTTTGACACTAATAATAATTTGTGAAAATTTGAGAAAATAGATAAGTAATTGTAATCACATTTGTCCGCGTCGTGTCTATGCCAGACTCGGTCATCTGACACGTCTTCACCAGACACACCTTCGATTTGAAGTGTCTGTGCTATGGTGAAAGGGACTAATCTTTTCAACTATAAAATTATAATTTTATGGCTTTCGTTTAGCAACTTATTTACATAATGCTTTCCATAGGACTAGCATTGTGCTAAATTGACATTCGTAAATTCATTTTTGTTTGTTTGAGCTTGATTAGTTCTTATATCAGTAAATGCAGTTGAAAAAAAATTACTATATCACATATTAATATTAATATAAATAACTATTGTTAATAACTTATGTACGAGATGCCAACGACTGGAAATTGTGAGGGTGTCTACTGGTTACTCGAACCTTTGGTCAAGTAGGGAGTTGTGATCCTTTATTGATGCGCCTTTCGACAGTTGCTGGTCAAGTAGGAAACAAAGTAAAACCTCGTATCTATGGTAGCATCTTTGTTTTGCTGGGGCAAAGCAATGAGGGATGACTTTTGGAAGATGTTGGGAGAGAACTATATGCTACGTAGTTAGAAGCCTCTATTAGCGAGGAGTGAACAATATGCATAATTTATCAGGGATTCTTAAGTCTTAACTATATAGTTCCTGCTAGAATAAGACAAAACATGAGGTGGAGTGACCGTACCCATGTTACTTTCAACTCATGCATGTATTATTTGAATACATTCCTCTTCATAGGTTTCCTATATGCGCTTCTGCATTTTTTTTTTATTGAAATATCAGAATTTTGTGGCAGTTTTTTTCCCTCTTCCCCTAATTTAACATCACATGTTGGGCCTCAATTATTCGTTGGGGGCG
>Ga0315914_1000060_pt1 | contig 84937 bp, 67 predicted proteins | sample MpolenodulesMG_FD_203920 | JGI IMG/M metagenome (GOLD analysis project Ga0315914, IMG submission 203920) | Medicago polymorpha root nodule microbial communities from Los Angeles, California, United States - elongated nodules | ecosystem: Host-associated > Plants > Roots > Nodule | place: USA...
CCTTCTTGCCGATGGCGATGTAGTCGGTGTCCTGATTGAGCTGGCTCTGATCGACCACCGGTCCGATATGGGTGCCGGCCTTCAGCGCGTCGTCGACGACGAGACCCTTGATCCGCTCGCCCATGGCCGCGACGAACCGGTCATGGATGCCCTCGGTGACGATGATCCGCGACGAGGCGGTGCAGCGCTGGCCGGTCGAGAAGAAGGCGGAGTTGACCGCCGCTTCGACGGCGACGGACAGATCGGCGTCGTCGAGCACGACGAACGGGTTCTTGCCGCCCATCTCCAGCTGGTACTTGCGATTGTGCTCGACCGAGGCGACGGCGACCCGCTTTCCGGTCGCGGTCGAGCCTGTGAAGGTTATCGCCTGAACGTCCGGGCTGTCGAGCATTGCCTGGCCTACGACCGAACCCTTGCCCATGACGAGGTTCAATACGCCCTTTGGCAGGCCGGCACGATGGAGGATATCGACGATCGCCCATGAACAGCCCGGTACCAGTTCCGCCGGCTTGAAGACGACGGTGTTGCCGTAGCAGAGCGCCGGAGCGACCTTCCAGGCGGGAATGGCGATGGGAAAGTTCCAGGGCGTGATGATGCCGACGACGCCGACCGGCTCGCGGGTGATCCCGACACCGATGCCCGGCCTGACCGACGGGACGACCTCGCCAGCGAGGCGCAAAGTTTCGCCGGCGAAGAATTCGAAGATCTGACCGGCGCGGACCGTCTCGCCGATGCCCTCGGCGAGCGTCTTGCCCTCTTCGCGCGAGAGAAGGCGTCCCAGCTCGTCCTTGCGGGCGAGGATTTCGTCGGCGGTTTTCTTCAGGATCGCATGGCGCTCGAGGATGCCGGAGCGCGACCAGGCGGGAAAAGCGGCCTTGGCCGCCGCGATCGCCGCCTTCGCGTCTTCGGCGCTCGCACGTGCATATTCTCCGACGACATCATCGGTGTTCGACGGGTTGATGTTCGCAACGCCGTCTCCGCCGACCCATTCGCCGGCGATCAGGTTCAGGTGAAGTGTCATGCTAAATCCTCGAATGCTCTTCAGGCCAGTAGGGGCTGATGTTTCAGGCGGAAAGGCGGACGTCCGCAAATGCCTTGACGCCACGGGAACTCGCCAACGCGGCAAGGCGCTCTACGAGCTCGTCCGGCATCTCTAATCCACCTTGCAATTGGCGGCGCTTCTCCGACATGGCGCGTTCGCCAGGTAGCCGGATTTCCTTTGCCCCTTCGGCCGGCCGGCTCGTCTTGCAGCGCCGGACGAAGTCCGTCGTTTCGGCGAGAAACGCCTCGGCGCCGCTGAATGCGGCCGGATCAATCAGTTGCAGGAAGACGCCCTGGGCACCGCGCTGCTTCGGCGTGAGCCGGCCATGGCCGGAAAGCGCCAGAGCGAAGGCCTCCACCATAATGCCGAAGCCAAAACCCTTGTAGCCGAAGTCCTCGCCGCCAAGCGGCATGATCGTACCCGGTGGCTCGGCCAACAGGACACTGGGGTCATCCGTCGGGCGGCCCGCGTTATCTACGACCCAGCGGCCGGGGAGCGGCTTGCTCCTGTCCGCGCTCTGCACCTGCGCGTTTGAGACGAGCGACGTACACTGATCGATGAGGATCGGATCGCCGTGCGTGGGGATGGCCGCAGCAATCGGATTGGAGGTCAGCACCGGATCACGGCCACCGAAGGGCGCGACCGAGGCCACGCCGGGATCCGTGACCATCATCAGGCAAAGATAGCCGCGTCGCGCCGGCTCCTCCAAGTAGGCCTGCAGACTGCCGATATGGGAGCAATTGGCGATGCTGGCGGTAACGACCGGTTCGCTCATGACCTTCTCGTAGAGTGCGCATACCGCCCGCCGCACGACATGGGCGCCAGGCAAACGGTGCGCCTGCCAGCTGAGCGTCGAGGCAGTCTCCCGGACGACGGTGATGTCGCCATCCTTGCGGATAAGGTCTTTTCCCAAGCGATCCAGATAGGTCGGCAACATGGCAAGGCCATGAGTCCTGTGCCCCATGAGGTCGCTTTCGACCATGATATGGCTCATGTCTTCAGCGAAATCCTCCCTGAGATCGGTCGCCTTCAGAAGACGGATGATGTCGGCACGAACTGCTTCCACGTTGACAATTTTCATCATACATTCCTTGTCGCTGCGCGCTAAGCGCCGTGATGCTCTGTCGTATCGCTACGCTGCATCCAGCCAGGAATTTCACCCGCACTAAGCAGCTTACGTGTGTATTCGTCCCGCGGTCGAAGGAAAAGGTCATCGGTCCGCCCGTGCTCGACCACCGCGCCCGCCTTCATCACCATGATCTCGTCGGCGAAGCTGCGGACGACAGGGAGGTCGTGGGTGATGAAGACATAGGACAGATCGAGCTTGTCCCGGAGATCGGCGAGCAGCGTAATGATCTGCGCCTGAATCGAGACGTCGAGCGCCGATACCGCCTCGTCGCAGATGATGATGCGCGGTTCGGACGCGAGCGCCCTAGCAATGGCGATACGCTGCCGCTGGCCGCCGGAAAACTGGTGCGGATACCGCTCCGCGTGCTCCGGCTTCAGCCCGACCAGGCCGAGCAGCTCCCGGACGCGATCGCGCCACTGCGCGCGCGGCAGGATATCCCGATGTATGGCTAGGGGCTCGGCGATAATGTCGGCCACGGTCATCTTTGGGTTCAACGAACCATAGGGGTCCTGAAACACCATCTGGACGTCACGCCGGAAGGCGAGTAGATCCGGACCACGCAACGAAAACAGGTTCTTGTCGCGATAGTGCACCGAGCCGGAGCTCGGATCAGCCAGCCGCATCAGCAGGCGCGCAATAGTCGATTTGCCGGAGCCGGATTCACCGACGATGCCGAGCGTCTGCTTCTCGCGCAGGGTGAAGCTGACGCGATCGACGGCGCGCAGCGTCCCGGCTGAACCGCCAATGAGGCCGCGTGAGAGGTGATACTCCTTGGAAAGATCGCGCGCGACCAAAAGCGGAGGGCGCAGCTCGTTCGCCACTTCGCTCCGCTGCGTCCTTTCCACCTGCGGGATCGCGGCCAGAAGCTGGTGTGTATAAGCCGCCTTCGGCGTCGTGAAGGCCTCGCGGATGCCGCCGCTCTCGACGATAGTGCCATCCTTGATGATTGCAACCCTATCGGCCATGAGACCCGCGACCGCAAGATCGTGTGTGATCAGGATGAGGCCCATGCCCATCTCGCGCTGAAGCTCTTTCAGGAGTTCGAGGATCTGGCGTTGAACGGTGACATCGAGGGCTGTCGTCGGTTCGTCAGCGATGATGAGCTTCGGCGAAAGCGCCAATGCCATGGCGATCATCACGCGCTGGCGCTGGCCGCCCGAAAACTGGTGCGGATATTGATCCGCCCGGCTGCGGGCGTTGGAAATGCCGACGCGCTCCATCAGGGCGATCGCCTTTTCGTTGGCTTCGGCGGCGTCGCGAGCACGTCCGTGGATGCGGAAGACCTCCGCAATCTGCCAGCCGACGCTGTAGACGGGATTGAGGTGGGCGAGCGGGTCCTGGAATATGATCGCGATCTCCGACCCGTTGATCTTCCGCCGCTCCGCCGGCGTCATCTTCAGCAGGTCCCGGCCCTCGAAGCGAACGCTGCCGGCGGTGATGCGGCCCGGCGGCATATCAAGAATGTTCATCACCACCGAGGCGCTGACGCTCTTGCCCGATCCGGATTCCCCAAGGATCGCCAGGGTCTCGCCGCGCTCGACCGTGAGATTGATGCCATCGACGGCCTTCACCACGCCGCGGGGGCTGGAAAACTGGACCTTGAGGCCTTCGATTGCCAGCAAGGGGGTTTTCGGTTCAGCCATGTTTGCGTCCTCCTTCCAGCCGCCAGCGCTGCTGCGGGTCGGTCGCGATGCGCAACCAGCTCGCAAGGATGTTCAGCGACAGAGCGGTGAGCGTGATGGCAAGGCCGGGCCAGAATGACAGCCACCAAGCGCTTGCGATATAGTTACGGCCCGTCGCAACCATCGAACCCCAGGTGAAGTCCGGTGCCTGGATGCCGAGCCCGAGGAAGCTGAGGCCGGATTCGGTGATGATGACTGCGGCAAAATCGACGGCGGCAATCGTCAGCAGCGTCGGCAGCACGATCGGCACGATATGCCGGAAGAGCACGCGCGCAGGGCTTGCCCCCATGGCGATGGCCGCCGTGACGAAGACCCGGCTTCGCGCCTCCATCACCTCGGCGCGCGTCGTGCGCAAATAGACGGGAATGCGCGTGATGGCGAGCACGATGACAAGGTTGGCGACGCTCGGGCCGAGCACATAGAGGACGACAAGCGCCGTCAGCAACGATGGAAAGCTCATGATCATGTCGGTGAGCCGCATGATGAAATCGCTCACCAGCCCGCCGCGATAACCGGCAACAAGCCCGAGCAGGGCGCCGATAAGAACCGATGTGGCGACTGCCGTTACCGCGACACCCATGGTGGTCTGCGCGCCGACGATGATGCGGGCGAGCAGGCTGCGGCCGAGATTGTCACCGCCAAGAACGTAGAGGAAGCCCTTTTCGAACTGGGGCGGCGCGTTGCGGCCGGCAAAATTGATGCCGCTCGCTGCATTCCCGATCAGCAACGGTCCGACGAGACAGGTGATCGCAAGCAGGAGGAGAAAGAGTGCGGCGAGCATCGCAAACTTGTCGGCCCAGAGCAGAGAGAGAACCGTTCCGAAACCAGAACGTTGCGGGGCGGAGTTCATCGGCTTGGTGCTATCGATAAGATACGTCATGCGTGCCTCACGCGGGGATCGAGGACGACATAGGCAACATCGAGCAGGATATTCAGGATGAGGATCGCGCAGGCTGTGACGAGGATCGACGCCTGGATGACGGCGAAGTCGCGCTGCATGATTGCATCAATCATCAGTCGCCCGATCCCTGGCCAGCCGAACACGGTCTCAACGATGACCGCGCCGTTCAAGAGATTGGCGGCAAGATCGCCGGCGACGGTGATGACAGGCAACATCGAGTTCCGCAACGCGTGCACGAAGATGATCTTCGGCTGGCTGGCACCCTTCGCGTAGGCCGTCTTCACGTAAGGAGACGACAGCGCGCTGATCATCGAACCGCGCACCACCTGGCCGAGCAGGCCGAAGGGCCTGAGCGCGAGCACGAAGAGCGGCATGATCCAGTAGGCCGGTCCGCCGACGCCTGACGTCGGCAACCAGCCGAGACTGACCGCGAAGATCAGGACGAGGATGATGGCGACCCAGAAATCCGGCGTGCTGGCCCCTGTCAGAGAGAGTACGCTGACCAGCCGGTCGAACACGCCTCCGGGTTTTCGGGCGGCGAGCGAGCCGCACAGGATCGCCCCGGCAAATGCGATCGCGAGCGCCATCGAAGCCAGCCTGAGCGTGTGCGGGAAAGCTTCCAGGGCGATGTCCATCGCCGAGCGCTGTTGGCTGAGCGAGGTACCGAAGTCCAGATGCAGGAGATCGGCCACATAGCGCCCGAACTGGACGTAGATCGGATCGTCAAATCCGTGAAGCCGTGAAAAAGCTTCGCGATCGGCCGGCGAGGCATCGAGCGGCAGGAACAGATAGGACGGGTCGCCGGTGATGCGCGAGAGAAAGAAGACGAGCAGCAGAAGGCCGGCCATCGACATCAGGGTAAAAAGCGAACGCTTGAAGAATCTCATGACCTCTTCCTTCGTGGGAGGGTGCGTGAGGGGATGCGACCCCGGTTGGGTCGCATCATGCAGGTGTTATTCGCTGGCTTGGAAGCGTATTTCCGATAGGTCGATCTCGCTGTTGGTCGCCAGCGACGGACGCCAGTCGAGGCGCGGACTAACCCGCGTGTAGCCGATCATGTGGTACATGTAGACGTCGGCCACGATGTCGTCGTGGAGCAGCTTGAACGCCTCTTGGAAGGCCTTCGTACGAGTTTCGCCGGTTGCGGGCTCCGCCTTCGCGATCAGGTCGTCGACGCGCTTGTCGTGCACCGCCGAATTAACGCCTTCGGAGTCGTATTTGTTGAACGCTGTGAAGGTGGCGTCGCCCAGGAGATTGTCGTGCTGGTCCTGATGAAGGTTCGCCATGTCCGGCTCCGGAAAGGGCCGGTTCTGGTAGCGCAGCCAGTTACCCGTATCAAACATGCGGATCTGCGTGTTGAGCCCTACTTCGCTCCACATGGCCTGCATCGCCTCGAGCGCTTCGCCGGCATTCACGTAGATCTCGTTGCGACCGATGATGGTGATTGCCTTGTCGACCGGCACGCCATCCGCTTTTGCCTCGGCAAGGAGCTGCTTGGCCTTTTCAGGGTCGTAGGGGAAGGGCTGGATATCCGGATTGAAGCCATTGACGTTCGGCCCGACGAGTTGTTCGGCGAGCTTCGCCTCCTCGCCGAACAGCACCTTCAGCCCTTCGCGGTCGATCGCGAGGTTGAGCGCCAGACGGACGCGCTTGTCGTCGAGCGGCGGCACGTTCGTGCTGATGCGAAGCCGGGTCGTCTCGCCGTTTGGATAGGCAAGATCCGTCTCCGGGTTGTTGGCATCGGCAACCGAGATAATCGGCGTGAGGTCGGCCTCGCCAGTTGCGACCATCGCCGCGCGCAGCGCCGATTCGGAGCGCCAGACATAGCGCGCTCCGGCGACGACCGGCTTTTCACCCCAGTAATCGTCGCGCCGCTCCACGGTAATGTCCGTTCCAGCATTCCAGGCGGTCAGCACGTAGGGCCCTGTGCCAATCGGTCTACGGCTCGCACCTTCGAGCTTCATGTTGGGCGAGCTCATCTGCACCACGGTCATCATCGTGGGGAAGATCGGGATCGGTTTGTTGGTTTTGAAATCGACCACGTAGTCGCTGACGATCGTCGTCTGAACGTCGACGCCGCCAAGCGTCTGCTGCTTCGTGTTGCACGTCATGTCGCCGCGCTGCAGGCGTTCAATCGAGGCAACAACAGCCCTCGCATCGAACGGCGCCCCATCCGAGAACTTCACGCCTTCGCGCAGGTGGAAACGCCATGTGTCGGGCGCCGTCTGCTCCCAGCTCGTTGCAAGCTCCGGCTTTACTTTGCCGGTCTGCGGATCGATCACAGTCAGCGGTTCGGTAATGTTCTGGATCAGCACGCGACCGACACTGGAGTGCTTGGATTCACAAGGCTCCAGCGACGGCGGCTCCTCCGGTAGCACCACCGTTACGGTCTCGTTCGCAGCGAATGACTGCGGAGCGATGCCGGCAACCGCCAGCAATCCCGAAATGCCGGCTGCGAGATATATCTTTCCTTTTGGCATGCGTTCCTCCCAAGGATTAAAACTGAGGCCGCGCCCTCCCCGGCGCGAGCCTGTGCGGTCATGCGGCCTTTCGGAATGTGCCGATCAGCTTTTCCGTCGTCAGCAGAGACGAGAGCATCTCGCTCTGCTCCGCCGTAAGGGGCCAGGCGGACGGTGCGCGCGTCGAGCCGCAGTCGTGCCCCATCATTTGCAGCGCGGCCTTCACGCCCGTGACATTGGTTCCGTTCATCTCCTGCGCACGCACCTCCTCGAAGGCGCTCATGCGTCGAATGAGCGCTGCAGCCTTCTCATAGCGGCCGGCGTCGAGCGCCTTGTGAATAGCGACGGAGTGCTCCGGCCAGACATTGATCAAGCCCGACGTGAACCCACGCGCACCAACGGCATAGAGCGGGGGCGCCCAGGTTTCGGCGAGACCACCAACCCAGACGATATGGGACGGCGTGTTATGGATCGCCTCGGCAAGCTTCATCGGGTTGGGCGTCGCCCATTTGACACCGATGACGCCTTCGAGATTGCAGATGTTCTGGATTGCCTTGAGGCCGATGAGATCGTTGCGAAGATAGAGGATCAGCGGCAGGCCACCGCTTGCCTCGTGCACCCGCCGGACATAATCGATGATGCCCCGTGGTGCGACGAAGGGGTCCGGCGGCTGGTGGATCATCAGCGCGGAGGCACCCGCTTCAGCTGAAGTTTTCGCGAGACGGCAGGCGTCCTTGATAGAACGACCGATGCCCGCCAGCAGCGGAATACGCCCGTCGATCTGCTCGGCAGCAGCGCGAACCATGGTATCGGCCTCGTCGGTTGTCAGCGCATAGAACTCGCCGGTATTGCCGTTCGAGACGAGAATGTGCACGCCGGCCGTGATTGCCCGGTCGATGATCGGCTTCAGGTGCTGCGGCGCGACCTCATCCTGCCCGTCGAATGGCGTGACGAGAATGCCTGATATGCCCGTCAGAGCCTTGGCGAGATCGAATTGAACGCCCATGCAAACCTCCCTGTTTCCTGCATTTCATCTGGACTGATGGGATGCTAGGAGGTCGATTGATAAAGGTCCATTTCATATAGCCACTCGATCAATACAGAATTTGTATCAATTTTAAGCGGGCACAAAAAAGGGCGGAGATTACGCTCCGCCCGAAAAAAACTTTCTTGTCAAAGTGTCAGCTGCCCTGACGCGCGGTAATCTCGGGGAAATAAAGGTCTTCCCACTTTTCGGGACCGATCGGGATAATGCCGGCGCGATGCATGAATTGGACCACCGGCAATGTGCCTTGCGGCGTGGCCGAGAAGATCGAGCCCTTCGCATCCAAGACCTGCAACACCTCATCCACGCTAAGCTTGTCGCCGCTAACCCGCAGATAGAGCTCGGCTGCGGCCCTCTTGTCCTTGTTGATGAACTCGTTTGCCTCATCCAGCGCGGCGATCAGCGCCTTGACGGCCACGGGGTTCGAATCGTGATACGCCGTGGTGGTGAACATGATGTTGCTGACGAGCGGCGTCTCCGACAGTTCCGCGCTATCGAACACCTTGTGCACCCTCGAATCGCGAAGTTCCAGCACCGAGTAAGGCGGCGTCGAGAAGTGCGAGTTGACCTCGTGCTGCGGATTTAGAAGAGCCTGCAGCGAATCCGAGTGAGAGAGCTGCACCGTCTGACTGTCAAGTTTCGTCCGCCCCTCCTCGCCGTAGAGCTTTTCGAGCGCCATGGACAGCATCACTGCCTGGTTGGACACCTTGACCGTAGGCACGGCAATGCGATCGTTTTCCGTGAAGTCCTGTAATGACTTCACATCGGGATTGCGCGTCAAAAGCGGCAGGGAGATGCCGGCGACGCCCGCCACGCCCTTTACGTTGCCCTTCGTGCGCGCCCAGAGGATGCCGAAGTTGGTCAGGCCTGCCGAGACGAACTCGACATTGCCGGAAATCAGCGCATCCGTCGTCGCTCCACCATTTGCGAAGGTGATCCACTGCGCCTTGAGGTCGGGCTGACCGAGCGCGGCAGCGTGTTTCTCGAAGAGCTTCTGGTCCTCCATCACCATGGATGGCAGGTTGTTCATCTGCAGCTGCTTGGCGAAGCGCACGTCCTGAGCGACGGCGCTGCCAGCCATCGCGGCCAATAGGGTGGCGATTACGCCTGCTTTTTTGAATTTCACTGTCTTTTCCTCCTTAGGTGGACCTGCCTCGTCCCACAGGTCAATTCTGCACGCCCCATTTCTGGATGGTGCTGCGTTCGATGGTCTTGAAGATGAGGTTTTCGATCACGAGGCCGATGACAATGACCATCAGCAAGCCGGCGAAAACCGCGGGGATGTCGAGAATGTTGCGGTTCTCGAAAATGTACCAGCCAAGTCCACCCTGGCCGGACGACACGCCGAACACCAGTTCGGCGGCAATGAGCGTGCGCCAGGCGAATGCCCAGCCGATCTTCAGGCCGGTCAGGATTGTCGGGAAAGCAGCGGGCACCAGGATCTTGAAGACATAGCGCAGCCCCTTGAGCTCATAGTTGCGCCCTACCATGCGGATCGTCGTAGAGACGCTGCGGAAGCCCGAATGCGTGTTGAGGGCAACTGCCCACATGACGGAATGCACGAGCACGAATACGAGGCTGCCAATCCCGAGGCCGAACCAGATGAGCGCAAGTGGAAGAAGCGCGATAGCGGGCAGCGGATTGAAGGTCGCCGTCAGGGTCTCGAGTAAATCCGTGCCCAGACGGGTGTTGATCGCGAGGATCGTCAGGGCGGACGCCAGAAGCACGCCGACGCTGTAGCCCAACACGAGGATCTTCAATGATGCCCAAGTTCGTTCGAAGAGAATACCATTCAGGACCGACGACCAGAGCGAAACGAGCGTGTCCGTCAGAGTCGGAAATAGCAGCGGATTTCCGAGTATTCGCGCATAGACCTCCCAAATAACGGCCAATGCCAGCAGGATAAAGGTCTTGCGCACGGCGCCATGGGACCAGAATAGTTCCAGCCCGCTGAGGCGCACCTGCAGATCGACCTTACCGATCGCATCGGGGATTTCCGGGCGCATGATGATCGTTGGCTGCATCTCAGTGTTCCTCCCCGGCAAACAGCAGTTCGTGGATCTCGGCTTCGAGTTTCGCCGCCGAGCCATCCGATACATTTATCTTGTCCACATCGCAGACTTCCGCCTTCACGCGACCGGGATGCGGCGAAAGAAGCAGGATTCGGTTGCCGATCTTGATCGCCTCGCCAATCGAATGAGTGACGAAGAGAACGGTGAACTTCGTGTCTTCCCAAAGCTGCAGCAACTCATCCTGGCAAGTGCGCCTGGTCAGGGCGTCGAGCGCGGCGAAGGGCTCGTCCATCAGCAGGACATCGGGCTCCATCGCCATGCCGCGCGCAATCGCGACACGCTGCTTCATGCCGCCAGAGAGCGTGTGCGGATAAGCCTCTGCGACCCGGCTGAGACCGACCTTCTCGATATAGTGACGCGCCTTCTCCTCTGCCTCACGGGCCGAGAGTTCCGCTGCATTCAGCAGCGGGAACATGACGTTGCCGAGAACTGTCTTCCACGGGAGAAGCTGATCGAATTCCTGAAAGACCATCATACGGTCAGCGCCCGGCTGCGTAACCTTCCGGCCGTTGATAGTGATTGTGCCCTCATCCGGCTGCAGGTAGCCGCCGACGGCCTTCAGCAAAGTGGATTTGCCGCAGCCGGAGGGCCCGAGCAGGATGAAGCGGTCACTGCGGTTGACGTTGAAGGTCACGCTCTTGGTGGCCGTGATCATCATCTCCTGCGTCTTATAACGGAGGGTGACGTTGTTGACCTCGACGAGCGGCGATGCCGCCGCTTGCTCGATGATGCGGCTCGACGGCTTGCTGATTGCGTTCATGATGGACGCCTCCTCCGTCCTTGTCGGCGGCCGGGACCTGGTGCGGGGCCTGGGCGTCGCGCGACATATGCGTGTGATGCCTCCGCCGCGACTGCTGCGACGGAGGCTAACCCCGATTAGCCCGCGGTTATGACTTCAGTCGTCTGATGGTTCCGCTTGATCAGCTCGGCGTCGTATTCGACACCGATCCCTGGGCGGTTCGGAACCGTCAGCGTACCGTCCTTGCCAATCGAATTGACATTGTCGCTGTAGCCGCAGCTGTAGATTTCGGGCGACGGATTGTCCATGGCGGGTGACACGTTGGCGCACTCATACATGGTCGTGCTCTGCATGGCAGCCACCAAATGGCGGTGAACCGGGCTCGGGCCATGCATCTCGACCGAAACGCCGAGGGATTCGGCAAAGCGGATCGTTTTGAGGCAGCCGGTGACGCCGAGATCATAGTGAGCGTCTGCGCGAAGAATGTCGGTACCACCTGCGATCAGGAAGTCGGCTTTCGCTTCAGGGCCAGTCACATGTTCCGTCTGGAGGATCGGGATGTTCAGGGCTTCACGCAACGCCTTGTGCTGATGGATACCTACGCCGAGAGGACGCAGCGGATCCTCGAACCAGCGGAAGCCCGCCTCCTCACATGCCTTGCCCACGAAGATGGCGTCGCTGATCGAATCGAAGACGCAGGCCGGGTCGAGCATCAGCTCCGTACGCTCGCCGAGCTTTTCTCGCATGTAGGCGACGTTCTCCGCCTCCTCCCACTTGTTGCCTTCGTGCCAGCTATGCATCTTGAAGCCCTTCCAGCCCTTTTCCTTCAAACCGAGGAAGAAATCGACGACAGCCTCCTTGCTGGGCAGATTGTCGAGGCGGTCGCCATTGTGGCAGGAGGCATAGGCCGGGATCGTCTCGCGGAACCCGCCGAGGAGCTGTGACAGGCTGGCGTTATAGGCCTTGCCCGCGAGATCCCAAAGTGCATTGTCGACAAAGCTCAGGCCATAGGAATTGGCCGGCCGACCGGCCCGGCGGGCGGTGCGCCAGATGAGTTCGCGCTCGTGCCAGCGATTGCCCACCGCAACCTTTGCGGCAATGATGGCCTGGTCGACGCTACCCGTTGTGGCGAAGTTAGCGTATTCCCCGACGAGGCCGTCCGACGTGAAGATCCGCGCCATGAGAACCGGCCGCGTGTAGACCGCGCCCGGCGTATAGACCATCGATCCGCCGATGACGTTTGACTTATAGTTTCGCGCGAAATCTTTGATATCCACGGTAAACGTGGTGATCTCGACCTTGTCGATCGTGCCGGTGGTCAAAGATGCCGTGGCGACATCACTTTCCTTGACATGGCTGGTCATGCTCACTCCCGAGAATGCTGTTGAACTGCGCGGGATCATTCCATCGTGATCGATGCGCGTCCAATCGCATTCGAGGATTGATCGATACCTAAGTTGTATCAACGGTCTGCGCTTTCAGACTGGATACGTCCTAGGAGTCGATCGCGGCGTGCTCAACAATGACGTTCCTCGCCATCTCCACAACGGGGCTATCGTTGCCTCGCCGCCAGGCCAAAAACACCTCGACACGTGCTTCTTCGGGAAGATCGATGGGGCGAAAGACGATGTTGGGAAGACCGATTACCTGGGAAGAGCGCGGTACCAGAGCGCAGCCGACGCCGGCGCTCACGAGCGCAAGGATGGTATGGGTTTGGCCGAGGTACTGCACGAATTTTGGCCGCACCTTGGCGTAGGTGAAGAGCGGCGCAAGGATTTCGTAGGTGTACCAACCGTCCGCCGGCGAATACATGACGAAAGACTCTCCGTCGAGGTCCTCGATCCCGATATTTTCCTTCTGCTCGAGCGGATGTCCAACATGAAGGGCGAGAACAAAACGCTCGCGCTGGATGCACTGGAGTTCCAATCGCTCCCTTTCTCGTGGGAGGCGGATCAAGCCGAGCTCCGTCCGGCCGGCTGTCAACGCCTCGATTTGTTCGATCGTCAGCATTTCATGCAATAGCAGGCTCACGCCCGGCGCCTTGTCGCCTACAGCCTTGATAACGCGCGGCATGATATCGAAGGCGGCGACAGGTATGAACCCGAACGAAATGCTTCCATGCTGCCCGGCCTCGGCCTGGCGGGCGGTGAGCGATGCGGCTTCTGCGCGTTTGAGCAGATCCTGCGCCTCGACAAAGAATGACTTGCCCGCCGCAGTCAGGCGCACGGAGCGACTCGTGCGTTCAAAGAGCTTGACGTTAAGGTCGTCCTCCAGCAGCTGGATTTGCCGACTGAGCGGTGGCTGCGTCATGTGGAGATGCTCTGCCGCGCGCCGAAAGTTCAGTTCACGGGCCACCGCAACGAAGCACCTGAGTTGGCTAAGCTCGAACACGTCCCCTCCAATTTACCACGCTGGTATTGTGTGCCTTCACATTTAGGGGGTGAGTGGTCAACCAAGCTAATGGTTGCGCGAAATGATGCCTTGAGCGGCGCGACTCACGCATGTTCAACTTCTTCCCGCAGATCGCGGAATTCCCATTGATACATTATGCCATCTTCTGAGCAGAGAACGGGAACATGCGCCAGTACGCTGCGCCGGAAGCTCGCCAGTGTCTCACAAACGCGCGTCCCCGCGCGCGCAGATACTGATGCAGAGATACTTGATTTCCAAATAGTCCTCGATGCCATATTTGGAACCTTCGCGGCCCTGCCCAGACTGTTTGATACCGCCGAAGGGCGCCACCTCGGTGGAGATCAGACCGGTGTTGATACCAACCATACCGTATTCCAACGCTTCGGCCACGCGGAAGATCTTGCTCAGATCCGTCGCGTAGAAGTAGGACGCCAGTCCAAATTCGGTATTGTTGGCCATCTCAACGACCTCTTCCTCCGTCTCGAACCTGAAAAGCGGCGCAACGGGCCCGAACGTTTCTTCACGGGCGATCTTCATATCGACCGTGACCCCCGTCAGGACGGTCGGTTCAAAAAAAAGGCCGCCTCGGCGATTACCGCCGAGAGCCACCTCCGCCCCCCTTGCTACGGCGTCGCTAATGTGCTCTTCGACCTTCGCGAGAGCCTTTTCCGATATCAGCGGTCCCGCATCGACCTCGGGTTCGAATCCGTCGCCCACCTTGATCTGCCGAACCTTGGCGGCGAGCTTCTCCGCAAAGGCGTCATATATCCCGGCCTCGACGAAAAGCCGATTGGCACAGACGCATGTCTGGCCATTGTTGCGGTACTTGGCGACCATTGCGCCTTCCACCGCCGCATCGAGATCGGCGTCATTGAAGACGATAAACGGCGCGTTGCCTCCGAGTTCCAGACCCAGCTTCATGATCTGGTCGGCGCCTTGGCGCATCAGAATTTTCCCGACGTTCGTAGAGCCCGTGAAGGTTAGCTTACGGACCTTGTCGCTTTCGCACATTTGCTTGCCGACCGCGGCGGAATCGGTCGACAGGATCACGCTGAAAACCCCTGCTGGCAGGCCGGCGCGTTCCGCGAGCGTGGCAAGCGCCAGCGCCGATAGGGGCGTCTCCGCAGCCGGCTTCGAAACGACTGCGCAGCCCGCCGCAATGGCAGGCGCCAACTTGCGCGCAAGCATCGCATTCGGAAAATTCCAGGGCGTGATCGCGGCCACGACGCCGATCGGCTGCTTGAGGATGATAATGCGCTTGTTCTGCTGATGACCCGGAATGGTGTCGCCGTAGACGCGCTTGGCCTCTTCGCCAAACCATTCGACATAAGAGGCGCCGTAAAGAATTTCGCCTCTCGCTTCCGCAAGGGGTTTGCCCATCTCCATGGTCAGGATGGTGGCTAGGTCATCGGCGTTTGCAACGAGGAGGTCGTAGAGGGCGCGCAGCACCCCGGCGCGTTCCTTGCCCGTCTTTCTTCCCCATGCCTTTTGCGCTGCATGGGCCATATCGATGGCGCGCGCTGTTTCGGCACGGCTCATGTCGGGTAAGGTGGCGATGATCTCGCCGGTCGCCGGGTTCCTGACCTCGAACGTCTTACCGCTGTCGCTCCTGCCGAGCCATTCGCTTCCGACCAGGGCTTTGTCGATCGCGAGGCTCGAATCCTTCAGCTTAGCGAGAAGTTTTTCCGAAATGGTCATTTACAAGTGTCCTTGCGATAGAGCGCCGGCTTTTAGTCGTTTGCCCACCTTTTCCGGCATGCCGGCTGCAGCTATTGGCCGAAGACGTGCGCCGATTCCGCGTCGAATTTCAGCCAGACAGCGTCGCCGCGATTAAGGCCGGAGATTGCCTCGTGGCCGAATGGAAGGCGGACCGACAGATTGTTGCCTTTGCTGGTCTTCGTCGCCACATGGACGTTGTTGCCGAGGAAGGTGATATCGCTGACCGTAACCGGCAAGCCAGACTCCGACTGCCTTTTCGACAAGAGCAGGCGCTCCGGCCTCAGCATAAGTGCTGCCTTGCTGCCGGAGGATGCGGTCCCATGAAGGGGGATGTCCGCGACGGTCATGGTCTCGCAAATCGCGATCTCGGCTCGGCCATTCCCTGCAGAGACTACGTTGCAGGGCAGGAAATCGCTGTCGCCGATAAATTCCGCAACGAAGCGGGTGGCGGGATTGGCGTAGAGTTCCGGTCCGGTGCCGATTTGGTCGATCACGCCCTTCGAAAAGACGGCAATCCTGTCGGACAGCCTGAGCGCCTCCTCCTGGTCGTGCGTAACGTAGAGGATCGTCACCTCCGTCTGTTGATGAATCCGGCGAATCTCGTGCTGGATCTCCTCGCGCAGCTTCTTGTCCAGCGCGGAGAGCGGCTCGTCCATCAGCAGCACAGGTGGGTCATAGGCAAGAGCGCGCGCCAAGGCGACCCGCTGCTGCTGGCCACCTGACATTTGCGCTGGCTTGCGATCCTCGAAGCCCTCGAGCCGCACGAGCTTCAGCATCAGCCGCACCTTGGCGTCGATCTCCGCCTTCGGCAGGCGGCGGACCTTCAGCGGAAACGCAATGTTCTCGCCAACCGACAAGTGCGGGAAGAGCGTGTAGCGCTGGAACACCATTCCGATATTGCGCTTGTGAGAGGGCGTTGACAGCAGAGTTTCCCCGTTGAGCAGGATGTCGCCGCCGGTCGGGTCCTCGAAACCGGCGAGAATATAGAGCGTCGTGCTCTTGCCCGATCCCGACGGGCCGAGAAAGGTCAGGAATTCGCCTTGCGCCACGTCGAGATTGACGTCTTGCACAGCCGTCACGGGTCCGTATTCCTTGCGGATGCCCCGGATTTGCAGAAAGGGCTTGCTCATGATTTCAATCCTTTGCGAACGACGGCGACGAGCACCATCAAAAGCACTGTGAGGAGGATGAGGAGCGTCGAGGCGGCAGCAACGACCGGGGTCAGATCCTGTCGCAGCGTCGCCCAGACCTTGACAGGAAGCGTCTGAAGCGTCGGACTCGACATGAAGATGGCAACGACCACCTCATCCCAGGAGGTGAGAAACGAGAAGATCGCCGCCGAGAAGATGCCGTGGCTGATCGCCGGCAGCGTCACCCGGACCTTGGCTTCGAGCGGCGAGGCGCCGCAAAGCACGGCGGCATCCTCGATCGATTTGTCGAAACCCTCAAGCGCATTGCCGATCGAGAGAATCGAGAACGGCAGCGCCAGCACCAGGTGGGAGATGACGAAGCCGGTCAGGGTGCCGTTGAGGCCGATCTTGAGGAAGAAGGCGTAGAGCGCCACCGCGAGAACGACCACCGGCAGGATCATCGGCGTCAGGAAGAGCGCCTTCAGCCCTTCGCGAAAGGCGAACCGGCCGCGCGTCAGCCCGAAGGAGGTGGCGAGACCGAGAAGCACCGAAAGCACGGTGACAATGATCGCGATCTGAAAGCTGGTCCAGGCAGATGCCAGCCAGCGCGGACCGGCGAACAGCTCCTGATACCACCGGAGCGTCCAACTCGGCGGCGGGAAGATCAGCCATTGCGACGAGCCGAAGGACAGCGCGGCGATGAAGAGGATAGGCAGTAGCAGGAAAGCGGTGGTGAGCACGGTGATACCGAAAAGGACCAGCTTCCACCAGCCGAGGCGATTTAGGTTCAGGAGCATCTTAGCGTCCTCCCATCCTGTCGGTGCCGAAGAAGCGCAACTGCACCGCATAGAGGGCAAGCGTCACGACCAGGAGCACCAGAGCCGCGGCACCGCCCATGCCCCAGTTGACGAGCGACTGCACGAACTGCGCGATGAGTTCGGCAAGCATCATATTGGCCGTTCCGCCAAGCAGTGCCGGGGTGACGAAGTAGCCGAGCGACATGACGAAGACCATGAGCGCGCCGGCCGCCATACCCGGCATTGCCAAGGGCAGAAGAACCCGCACCAGCGATTGCCATCGGTTGGCGCCGCAGAGTGCTGCCGCCTGCAGGATCGCCGGATCGATTTTTTTGATGACGCCGTAGAGCGGCAGGATGATAAAGGGCAGCATAATGTAGGTCATGCCGATTGTTACGCCCGTGAGATTGTTGACGAGCGGCAGAGGCTTGTCGATCAAGCCGAGCCCGATCAGCACCTTGTTGATGACGCCGGTGCGCTGCAGCAGCACCATCCATGCATAGGTGCGTGCAAGCAGGTTCGTCCACATCGACAGCAGCAGGATAGCGAAGACGATCGAGGCGGCGCGGCCCGGCATCACCGCCAGTGCCCAGGCGACGGGAAAGCCGATGAGCAGCGAAACGCCGGTGACGAGGCCGGAGACCAGGAAGGTGTTCGTGAAGATCCTGAGATAGGTCGAAGAGCCTAGCAATTCGACATAGTTGCCGAGGCCAGGCACGGGTTCGGTGACACTGCGCGTCAGCAGGATGACAACCGGCACAACGAAGAACAGGACCAGCAACGCGAGCGCCGGCAAGGTCAATTCAAAGTCGGTCAGCCGCCGGACGCGCGCAGGCGCATACGCTCTCTCGCTGTCGGTTTCGGTGTGCGACACCATCGTCGTCTCTCCTCCCATAAAGGCTCCGTCTGAAACGGACGGCGCGCCCACCCTCAAACCGCCGGAGCAGCCGGAAGAACGCCGCAACGTCCTTCCGGTGATTTCGGGGTTACTTCGCCTGCCAGGCGTACCAGCGCTCACCGATCGCATCGCGATTCTCGGCCCAGTAGTTCATGTCGGCGTTGACTTGGCTCACGGTCTGCGCGTCCGGCAAGGTCTTTGCCAGTTCCGCGTCCATCAGCTCCGGCGAGTCGAGATTGATCGGCGCGTAGCCGGTCAGGTTGGCAAGCTCGGCCTGTGCTTCTGCCGATGTTGCGAGAGCGATGAACTGCATCGCCGCTTCCTTGTTTTTCGCGCCCTTGGGCACGACGAGCGAATCGGCGGCGGTGATGTTCTGCTCCCAGGAGGTCTCGACACCGACGCCGGTCTGGGCAAGCGCCGTCATGCGGCCGTTCCACAGGCTGCCGAAGGGTGCTTCGGCCGAGGCAAGAAGCTGCTGGGACTGCGCGCCGCCTGACCACCAGATGATGTCGCCCTTGATCGTGTCGAGTTTCTTGAAGGCGCGGTCGAGATCTAGGGGATAGAGCTCGTCGGACGGCACGCCGTCGGCAAGCAGCGCCGCCTCAATCACGCCCGGTGCGGACCACTTGTAAAAGGCGCGCTTGCCGGGGAACTTTTCGGTGTCGAACAGGTCGGCCCAGGTCTTCGGGCAGGCATCGACCACATCCTTGTTGCAACCGATGACGAAGGAATAATAGAAGCTGCCAACCGAATAGTCGGTGACGAAGCGCGGATCGAGCTTGGACTTGTCGATGATAGAGAAGTCGAGTTTCTCGAGGAGGCCCTTTTTGCCGGCCTGAGCGGCGTAATCGCCCTCGACGTCGACGACGTCCCAGGTGACGGCATTCGCCTCGACCATAGCCTTCAGCTTGCCGTAATCGGTCGGCCCGTCCTGCAGCACGTTGATGCCGGTCTTTTCGGTGAACTTATCGGCCCAGGCGGCCTTCTGGGCGTCCTGTGTCGTGCCGCCCCAGCTCGAAAAGACGAGATCGGCCGCCGTTGCCGGCGTGGATGTCGCGATAGTCGCGACCGTAGCCGCCAGAATGAATATGTTCTTCATGTTCCCTTCCTCCGTGGTTCGGTTTCGCTTGGCTGTCTATGACACGCCGCCAAGCGGCGAAAAGCGCGCCGCCTTCATGATCTTGTTCTCCGCGACGTCTATGAGGTCGCGTATTTTTGGAAGGAAGGCCCGCCAGTCCGGGTCTTCCATCAGGGCGGCTCGCCGCCGCTCGCGGTCGTCGAGGCTCGCATAGCCCCAGATGTGGACGATCTCGTTGATCGGCCCGATCTCGGAGACGAAGTAGGCGACAAGGTCGCCGAGATGCTTTTTCTGGATAGCGATCCCCTCTTCCTCGACCACCTTTAGGTAGGTGGGGATGGCGCCGTTCTTCAGTCGATAGGTGCGGATCTCGTAGAACATCACCGTCACCGCATCACGAACGGATCCGGGATTGGATCGTCGGAGGTCCGGAGCCATACGGTCTTGGTCCGGGTGTAGTCGAGAACGGCGGCCATGCCGCCCTCGCGGCCGTGGCCGGAAAGCCCGAAACCGCCAAAAGGCGCGATCGGCGAGACCGCCCGATAGGTATTGACCCAGACGATTCCGGCGCGGATGCCTTTCATCAACCGGTGCGCACGCGTGAGATCCCGCGTGAACAGCCCGGCCGCTAGGCCGTAACGGGTGTCGTTAGCGATCGCCAGCGCCTCTGCCTCGGTCTCGAAGGCGGCGACTGAAAGGACCGGCCCGAAAAACTCCTCCTCCAGCGCGGGCGAGCGGCCGCTGGTGCAGTCGAGAATGGTCGGCCGGTAATAGAAGCCGTCGCCTTCGGGGGCGCTCGCTCCCGTTACCACTTTGGCGCCGGCAGCGAGCGAGCGGGCGATCAGCGCCTCGATATGCTCGCGCTGACGCCGGGTCGCCAACGGCCCGACTTCGGTCGCCATGTCGAGAGGGCTGCCGAGGCGCACCGCCTCGGCCTTCGCCTTGAGAATCTCCAGGAAGCGATCTTTGACACCTCGTTCGACGACGAGCCGGGAGCCGGCGACGCAGCTCTGGCCGGTTGCCGCGAAGATGCCGGCGACCTGCGCGTTTGCCGCACTTTCGAGATCGGCATCGGCAAAGACGATGAAGGGAGACTTGCCGCCGAGCTCCAGCGACGTCGAGGCGAGGTTCTCCGCCGAATTGCGCACGACATGGCGCGCCGTCTCCGGTCCGCCGGTAAAGGCGATATGGTCAATCTTCGGGTGACGACTCAGCGCCGCGCCGCAGGAAGGACCGAAGCCGGTGATGACATTGACGACACCGGCGGGGAAGCCCGCTTCATGGACGAGCCCGGCGAATTCGAGGAGCGGCGCTGGACCGTCTTCCGAGGCCTTCACCACCATGGTGCAGCCAGCCGCCAGCGCTGGGCCGATCTTTACCGCCGAAAGGAAGAGCTGGCTGTTCCACGGCACGACCATGGCGACGACGCCGATCGGTTCGCGGCGAAGCCACACGTCCATGTCCGGCTTGTCGATCGGTAGGTGGGCACCCTCAATCTTGTCGGCGAGGCCGGCGTAATAGCGGTAATAGTCGGCGACATAGGCGATCTGTGCGGAGGTCTCACGGATGATCTTGCCGGTGTCGCGCGTCTCCAGTTCCGCCAGTTTCTGGGCATTGGCGGTCACGAGGTCGGCAAGCTTGTAGAGCAGCTTGCCGCGCTGCGTCGCGGTCAACTTTGGCCATGCTCCGGCATAGAGCGCCTTATGCGCCGCTTCGACGGCGCGATCGACATCGGCCTCGCGCGCCTCCGGCATCTCCGCCCAGGCACGGCCTGTCGCCGGGTCGATGCTCTCGAACCGGGCCTCGCCGTCGCCGAACTCACCGTCGATGTAACACTGGAATCGCTGCATCTACCCTACTCCGCAAAGACCGGCATCACTTCGGCAATAAAGCGCTCGAGCGAGGCCTTCTTGCGCTCGAAGCTCATACCGGTGTCGATCCAGAAGGAATATTCGTCGTAGCCCAATGCCTCGTAGGTCTTCAGTCGGGCGATGACCTCGTCGGCCGTCCCCACGACATTGTTGCGACGCATCGCCTCGCCCGAGAGCATGGCGTTGGCTGCTATGGCCTCATCAGGAATCCGTTCGATCAGCCCCTGCTTGATCGGTTTTTCGTTTTTGAACCAGGCGAAGAAGTAGTTGTAGTAGACGCTCATCTCATGAGCGGCCTGTGCGATATCCGCCTCGTCGGAGCCAACATAGGTGTGGCGCAGCAGCATGATTTTCGGCCGCCCGATATCAGTATTTTTGGCGCAGGCGTCGTTGAACCGAGCCATCAGGCTTCGGACCTCTTCATCATCCTGCCAGAGCGGCGTCACTTGCACGTTGCAGCCGTTGGCGACAGCGAATTCATGCGAATTGGGATCCCGGGCAGCGACCCAGATCGGCGGGTACGGGTCCTGAAGGGGCTTGGGCGCCGAGGTCGTGGCGGGGAATTTCCAGAACTCGCCCGCATGGGCGTAATCACCCGCCCAGATCCCCTTCACCGCCGGAATGAGCTCGCGCATGCGTTGTCCGGCACTCCAGGCGTCGAGCCCCGGCAACAGCCGCTCGTATTCGAAGGAATAGGCGCCGCGGGCAATTCCGATATCCAGGCGGCCATCGCAGATGAGGTCCGTCATCGCGGCCTCGCCGGCCAGCTTGATCGGATGCCAGAACGGGGCGATCACCGTGCCTGTGCCGAGGCGCACATTTTTGGTGCGGCGCGCAAGGTCCGCAATCGTTACAAACGGGTTGGGGGCGATGGTGAATTCCATCCCGTGGTGCTCGCCGGTCCAGATCGCATGCATGCCGCCCTTGTCGGCGATCTCGCAGAGCGCCACGAATTCCTCGTAGAGCGACTTGTGGTCCTGCGAGGGATCGAGTCGTTCCATGTGTACGAAAAGCGAGAACTTCATGTGCGTGCGTCCTTTTTCGCGATCGGATGAACCGTGCCGCCGGTCTCGTCGCCAAAATACAAACCGAAATTGCCGATGGAGCTTTCGAGCACAAACCGGCTGACGATATCGCCTGTGGCGCCGTTGCTGAATTGTGCACCGGTAACGTCCGCAGGCGCCAGAAACCTGCCTTCTCGTGGCGCGCCATCGCTGGCGAGCGCGTGGTAAACGATGTGCTGGCGGCCGTCGGTCTTGTCCTCATAGACTGAATAGAGAAAGCCGATGGTGACACTCAGTCCCGTCAATTGCTCGAGATGTCTCGCCAGCGTCTTTGCCGGATCGCCGCCCTCGCCAGCGCAGCTCGGAAGGGAAAGGGTTTCCTCGCCCAGGAGAAACACCGAGCCATGCCGCTCCAGCACCGCGCCGAGGCGAATTTCTCCGCCAGCGGCCGCCGAAACCGCCTTTGCCGCGAGTTGCGGGGTGAAATAGCCCCCGCGTGCATAACCGAGACCGTTCAGGCCGCTGTTTTCGAACGCGGTTACACGACCGACCATGATGACATGGTCGCCAGCTTCGATGACATCGCGCATCGAGCACTCGAACCAGGCCGACACCTGTGAGAATATCGGGGATCCATTAGGCGCCCTCCTCCAATCGATCGCAGCGAACCGATCCTCCACGGGGCGGGCGAAGGTGTTCGAGATGTCTTTCTGTGTCTCGGAAAGTATGTTGACCGCGAAACTCTCGGTTTCGGTCATCGTCGCATAATTGCGCGAGGTTTTCGCGAGGCAGACGAGCAGCAGGGGCGGGCTCAGCGACACGGACGTGAAGGAATTGGCTGTGAAGCCGATCGGCTTGCCCGCCGCATCGTTCGCGGTGACCACCGTCACGCCGGTCGCGAAGGCGCCAAACGCATCACGCAAGGCTCTTGGGTCGAAAGCTTCCACATTCATGCCAGTTCCTCCTCCTTGCGCGCCAGCCATTCCGTCATGAGCGCATTGACGGTTTCCGGAGCCGTCAGATTGACCATGTGCCTGTGACCCTCGACGATGCGGGACCATCCGTTCGGCGCCAGAGCTGCCATCTGTTCGGCCATCTCCGGTGTCGAATTCGGATCATCGGAGCCCGTGAGAAAAAGGGCGGGGCAGGTTATCGCGGGCCAGCAGTCGGCGTAAGTCTCGTCGCCACCGGCGAAGGCAGCGTACGCGACGGCATAGCCTTCCGGATCAACCCTCTCCAGCCACGCCCGCGTCAGTTCCCGTGCACGCTGGCTCTGCGGGTCGTCTCCGAACCATCGCAGCAACGGGCCTTCGGTATCGGGACCCTCATTGCGGATCGCCGCCGCGCGTGCCAGGACGGCCGCCTTTGCCGCCGGATCGCGGCGGTAGACGCCATTCAGATAAGCGACACGCGTGATCCGGTGAGCGAATGTTGCCGCAGCACCGCCAGAAATGAGTGCGCCCATAGAATGGCCCGCAACATTCGCGCGTGTGATGTTCACATCGTCGAGAAAGCGGCCAAACCAGGCTACGAAATCTCTCAATGTGCTGCCTGCCGAAAGTCTCTCGCTCTCGCCGTGCCCTGGCATGTCGACAGCGATAACCCGGTGCGTTTTGGAGAACACCTCGATTTGCGGCGTCCAGGCCTCGAGCCGCATGCCGACGCCATGAACGAGGATCAACGTTTCGCCTGTCCCATGTTCGAAATAGGCGGCTCCGCTTCCAGTCGTCCGGCGCGCGAGCGGAGCGGCACCTGCCTCGCGCGCATTCGATGATGAGATCGTCTGCATTTGACGTCCTCGTTCTCGATTACACGCCAGCCGGGTTGTCAACTTCCTGGCCGAGGTCTTTGAGATCCTGGTAGCGGTCGCCTATCCTATGGTGAGGACGCCCGCCAACCGATGCTCCAAGTGCCACGACGATCTCGTCGGCGGCCGGCGCATCCGCTACGGCGGTCTGGATGGTCAGGTAATGCGAACGGCGGCCTTCGTCGTTCTTATCCATCAGCGGGATCATGATCGGAGCATTGGCCGGGCCGCGGGTATTGCAGAAGGCCAGATAGGACTTGGCGCCTACTGCGTTGCGATAATGATTGCCGAAGCGCAACGTATGGATCAGCGCCGACTCGTGTTCGATCTCGCCGCCGAGGCCGACGACAGCGGCCTTGCCGTAGCCCTCAACAGCTTCTCCGGAGCCAACGGCTTCAATGATCATTTTGGTCAGAAGCTCGCCGAGGGCGGGGGCTGCAGCACGGATCTCCGGCGTGAGGTCCTCGACAAAGCCCCGCCCGGCCCACGGATTCTTGACCACCGCCAGCGCCGAATAGAGTTTCAATGGTTGGGGGGCAGCTTTGTTTCCCTCGACCAGCGTCGTTTCGACCTGGAGCAGTGTCTTGCGGATTTGAATCGTCATCGGAGCGCCTCTCTGAGCTATTATGGCCTATGGTATGCCATAATATCGAAGTGTCAAGCGCCCTTGGCACTCCAGCCTTCGAGCCGGCAACGATGAACTTTTTCGCTGTAAATAGAATGGGTTTGCTGTACGGCCTCGCCGCGGCGCCGCGGTAGAAGCTCATGAGTGACAACCGCATCTCCCTCAGGACGTCGGCGCGAATGACTGGCCGGCGCGTCCAGACGAACAATTCAGGCTTTGTCTATATTGCGCTGAATGGTGGCAGGGGCACAGAGTTGCGCACATCTATACGCCCACGCCAAAGTACTCCGGGCGCGACTTGCGGGCCGTTCGCCTTATTCGCCGGTTTGTTGGGCGGAGAGCACCGCCACGGCGATCGAAGAAGCGTTGGTGACGTGATCATGCGCGGCAAGGTAAGCCGCCTCGCCATCGCCCCTTCTGATCGCCTCGACGATCCTTTCCATCTGCGCCGGTCCGTCGACATTGCGGTTCTTGGTTTTGATCGTCATCGAACGCAGATGGTTAATCCGGACGGTCAGTAGGTTGACGACCCCCCAGGCGACGTGTCGTTCAACCTTGGTGAACAGTGTGTGGTAAAAAGCGGACGTATGACTGAGAACGCCAGGCATATCCTTGGCAGCATAGCTTTTGCGGATGTCTTCGAGGGACGCTTGCAGGGCATCGGCAATTGCAGGGTCACGCTGCTCCGCACAAAGCCGCGCGGCCATGCCCTCCAAAGCAGCGCGAATTTCATAGATCTGCTTTGCCTCTTTGAGCTCCAGACGCGCAACGATCGGCCCCTTGTTCGGCAAGGTCGCAACGAGCCCCTCGGATTCAAGATGCCGCAGTACCTCTCGCACGATCGTACGACTGACACCCAGTTTTGCGCAGAGATCGCGCTCGACAAGGCGATCACCCGGCTTGAAATAACCGTCGACAATGGCGTCCCGGACTTTGTCGAGCGCCAGTTCCCTCAAAGTCTTGGTCGGGCGCTCTACGCGAATGGCAGTCCCCGGCAAATTAGTGTTCATGGTCTCACCTACCTCTAACCGCATGCGGAGAACAGTGTGGTCCACTGTATTATGGCGTACCAGATTATTAGCCTTGCACGACCTTAAAAGCAACTGCGGCCGCGTCCTTTGTCGGCTTCTAATCGGGCGATCCAAAACAACAGCACAGCAGAGGCTAGGCCAGCAGCCCTAGAAGTTTGTACCAACATCCATTCGATTAGTGGCAGCATCGACCCGCGGACGGAAGTCGTCGAGCGCGCCTCCGCCGCCCTCGCCTAGTCAGTGCACGTCCTTCAGAACTGCACCCCGAGTCTGAGGGCATCCAGCATGGCGGCATGAACAGACCGGCTGCTGACGGCGTCGCCGATCCGGTGCAGTTCGAAACCGGAAGCTGGCCGGGGGCGCAGAGGCGCAGGACCGATCAGGCTTTCGATCTCCGTGATCCCATCGTTCGCCGAGAGGGGCCGCAATTCGTCGAAGAGGTCGTTCACCGGGACCGTCCCATGCTCGACGATGACCTGGGCGTGGCTCTCGCGGCGTTCCTGGCCCGTGAGGAGGTGGCGCAACACCACCTCGCGCCACCCCTCCCGCGCGTGCACCGAAACCAGTTCGTATTCCAAGAGGACCCGCACGTCATGCCCGGCGAGCGCCTTGCGGTAGGTGATGCTCGAGTGATGCTCCATCTCCGGCGCGATGGAAGCGTCGCGGGCGACGAAAGTCACCGTTCTACCGGTTGCTGCGATCTCGGCGGCGGCCGAGGGCGCGGGATGGCGCCCGGTCGCGTCATAGATCAGCACGTCATCCGCGACCTGCGCGGGATTGCCAAGAGCGTCGAAGACACTGAGGCACAGCTCGCTTCCCCCGACGGACCCGAAATCCGGAATGCCGCCGGTGGCGACGAGAACGAGATCTGGCGCGTCGGCAAGAACGTCCAGCGCCTCCGCATAGACATTGAGCCGGACATCCACCCCGAGGCGCTCCAGCTCGGCAACGCGCCAGCCGACGATGCCGATCAGGTCGCGGCGGAGACGGGCCTTTGCAGCCAGCACGAGCTGCCCGCCAAGCCGGTCCGCCGCTTCCAGGAGCACGACGTAGTGGCCTCGCTCGGCGAGCACCCGCGCAGCCTCCACCCCTGCTGGCCCGCCGCCCACGACGACTGCCTTGCGCCCGGCATCCGCCGAGCGCCCCATCACCTGCGGCAACCAGGTCTCGCGGCCCGTTGCCGGATTGTGGATGCAATGCACCGGACGATAGAGACAATGCGATGCGCCGACGCACGGCCGGATCTGGTCCTGCCTGCCCGAGCGCAGTTTGTTGACGATCTGCGGATCTGCCATATGCGCACGCGTCATGCCGACCATGTCGACCAGCCCCGCATCGATCGCGTAGCGCGCGGTCGCGACATCCGCGATCTTGGCAGCGTGGAAGACCGGCAGGCTCGTTTCCGCCTTGAACGTCCCGACTTGGCGCAGCCATGGCGCGGATGCCGCCGTCATGTCGGGAATGTTATAGACCAGCAGGTTGAGGCGGGTGTCGAACCGGCCGAAGATGCAGTTGAAGAAATCGACCAGCCCTTCCCGCTCCAGCCTGTTGGCAACGGTGACTGCCTCGGCAAAGCTCAGGCCGTCCTTGTGATCCTCATCGATCGTGTAGCGGATGCCGACCGGATAATCGCTGCCGACTTCTCGGCGGATCTCCTCGTAGACCATGCGCAGGAAGCGCATCCGGTTTTCAAGCGAGCCGCCGAATTCATCGGTGCGGCGATTGACCATCGGCGACAGGAACTGCCCAATCAGGTGGCCTCCGGTCATCGTCTCGATGCCGTCGAGACCGCCCTCGCGCGCCCGTCGCGCCGCATGGCCAAAGTCTCGCACAATGCGCGCGATATCGTGGCTGTCCATCTCATGGGCGAAGCTGCGGTTATAATCCTCGCGGGAATGGGAGGGTCCGAGCGCGGGAAGCCAGGCGCCGGCCGTGGCATTCGCCCGCCGGCCGACATGGGAAATCTGGCACATGAGCGCCGCACCATGACGGTGGATGCGGTCGGAGAAGGCGCGGAACACCGGAATGATCGCATCGCTCGACACGTCAAGCTGCGTGCCGCCCCAGCTCGTATCGGCGGAGATGCGCGCCGAGCCGCCGAACATCGTCAGCGCAAGCCCGCCCTTGGCCTTTTCCTCATGATAACGCTGATAGGCTTCCAACGGATGACCGCCCTCGTGGCTGGTGCTCATGATCCGGTTACGCAGGGTGAGTTGGCCAAGCTGTAACGGCCGCAGCAACGGATCAGGCTTGCCCGCCGAAGTGGGCGGCATGTCCGTAGGAGCAGCGGGTGACGTTCGTTCCTCCATGTCCATCCGCTCCTGCCTATGCCCTAGCGAGGGCTGTGCGCATGGCCTCGATGCATTGTTTCAGCGGCGGGGTAGGATCGACATTGTATTTCCAGTTGGTCAGCTCGACCGTCAGCGACCCTTCGTAATTCTGGCTCCGCAGATAGGCGACCAGCTTGTCGAGGTCGATGACGCCGTCGCCCCAGGCGAGATGGCTGCCGCCAGCATCGGAGTCCGTAAAATGCACATGCGCGACGCGGCCGGCGAGTTGGGTGAAATAGTCCTCCGGCGTCTCATGTGTCATCACCGCGCCGGCCACGTCGTAGACCGCGTGAAGCGCGGGGCTCTTAAGCTTGTCCATCAGTTCGCGGATTTCCCGGGCCGAGCGGATGATGTTGGCAAAGGAGTCCGGCAGGGATTCCATCCAGAGATGGATGCCGAGTTTCTGCGCGCGGTCGCAGAGGATGCCCATGGAGTCGACACAGCGCTCCAGTGCCTGTTCCGTCGGCTCGTCGCGATAACCGCCGCCTGCGGTGACCAGAAGCGCCGGGGCGCCGCATTCGGTGGCAAATTCCATCGACTCCAGGAAGTAGCGCAGCGAGCGGTCGCGCAGCTCCGGCTCCCTCGCGGAGATATTGATCGGGTAGATGCATTGCTCAGGCGTGAAGGCAACGATGTTGAGGCCCATGCCACGCACTTTCCGTCCCAGAGCCCGCGCGTCGGCCAGCGTCTTGTCGTCGATATAGAAATGCGGCGCGGCGGCCCAAAGCTCGATACGCGAAACCCCGGCATCGCAGACATCGGCCAGAAACCGGTCCATCGTATGCCGCACATAGTGAAAATTCATCACGCTGATATTGCGCTCATCAAGTGCCATATTCTGTCCTCTTTAGTGATCGCCGATGCGGTAACTTCAGCTTACTTATGCGAACGTTCTCATTCGATTCTGCAGGTCGGCGCGCCGCTTCATGGCGGCTAAGATGTCCGAACACTGAATTCGGTTGTCGTCTCGTCGATGAAATCGGCGATCTCTGCCGCCGTCTCTTCAGGCGTCCAGCCGAGATGCGGCGCCGCAAGCTTCGCGGCACTTTCCACATTGCGTAGGCCGAGATCCGGCTCCCAGCCGACGGAAAGGCGGCGGCGCAGGATATCTGAGAGCGTGCGCGCCTGCTCGTTGAGGACAGCATGGGCGACCGAGGCTTCCGTGACTTGGTCCATATCCGGAAGATGCAGCGACGGCTCATCGAGCTGGCGCGGCGGGCCGGAAGGTCTTAGCCGGCGCGCAACGGCGCGCGTCAGCCGCCGCCCGGCATCACGGTGGGTCATCAGCAGCCCACCGGTGAAAGTGAAGACATTAGGCAAGCCCTCATCGGTGAGATCATGCTCGCGGACGACGGGCGCGGACCCCTTGCCGTCCCTGGCAAGGCTGCGCGGCCGCACGCCAGCCCAGGCATAGAGCACATCCTCGCGCTTCAGGCCGAAACTCGGGAACAGGCGGCCGAGCTGATCGAGAATGGCGGCGATCTCCGCCTCCGTCGCGCGAAAGCCTTCCGGCCTGCCATCCGAGGCAGAATCCCACGGGCCGACATAATGAAGCTCGCCCCAGGGGATTAGATAGAAGGGTGCACCCGCCGCCGTCACGGTCTCGAAGCCGATGCCGCGCAGGCCCTCCGGCAGGCGGACAACGATGTTAGTGCCCTTCTCGCCGGTATTCTTGCGAATATGCGGTGCCCCCGCCAGCGCAGTGACCTCATCGATCCACACGCCCGCGCAATTGACGACCGCACGCGCCAGAACATCGCGCGATCCCTCGGCGGCCGTCAGAATGACCCGCCAGAGATCACCCTCCCGCGCCAGCCCCGTCACGGCCGTATGGTTCAGCGCCTCCATGCCGATCGCCCGCGCCTTCATCACCGTATCGACCACGATGCGCTCCGGCCAGTGATACTGGTATTCGGTGAAGCTCATCACTCCCCGAATACTTTTAAGGCCCGCCATGCCCTGAAGCGCCGGATGCGCCCGCGCCTCTTCAGCGGAAAGGATGCGAAGGTTGAGCGGCACCTTGCCGCCGTCGCTTGCCGTCATCAGACGAAAAGCCAGGCGGGCTTTCCAGTGGGGAATGGCGTTTTCCGGCGTCAGCGGAATGATGAAGGCGACGGGCTTCACCCGCTCGGGCGCCAAACGCACGAACTCCGCCCGCCCCTGCATCGAGCGGCGCATGAGGCTGACGCACTCGATCGCGCTGCGCGGGTGGGCCAGAAAGGCAGCAATCGATCCGCTGGCGGCGGAAAGGTAGCCGAGCCCGCAATGCTGCAACCGCGAGGTCTTGCTGGAGGTGCCCGCGCCGTAGTCGTCGCGCTCGACCAGCAGCGTGCGATAGCCCGCCGCCGCCAGGTGCTGACCAGCCGCCGCGGCGATGATGCCGCCGCCGACAACTACGGTATCGTAGATCTCGGTCACGCTCCACTCCCGCCCACCGCCGCAGCGATGACATTCCCGTTACCATGTGAGAACGTTCGCAAAGTTTTGGCCGAGGTGTCAAGGTCCGCTTGACACCTCCGTGAAATTTACAATACGTATTATGACGTCATATAGAAAGGTACGACCATGTCCCTCCCCTCCGCCTTTGACGCCGGCGTCGTTGCGGCGCTTTCCGCCCTCGACGCAAAATCGGTGAAGTATGTGTTCTTTGTCGCCTGCGGCGGCTCGCTGTCGCTCATGCATCCGGCCAAGTTCCTGCTCGACCAGCACGCGCCGCTGCCGTCAGACGTCTATAATGCCGCCGAGTTCGTCGCCCGCGCTCCGCGCTCGCTCGACCGGAATGCGCTGGTCATTCTCTGCTCGATGACCGGCACCACGAAGGAAACCACCGCCGCGGCCGAATTCGCCCGTTCGAAAGGCGCCACCACCATCGGCCTGACGGTGGAGCCCGCCTCCCCCCTCGCGAAGGCGGTCGACCATGTTGTCGGCTTCGAAGCGCCCTACACGACCGGCGTGCCGATCGATGCGAAGAACGGCAACTATTCGCGGATCTACCAGATCGTGATGGGTCTCGTTGCGCTCACCGGCGGCGAAGACTTGACCGAGACGCTGATCGACAGCCTTGTTGCCCTGCAGCCGGCAATCGACCGGGCGCACGCCACCTTCGCGCCGATGTTCGAGGACTATGCGCCGCGTTTTGCCAAGGAAGACGTGGTCTACACGGTCGCCAGCGGCGCGAGCTACGGCGCGGCCTATTCCTTCGCGATCTGCGTGCTCATGGAAATGCAGTGGATCAACAGCCAGGCGATCCATGCCAACGAGTTCTTCCACGGCCCCTTCGAGGTGCTGGACAAGAACCGCGCCTTCATCCTGATGAAGGGTCTCGACAGCACGCGGCCGCTCGAACAGCGCGCCGACGAATTCCTGCACCGCTTCGGCTCGGCCGAGAACATCCTGGTGCTGGATGCTGAAAAGCTCGATCTCTCCGGCATCGACCCGCAGTTCCGGGGCAACGTCGTGCCACTGATCTTCTTCGACACGCTCTGGCGTTTCGCCTATAAGATCGCCGACCTGCGCAAGCACGAAATGCTTGAGGCGCGGCGCTACATGAAGAAGATCAGCTACTGAAGGGCCTGGAAGGGCGGATGGAAGATCAAGCGAACCTTTTGCCGCTCTACGAACAGGTCCGGCGCGAGATCCTGGCCGGCATCGAAACCGGGCAGTTCGCCGAGGGCAGCTTTCTGCCCCCCGAGCCGGAGCTGATGGCGCGGTATGGCGTCAGCCGGATCACCATCAGGCGCGCCATCGGCGAGCTTTGCGGCGACGGCCGCCTGCAGCGGCAGCAGGGCCGCGGCACCTTGGTCATGCCGGGCAAGGTGCGCCAGACGCTCGTTTCCCTCTCCGGCTTTTCCGAAACGATGGACGGGCTCGGCCGAAAAGCCAGCCATCGCATCCTTGCTCGGACCGACAATCCCGATGCGCCGGCCATCCGCGCCCGGGTGCAGGCGGAAGCCCTGATCCGCTTCGACCGGCTGCTGGAGGACGACGGCAGACCGATGACGCTCGAAACCCTCTGGTTCGACGCGGCGCGCTTTCCCGATGTGGTAGAGACGGTCGCCGCCGGCGGCTCCTTCTTCGCCGCCTTGCGCGACAAGGCCGGCATTGAGCCGGCCCATGCAGAGCGGCAGATCGACGTCAACCTCGCCTCGGCCAGCGAGCGCGCCATTCTTTCCGTCAGCGCCGCCCAGCCCGTCTACCGCATCGAAAAGATAGTCACCGACGCCGAGGGGCGCCCGCTCGCTTTGTCGCAGCTCGTCACCCCAAGCCATCTGGTCACCTACACGATCAAGTCCTGAAAGGTTCGACATGCATGTTTTTGACGCCGCCGCCGTTCACGCGGCGCTTTCCTGGCAGTTTCTGATCGAGGCACTGCGCAAGGCGCATCTCGGGGAAATGCCTGCCTCCGAGGTCGTGGTGCAATCCGACCCAGCCGGCGGCGAAGCCCAATTCGTCACGCTGCCCGGTTGGGCAAATGGCGGCCCGATCGTCGTGAAGATGGTCGGCGTCTTTCCACAGAACACGAGCCTCACGCCACCGCAGCCGGCCGTTCAAGGGCTGGTGGCGCTATTCGACGGCAAGACCGGCGGGCCGCTGCTTATCGCCGATGGCGCAGCCATGACGGCGCGCAAGACAGCCGCGGATTCCGCTCTCGGCGCCGCCATCCTCGCCCGCGAGGACGTCGAAGACCTTCTGGTCGTCGGCGCCGGTGCGCTCGCTCCGCATTTCGCCGAAGCGCATCTCGCCGCACGCCCCTCGCTGCGGCGGGTCACGATCTGGAACCGCACCCCCTCAAGGGCCGAGGCTGTCGCAGCCCAGCTTCGGGAGAAGGGCATCGACGCTGTGGTCGGCGACGATCTCGATGACGCCGTTGCCCGCGCCGACGTGGTGTCTTGCGTCACCATGTCGGACAAGGCGCTGGTCAAGGGCACGCTTCTGCGGCCCGGCGCCCATCTCGATCTCGTCGGTGCCTATCTGCCTCATCTTCGAGAAGCGGACAACGCGGCCCTGACGCGCGGCACGATCTTCGTCGACAGCCGCAACAACATGCAGGGCGGCGGCGATCTTTCGCAGGCCGTCGCATCCGGCGCAATTACCTGGAATGCCGTAGGGGCCGATCTTTTCGAGCTCGTGCAGGGGAAAAGAGAAGGCCGCACCGGCGCTGATCAGATCACCGTGTTCAAGAACAACGGCGGCGCCCATCTCGACCTTTTCACCGCCGCTGCGCTTTCGCAGACGCTCGGCTGACGCCTTAGGCGTCCGCCAGAACCCGTGCCAAAAAGGCCCGCGTGCGGTCGTGCTGCGGGCGCGTCAGCACCTCGACTGGCTGCCCCTGCTCGACGATCACCCCACCGTCCATGAAGATCAGGTGATCGGCGACGTCCCGCGCAAATCCCATTTCGTGCGTGACGACGACCATGGTCATGCCGTCGTCCGCAAGCTGACGCATCACGGCGAGAACCTCGCCGACGAGCTCTGGGTCGAGCGCCGAAGTCGGCTCGTCGAAGAGCATGACATCCGGCTTCATCGCCAGCGAACGTGCGATTGCCGCACGCTGCTGCTGGCCGCCGGAGAGCTGCGCCGGATAGTAGGTCGCGCGGTCCTTCATGCCGACGCGCTCCAGAAGCACCATCGCCTCGTCGACCGCCGTGGCGCGCGGCACGCGCTTGACCTGCAACGGCGCCTCGATGACGTTTTCGAGCACGGTCTTGTGCGGAAAGAGATGGAAGCCTTGGAAGACCATGCCCATCCGCTGACGCTGGCGGGCTAGCTCGTTGAAGCTCATCTCGTAGAGTTTTTCGCCCTTCCAGCGCACGCCGACGGGCTCGCCGCGCAGGAAGATCGCCCCACCGGTCGGCTTTTCGAGATAGTTGAGACAGCGCAGAAGCGTGCTCTTGCCGGAGCCGGAGGGCCCGACGATGCAGGTCACGTCGCCGCGCATCACCGCGACGTCGATCCCGCGCAGCACCTCATGCGCGCCGAAACTCTTGCGCAGGCGCTCGACCTTCAGCAGCGGCTCGGCAGTCATTTCGTCGTTCATCATATGGCCTCCCGCTGGCGTGCGAAGAGCCGGAATGGGAAAAACCCGCCCGCCTTCTTCGCGCCGGCGTGGTGTTCGGATTTCAATCGGTGCTCGACGGCGTGTTCGACGACCGTCAGGACCGTGGTGAGCACGAGATACCAGATCGTCGCGACGAGCAGCAGCGGCACGGTCTGGTAGGTGCGCGCATAAACCATCTGGGCGGAATAGAGCAGATCGGGCAGCGCCAGCACAGAGACGAGCGAGGTGAATTTCAGCATCGAGATCGTGTCGTTGCCGATCGGCGGAATGACGATGCGTAGCGCCTGCGGCAGCACGATGCGGCGCAACGTCTGCCCGCGCTTCATGCCGAGCGTGGCGGCCGCTTCCGTCTGGCCTGCATTCACGGCCTGGATGCCAGCGCGGATCATTTCGGCGGCATAGGCGCTCTCGGTGAAGGCAAGGCCCATGATCGCGGCGCTGAAAGGGGTGATGAGCTGGTTGGTGTTCCAGGAAAGGAACTTCGGCCCGCCGAAGGGAATGCCGATCGAGATTTCGGGCAGGAGAAGCGCCAGGTTGTACCAGAAGATCATTTGGACCAGCGGCGGCACGCCTCGGAAGAACCAGATCCACCCCCAGCTGACGACCTGGAAGACGCGGCTAGCCGACAGGCGCATGATGGCAAGCACGACGCCAATCGCGAGGCCGAGAACCATGGCGAGGAACGTCAGGAGCAGCGTCATGCCGAGGCCCGACAGGATGGCCGGGCTGAACATGTATTTGGCGACGACGCTCCATTGCATGTTCTTGTTGGTGACGAGCACTTGCAGGAAGACGACGGCCAGGATGGCAAGGACCACGCCGCCGATCCAGTGGCCGACCTTCGGCACCGCGATGGGCTTGACGTCGTGGATCGAGGGGCGGTGTAACGGTTCTTGAGACATTGTCATATCCTGTGCCGGTCGCAAGCGCCCCCCGGCCCGGAGGAAAGGCCCGGGCCGGGGGGGCGTTCCTAGAGGTCCGCCGGATTTTCTTCCGTGATCAAAAGCGCCTGGGTCAGCATTCCGGAATCGTTCAGACCCCACTTGGCCATGATCTTCTCATAGGTGCCGTCGTCGATCATCGACTGAACCGCATCCGTCATGACCTGCCCGAGCGGATCGCCCTTGCGCACGCCGATGCAGCTGTTCACCGGCGAGAGAACCAGTTCGGACACCTTCAGGTCCCCGGTCTGCTTGGCCATGTAGGCGAGCTTGACGGAACCGGCCACGGTCGCCTGAGCGCGTTGGGAGCGAACGGCGAGCTCCGCCTGGGCCTGCGTGCCGTGTGTCTGCATGGTCACCGGATTATCCTTGCACTCGTTGTCGTTCAGCTTTTCCAGAAGCCCGAGATCCCACGAGCCGTTCAGCACCGCAACCGTCAGACCGCAGGCATCAGCCGCCGTCTTGATGTCGAGCTTGCTGTCGGCCGGATAGGCAAACGAGGTGCCGATCTTGCGTTGGGAGACGAAATCCAGTGTCTTCAGGCGTTCCGCCGTGGTGCCGAAGGACGAGAAGCCCGCATCGAATCGCTTGGATTGAAGGCCTGGGATGATGGCGTCGAAGCTCGTCCCTTCGAAGGTGAAGGGCACGCCGAGGCGCTCTTCCATCTCCTTGGCGATATCGACGCTCCAGCCTTTGAGCTGGCCGTCAGCGTCCTGAAACTCGTCCGGTGCCCAATCGTTGAAGACCGCGGCCTTTACGCCGTTTTCCTTGTACTCCTGCGGCAGGGCATCGTGGAGCGCGGGAATGACCTCGGCGAGCGCCGGCATCGCCAGCACCGCACTTAGGACACATCCAGCCAGAATGGATTTAAACATGACATCCTCCTTGTTGTAGCGAACACGGTGGGTCCGCGATTGCGTTCTCTGGTTCCCCTTGTGCATAACGAGAACGTTCTCACATATGAGACACGGAGAATGCCTGTCAGTCAAGCGTGCTCGTGTGGACAAAAAGGTTGAAATAGACGTTGAAATGGAACGCCGATCTGGTAACACCTAAAAAGGACTACAATTTTTCTCAAACCCCAACTGAAAAAATTCTCATTTAGCGAGGCCATAGATGTGAGAGGAAATTTCCCCGGGGCTCCGAAAAGCAAGGCGACGATCGCGGATGTTGCACGCACAGCAGGCGTTTCCACGGCGACCGCGGGCCGCGTTCTTGGCGGCTACGGCTATACTAGCGAAAAGAAGAAGGAGCAGGTGCTCAAGGCCGCCCAGGATCTCGGCTACCGGCCCAATTCGCTCGCGCGCAGCCTCATCACCGGCAAAACCCGCACGCTCGGCGTCGTTGCCGGCGATATCCAGAACCCGTTCTACGCCTCGGTGCTGCGCGGTATTTCCAATGTCGCGGAGGCCAACGGCTTCGGCCTGCTGATCACCAACAGCGACGAAACACAGCTCAAAGAGGTTCATTCGGTCGAGTTGTTGGCGCAGAAGCAGGTGGACGGACTGATCGTCACCCCCAGCGACACGCGCAAGGCGCGGCACCTGCACAATCTGCGGACCGTGGGCGTCCCGCTCGTTCTTATCGACCGTGCGGTCGCCGGCCTGATGGTGGACCGCGTAGCAACAGACAACATCGCCGCCGCCGAACATGCGGTACGCCAGTTGATTGCAGCCGGACACCGCCGGATCGCCATCGTGGCGGAACTCGTCGACGAAGGAAGCGGCGGGTTGGATACATTCCTCGCCCGCGCCGTGGCGGGCGATCCGATCGAGACCGATACGCTCTATCCGAGCTGGCAGCGCCTCCTCGGCTATATCCGGGCGCATAGAATCGAGGGCCTGCCCGTCGACCAGTGCCTGATACTGCAAGCGGGCAGCTATTCCGCGCTCGCGGCGCAAGCGGTCGTCCCGCGCCTGATGATAGCGTCGGACCCGCCAACGGCGCTGTTCACCACGGACGGCACAATGTCCGAAGGCGCCATGCGGGCGCTCACGGAGCTGAAGCTTTCGATCCCGCAGGATCTCTCTATCATCTGCTTCGACGATCTCGACTGGATGAGTTTCCACCGCCCCGGCATCACCACCGTGGCACAGCCGCGTCTCGCCATGGGCGAAGCCGCCGCGCGGATGCTGCTTGAGCGCATTCGCGGCGAGGACTATCCGCCTCGCACGGTGTTGATGCCCGCCGAACTGATCGAACGCGGCTCCGTCGCCCGGCTGCAACCCACAAGGTCAGCCCAGGTGTTGCCCTCGCAAGGTGCGCAAGCGCCTGGCACTCATTTTTGAGAATTCTCCTCGAACGCCCGCGAGTTTCGTTGGGCACTAAGCTCCTGCCGTCCGGACTTCGCCCGCATTCCAGCTACGGTCTTCGTTTCAGACCAGCTACGGTCTTCGTTTCAGACAGTCCCACCGAGTAAATTAGTTGCCTTTCAAGGCGCAGTTCTTTAATTGAGAACGTTCTCAGTGTCTTCTCAGGAGAGCTTGTTAGATGCCACGACCCGTCAGAATCCTAGCCTTCGGTGACAATGTGGTCGATTGCTACCGCGGCGAGAACCTCATGTTCCCCGGCGGGAATTGCGTGAACCATGCCGTCTTTGCCCGCCGCGCGGGGGCGGAGACGGCTTATGCCGGCGCAGTCTGCGACGATGATGCGGGACGCCTTATCCGCGACGCACTGATTAAAGAAGGCGTCGATGTCGCCTCACTGCGGATAGAGCCAGGGCGGACGGCCTATTGTGTGATCGAGACGCAGGACGGTGATCGGGTGTTCGTGGGCGCGAACCTTAGTGTGTCGATCATTGCTCCCTCCCAGGCGGACCTCGCGCGGCTTCCTGACTTCGACGCCATCCACACCGGCCGCTCAAGCCATGTCGATGCGTGGCTGCCGCGCTTCGCAGAGGCAACGAAGGTCTCCTATGATCTTGCGACCGTACACGACGCCGAGCACATCACCCGCGTTGCGCCCCATTGCTTCCTTATCGCCTTCTCGGGTGGCGGCGCTTCGCGTGAGGAAGCGGTGGCGCTTGCGCAGAACGCGAGGGTAGCCGGCGCACGCTGGAGCCTCGTCACCCGTGGTATCGAAGGTGCGCTTCTGGCTGGTGAGGGCGGAGTGTTCGAAGCACCGGCCACTCCGGTCGAGGCGATCGATACTCTTGGCGCGGGCGATACTCATATCGCCAACGTCCTCGTCGGTCTTCTCAACAACCGCCATCCAGAAACGGTCCTGAAGGAGGCGGCAGAGGCGGCTGCGAAGACCTGCCTGACGCGCGGCGCCTTTGGACACGCGGCCACCATGAGTGTTGACCTTTCAAACATGATGGACCTGGAGGAGATCTACCGCACCACTCGTTCCGCAAGCCCGCCCGAGGAAGCCGCCTACAACGCGCCGCTGCGACAAAACCAGGATAAAAGCAAACGCTCCCTGATATAAGGAGGATAAATGACGACGCATTATACCGATAGCCGGCCAACGTAGCCGATTTGTCGATGCTCCACTGTCCGACGGTCTGAAGCCAAGCTCTTATTTTCCCAGCTTCGCGGCTGCAATAGCGTGCGGCATCAGGAACGAAGCAATCTCCGCGATGACATTCGTCAGATCCCCCGGATTGTGCGCAACGCCTTCGACAAAAGCGCGCCATTGCCGTTGCTTTTGCTCGTCCTTAGCAAAAGCATCCGTCAAAGCATCCGGTAGGTCTTCAGGGATCGGCGTTTCGCGGCGCTCGAAGGTGGCGGCGATTGCGCGCGCCAGCCTGTCATCATCGAAATCAAAAGACCTGCTGAGAATCCAGATGTCATAGAAGTCCTTCATCCGGCTGTTCACACGCCCGAGCATGACCATCGCCTGGAACTTCTCGGCGATGACTGTCTCCCGCGCATAGGCCCGGAGTCGTGGCGCCGGGAAATCCAGCATTGAAGGATAGTCCAACATCTCCGCCCCGGGCTCTAGCGCATCGCCGAAGCCGATGTCGATCGTCAGGTTGATCCGGGCGCCGCTGATCGAAGCGACCGCCCGTAGCCGGAGCCCACCATATTCCAGCTCCTCACGGATGCGATCCACCCGCAGGGTGTCGGCATCGAACATGACGCCATCATCAACCTCTTGCGCCAGGATTTCCCGAAAGGTCGCCAGCATCGGGTCCGGCTCGGGATTACTAAAGCCCAGAAGGTCGAGGTCGCGCGTTCCGCGGTGCGGATCGTCGAACCAGCTCATCATCAGCATGGCGCCCTTCAGCACGAAACGACCGGCATGGGGTGACCGGCTGAGCCGGAACAGTAACCGCTCAAGGGCAAAACGCGTCAGAACCACATCGAAGCTTTGCCCGCTTGCCTTGGCGAGTTGCAGCAGGCGGGCGCGCACCGAGGCACCAACATTTCTGATCTCCTTAGCCATTGACGGTCAATGCCTCGAGATAGGGGCGGATCACGGTGCCGACACCACCACGTTCGGCCTGGTTGACGATGTCGCTGGGCGTAGCCTTGCGCTGCCGCAGTGCTTCCTGAAGTCCCTCGATCGCCACAGAAAGACCGATCTTGCTGCGATGGCGGAAGCAATCGGCAATTGTTTTGGCGACTCCAAAGACCTTTACAGGAACGCCTTCGACCACATGGATTTCGACACCATCGTTAAGCAGGCTGTCCGTAAAGCGCACGATACGAATAGGTGTGCCATCTAGTTTCGGCGCCCAGTCTTTGCGGCCTATGGCAAGCCACACGTGTCTCGGCAGCTGATCGGTCAGGCCGTGGAATGCGAGAGCTGAAACAAGACAGACAACGGCTTTCGGAACACGCTTGGCGGTCTCTGCCAGACTATGGTTGGTATCGAGCTCGGCGTCGGGAAGTTGGTAGAGGCCACGGGCAAGTCGCAGCACCTCGCCATCCCGTTCCATCCGGCTCATGGTTGCCGCCGTCACACCAGCGTTCCGAAGCTCCGCCAGGCGTGCTATTCCGCGCTCGATGAGCACGGTCCGGGCGATTTGACGTTGAGTGACGGAGCCAGACATTGATACGAAAACTCGGAGCACAGAAACTATTGTACGAGGATTTGTATCACCTTTCACAGACTTGAGAAAGCCCTCAGTTTGCGCGGTCGGCGTCCATGAAGCAAAAATTCAGCACTTCTCGACGATGGACTACCGGACAGGTCGAGCGACTGCGACAAACCCGAAGACATCATGTCGCCTGGCATTTAATTAGGGTCTTCCTCACTTTGTGTGGTGATGATTATTGATCAGCGGTAGCATGCGCGCTCTGAGGAGCGCCGCGCCCGCTCTGCCATACATCGCACGCTTAATTGTCTTCAGACGGTTGATCTGGCCTTCCGCCTGGCCGTTGCTCCAGGGGAGTTCCACGGCGTTGCGGACGGCGCCGATGTCACGGTGCAGGACGCGTGCGAACCGCTCAATTGCGACCAAACCCGAATTAACGGCATCGTCAATCCAGCTGTCGAGCTTGCCCGGATCGCGGCTGCGGAAGATCCCGCGGAAGCGCATGCCAAGGCTGCGCATCAAAGCGAACTCAGGCGAACCCTGTTTCAAGGCATCGACCCTTCTTGCCTGAGTGATCGTCAGCGTGCTTCGCGGCTTCATGCAAAGGGCAGCCGCGACCACCGGCGAGATCACATAGCCGGTCTCCGGATCCCTTATCGGGGTGACAGCATCGCGAGGCGGTTGATCGGGTATGATCGGAGCCGGCGACGCACTGTCTTTGACCGACCTCTCGGTGCGGCGCCAGCTTGCGAGAAGCCGCTCGAGATTCGAGAAACTGCCCGTGTAGCCGCGCTGTCTGATATCGTGGAAAAGATGCCGTCCGCAGCGATTGCCATCTTTCCAGCACGCGGCGAGGAACGCCTCAAAGTACAGGGGCGATGTCGGCTTCAACGCCGCCTTCTGTCGGTCGGGTGGCGTTTCGAAAGTCAGCCATTTCGCGATGCTGCGCCGCCCGTAGCCGGTGCGACGTGCGATCTCCGAACAGGACAAACCTTCCTCATTCAAAGCGTGCACTGTATCGAACACCGCCTGCCGTGATTCTCGATGAGCGTGACGCCCCCGGCGCCGGTGCCTTGCGCCAACGTGCGGATCATCCTGAAGCAGATCGATTTGCGCGCTCCCGATCCATTTATCCGGCAGCAATGCTCGTCCGGTGGCGCGGCCGCCAAGGCTCATCTGCTCCTCGATTGCGACTCGCAGATTCTGCATGAGATGGAACCGATCAGCGACTTGACGAGCTTGCGGCGCACCCTCGCGAGCAGCTTGTGCGTACAGCCCGCCTCGGTCTCGGCTCACGATCTCGACAGAAGGATGCTGCTCCAGCCATCGCGCGACACTCGCTACGCTCCGGTCCTCAAGAATATCGACAACCGAACGGCGCTCCAGGTCGACGATCATCGTGCCGTAGCGCCACGATCGCCGCCAGCTCCAATCATCTATGCCGATGACCCGGATCGTGGCATCGCAGGAAACGAGCGCGGCATCCCGCTTCAGCTGCCGCAGGATCGTGTCGTCGCTGACCGGCATGCCGAGCCGTCGCATCAAGCGCTCGCCGGGCCGGCCGCCTGCGCTATGGCCGAGCAGACCGACAATCTCGGAGACCCTCCTTGTCCGGCGCGCATAAGGGGAAGCAATCGTCGGCAGTCGGTCGGTGAATGTTTGTCGTTCACATTTCTGATGCGCGCACCGCCAGCGGCTCAACCGAAGCTTCACCGTTACGGTTTTGCCCTGGACCGGCAGATCTTGGAGGCTTCGGTTGGACCAGCCATGCCGATTTCGGGTCCGGCGTCCGCAATCAGGGCAAATGCCGAAAGCTGGCCCGGCAGCTGAAACAGCCCAACCGTCATCATCTGTGAGCGCAACACCCAGAACTTTTGCCCCCGGGCCGGGCGACCATTTCATTTTCGTTCGCATACCCGCCTATAGCGGCATCATGCCTAACGGCGAGTGAACCACACAAATTGAGGAAGACCCTTTAATCGTGAGATTCCGCTCCTAATATTTTCAACAAGATAGCTTGGCACTTAATTTGAGACTTGGCATTTAATTTGAGATTCCCTCTTGGATTTTGGCACTTAATGTGAGATTCAAGCGTCGACGCAATCGACGGTATTTCTGCATGATTGATCCATTCCCTGAGGAGGTTGACGAAGCGCTTTGGGATGAGGCGTGTCGACGAGCCGAGGCCATCCGAGGATTTCTGATGCGTCGGCCTGGCAAGGTAGCGGCCGGGGATATGGCGCTGCTGGCTGCCGAACTAGACGTCAGTCGGGCAACTGCATTCCGCCTTATCAAGCTATTTCGAGCTGGAGGAACGGTGATGTCGCTGGTTGAGCGCAAACCCGGCCGGCCTAACGGCCGCAGGATGCTCGACGACAGGCGAGAGGAAATCATCCGCACCAGCATCAACCGATACTACTTGAATAAGAACCGTCCGGGCGTTTCTCAATTAATTCGCGATGTACAGACGACCTGCGTCTCGGTCGGGCTCAAACCGCCACATCGCCGGACGATCGAAGCACGGATCGAGGACATCGACCTTCAGAAGCGCGCCAAACGACGGGGCGAAGCCGAAGTCGTGAAGCGGACAACAGCTGTTCCGGGAGTGCTCGCTGCCTCACGTCCACTCCAGATTGTCCAAGTCGATCATACCAAAGCAGATGTCTTTATCGTCGACGAGGAAACGCGTCTGCCGATCGGGAGGCCTTGGCTAACTCTTGCCATGGACGTCTGCACTCGGATGGTGACAGGGTTTTACCTCACGATGGACGCCCCCTCCCGGCTCTCGACCAGTTTATGCTTGCTACACTCCGTCTTTGACAAATCGCCTTGGCTGCGGGAGCGCGAGATCATCGAACCGTGGCCCGTAGCCGGACTCCCAGAGACGTTGCATGTCGATAACGGCAGCGACTTCAGGAGTCGTGCTTTCAAGAGGGGGTGTGAGGATGCGGGCATGGCGATCAACTGGCGTCCACCCGGCGAACCGCGGTTCGGTGGCCATATCGAACGGTTGATCGGCACCCAGATGGGAAAACTCCACTTACTACCCGGTACGACGTTCAGCAATGCACAGGAGCTTGGCGAATACGATTCGAAGCGGCATTCGGCGCTGACTTTGCGAGAACTCGAGCGATACATCGCCCTCGACATTGTTGGTAACTACCATCAGTCGATCCACGGCAGTCTAGGCCGCCCGCCAATCGCCGTCTGGCGCGAGCACGAGGGTGAAATTCCGCTCCGATTGCCGCAGGATCGCATGCGTTTTTGGCTGACATTCCTGCCCGAGCAGGAGCGCACGCTGCAACCAACCGGGATCCATCTCTTTGGACTGCGCTATTGGTCGGCAGCCCTAAGTGCCGACGTCGGGAGTGCAAATCGCCGGTTGCTCGTCAAATACGATCCTCGGGACATGTCTCGTGTCTTCGTGCGGCGACCATCGGGCAACTTCGTGGAAGCTCGCTACGCCGATCTTACCTTGCCTTCGATAACACTGCACGAAGCCTTGGCGGCGCGCCGTGCGCTTCTGGCGAAGGGGCGACGAGAGGTGAATACCCGCACCATCGTTGGCACAGCGATTGAGCAGCGCAAGCTGGTGGATGCAGCGGTCAAGGCGACAGCGACTGCGCGACGGGGCCGCCCTGCCCGCGCCAAAACGAAAGTGGATGACGGCAGTTGGGGCTCGCTTCGGGGGATCGACTCCAGCAAACCTGTTGCTTTCGAGGACACGGAATGAGCTTGCATGAACACAGAAATCTCTCACCTGACTGCGAATGCCGCGGCACTGCTCGGTGAAGCAGACAAACAGCGCATCCGCGCGATAAGATCACGTCGCTGGCTCGTTTATCCGCGTGCCAAGCAGGTGCTCGATCGCCTCAACCTCCTGGTCGATCATCCACGCGGGACGCGGATGCCTTCCATCGCCATATACGGTGACAGTGGAATGGGCAAAACAATGATCATGAAGCGTTTCCGTGACCAGCATCCGCCAAGCTTCAATTCGCTCACCGGCAGGCTGAAAACGCCGGTTCTCGCAATGGAGATGACCAGCCGGCCTGGTGAGAGACGGTTTTATGCCGAACTTCTGACCCTCCTCGGCGCACCACAGCGGCCGCGCGCCGATATCGCACAAATGGAGCAGGCTGCGTTGCGCATCATGGAAGCAATCGGCGTGCAAGTGCTGGTGATCGACGAAGTGCATAACATTCTCGCTGGAACATATCGCGAGCAACGCATCGTCCTCAATACGCTGCGCTTTCTGAGCAACCGCCTTCAGATCTCGCTCGTCTGCTTCGGGGTCAATGACGCCCGTGAGGCCATTGGCGGCGATGTACAATTGGCGCGCCGCTTCGATCAGTTCACGCTGAGCCGCTGGGTTGCAAATGAGCAGTTCGAAATCTTGGTCGCCTTGATCCTGCGCAACACGCCACTGCGTCACCCATCGGTGCTAACCGCAAAATCATTGCGGCGGATACTGCAGATCAGCGAGGGCATCACTGCCAACATCTTCCACATAATCAACTCACTGGCTATCGAGGCGATCGAAAGCGGAAAAGAGCGGATTACCGATGAAGCCATTGAGAAATGGGAGCCGGAATTTGACGCCGAAGCAGCGTTCGCATGAGATGGGATTATCCGCACGGCAATTGCCGGTAAGTCTGGCGCCCTACCCCGATGAACTTCTGTCGTCGTGGATCATTCGGCATGCTGCTTTCTATGCGGTCCCTCCCTTGGCTATGCTTCAGCATTGCCTTCCCGAGATACAATCTTTGCGCACGGCCGATCTAGACATCACCGAAAGTCAGGTTGCCCGCATCGCCCGTATGTTCTCTGCTGATCCCGCCACGGTGCTGCGCATGACGTTCTCGAACATCACGCAGTCGTCGCGGCGCCTGATTGCCAGCGAGTCCCGGCAATTATGTTGCAGCTGTAGTCCGATTACTAACGAGTTGCATCCCGTTCTTCGTAGCCGGTTTCTCGGCTGGCGCATCACCTGTCCGCTTTGTGGTAACCTCCTTCAGAACGCTGACGGGGGTCCCCAACGCTCTCCCTTCAGTCGCTATCACAATAGTGCCCTTATAGGAGAACAGCTTCTCGACGACGAGGCCGAGCGCGGCATGCAAAACTGGATGCCGCCAAGCGAAATTGCTCGCCTCCTCCTGATGCGGCGCGTCCCAAGACCTTTGCCCGATCGCTACGAACCATCAAACTATAGAGTGCTCGGCGTGATCATTCCTGATCTCGACGACGTTCTCAGGGTGCAAAATAGCAAACTTCCGTCGCGAGCAAGTACGTTCTTGCCGCTGCACTTGAGGCCAGCTCTTCTAGCTGGTGTAGCCATCGTCCAGCGCTCAGGCCCGGAGATGCTTCACATGCTGCGAAGCCATATGATGGGCGAGAACAAAGCTCGCTTCGGGAGCGCCATAGACGAAATCGTAGACTGCGCACGTCAGTCACGGACGTCTTCGCAGTTGCACTTGATTTGAGATTCTTTGCCCATAGAATCTCAAATTAAATGCCAAACAAGAAAGAAACGGCCGCATTCTTACGTTTAAGTGCCAAACGACAGATCCGCAACAATGCTGATGGCGAGCGCGAGCTTGTCAATCTGACCTGGGGCATGCCGTCCCCGCCGACGGTCACCAATGGCAGGCCGGATTACGGCGTTACCAACATCCGCAACCTGGATTCCCCCCATTGGCGTGGCTGGACCGGCGTCAAAAACCGCTGCCTCGTGCCGTGGACGGCCTTCTGCGAATACGAGGACACGAAGCCGAAGAAGACCGACCGCTGGTTCGCCATCAAAGATACGCAGCCCCTCGCCTTTTTCGCCGGCATCTGGACGCCATGGAAGGGCGCCCGCGGCTCGATGAAGAGCCCGCGGGTCGGCGAGCACGAACTTTTCGCGTTCCTCACCTGCGAGGCAAACTCGGTCGTCAAGCCGATCCATCCGAAAGCGATGCCCGTCATCCTGACCGAGCCTGATGAAATCGAACTTTGGCTGGCGGCAGATTGGAAGGACGCCAAGGCGCTGCAGCGGCCGTACCCTGCAGAGGCGATGACGTTGCTGCCGGTCGAGCAGCAGACCGCGACCGGTCGGCAGACGACACTATTCTGAAAGGGTCGCTACTTCTTGCCCAGATACGCCATCACCTTCTCTCGGTTCGGCCCGGCTTCGCGGATCGCTTCCAGCGCCCTCTGCCGCGACACCTTCGCCGTTTTCATTAAATAGGCGACCTCGTGCTCCTGTTCGGAAACGAGCTCGCGGTCGCGGCCCTTCTTCTTCGGATTGTCTGCCATGCTCTCCTCCATGATCAAACATGAAGGATAGGAGCCGACCGGCCGCCGGCAAGGGCTGGAACCTCATGCCCGGTGACGTGTTCACCTGCCGAGGAGACGGATCATGGCCGACAAAGAGAAGATGAAGCAGCTGATCTGGGACTGCCAGAAGGACATCGCTGCATTCTTGCCCGATGAAAGCGGCATCACAGAGCACGAGCTGCTTCAGGCGCTCATCGCCCGTCTCGATGGCAGCCAGGCACGGGACGCGCTCGGAGACGATTGGCAAGGCTGGTGGCCGGATGACGATGATGGCGATGGAGACGACAGTCCCCTTCCCCAGCAACCGCTACCGGAGCCCGCCTGAACGTTGCCAGCCGTGGAAAATGGGATTGTTCCGGAACATTCCGGCCAAGCCGACGTTAGAGAGACGTTCCCATTTCAGAAGGTTGTTTTCTCCTCTGGATTTCGACTCGCGAATAATCGCACATGTCGGACAACTGCAGCGCTCCTAATCGCATCTGCCGGGGCGCTGCCCCTTTTCAGCGCAGCAGAAACCTTCGGCCTGACAGGGACGAACATCCCCCAGAACGTGTGGGGACTGGGAACCATCAGCTTATTTTAGAAGACTCTTAATAGTCGCTTTTCCCTGAAGCGGCTTTCGGCAAGGTCGACGCTTGCTTTCCTTCCGGTATCGCCTAGTCGACCGGGCAGGCAGCGCCCTCTCCTTCTCTGGGGCGCTGCTATCGCAAAAAGGTGGCCATGCCCTACGCGAACAGAGCTGCAGTGGCGGAGTGGGGGCCGCTGCAGCTCCGATCGCGACGCCTTCTATCCGATTGGGCTCTCGCCCTGTTCCATCCAAGGGAACCGCTTCGAACGTCGCATGCCGGTGCCTTACCTCGATTTTACGGCTCGTCTTCCGGGAAGGCATGTGGTGCCAGAATTTGTCGAGGTATGAGGAGCGCCTATCAGCGCCGCAGTTGAGCGCCGTCGCAAGATCGCGGCCGCCATCGTCTCATTCCTGACCCAAGTTCCGGCGCGCCGCGTCGAGCTGGTCACGCGCTGAGAACATCAGCACCGCCGGACGTTCCGTCGTTCCACTCGATAGATTATGTGATCTTTTGAGCACGAAACTAGAACTTCCCGGGATCAAAGCCGCACTGGGCAGACTGGAGGTGGTAATGAAAGACTGGCGCGGCAGCAGATCTTCACCCCTGACCAGGCGGAAAAATGGCTTGCTCGGCACGATCAAGACGCCAACTCAAAAGACTTCAGAAGCAAAGAATATAGTCATAATCGATTAGTCGACCAGCGTGCTGTGTGTCGGGAATATCCGTGCCCAGCGGGTGAAGATCTCGTCAAGCGATACTTGCCATGGTGCCGTATCGGACGGCTAGGTGCCGGCAACTTCACCATCGAAGGACGGGGAACCCCTTCGAACTCGCCGCTGTCGACCTAGTGACGGCGCCGGAGATTCAAGCGGATCAAATCTGTTCAGGGTAGACGACTGCGCTTGCCACGGCGCTGGCAACCCGTTTTCCAGAGTAGTTCAGCAGGAACAAATAACAAAGTGGTACAGTTGATTCAGTTGCTCGACTCTCGCGGGGACCGCATTTAACGTCTTCAGCTAAGATCAGCACGTCGCCCATAAGGATAGGGAGAACATATGGCCGACTCCCTCGACCACGCACCGGCACAAGCGAACAATCTGCCGCAGTTTCTGGCGCTGACCATCGGGGCAATCGGCGTGGTCTATGGCGACATCGGGACCAGCCCTCTCTACGCCTTCCGCGAGGCACTGCGCCCGTTTGGACCAGGTGGCGTTGGGCGGGACGAAGTCATCGGTCTCGTGTCGCTGGTACTCTGGACGCTGACCGCCATCGTGACCATCAAATATGTGCTCTTTCTGCTTCGGGCCGACAACGATGGTGAGGGTGGCACTTTGTCCCTGCTCGCCCTGTTGCTGAAGAAGGGCGCCAAATATCCGGTCCTCATGTTTTTTGCCGGCGTTCTAGGCGCCGCCCTGTTCATCGGTGACGCGATGATCACCCCGGCGCTGTCGGTACTGTCGGCCGTTGAGGGTTTGAAGCTCGTGGCGCCGGCGCTTCACGACTACGTTCTGCCGATCTCCGTCGTGATAATCCTGCTGCTTTTTGCCGTCCAGTCACGCGGGACCGGTGCCGTTTCCGTGTTCTTCGGCCCGATCACGCTCGTTTGGTTTCTCGTGATGGCAGCTGCCGGCGTTGCCCATATAGGCGACGATCTGGCGATCCTTTCGGCTTTTAACCCGCTCAATGCGATCGGTTTTTTATGGAATGCCGGCCTCATCGGCTTTATCGTACTCGGCGCCATCTTCCTCACCGTGACCGGAGCTGAAGCGCTCTATGCCGATCTGGGCCATTTCGGTCGCCATTCCATCCAGGCGGCCTGGTTTGCGGTCGTCTTTCCCGCCCTCGCGTTGAACTATCTCGGGCAGGGCGCGCTGGTTTTGTCCCATCCCGATGCCATCTCCAATCCGTTTTTCCTGATGTTTCCAAACTGGGCCTTGTTGCCGATGGTGATCCTTGCCACGGCCGCAACGATCATCGCCAGCCAGTCGGTGATCACCGGAGCCTTTTCGCTTATACGGCAAGCGATCCATCTCGGCTTCCTGCCCCGCTTCGAAATCTGCTACACCTCGGAAACGCAAACGGGTCAGATTTACCTGCCCTTGGTCAACACCATCCTTTTGACCGGTGTTCTCGCCCTCATGCTGATGTTCGGTAGCTCCGAAGCCCTTGCCCCCGCATACGGCGTATCCATTACGGGCGCGATGGTGATCGATACCATGCTCGCCTTCGAATTCGTTCGGCGCCAATGGGGCTGGCCCGCTCTGACAGCCATAGCTGTCCTGCTTCCCCTGTTCAGTCTCGAACTGGTCTTCCTCGGCGCCAATCTGTTCAAGGTTCACCACGGGGGCTACGTGCCCATCCTCATCGCCGGCACCTTGATCACGATGATGTGGACCTGGCGGAAGGGTGTCAGCTTGCTGCGCGAGAAGACCGCCCGCCAGGATGTCCCGCTCGACCAGTTCATAGCCGCGGTCGAACGAAAGTCCGAGCATGCTCCTGTCCAAGTCCCCGGAACAGCGATCTTCCTGACCGCCACGCCCGACACGACGCCGGCAGTTCTGTTGCACAACATCAAGCACAATCACGTCCTTCATCAGCACAACGTCATCATGACCATTAAGACCGCGAAGGTGCCGTATGTGCCCGAGAAGGACCGCTACACAATTACAAAGCTGTCTGATCGGTTCAGCCTGCTGGAGCTGAGGTTTGGCTTCATGGACGATCAGAATGTCTCACGGGCTCTGGTGCGCTGCAGAAAGGAAGGCTTCAGGTTCGAGATCATGTCGACATCCTTTTATCTCGGCCGGCGCAAGCTGATAGCGGACCCCCGGTCAGGACTGCCCCAGTGGCAAGACAAGCTCTTCATCACCATGGCCGACTCGGCGATTGATCCAACTGAGTACTTTCATCTGCCCCCTAATCGGGTCGTCGAGTTGGGAGAGCAAGTCATTATCTAAAGTGCGCACTCCACGCTTGGGAGCGGCAGCTTTGCACCCAATTGAAGGAACATTTCGACAGGCAAGCGGTTTAAAGTTGCTATTTCAGACTCCGCTTAAATGTCGGCTTAGCAGGTAATCGCACTAAGTGGACCAACTGCAGCGCTCCTTTTCAGTTGTGCCAGGAGCGCTGCTTTTCTTGCCTGCCCTTAGCCTTCGACAGTTTCGCCTGGAACAGCGGCGCCTTCTTTAACTTTGCGCTTTAAGTCTCATGGCGCAGGGGTTCGGCGGTAGCTCAGCATCATCGTCGACAGCCAGATCGAGGCCATGACGATGTGGGCGACGTTCGCTCCCATCGCGCCTATGACCGGAATGAGGGCGAATGCGGTCGCATGAAAGCCAATCGCGGCGATCGTGACGCTGCGCAGTATCTCGTTTTCGCGTCCCATTGCGAGAAGCGCCGAGCGGATGACCGCGCCGCACAGGGTCATGGTCACCGCGACCGACTGCACGATGACGAGGGGCCCTGCGGCTGCGAAATCCGGTCCTGCGGCCCAGGTGAGCAGCGGGCCGATCAGGAGGTAAAGGCCGCCGATCAGAAGCAGGCCGAAACCGAGAAGCAGTCCCTGCATCTGTGCGACCGCGCGATGGAAGGCGCTGAACGCCTTGGTTGCCCATGCCCGGGCGAGCTCCGGATAGAGGACTGCCTGAACCTGCACGCCGGCCTGCTGCGCAATGCGGCCAATGCGTTTGGCGATGTGATACAGGCCGGCGGAGGTCGGATCGGCAAGATAGCCGACGAGGAGCGTGTCGAGCTCATTGGCGCTTGAACGAATGGTGAGCGAAAGGTTCGCTGAGATCGCGAACTTCCACAGACCCGGAAACCGCTTGGTAATGCCGCGTAGCGGAGCGCTCATCAGGCCCGAAAGGACGCCCTGCCGGCGCAGTTCGACCAGCGAGAAAAGCACCAGGGAAAGGGTGCCGATGATCTGGGCCGACATCCATATCAGCGTGAACTCGAACAGGCCTGCGCCGGTGGCGACGCCGATTGCGCAAAGAACGACCCTCAGCACGCTTGTGGCGACCTGACCATAGGCGATCGCCATGAAGCGCCCGTAAAGGCGCAGCACGGCGGTCGGCATGCCGGAGACCTGGAACGGCAGGACCGTGCAGTAGAGGATGGCAAGGTCCGCCCCGTCTCCCGATATGCCAAGCCAAGGCGCGGCCACCAGAATGAGCAGGACGGCAATCAGCCATGCCACCAATGCCGCGGAAATATCGAGCAGCAGGCCGAACTTGAGCAAGACCCGAAGTTCGGTCGCATCGTCGGCGTTCTCCACGAGCGAATGTGCGCCGTACTTGATCAGTGGCTGCCAGGACTGGAAGCTGACGATCCGCTCGACCGCGCGCGTGTAGGAGAAGCATAGCGCGAGGACACCGTAGCCCGCCGGACCGAGTGCCCTCGCTGTGAGCGCAAAGCCGATAAGGCCGATGACCGAGCTCAAAAGGTTTCCCGTGAGCAGGTGCGCAATGCTTTGCAGGCGCTCCAGCATCGTTTTCTCGCGACTGAGAATTTGCCGCAAGCTGCCGAATTTCTTGAGAAGCTTCTTTCGGAATGCCACTGAAACCGCCTATGATTTAAGAGATAAGATAATAGGTATATGCAAATGCTTTGATCTATCGGCCGCCGCAACAGCAATCATAACAATCCTCTACTTACTGGCGCTCTTGGGCAAGGGCGTCATGTATGCGATCAGCATCCCCGGGCGGGTACGCCGTAAACTATACAACCCGATGCTTATCGTCCTCCCGACGCGTCCCGTAGTAGAACATCGCTATCCTCTCCTTAGATTTGCGGATCCACGCCTCATAGAGGCGAGTTTCCCCGCCCCTCGCTCCTCAAGCCACTCGGCTTCGCTGCGAAGAGGGCATTGTCGTTTTTCACACAATAGATGGCGACCTCTTCAGGCGCGTGCTCGTGCTCGCCGCCATCACCTGGGCGAGCCGGTCCAGCAGATCGGGCGTGAAGCGGTCTGTGCCGCTGATCGAGAGTATTTGCCTGGATAGATCCTGCAGCGTCTTCCGCATGAACTGGTAGCCGCCAGCCGCGCTGGAGCCGAACCGCTTGGACCATTTCGCCTGCGCATCGACGATCTCGCCATAGGTCATGGGCGGTGAGCGGTTTCGGCAGCTTGGCCTGATTGTGGCCGTAGATAACGTCGTAGGATGCGCGGTCGCTCCGCCCGACTTCCGTTTCACGGATGACGTCGAGCAGAATCGCCGCGCCGGGAAGCAAGGTTTTATCCACCTGGTGTTTTCCCTTGTTAAGGTGGATGTTGAAGTCAGGCGAGTTAGGAGCACATCAAGGGCCCGAATCGGAGCCGGAATGCGAGCGAAGGACTGAAGGCATATGCGGAGAAGCCAAGCGGACAAGGATGTTGACGCGACCGTGGGGACCAACATCCGTCGATTTCGGAAGATCAGTGGGATCTCGCAGAAGAAGCTGGGCGGTGCGATCGGCGTCACGTTTCAGCAGGTACAGAAGTACGAGAGCGGCAAGGATCGGATTTCAGCGAGCAAGCTCGTCGAAACCGCCAGAGCTCTTCGTTGTGATCTCAACAGTCTCTTTGCCGGTATTGAGATTGGCGACGTGACATTGGCGTTCCCGGATCACAGTACGGCCGCTCTGAAACTAGCCGCCAATTTTGATCGAATCGCCTCGTCAGAACAGCGTGCTGCAATCGTGCTTCTGGTGGCCGCGCTCGCCACCCCCGAAGAATAAGCCCCAATTGGGCATCGGGCCATTCAAACACTGGCATTCCGCGATGAACTCTCACGCTCGGCTGCGTGAAAGCGAGCGCCGATTTCACCAGCCGAAAAGCCGCCCTCATCCCCCAACATGAGTTCGGGGCGATGGGAAGAGTGTCCCGAGCTATTAAGGTTTCCTGATTTTTGTTTGTGAAAGAGGTGGATGAGCGGTACGGGCTACAGCGAATGCTCGTGGATAGGAGCACCCATGAACGGCAATGAAGCGGGCGAGCACCCGGACGAGGACGACAGCTCCGCGACCAGATGAATTCAGGCATAGCCTTGGTCAAGGCAGGTAGAGCGCGCCTAAGGTTCGCCCTGCCCCGTTATCGCGACAAAATCCCCAGGACCCACAGGCTGGAGTTTCAGAGCCTTTGCAGAGTCTATGAGGTCACGGCTTTGATGGTCGACGAGCTCCGCAAAGAGGTCCCATGCCGTGAGGAGCTGTTGGTGGAATACGAAGATCTCTGTCGCAGGATCGAGGTCGATGCGGTTGCGATGCTGGAAGGGAAGACGAGCGATCGGTGGCTCTAACGTACCGGCGACGAAAAGGGCCCCTTCTCTCTCGACGAATGAAGAGGTCCAACGTCTGAGCGTTCGAATTCACAGAGACTTCCTTATACGTGCTGAGCGCGGTCGATGCAATTGAAGATCCCCGCACCGGGGCACGGTTCCCTTGTTAAGGTGAATGTTGAAGTCAGTTGAGTCCCGCCCTTGAGGTGCATTCTATGAAGGCGTGAAGCACCCCCAGACAACACCCAGATCAACGATGATTTCATACACTAGAAGCCACTCGCGGAACAGCGCGTGCCCGAGGGCTTTACAGGGCCGGCCCTGCCAGTCGGGCAGCTGGCGTGAATCTGGCACTGTCCACTACTCCCCGGCGCGCTAAGAGCGATGCGAGCCGTTTCGCAGGCCGCCGTCAGGCTCAGCAGCTTGCCCCCCGCGCGCGCCGGCGTCATCGTTGCTTTCCCCGGCGAAGGAAGCGTTTGAGCCGCCGATCCAGGCGGCGGCAAGGGCGAGAGCCGCGGCGACGTATATCATGCCTGCCGGTACCCACATGATCAGACCGGCAAGCTGCTGGTCCTCGAGCGCCGACAGGCCCCAGCTTGCAGCGCCGGCGCCCTGACTGCGGTAGAGCGGCTCACGCGCGAAGGAGAGCAGGATGCCAAGGAAGCCGGAGTGAAGCGTGGTCGCGAAAAGATAGAAGATGGCGGTGCCGTAATCCTGCCGGCCGCGCCCGAAAAGCAGCGCCCACCAGAAGATGAGGGCGGTGCAGAAGAAGCTTAGATGCTGAAGCCAGTGAATAGGCGTTTCCGCCAGTGCGGCATCGTAGAGACGCGGCGCGTGCCAGAGCCACAGAGTCGCGCCATGCAGGCCGGTCGCGATGAGCTGATTGGTCGCCGCCTTACGGACGGGAAGAAGGACGACGCTGCGGACGAGTGCTCGGCCGACCGACGCTCGAAGCTTCTGCGGCAGGGACCAGAGCAGAGGCGCGAGCGGCTTCGACAGGACGAAGAGCGGTGCGGCGATCACCATCAGTATCTCGTGTTCGATCATATGGGCGGTGAAGAGCTGCGTCGCCAGCCTGTCCAGCGGCGACACGAGCGCAGCCGCCAGGAAGAGCCAGCCGGCGCCAAAGCATACGGCCCGCTGCAGGTGGATCGTCTGGCCTCTTGCCGATGCGGACCATAGCCTGCGCATGCCGATAGCGTATGCCAGCGCGGTTAGCGCGAGCGGCAGTACGACAAACAGATAGTTCCACGGATCTCCGGCTTCGGCGCCAGCCTCATGGGCTTGCGCATCGGCCGCCATGATCGTGAACAGGGCCGCAAAGACGATCCTCATCGCTCGCACCCCGTGAGAAAGAGATTGGCCGATGCGTGCAGCAGGATGACCAGGGTGAAGAGCACCGCTGCGGCAGTCCCGAGAAGCGCCACGAATCCGTGAGGACGATCTTCGTCCTGTCCGAATGGCTGTGGACCGGCCAATGCTCGCCAGGCACGCCAGGACAAGAGGCCGGAGAGGGCGCTGACGAGTGCGAGCGCCAGCCCGGCGACGAGGACGAGAGGCATGCCGGTGCTGCAGGTGACCCCCGGCAGCATGTAGTTGAGCTGCGTGCTGATCAGCCAGGCCGCAGGGCTGACATAAAGCCCGGAGGACGGAAGTCCCTGACGAAGCAGTCTTGCGATCATAGCCTCGGCACCCAATAGAGGACGAAATAGGTCGGTAGCCACGAGAGGACGACGAAATTCCAATAGAAGGCATTGTCCTCGACATCGCTGAAGCGCCTGCCGAAGCCATGGCGGGTGAACATCAGGACGGTGACGATAACCGTGTCGACGACATCGGTAATGAGATGGACCCCGTGTAGGCCCAGAATCGTCCAGAGAAGGGAGCCGTAGGCGTTGAAATCCCACCGGACGGGAAGCACGGCGAATTCCATGACGCGAACGCCCGTGACCAGCAGCCCGGCGGCGCTCATGACGAGAAGCAGGAGACGCACCCGAAACAGGTTCTCCTCGCGCGCGGCGCGCTCGATGAAGAAATTGGGCACGAGGCTCGCCAGCATCAGAAAGGTGAAAATGCCGGACCAAAATAGCGGTGGAGGCGGACCGAGGGGCCAGTCCGGATTGATGAAAGCGAGATAAAGATAGCTGCCGAGAGCGATCGCGAAGCCGGTTCCCTCTAACACGCAAAAAGCCAACGTGCCCCACCACATGGTCATGCGCGGGCCGAAGGCGTAGCTTGGCAGATCTGCCAGGTCCCGGACGACGCGGTGCTCCATCTATCTGTCCTCCTCCATGCTCTTCGGCCAGAACCAGGCGGTTATAACGAGGGCGGCGGCGGGCGCACCCCAGGCGACTGCCCAAGGCGTGAAGATGCTGGCGACGAAGATGACGCCCACCACGACTGCGGAAACGAACGGCCAGACGGTCGGGTCCGGTGAGCTCTCCTTAAGGTCGGGAAGCGCCTCGGTCGTGGTGGTGATGACTACCTCCCGCTTGTCGATGGCGAGTCCCGTCACGACGGGCAGTGTCTCGCGCTCGGCCCAGAGCGGCTCGCGGCTGGTCACGAACGGGATGCGGTCGAAATTATGCGGGGGCGGCGGCGAAGTGGTGGCCCATTCCAGCGTAGAGGCATCCCAAGGGTTGGCGCCGGCAACATCGCCGCCGCGGGCGCTGGCAGCCACGTTGTAGATGAAGACGAGGAAGCTCACGACGAAGAGCGACGCGCCAAGCGTCGAAATCAGGTTGAGGGTATCCCAGCCCATCTCCGCCGGATAGGTATAGACGCGGCGGGGCATGCCTCTGAGGCCGGAGATGTGCATCGGGAAGAAGGCGACGTTGAAGCCGATGAAGGCCAGCCAGAAATGCCAGCGACCGAGCCGCTCGCGCAGCATGCGCCCGGTAAACTTGGGAAACCAGTAGTAGATCGCGCCGATGAGCGGGAAGACGGCGCCGCCGATCAGGACGTAGTGAAAATGCGCCACGACGAAATAGGTGTCGTGAACCTGGGTGTCGAGCGGCACCGAGGCGAGCATGATGCCTGAGAGGCCTCCCGCAACGAAAATGAACAAGAAGCCGAGGACGAAGAGAAGGGGCGTGCGATAGATCGGCTTGCCATCCCACAAGGTAGCGATCCAGCAGAAGATCTGAATGCCCGTGGGGATGGCGATCATCATGCTGGAGGCGGTGAAGAAGGTAGCGCCGAGCTGCGGCAGGCCGGTTGTGAACATGTGGTGGACCCAGAGGCCGAAGGAGAGAAAGCCGGTCGCTATCAGCGAAAGAACGATGGCCGGATAGCCGAAGACCGGGCGGCGGGCGAAGGTCGCGACAATGGCCGAGACGAAGGCCGTGCCCGGCAGGAAGATGATGTAGACCTCCGGGTGGCCGAAGAACCAGAAGAGGTGCTGCCAGAGCAGCGGGTCGCCCCCCTCGGCCTGATTGAAGAAATGCGTGTCGAGCAGGCGGTCGAGGATGAGCAGCGTCGAGCCAAGCATCACCGCGGGCATCGCGAAGATGATGAGGAAAGCGTTGATGAACATCGCCCAGACGAAGAGCGGGATCCGGTCGAGCGTCATGCCGGGCGCGCGCAGCTTCAAGACCGTCACCACGATCTCGACAGCAACCGCAAGTGCTGCGACCTCGGTGAACGTCACCATCTGCGCCCAGAAGTCGGCGCGTTTGCCGGGGGAGAATTCCGGCCCCGCGAGCGGCACGTAGGAAAACCAGCCGTTGTCAGGACCGATATTCAGCGCGAAGGCGACCCAGATCATCACGCCGCCGAATAGATACACGTAATAGGAGAAGGCGTTCAGCCTCGGGAAGGCGATGTTGCGTGTTCCGACCATCAGCGGCACGAGGTAAACCGCCAAAGCTTCGCCGATCGGCACGCCGAAGAGGAACATCATCGTCGTGCCGTGCATGGTGAAGAGCTGATCGTAGAGGTCCGGCCCGATCAGACCATTGTCGGGCACCGCCAGCTGGAGGCGCATCGCTACCGCCGCGAGACCGCCAAGGACCAGGAAGAAGAAGCCCGTCAGAATGTAACGCCGGCCGATGATCTTGTGGTCGACGGTAGAGAGGGCGCCGATGACGCCGCCGCCCGTGCCCCAGGTTGCGGCGAGCCGCTTCGCCAGTTCGCCGTCCGGCACGTCTGTGTCCAGGGGCTCCTTGGCGTGAGGCTCGAGAACCGTCTCGCTCATCTCAGGCCCTCCAGGTAGCGCGTGAGCGGCTCGATTTCGTTGGCTTCAAGCCTCACCAGCGGCATGTGCGCGCCGGGTTTGATGCCCTGCGGATCGGTAATCCAGGCGGCAAGATTGCCGCGGCTATTGGGTAGCGTGCCCGCCGCGATATGGAGCCGGCCGCCGACATGGGTCAGGTCGGGCGCGACTTTTCCTGCAGCCGGCGTGCCGCGGATTTGGTGACACATCACGCAGGGCCGCGACAGGAAAATCTCCATGCCGCGTTTGCGCAGCGGGTCGTCAGGTGGCTCGGCCGCGCTGATCTGGTTCTCGCGCCAGCGCTCGAAATCCGCGGTCGCATGGGCAACGACGGTGATGGCCATATGCGCATGTTGCCAGCCGCAGAATTCCGCGCATTGGCCGCGGAAGGTTCCATCCTTCGAGGCCTCAATCACGAGCCGGTTCTCGCGTCCGGGAATGACGTCCATCTTGCCGGCGAGACTGGGTATCCAGAAAGAATGAATGACGTCCGAGGAGTGCAGCTTGATCAGCACCGGCTGCCCCACCGGAACATGGATTTCATTGGCCGTCGTGAACCGCCGCGAAGGTTGCGCGTCCTCATAGGTCACTTCCCACCACCATTGGTGGCCCTTGACCAGCAGCTGAAGCGGAGCCTCGTTCCTGGAGAACAGGGCGCGCTGCGCTGCGTAACTCACCACGGTAAGCGCGATGACGATAGCGGCGGTCAATATGGTTGCCGCTGTGACCGCACGGGTCATGCCCCGTTCCGCCTGCGGCTCACGCATAAGCGGTCCCGCTCGCGCCGCATGCTCACGGCGGAGCGCCAAAAACAGGGCTGCCATGGTCAGGAACCAGACCAGGGTAAGAACGGCGGTGAACACCCAGAACAGGGTTGCCAGCGTATCCGCTTGCGGACCCTGCGGATCGAGCGAGGATTGCCAGCCGGTGCAGCCTGTAAGCGTGAGCGCTAGAACGACGAGGGCGGGGCGGCAGCAGCACATAGCGGCCTCACTGCGGCGCCTGGCCGGATGGCGGGACAGTGCCGCCCGGCACCGCGGGCGAGGCCGGCAAGCGGTGCTCCGACGGCCGCGGCATCAGATCGTCGTTGCGACCGGGTGCAGCGTCTTGCGGGACCTGGCGCTCCATCGAGCGCACATAAGCCGCGATCTGCGTTATCTGCTCCTCGGGAATTTTGCCCCGGAACGAAGGCATTCCGTTCGGGCGTCCTTCGCGGATCGTCTGGACGATGTTCCGGAGTGCACCGCCATAGATCCAGCTGTCGTCCATCAGCGCCGGGCCGGAACCGCCGCCGCCATTGGCGTGACAACCGTTGCAATTGAACCAGGTGAAGAGCCGCTTGCCCTCGCTGAGATGGTAGGCGTTCTCTTCGTACGCATTGCCCGTATCCGCCGGCCGCTCGGGCGGGTCGGTGCCAGGCGAAATGCTGGAGAGCCTGACCGGCGCCTCGCCTTCGGTCCCGACGGGCGGCGGTCGAAATTCGCGATCCTCCCGCTCGCAGGCGCTGAGAACGGCGATTGCCGCCGCTATTGCCAGCAGGCGCCTCATGGCCTCGTGTCCGGCGGGCTGGCGGCGCTTGGGAGCCGAGGCACGTGGTATTCGGCAAGGATCGCATCGAGCTCGGGCCTGAGCCGGGCCAGGAGGGTGTCCATTTCCGAAAGCAGCGCCCTGTCGTCCTTGCGCACGGCCATGGAAATGTCCCAGGCCATGGGCAGCCCGGGTTCATCAAGCGGCTTCACGGGGGAGACTTTCAAAGCCGGATGCTCAAGCGCGGCGAAGTACCCGCCGACCGGCCCCCAGGCGAGGGCTACATCGATTTCGCCATGCGCCACGGCGGAGACGATCTTCGCGGTGGGATTGGGCTCACGATAGTCGCCGTAGAGCGTGTAGCCGCGGACGTTCTCGATGATGCCTCGCCGCGTCAGCGCATGGGCGGGCGGCGTGTTCCAGCCGTCGTCGCCGACGAGCTGAACGCCTAGCAGCTTCCGCCGAAGCGCCGGATCGTCAAAAGACGCGACTTGTGGTTCCTTGTCGCGGGTCACGAAAACATAGGCCGACCGATAATAAGGATGCGTCGTGCGGACGCTCTCCAATTCGGCCGGAATGCCGATCACGAGGTCGCAGCGTCCGGCATTGAGCGTCTCCCGGAGGAAGCCGCGCCGCTGCGCTCTCCAGGTGTAGACAAGCGTCGCTTTGAGTTCATGGGCGAGCAGTTCGGCGATTCTGTTCTCGAAACCTTCGCCCTGTCTATTGGAGAAAGGCATGTTGTTCGGGTCGGCGCAGACTCGCAGCTCGCGCGCCTCCACATCCGGCGCGATCACGAATAAGAGCAAGGCGGCCGCCGCGTTAAGGCAGCGCGAAGACATAGAGGTTGCCTCCCTTGGTGGTGGCTTGCTTCAGGTCGGCCATGGCATTTACGAAGCCGAGTGCGGCGGTGCTGTCGCGCGGGTCAAGGTCGCCCGATACGATCGAGCCCGCCCAACCGCCGACGCCTGACAGAACGGCGACATATTGCTTGCCGTCAGGACCGCGATAGGTCGTCGGCTGACCAATGATGCCGGACGAGGTCTTGAACTGCCAGAGCACCTCGCCCGTCTTCGCATCGACGGCCTTGAACCAACCTTCCATGTTGCCGTAGAAGACCAGCCCACCGGCGGTCGTCATGGTGCCGCCCCAGACGGGGAAGCGTTCCTTGATGGTCCAGACTTCCTTGCCGGCCAGAATATCCCAGGCGGAGAGCTCGCCGCGATGGCCGCCCGGCCCCGCATACATACGCACCTCTGCGCCGACATAGGGCGTGCCGGCGATGTAATTCGCCTCCGTGCTTTCCCAGTCCATGCAGAGATTGTTGTGCGGGATGTAGAGGAGGCCGGTCTGGTGCGAGAAGGAAGACGGACTCCAGTCCTTCGCTCCGGGCGCGGTGGGGCAGACGTTGCGGATCACCTTGCCCTCGTGTGGGTACTTTTCCTCGTTGATTTCGATGCGGCCGGTCTTCAGATCGACGCCCCTATGCGCGTTCACCGGGTGGTAGAAACTGGAAGAGAGAACTTCGCCCGTGGTGCGGTCCAGCAGGTAGACCAGTCCGTTTCGGTCGGGATGTACCAGCGCCTTGCGCGGCTTTCCGCGCCATTCCACATCGACGAGGATGTTTTCGTTGATCCCGTCCCAATCGTGAAGATCGTGCGGGTTCCACTGATAGGCCCAGCGTGCCTCGCCGGTATCCGGATCGCGTGCGAAGACGGTATTGGTCCATTTGTTGTCACCGGGGCGCTGATTCGGATTCCATGGGCCGGGGTTCGCCGTTCCATAGAAGATCAGGTCCAAATCGGGATCATAGCTGGCGAAGCCCCATACGGTGCCGCCGCCGATCTCCCAGGCATTGGGGGGCCAGGTCGAGACACCGAGGTCTTTGCCACGGTCCTCCTCATAGAACGGCTTGAAGTCCGCCCCTATCTTCACGTCCCGATCGGGTCCGGTGCTGTAGGCTTTCCACACGGTTTTCCCGTCCGCGGCATCGAGCGCCTGGATCCAGCCGCGCACCCCGTATTCACCGCCGGATATGCCGGCGATCACCTTGTCCTTCACGACCAGCGGCGCCATGGTCATGGTCTCGCCGCGATTGATCTCGCCGAGCTTCACGTTCCAGATTTCCCGGCCGGTGCCTGCGTCGAGCGCCACCACGTGAGCATCGAGCGTGGTGAAGAAGAGCCGTCCATTGGAATAGGTCGGCCCGCGATTGACGACATCGCAACAGGCAACACCTTGGGCGGAGGCGTCCGGCTTGGGATTGTACTGCCATTTCAATGGCGCGCCCGGCCGGGTGAGGTCGAGTGCATAGACGATGTTCGGATAGGGCGAGACGATGAACATCAGGCCGCCGACAATGAGGGGAGCCCCCTCGTGGCCCTTGTTGACCCCCGTGGAGAAGGTGAAGGCGACTTGAAGCCGATTGACGTTTTGGGTGTTGATCTCCGACAGCTCGCTGTAACGCGTGCCCGCCGCGTTCTTTGCCGGGGTAGCCCAGTCCGCGTCTTCAGGCGAAACGGCAAAAGCCGGGGCGGCCGGCTTCGTTCTTCCGTCCTGCGGCTGGCTACGGGAAATCGACGGCGAAAGGGTCAAAACCGCTGCCAGAAAGCAGTATTGCAACAGGGAAGAACGCATTTTCTGACCTTAAATGGGCCGAATGCAGTCGTGCCGCCGGGAAAACGGTCGAAGACGTTCTTTGTTCCTGCGGCGGGTACGAGTGGGAACCACCACCGCATCAGCCGCGTTCGGCATGAAAGAAGGAGAGATGCCGATGAGCCTGCGTCACGATTTGCGCGTTTTCCGCGAACCGGGCTTTTACGTCTCTGCTGTGTTTGCGGTGGTGTTTCTCGGCGGGTTGCTCGTCTTTGCGGGGCTGACGGCGCCCTGAAGCGTTTACGCAATTTCTCCGAATCGGAACGCTCGGGAACACCTCTCCGGCTTCGCGGTTGGGGCTGCCTTCCGCTCAGTGTCAAAACGGAGAAAACGCCCATGCGAATGTTGAAGATAGCAGCCGCCGTAGCATTCCTGGCCAGTGCGCCCTGCGTCGCCGCACAGCAGATCTCGTCCGAGGAGTTCGTTACCATGGCGGCGAGTTCGGACATGTTCGAAATCCAGTCCAGCCAGCTCGCCGTCGCGAACAGCAAACAGGACAGCGTTCGGCAGTTCGCGGAAATGATGATTGCCGACCACACCAAGGCCAGCCAGGAACTGAAGACCGCCGCGGGAGAGGCAAGCGTCACGCTTCCTGCGCAAATGGACGAGAAGCACGCGGCCGAGTTGGAGAAGCTCAAGAATGCGCAGGGCGAGCAGTTCGATGCGGCCTATGTGCAGGCGCAGCTTGCGGCGCACCAAGAGGCTCTGAAGCTCCTGCAGAGCTACGCCCAGGGCGGTGACAGCGAACCGTTGAAGGCGCATGCGGCCAAAACGGCCCCCGTTGTTCAGGGGCATCTGGAACACGCGCAGAAGCTCAGCGGTGGTTAAAGCGCTTCCGGGAAGCGGCCACTGCGAAAGCGGCGCGCCTGCAGGGCAGATGGGTACTAGCGCCATCCTATCTGCCCTCGAGCGGGATGAGGCAAGGTGGGTTTCCGCCCGCATTCCAGCTCCATCCTGACTGCCGTCACAGCAGCCCATGCCGCACCAGAATCTGCGGTATTCTTGCGTCCTGCTCTTTGTTTGGGAACAAAGTCGGCTGGCGCGAGGAATCCTGCAGATAGAGCGATCGCTTGCGGGCGGCAAGCGAGAGCCTAAAGCTCGGTGTAGAGAGCCTGCCGACGCTCTTCGGATTTCGCCGCGAGTGATCGGTGGGGGCCTTCAGTACGCCATCATGGCCAGGACGGACAATGGCTGATCTCGGCTTCGAATTCCAGACGATCCTAAGCGATATTGCCAGGATTCTGTTGGCATTTGCCTTGGCGCTACCAATCGGTTGGGAGCGACGACACGGTCGGCGCAGCATTGCGTTTCGAACTCTTCCGATAGTAGCGCTGGCAGCGTGCGGCTTTGCCCTGATTATCGACACGAGCGCGCCGGCAGACAACGAAGCCAGGGCGCGTGTTCTCCAGGGTGTCATCACCGGAATTGGCTTCATTGGCGGCGGGGCTATCGTCAAGCAGGGCAGCACCGTCAAAGGTCTGGTGACCGCCGCCAGCATCTGGAATGCAGGCGCCATCGGGGTGGCAGTTGGACTCGGTGCCGCAAACATTGCAATCGTCCTCAGCCTGACCAATCTCTTCGGACTATGGCTGCTGAGCATGCTCGGCGTACACGGTCGCGAAGATGACAATGGGAATTCGCCCTCTTAACGAGCGGGCACACTGAAGCATGGCCGCTAGGCCGGACGACGGCCGGGACTGAATCGAGATCCTCGACAAGGATCTGCTCGTCACCCTGTGCGCCTCCGGCGCAAGGTCGAGATCGGTAGCGGCTCGTCGGACGCGACTCGCCCCGTCGTCGTTATCGAGACCTGGATCGAGTTCGCCCGACTCGCAAAAGTTCGTCCTCCCGCCGGCTCCTGGGGGCCAGGGCAATGACCGAGTGGAAAAAACGCAAACAAGCGAGGTGAAGCCCCGCAAATAATTGCTGGAGCGTCGGAACAAAGTTGCACGAGATGCGTTGACGGTAGCGCCGCGCATTGCCGCGGCACCAGGTCCCCCAACCTGTTCAGAGTGCCCGCCCGTTCCCCTCGCGCGGGCACTCACTTTTTATGCCTTCACTTGCCCTGAAGAAACGCCATCACCTTCTCGCGGCTCGGGCCGGCTTCACGAATAGCCTCAAGGGCCTTCTGCCGCGTCGCCTTTGCCGTCCTCATCAAATAGGCGACCTCGTGCTCCTGTTCGGAAACGAGCTCGCGGTCGCGGCCTTTCTTCTTCGGATCGTCTGCCATGTGGTTCCTCCATGATCAAACAAGGAGGATAGGAGCCGACCGGCCGCCGGCAAGGGCTGAAACCATGCCCGGTGGCGTGTTCACCTGCCGAGGAGACAGATCATGGCGACGCGCCTCGACGGTCGCCAGGCGAAGGAAGCCCTTGGAGACGACTGGCAAGGGCGGTGATGATGGCGGAGGAGACGCCCGTCCCCTTCCCCAGCAGCCGCTACCGGAGCCGGCCTGAAATTCACCAACCTTGAAAAAAGCGTTTGTTCCGGAACATTCCACCCAACACGGTGTTAGAGAGGCGTTCCTCATTTCAGAAGGTTGTTTTCTCCCTCTGAATTTCGACTGGCGAACAATCGCACATGTCGGACAACTGCAGCGCTCCTTTTCGGTTAGGCGGGAGCGCTGCTTTTCTTGATGCCGCTTAGCTTTTTACAGATTCATGCGGAACATACCGCCGCCAGCAGGGTAGCGACCCGCTTTTCCGGAATTTTAGCCGGAGGACGCGATGTTGCGCCTAACTCCGGGCCGGCGGCTGCCGGCTGATAGCGTTCGAGACCTTTTCTCGAAGCCTATGATCGTCTTCATCGTGAGCGTGCTGCTCGAGGATCTCGGCCAGGCGTTTCAGCTCTTTGTCGTCCAGCCTTTCGATGCCTACATAACTGTTCTCAGCCGCGCTGGTGAGAATGAGCTCGTCGAGTTTCGCGTGCAGCGCCCGGACGTCCCGGTTTTGCGTGTTCTGAAGGACGAAGACCATCAGAAAGGTGACGATCGTCGTGCCGGTATTGATGACGAGTTGCCACGTCTCGGAAAAACCGAAGATGGGGCCTGTGAGGCCCCATACGGCTATCGCTATAAGGGCGAGGACAAAGACCGACGGGCGCCCGGAATATTCCGCCACCGTACTTGCAAACCTGCTGAAACCATTGGCCTTTGGCATCAGGTATGCCACGTTTGTTGATCGCTGATCAACACGCAAGCAGGCGAAGAGTTCCCATTCGAGGCCACGCTCCATCAGGAGCCCTGAAATTTGGTTCCAGACGGAAAAGGCGAGCTGGCTTCGACTTCTGAGCGCCGGGGGCTACTCGTCCTTACCGACACTCGCGCCCGTTTAAGCTCCGCCTCGACTGGCGAACAATTGCACGTGTCCGACAACTGCAGCGGTCCATTCCATCTTCCGGAGCGCTGCTTTTCTTGGGATAAACTGAAAAATCTGGGGAACCATCTGCGCGGCCGCCAGTTTGCTTCGCGTCGCTGGCAGAGCGACTGTCTCCGCGCGGAGACTTCGTGTCGGCTCGTTCATTTCTCCTTCCGCAGAAGCCGACCGAGTGGCAGCGTCCTTCTCAGTTCCCGCCCTCCATGGGACGCTGCCACATCCAAGAGTCCAGCAGGAGCTCGCAACGTCATCAATGCTTCTTCGAGTTGGGGAATGGCTCTCGCCTAAGGCCTTGGCAATCTTCGCCGGTCCTGTCCGCCCATCCGGGGTATTCGCAGCAATTCTGCGGTCGGCAGATGGTGCATATCTCCCGGCCTCATCTAGCGCGCGGAGAAGCGAAGGCCGGAGTTTCAAGTCTTCCAGTTTCGCGTCCATGCCGGAGATTAAAGACAGCTCGACACTCGCAATTGTTCAATTATACACGCGGGGCATGTACTTGCCGGACCTTATCCGGCACCCAGGCGCAAGGCCTCAACAATTGGATTGTTGAGGCGGCCTGGTGTGCTCGTTTCTCAGAGACCCAAACCACAGGAGAACCAATGCCGCTTCGAGCGGCAGGGCCATGACAACTATGAGTATTACGCCTGCCATTTACCTCAGGACGCCCATGTTTAAGGGCTACCGGACCTCGGTTAAAAATTCCGCCTAGCGAAGTGGCCGAGCGCCAGAGCGCACACCTCGCGAGAAGAGGTCCCGCCGCGGCCACACGCTTCACCGATACAGGTCCCAATCGGCTGTAGGCTGATGTAAATTCGGCCGCCGCGGCCTGGCTCCTCCTAGCATGTCGCTGCAAGCGAATGACGCCTCAGGGCATGCGGCTATGAAGGCGTTTCTTGCCCAGTCGGTGTACCGTGGGTGACGCAAAGCTGCGCGACAGGCTCGGACGGCTTGGGCCTGGTGCTTGCCATGCATCGGCCATTCATTCTCGAGGAAATCAAGCGCGTCGTACACGCCACAGAACTGTCGGTTCATGCCGTTTTGCAACGTCACCGACAGTGGAACGCGCCATGGCACTTCTCTCATTTTCGGACCTCCTGGAAGGCCGTATGCAGAACCGCCAGCCCATCCACTTCGTTCCGCAGAATGGGTTCTTTTTCACTCATGCTAATAAAGGCGGAGCATCCGCAGGGCGCCTATGTCTTTCTCTGAAAAACCGCGATCTCCAGCCGGGATTTCGTTGCTGGCGCAGGGCGGCGCTTCACCCTATGATGTGCTGTTGTCTCATCGACGCGCAGGAAACAATGACAAAAGAATCCTATCTCGACAAATTCCCCATCGTCGGAATAGGGGCATCGGCGGGGGGCATTCCGGCCATGGAAGGCTTCTTCCGGGGACTGCCGGCACGGCCGCATATGGCTTTCGTCATCGTGACCCATCTCAATCCCGCACGGCAGAGCCTGCTTGACGAGGTGGTGAGCCGCTACACGGAAATGCCGGTCCTCGTCGCCGAAGACGGGATGCCGACCGAGCCAAACCACGTCTACGTGATGCCGGCGAACGCGATCCTAACCATCAAGCAGGGGCGTCTTCAAATTCGACGTCCAGACGCCGCGCATCGTGAACGCAAGCCGATCGACATCTTTCTTGGGGCACTTGCCGAAGATCAGGACGAGCACGCCGTTGGTGTCATACTTTCCGGCGGTGACGGCGATGGTACGCTAGGCGCGAAGGCCATCAAGGAGAGAGGCGGTCTGACGCTTGCCCAGGTGAGCGACGGTTCAGGTCCTCGCAACCCAGATATGCCACAAAGCGCCATCTCCAGCGGAATGATCGATCTTGCGCTGCCGGCCGATCGGATGGGCGAGCGACTGGTTGCTTTCGCACGAGCTTTCAGGGCGCCTTTGGAGGAGACAAAGAACGGTGCAGCAGATGATCGGTTGGAAGCAGACGTGCAGCGGGCACGGGTCGAGATATGTGCATTGCTGCGAAGCCATTCCGGCCACGATTTCTCCGGCTATAAATCAAAGACATTCATAAGGCGCGTCAAGCGCCGCATGCAAATCCTGCAGATGGCATCCGTCGAAAGCTACATCGGCTTACTGCAGCGCGACGCCAACGAAGTGACGGCCCTCTTTCGCGATCTGCTGATCAATGTCACTAACTTCTTTCGCGACCCCGATGCGTTCACCGCCCTGGAGAACCTTGTAGTCCCGCGCCTGTTCGAAGGTCGTGGAGAGAGCGATAGCATTCGTATTTGGGTGCCCGGTTGTGCGACAGGCGAAGAGGTGTATTCGATTGGAATTCTCATGCGCGAGCATATGGAAAGACTCTCCGAAGTGCCACGCGTGCAGATTTTCGCGACGGACATCGATGAGCCGGCTCTCAGCGTTGCCCGCGCGGGACGATATCCGGAAGCACTGCTGAAGGGCATGACGCCGGAACGAAAACGGCGGTTCTTCCACAATCACGGCTCCAGTTTCGTCGTCAGCCATGAGGTGCGCGAACTCTGTGTCTTTTCTCCCCATAGCGTCACGCGCGACCCCCCCTTCTCGCGCATGGATCTGGTGTCATGCCGCAATCTGCTAATCTATTTGGGACCCGACATTCAGAACCGTGTCATCCCTACGTTCCATTACGCGCTCAAGCCAGGCGGCTATCTGTTCCTTGGAACGTCGGAAAGCATCAGCCAGCACAGCGATCTCTTCGTAACCCTCGACAAGAAGAACCGCTTATTCCAATGGCGAGAAAATGCCGCGGCGACACCGCACTTCTCGACTCTGATTGGCCATCCGCGCGCGCCCGACACCGGTTTGGGCCGTGAGCAAAGGGGCACGTCCTATTCATTGCGACAGTCAGTTGAGAGCCATGTCCTCGAGCGGTTCGCGCCGGCCCATGTTGTGGTAAATGCCGACGGCGAGGCGGTCTATTTCTCAGCCCGCACAGGAAAATATCTCGAAGCGCCGCAGGGGGCGCCAAGCCGGCAAATCCTGACCATCGCCCGACGAGGCCTCAGACTTGAATTGCGCTCAGCCTTGCGGGAATCCGTTTCGACGCTAAACACGGTGGTACGCTCGAATGTCGTTGTCGAAGACGATGACGGCGGGGCTCAAGCCTTGACGGTAACGGTCGAGCCACTGCCGAACAAGGGCAACGGGGAACAGCTTTTCCTGATCGTCTTCAATCCGGTCGAGGCGACGCAAAACCGGCAGGAGATTAACAGGCAAGGAGAGGAAGCTGATGTCGCCGCGGATCTCGATCGCGAGCTGCGCGACACGCGAGAGCGCCTGCAGTCGATGATCGAGGAATACGAGACGGCGCTTGAAGAGTTGAAGGCTTCAAACGAAGAGCTTGTGTCGGTCAACGAAGAGGCACAATCGACCAACGAGGAGTTGGAGGCATCCAAGGAGGAGATGCAATCCCTCAATGAAGAGCTGAACACCATCAATGCGGAACTCAGCGGAAAGGTCGAGGAACTCGATCGCGCAAACAGCGATCTCAAAAATCTCTTCGAGAGCACTCAAATCGCGACGATCTTTCTCGACCGGAATCTCGTCATACGAAATTTTACTCCTGCCGCCTCCTCTTTCTTCAGCCTTCGCCAATCGGATGTCGGTCGACCGCTGACCGAACTCGCCAATCAGCTGCATTACCCGGAGCTGAAACAGCACATCGCGTCGGTCTTCGATACCGGCGACCTCGTCGAGCACCAGCTTGCCAGCGATCAGGACGGCAAACACTATCTGGTTCGCCTAATCCCCTATCGTGACTGTGCCGGCCGCATTCAGGGGGTGGTGGTCACACTCGTCGATGTGACAACGCTCGCCAAAGCCGAGGAGCACCAGCGCATGCTGATCTCCGAACTCAATCACCGCGTCAAGAACATGTTGGCGGTGGTAATCAGCATCGCCAACCACACGTTGAAAGGGGCGCCGTCTCCGAAAGACTTCAACGCGGCGCTGAGCGGCCGCCTCCACGCGATGGCGCGCGCATACAACGTCTTGACCAACTCGAATTGGACCGCGGCCCCCATCGAAGATCTGGTCAGGCAGGAACTGGAGGCCTTTGGGTCCGATCGTTTCGAGCTTACCGGACCGAACCGACGCTTGCAGCCCCAACAGGGGCTGTCGCTTGGAATGAGCATCCATGAATTGGCAACCAATGCGTCGAAGTACGGTTCGCTGAGCAATCCCCAAGGCCACGTTGCTGTTGAGTGGGACGACTCCGACCAACAATTGACGCTTACTTGGCGGGAAACGGGAGGGCCCCCCGTCAAAGAACCGCAGAAGGATGGCTTCGGCCTGACGTTGATCAGAGGCGAGGTCGTTTCTCGGCTTGGCGGCAACGTCGAAACAATTTTCGCTCCCGAGGGCTTGCAAGTGCAGTTTTCATTCCCGCTGGACGGTATCTAGTGGGGCCAGCGTCGAGGCCTCGGTTTTGAACCGCTGAAATGCCCGGCATGGATGCGAACGAGGTGGAGGTGAAGCTCGCAAACGGCATACTCACGACCGGCGAAAAGAAAGAAGCAAAGGAAGAACGCGAGAAGGATCGCTTCCTGCCTGAGCGGCGCTATGGCACTTTCCAGCGCAGCTTCCGGCTGCCGCCCCGTGTCGATGCCGACAACATCGACGCAACCTTTGCAAAGTATGTGTTGACGGTGCGTCTTCCGAAGATGGAGGAAGCCTTGAGGAGCGAAAAGAAGATTGGCGATCAAAGCGGCATGAGCTTTGCGAGGCGTCTGGAATGACGACATTGCGGTGGAACTCATCCGGATCCCACGGCGGCACCTGGAACATCAGCCACGGCGCCTGTTTCGTCGTTGTGGGCCGCAACTGCCCTTGAAGCCCGGCCGAAGCGCCGCTCAGACGCCTGCCGCGATCAGAGCCTTGATGTGCCGCATGTCGGAGCCGCAACATCCGCCGACGACGCGCAGTCGGGGGAGCTTCTCTGCCATTTCAGCGTAAAGCGCGCCGAACTCCTGCGGGTCACCGTCATCGAGCTCGGTGGCTTCGTCCAGTTCGGCATGGCTGCGGCGCGAGGCGTTTGGCCGTACCACGCCAATCCGGTTGAGCCAGCGCGATGGCAGCTGTTCGCCGAAATGCTCGGGATGGGCGCAGTTAATTCCGTAATAGCGAACGTAGCCGCCAGTCGCGGCTTCGACCTCGTCGAGCGCGCAATCGAGGTCCTGCCCGGTCGGCAACCGCCCGTCGGTCTCCACCGTGAATGAGAGGGCGAAAGGCAGGCCAAGATCGCGCGCCCGGTTGACCATGCCGATGGCCTCGCCTGGATGGGTGATGGTGAAGGCCGACGCGATGTCCACATCTTCTTCGGCAAAGGTCTCCAGCTGGGCGCTGTGCAGGCGGGCCGCTTCGGTCGGGGTCAGAAGCTGCTCGGGTGCATAGCCATCGCCTGCCGGCCCGAGCACCCCCTCGATCAGGATATGGTCACGCCAAGGATGGGCGCTCCGCAGGTCGCGGGCGAAGGCGATGGCGCGCCGGTTGACGTCCCGGATCCCTGCGTCGTCGAGCCCGAGCTTCGGCCCCCAGCCACCATTGGCGCGCCAGGTCGGCGTGCCCATCACAAAGCCCCGACTCGCGACCTGGGCCAAGTCAAAATACGAAACCGCGTAGCGCCGCAGCATCTCGCATCCCTCCGGGCTGTCGAGCAGGACGAAGGAAGCGAACAGCGGCATTTCGGCGCCTTCATGGAAGATAAGGTCTGTCTCCATGCCCCCGTCGCTGATGAATGGGTCTGGCGACGAAAACAGGCGATCAAGTATACCCATGGTTTCCTCCCCCAACGAACCCACTGTAGCAAATTCCGGCGGCGCGGTCGAAACTTGGAAGCGAGGCGCGGCCGGCGGACTCCACGCTGCCGACGGCCCGGAGTTGGATTTATCACCGACCCAGAAATTCTGTCAGACCGCCTTCTCCCAATGGATACAGATCACGCGCAGGCAAATAGGACTAGATACCGGCCATCGCGCCCGCGTCCCACTTGATACATTATGCGATATTTTTGGCCCAGAACGTGAACATCCTCGTAACAGGCCATGCACAGGGCTCGTGAAGAACGGCTCCCTTCGGCCGAAGCGGACTGTCATTTCATTGCGCGGGGCGGCAGGTTTGCGCCCCTCAAGGCGGACGTTGAGAAGAAATCCGCCTTGCCTAAAAGCGGACGCCGTCGGCGCACCAAGGCCGCGATGAGCGACAGGCAGCGGATCGTATTGGAACTAAAACTTCGCGAGATGACCGGTAGGGGAGCGGTCGTGAGGTGGTCCAACAATTGGTTGGAAATTGGTTTCGATAGCTAGAAGCTATTCGAAACTGTTGCGACCTTCCCTTTCTTCCTCGGCTTGTTCTGCAGCGAGCTGAGCATCTATTGCGCCCGTGAGCTGTTGCGCCCGCGTCGCCAAAAGGTGATCGACCTCATCGTTGCCAGTCCTGGTTCGAAGGTAGATCTCTCGGGCGCGGATTAAATTGGAAGAATAAGGCCCGTTGATTGATGAGCGCTCGACCCGATCGAACAGTATGTTCAAAAACGCGGGTTTGTTCGTGGAGCTGACTGCAAGAGCGAGCAAAATCGCCGACAGTTCCAAGATTCCGTCTTCGTCGTCGCTTTCAACCTTCTCATAGAGTTTGCAAGCGTTTGCGATGAATTGGCGCCTATCTTCAGAACCAACACACCACTCGACGAGAACGCTGTCCTCGATGTTTTTGACGGGTGTCTCAACTCGGCGGCCGAGCGCGTTTCCGACCAACCGCAGGCTGGTCGTGTACCTGCCGTTATCGTCCGGTTGAAAGACAAGATCCAAAGCATCCTTCGGGAAAAAACGAAAGTACGGCCCGGCATAGTGCCCGAACTCTCGGTATGTGCCAGCAGACGATCGCCCGAAAGCAAGCAGGTTGATGAAGCTTTGCCGAACAGCGTCGAATACACCTGCGCGCTTTACAGCGAACTTGATGACGCCCTGCAACTCGGCATCGAAATTGCCTCCCTTGTTTGCAACATCGGCCCAGTTCATCTGTTGCAGAAACGCGCAGACCGCGATTGCCAGCTCATCGGCATACTCTTTCGGCTTCTCCGTCGAAGAGAAAATGACCATGCGCAAGACTTCAACGGCAACCGGTACACCGGCACGGGTCGCTGAGATCGCCTGGATCAAGCGGACGATTTCCGGAACCGTGAGAGGATCGGTGGCCCGGCCGTACATAAGCGCAGTGTAGGTCTCGACGGGCGCTCTTCCGCTTTCCAAGATCTGAATCAGACGCTGGCAGGCTCTGCTATCAAGTCCAACGCCGCACTGAAGATAGGTGAACCACCGCCCCCATACATCGTCTACTATGGCCGCCTCGAAGAATGCTTCCACGGCGTTGGCATCTTTCTGTTTCCACCCCTGAAGGAAGCCCGTGACCAACCCGACGGAGGCCCGGTCGACCTTAGCAAGCTCCTCCCGGAACATGCCTATGACCTGGTCAGGGCTGACAAAAGCTTCGCCGAGCCCCTTTCCGAAATGCAGGACCTTCAGCCCGCCAGAGGGGTTGGTCAGAAATTGAGGCATGAGCGCTGAGACCGTCGCCAAATCGTCAGCGGCTACCCGACCCAGCTCCACCGCTTCATCGTGGCTACGCTGGTGACGGGCGTGGACATCATCAATCGTATCATCGTCGGAATAATCCTCTGCGCCGAATGAACCGCGTGCCAAAATCTTTGAACGGATATTCCCTGCTAGGTCCGCGGGCCTCAGTTTGGCGCAAAGTGCATCCAAGGCTTCGCGTTCGCCGTCCTCGAAATGCTTTTCGTCCAATGTTCTAATCGTCCGCAGCGCTAGCCATCCTTCCGGCCATTGCCTAGACGCATCGATATTCTCGATTTCCGACTGCAGAGTGCGCCAGATTCCTCGCGAGGTCCAAAGCCCCCTCATCGCTTCCGCAAGCATCAGCTCGATCCGAGGGGCAACGTCACTCCTTTCATTAATCAGCTTCACCGCGAGGGAGAGAAACGGTCGATACCACGCCGTCACTTCGTCGAGAGATCGTGGCCACCAACCGTGATCACGCTTATGCGCGCCAAAGTCTGGTTCCAGTGACTGATACTTATTCCAGTCAGATAAACATGCTTCAAGCAGGCCGAGCCCCACGTCCTGCTGTGACTTCTCCGCGCTTTGGACCAACCGTTCGACGACATGGTATCGCTGATCAATCGACGCGTGCGTGCCGGAATGAAAGCAATGAAACAGCGAGGCAAATGTTGCCAAGTGCGAATCTGAACTGGAGTCCTTTTCCTCGGCCTCGACGAGCCGTATCAGCAAGCGGCTGGCTCGATCGAACAATGCCGCTTTATAGGCGATGGCGCGCAGGATTGTGGCGATGGCCTGAGATCGGTGCGAACGAAGCTGCTCTTCGCTCGCGACCCGAAAGGCGCGCTCGAAACATGCAAGCGCTTGCGCCGGCACGACAGGAGCGAGGTTTTCGAACACCCCGAAACGGAAATCGTCCAAACCGTAGACATCACACAGCCATGCGCCGTCAGCTAGGAGGTCGCTGGCCAACGATTGAGCAACTGCAGAATGGTGAAGATAACCAAGCCTGCGTGAGAACGAACGAGCCATTCTTTCCGGGCCATGCAAAAGTGCCGTTGTGAGATCCGCAACGGGTATGGCTGTGACAGCCTGACCGGCAAGGCGGTTGGCTACCGCATGGGGTAGCACTGCCCTCCATTCCGCTCTTGATTGCAGCAACCCCCTGGTTTTCAGCTCTGACATCTGCCGCGTGATAGCGCGCAGACTGAGATCAGCGAGCTTTGCCAAAATTGAAAGCTCCGACGCTGGACCTGTATCCGCACCGTTGAACGAAAAGAGTAGGCTCATCGCTTCAGCAGCCCGTATCAACTCATCGCTGCTGGCCTGATTTTGATCAAACAGCCGTCGAAAGAGCGTCTCGTCTCCGAGGGCGGATAGCTCGCCTCCTTTTGTTGCGGTCGACGCCAGCGCGAGCGCCACTCGGGAATTCCCGTCAGAAAAATTCACGATCGTCGATATGTCGATGGAAGTGAGGACCGGGTATCGCCGTTCGAGTATCTTTTGGATGATTTCGGCGGACACTCCGTCCAGCCTGTAGAAGTTCGTGCCTTCGGGATCATCGTCGCGGATATCGTATTCCACGGTTATGAGGCGGATAGGCGTTGGCGCCGCGTTTTTCGTCGCAAGGCGGCTGTGCAGCGTCGAGGAGCAGTTGTCGACAACGAGGACGCTGCCGGGGGCGGATGCCGCCAAAGCGTCCAGCATGACTGCCGGCGGTGGATCCACGTCACCCTGAAAGTCGCAGTATATGACGCGATTCGGATCCAAGGTCCGGTTGACCGTGCTTAAACGGTCATCGAAAAGCGCCTGGACAAGGCGCGTCTTTCCGACCCCCGAGAGGCCGACGATCCGAATGTTTTGGTTTGCAGGCGAATCCTTTCGCAATTCATTCACAGCATCCAACGCGGAAAGTTCGCCCTCTCTGCCGGACCTGAATATCCGAACGCCGTCATCGAAAAGGAATTCAGCGGATTCGTCCGTCTCGCCATGTGCCCACGCACCATATGGCTTCCAGCCCCGGAGCGGCTTTCCGAGAGTCGATCGTAGCCAAACAGCGACCGCTGGATGTGCTGAGGCCCAATCGGCCATTTTCTGCGCATCGTAAAAGCCCAGCTTGACCTTGCCGACATGCGGCGAGCCGACAAGAGCATCAGTCATGGCCTTTGCCCGTTCCGCCATGAATTTCTTGGAGACATCATCCTGTGTGGAAACGATCACATACGCACCGCTACCCGCAGCGATTTCGTCAAAAACCTTGCGCAGCGTATGTGTGGGCTCTGGTTTCATCTCGTCAGTGATTTTCGATGCAGGAAACTTCTCGGCTTTGACCTGGAATGCGGTCAAAGGAGCGAGGATATAGCCTCCCGCCTTCACTGGATTGACGCTGGCGACCTCGACATCCACGCCGTCGTCTGCTGCGCGTTGGTTCCCACCCCAGGTGACTGCCGCGCGGGAGCAACCCTGTCCTTCCAGCTCTGCCATGCTCAGACGAGCAACTAGTTCGCGTGCTTGCTCATCGTTGAGAGCCTTGATGTCGGCTTTGGTGATCGAGAAGAGAGGATGCATCGGAATTCCGCGGCAATGTCGGTTGGCGAAGTATCAGGGGCTCGGAGGCGTCAGGTTCTGTAGGGGGTCGAGCTCGGCTTTACCAGATCAGGATCGTAACCGCGGGTCTCAAGAAAGAATTTGACGCTCTTTTCCACGGCATCATCATTGACGCCCGGGCCGATCCTCACGGCGCTGATCGGCAATTTCTTCTTCTTTGATTTCAGTTCGAGATAGGGCAGCATTAGCTGCCCGCGCGGCCGAAACTTGAGTTTATCGGTCGGTGGGTTACGGATGACCAGACGCCACTCCTGCTCTTCCCGAAATCCAAAATGCTTAAATCTGGGCACGAGTGTCGCAAGCAGATCCTTGAATTTTCGTCGAATTTCATCGTTCTTTTCAGTGCCAAGCAGGTAATCAATATCATCGACAATATCAGGGAACTTTTCGGCTATCACGCTTTTCAGGTGCCGCTTTGCTTCGTTTATTCCGTATGCAACTTGCAACAGTTCAGCATCAAGGTCGCTAAAGCAGCTTCTGAGGCCGGACATCTTAAAGGTAATGCTGACGCCTTGGCGTGAAGCGTATCCCCGCCATTGGCTCAAAATGTCGGAGCGCTGACAAAAGCATGCGATATAGGCGGCCGGCCGTTCAAAGTCCTCCATATCAGCCGCAATGTCCTTGATCAGCTTCTGTCGCGCTTTTGCGGTCGCCCCAACGGCCTCATCGTCCAGGAGATTGTTCAAGACCTTCTTGGTTTGATCGACGCCGTGTTCGAGCTCCTGCGGATCGTTTAGAAATGCAGCGTGGCTGAGCCACAGCTCGTTGTTCTCAATGATCCCTTTTAGGCCAGCAAGATCGGTGTAGTGCGTGAGATGTGTAGGCGTCTTCGTGTTTGGGCTGGTTTTCTTGACTGTTACGTCGCCAGACGTCTTCGTTTTCGTGGAGATGGCCATGCTTCGATCTCGATGCTGGATTTCACTGCAAGTACGGGAGGGAAAAGGTTGAAGGCTCGAAATGTCATTGCGTTACCAGTCAAACTACAGTCCGGCACGCGTTTCAATACTGCTCATTGGATGGCTGCGATTAATCCAGAAGTTGTTCAATTTTTGCTGCAAGTCGCAGGCCACTTGCGTCCGCGCCAAACTATTCTTGGGGATCAAGCGGTGCGGGGGTGACGAGATCGTACGGGGTGACGCTATGCTAAGTCTGCTAAGACGACCGAATCTCATGTGTCCGTGTCTGAGACTTTCTCACCGATAGCGTACAGTCTGCTGTCGGCCCCGAACAGGTCATTCGGCAATCGGCTTGGCGATGACCGCTCAGTCCGCATCTCGGTCATTTGAGCTAACCGCAGCAGACGGCCAGTCACCACCCGCTCGAGACGATCGGCGTTTGCCGATGCGACGCAGCGGGAAGCCGATCGCAGATCCCTCGCCGTGAAGCGATTCGAACAACCGGCCCTGCTATTCAATCGGTGAAGCGGCTCTGAAAGCGCCAAGCCACAAACGTTCGCCTTGGTAATCAGTTCTCCGATTCCTGACCCACGTATATCGATTCACAGGGGAGGCTCGGTCCAGTTAGGTCCACGGAAACGTTGGAATGGAACCGAAGACTTGCTTGCAGTCCTTCGCGAGCATGTTCATGACGGCGGACACGACCGCGGTCTCGTCTTCGTTGTCCATATGCATGTATGTGCGGCCGTCGAAGCGCGGCACGGTCGCTCCACCCCTTACGATGTGATACTGGCTTCTCGATCGGCCCAGCTGCGTCAAGAGTTCCTCGGATCGCTTGACGTATGCATCCATGCTTTTAGGCGAGTAGCTGCGGGACGATCTCTCCGGAAAGACCACCTTGGCACCTGCATCTCGAATATCCTTCACGGGCCAGCGCTGGAATTCGAGCACGAGGCGATCACCCCGGTCTGATTTAAGAGCCGTTGCCTCCAATTCGTACATCATCGGGATGCACCGATACTCGGGCAACATCTCTGTCAGGCCCGGAAGTTCGCGCTGCACGATCTCAGAGTAGGCTGCCTGGCACCGACGATGGTAAATATCGAGGGTGCTGGCGAGCTGTCTTCGGTGATCGGGATTGGAGAGATCAACCGCCGACGGCTCAATCCACCATGCGGCCAGCTGCGTACACCCCCGCGAAACTAGCCATTCGATATCGTCTAATAGCTCTGAGAAATCTATCAACTGAAATCGATCAATACTCGACGGCCCGATGCGACGGCCCTTCCAGGGAGTGAGCTCTCGCAAACAGCTGGGAAGATGGTAGGGGGGCGTGAAATTCATCCGTTGGCGCTGAGCCAGATGCCTCAGTTGTCCAAAAACCTTTTCCTCGGTCCATATCGGCCCCCCCTTGAACCAGCGATATTTTATCAGCTCGCCGAGGCCTTTTTGAACAGCGATCGCTCCGAGCACACGACCCGCCTGGGCGTCATAGCCCTGCTTGTCCAGCGCAATTCCGAAGCTGCGCTGTGCATTCTCGTCAGCGCCCACGCAAATGCGAGGGCCACTATGACCGGCGTCGAAGCCGGAGTAGTTGAGGAAACCCTCTCGAATTTGCCCTTTCAGCCCGAGGCGCTCGATCTTCTGCCCGGCGATCATTCTTCGAATGAGGTTCCCGAGGTGGTCGGAGAAGTTCGAGCTGATGAGGCACTCGATTGCTTCCAGAACGTCGGTGAGCACCTTTGTCGCGGTCGCCGTACTATCGGAAATCTGGCACCGCTCACCGTCCCCGATCGTGAACTTGAGTGACGATAGCGCCGGGTCCAGCCCCTTTTTGGCAAGTGCTCGCCAGATGATCCCGGTTATCTCATCGCTCGGTGACGCGGTGAGAAGGAGCCCGGGAAATAGCGACGAGGGATCAAGCGTGATCTCATCGAGTGCCGCTTGCAGGTGGTTGGGCGGCAATCGAACGATACGTTGTGCGCGCAGGAAATCAGCGAGGCCCTCGTGAATAAGCTCAACTTGAGTGCCACGAACGCTGATTGCCTCGGCGTCAGTCAGGCTCGCCAGGTTCTCGCGACCAATGCCTTCGGCCATTTCCAGACAAGCAGCAATGTCCAACGGCTGCTTGACCGTCCTTTCGGCCAGACGCTCGAGGAAATCGCGAAAGATCGCTTTCTCCATTGCTGGGAACGTATCCAACACCCGCTCGAGCCATCCTTCGTATAGAGAGCTGATCTTTGTAGGAAACCGGTGATGCCGAAGGTAATGATCCGCAACGAGACTGCCGAGCAACGGAATGCGGCAGATTTCGAGAAGATGCGCGGGAAGCTTCAGGCGGTCGTTTCTGAATGTCGGAGGCGACGCCATTCTGATGAGTGATAAGACATCGACGTCGCGAAAGCCCTCGAGCTTCAACAACGGTAATTTTAGGTCCGGCAAGCAGTTCGGCCGCGAAAAGACGACCAGCCTGCTTCTGGGGAAGTCTCTGACAAAATTTCGCAGTTGAGATGTGACCGCTGCTCGCCTTGGTGCGGGAACACGATCGAAACCATCAGCGATAACGAGAAGACCGTTCGACTGTGCTTCCTGGCGAAGCCTGGCTGCATTGAAACGGGGAGAGTGAGCGGTCACTCTTTCGAGCAGGTAAGCCTCCAATCCCTCATCCGGCAAATCCGGCAGGAACACTTCTATTGGAAGAGGGCGACCTGAGCGCTCGTCTTCGAGAGCGTCAAACATGACCGCCTTGCTCAGTAAGGTCTTACCGTAGCCGGACGACGCTGCGACGATGGCACCATCTCTGAGATCGGAAAACAACGCATCTTGAGCGATCGCTTCGTTTGCGCCAAGGCGCTGCAGAGAGAACGATACGTGCCCGCGCAAGTCTTTTCGACATCTCTCGGTTTCGCTTCGTACATAGGAGGACAGGTCCTGCGCGAGGGTCGCGAGGTTCTTGAAGCGGAGCTGATCTGAGAGCGCCAGCAATGCATTTCGTGACGCGATTGCTTCAATGTCACCGCGCTTGTCGGCAAGCTTCTCGAGACTGCAGGTGAGGACAAGTTCGGATTCACCGATGCGCTGCAGCTGCCAGAATTCAAGCGTGACGCCGTTGGTCAGGATGAAGAGTGGAGTCCGCAGGTTCTGCGCATAAGATTCCGCCTGTTCCTTCCCCGCCTCGAGCTTCTCAGTCGGTCGTTTGGCTTCAACGACGATCAGCGCCGTGTCGCGCGTATGAGGCAATTCAGAGTAGACGACGAAATCTGCCTCAGGCTTCCTGCCGGGCCGGCGCGTCCGTCCATGCTGAAACTCCACAGGCTGCTTTGGGCGGATGTCGCGGAGTTCGTAGCCCAGCGCGCGAAGGAGTGGCAGGACGATACGCGTCTCAACATCAGCCTCGGTTGACAGATCACTGTAGGTTGATGTCCAGAAATCGCTCATGGAGTTTCACATCGTCGGGTGCAATAGCGTTTAAAGATGTTGATTGGCTACATCTAAGCCCACGAGTCACAGGAGACCAATACTTCGTGGACGATTATCAACTGCCATGTGAAAGGGTAGCGTCAAAGTTGCGCACTTCGTGAATAAGAATTAACGTGCCGCATATTGATCGCGCCTCGGCTAACGAACGCCTCGGGGCATAAGAGTGGCTTTTCATGACCGACCGTTCGCTGAAGGGCATCCCCGCAGCCAGTCCATCGGCCAGCGGACCGGCGGGTGCACTGTTTGAGGGCCAAGTCGGTGCCCACTATCTCCTCACGCTCTTGGCTGAAGCAGACCCGCGCGGCCTGCCAGGGGTGGTACCCGAAAGGGTCGAACTGCAAAGGGCGGGCGAAGGACATCCACTCGATGATGTCGTCGTCCAAGGAAAAACGCGTACCGGCTCGCTTGCCGTTCTTGAGGTACAGGTTAAACGGACAATCACGTTTGCGCCGGCCGACCCCGTGTTCAAGGATGTGGTCGAGCAGCTCGCGCGGGCCTTCCAGACGCTCGATGTCAGCAATCTGAACCATCAATTCGCCGTTGCGACGGAGCGCAATTCGTTCAAGATCACCGGCGCCTACCAGGACGTTCTTCGATGGGCGCGCGAGCTCGGTACGGCAGATACCTTTGTCGGGCGCATAAATCGAAAGAACGTCGGCAATGACGACATGCGCACCTTCATCGCCACGGTTCGCGGTCACCTCGGCGACTGCGGCTGTGCGAACGACGACGAGACGGTCTGGCAGATTCTGCGGCGATTCCAAATCCTGACCTTCGACTACGATGCGCCAGGATCGCAATCTCTGGAGCTCGCCACCGAACGTTGTCGGGTCATGCTCGAGCTGGATGAAGCACCGAGGGCAAGCGCCTTGTGGAGAGTGCTTACCGAAGCGACAATTCGCTCAGCCGCCTCGGGTGGAGAATTTGATCGTACCAAGCTGGTAACAGAGTTGACCTCTGTCGGCTTCCGTATTCGCGGAACTCGGCGTAACCACGCACCGCGCCAGACGCTACAACATGCGTCGGCACTCGCCGCCGAAGCTCTCGGACGTAATATCGGCGGCGCAACGTTAACTCGCACAGCTCAAATGGCCCTCGTGAGGGAATCAAGGGACCGCGCGCGCTATGTTGAGATCCGCGGAGGCCCCGGAGTCGGCAAGTCCGGCATCCTCGGTACACTCGTGAAAGAGGTGCTGACCGAGGCAAGCGCCATAGTTCTTACCCCTGAACGGACGCCGTCAGGAGGGTGGCTTGCGTTCAGGGCGGCACTCGGTCTGGAGGGAAGCCCGCACGAGTTTCTTTCGGACCTCGCGAGCGACGGCGGAGCCGTACTGTTCATTGACAGCCTAGATTTCTTTCAGGACGCGGGAAAAAAGGCGACGGTGATGGACCTCGTCCGGTCCGCGGTGAACGTACCGAGTTTCCAAGTCATCGTCACCGCCCGCACCGATTTCGACAAAGAGGAACCGAACTGGTTGCCGGCAGATGCCCTGGAGCACCTTGGCCGCGCGCCGACCATTACGATAGCCGAACTGGGTCCGGAAGAGCTGGAAGAACTGAAAGAGGCCGCACCAGCCCTCCAGGCGCTTCTTTCCGATGATCATCCGGCACGATCGATTGCTCGAAACCTATTCCGACTTTCGCGACTGCTCGAGGTGCAAGGCTCTACCGATGAGCTTCGTTCCGAAGTGGACCTTATCGAGCGATGGTGGCAGACCGCTGACGGAGGCAGCGAAGGACGGCGCGAACGCGCCCGTCTCCTCTACGATCTGTCCGAACGAACGCTTTCCGGCGCCGACCACATCGTGACGCGCTGTCTGCCTGCAACACTCGAGTCCCTCGTCGCCAGCGAGACGCTGCTGGAACTGGGCCTTGATCGCGTATCGTTTCGACATGACGTGTTACGCGAGTGGGGGGTTGCCGCAATCTTGAGCGACGACCTGTCCAGATTGAATCGTCTCCCCCTTTCTCGAGCTGCTGCTGCCTCATTGGTAAGAGGCGTCGAACTTGCGGCACGGTTTACTCTGGAGCGATCACAAGATGGGCAGCGGTGGGTTGGATTTCTTGAACGCGTGAGCCCCGCTGGCTCACACCCATCCTGGCGTCGCTGGTCTCTTCTGGCAATTCTTCGGTCCGAGATTGTCAACAACCTGCTCGATAGAGCAGCGAAATCGCTTTTCGCAAACGGCGGATCTCTTCTGCGTGAGCTTATTCGTACCGCCATGGCGGTTGAGTCTCGCCCGTTCCGGGAGACACTCGATCAGGCGGGTGTCACGCTACCAGTGCCAGTCCCTGAGGGGCTCTATGCGCCAGCCAACGCTTCTTGGGCGAAATTGGTCTATTGGCTGCTCGATCAAAAGGACGAAATCCCCCTCCCAGCGTTGCCTGACATCGTCGAGCTTTTTCAAGCGCTGGGCGCCTCAATGTTCTTCACCGATCCATTGTCGCCGAAAATGGCAGACGCATTGGCCGATTGGCTCGACGAAATCGACGAGGCGCGCGATTTCAGACTGTATTCCAAAGGCACGTCCAGGCCGCGCTTTTTGGGCGCCTTTTTGTATGATGAGCTCGAAACCTTGGCCGACAATGTGCGACATGCGTTTGCTCTCATGGCGGCGCGCGCACCCGATCGCGCGCGGTCCTATCTCAAGAGTGTGCTCAGGCGGGCTCACAACAGCTATACGATCCAAAGTATACTCAAGTTTCGTGGGATGCTGGCGAACGTTGCGCCATCGGAACTCGCCGAGCTTACGCGCGTCGGCCTCATCCCAGCACCAGACGATGACGGCGATCACTACGGGACATCGTTGCGCGAGCGCATTTTCACTCACCTGGATTCGGATTTCCTTCCAAGTTCCCCGGCCCAGGGGCCCTTCTTAGACCTTCTTAACGCATCACCGCAGGTGGGGCTGGCTCTCATTCGCGACTTGGTGGATCATGCGCTCGCCGTGCTGACGAAAGGACGAGACCCTGGGGACGATGGGATAGATCTCGTCCTGCCATCGGGCCCGCGACTTTTTCCTTGGGCGCGGACATACACGTGGCCGCGCGGTACAAGCGGCTTCTACGCCATGGAGTCCGGACTAATGGCGCTGGAAGCGTGGTCGCACGCACGCCTCGATCGCGGCGAGACGCCCACGGACGTTATTGCGGACATTCTGGGACCGGAAGGCTCACCGGCGGCGTTTTTGTTGGTGGCTGTGGATATCCTCATTTCGCATTGGCCAAAAACGATCCAACTTGCGGTGCCGTTCATTGCGTGTCCGGAACTCATGTCTCTGGACCGGGACCGACAAGGGCACGACGCCATGCCCGTATTCGATCCGCTCGGACTGGGAGCCCTTCGGCGGAAAGAGCCGGTCGGCGCCGTTCGCCTCACGGATCTCAACCAGCGGCCGTCCCGGAGTGTCCCTTTGGATTTTCTGATCGGAGACTTCGCGCATCGTGACAGCGCGGGCGTCACTGACCTCCGCGACCTCCTCCTGTCGGCTGCGGCGCGGCTCGGGCCACCAGAACGCGGTGACACTTTCAGAGACCCACGGTTCATGACCCGCCACGCCCTGAACAAAATCGATTCCGCCAACTGGTATCCTGCCGATGGCGGTTGGATGTACAAGTCACCGCCCGACGAGGAGCGCCACCTAGCGGCGCTCCAGGCTGAACAGGCCAGCGATCTACACGATCTAAATGTCAGCCTCGCCGTCCAAAACGCGTTGGAGGACCCGGGAAGATCCGGTGTCGAACTCGCGGAACAAGCGCTCGCCTATGCGAGGCGCTTGGAGAACGCACCCCCGAAATTGGAAGAGGGCGAGATCGTCGAGCGCAGGACTGCCCTTGCCTCGGCGGCCATGATTATAGCGAGAGATGGTTCCGACCCGTTGCTCGATGCAAATGAGAAATGGGTGCGGACGGTGTTTAAGAAGACCTTCGCGGATAAAAAGCGCGACTTCGGCGCCACTTTCCGTGACGGCATCCGCTACAACTCTGTCGCCATAGCCACGGTCGGACTGATCCATCTCTGGGGCCGTCGAGGCAAGAGCACGGATCGCGATGTGTTGCTCGACTTGGCTGCCCGGGATACCCCTGAGGCGGCGCATGGGTTTGGTGCCTCACTTTCCTATATCCGTCAAATCGACAGCCGCTTGATCCCTGCTCTACTGCGATGCGCGCTTCAGGCCCAGATCAGACGGTCGCGCAGCTGGAAGGCGACTGAGGAAGAGAAAGCGGTAGATCGCGCCGACTTTCAACGGCGGGTGCAATGCGCGATCAGCGCCGAGCGCGTCTGGCTGGGGGGTGGTCCGGAACCCAGCTGGCCGGAGTTTCCGCGCCACGACATTCACGTCAGGCGCGGGATCCCTCTTGGTGAAGCGGCGAAAAATCGGCCAGCCCCACGCCGCGGTCAGCTGGAGGAGACGGTACACACACAATCCGGCGCCTTGTGGCTCCGGATGCTGACGAGCGACGCCGCGTCAGAAGACCTCGCTTGGCAGCTGAGATTTGTCGACACCTACGCAGAATGGACAGCGGACGCAAATGGTGCGGGTCTCGAACGAACGGCCGACGTCGACGTGCGCCTCGATGAGTGGAACAACGCATTCTATTCGGTTTTCGCGCGGTCATTGGTGTCTCTCGACCTAGGGACTGCGGAAGCTTGGACAACGCGCGTTCTCGATGTTCCCGATCGATCATTCTTCGACGTTTTAGCCGAACTCATTCCGCCGATCGATGTCTCCTATTTCAACGGAAAAGGGCTAAGCCTCGGGGCAGCGGTGAAGCTGCGAGAAATCTTGGCTGATCGGCTCATGCAGAGCGCCGGATGGCGCTGGGAACGCGACCGGTCCAGACTTTCGGTTGAAATGCGGATCGGCCCGGCCATTGCGGTGCTCTTCTTCAATGAATACGACGCCTTAACAAAGGCCAGGTGCTACCTCTATGCCAAGGGTCTGGAGCAGGTCGATCCATTCCTGCCGAAGCTCAGTGAGTTGATCAGCACCGGCCCAGTTCCATTTACAGCCATGCTGACGATGAACCTTCTCGAAGTGTTGCCCCTTTCCAGGCACACGCCCTTCTTCCTGAGCAGTGCGCAGGCCTGGCTCACTCGGCAGCCCGACAACACTGACCTTTGGATCGAAGCCCGACTTGGCAACCGTTTAGCCGCTTGGATCGAGAAGGTAGTTTCGCTCGACCCTTCGCTGTTAGCGGCAGGCAGCCCGCTGCGCGCGCAAATTGACGATGTCCTCGCGAAGTTGGTGCGGGCCGGCGTCCCTGAAGCACACCGGGTTGAGCGCCAAATTGAACAGGCGCGCGTTTAGGCCCCTTCGTCCTTTGGGCGAGAAGAACCCACGTTTGCGCAGCAAGCATGGGGACCTCAGTGAACAGCATGATTCCTCCCCGTCTGCCGCTTGAGCAGCGGAGGGGTGCTCCCGCCAATGCCGCCCTCTTTTCGCGAAACAGCCCCGTGGCGAGTGAATTCACCAACAATTAACCATCTGAATTAACGCGTCAAATCCACTAAACGGAAGTGAAACTGCTACACACTTCCGTCAATCGGACTCCAAATTCCGCGCGCATTAACTATCGATAGGGACCCAGTATCGATAGTTAGCCATCTGAAGGTGATTTTCTTGCCATCTGAAGCCGAAATCGCTATTCTTCGATGGGATTTGATCGAGGAAACGCAAATGTCCGAACCGCAACTGTCCGTCCGCAGC
>Ga0315914_1000062_pt1 | contig 84186 bp, 30 predicted proteins | sample MpolenodulesMG_FD_203920 | JGI IMG/M metagenome (GOLD analysis project Ga0315914, IMG submission 203920) | Medicago polymorpha root nodule microbial communities from Los Angeles, California, United States - elongated nodules | ecosystem: Host-associated > Plants > Roots > Nodule | place: USA...
TTGTAATAAATAATAATAATAATAATAATAATAATAATAATAATAATAATAATAATAATAATAATAATAATAATAATAATAATAATAATACATAAATACATATAGGAATATGATCAAATATTTTGTGAGAATCTAATGCTACGACTATCGTTGATGTGTTTCTCAATCCACCTGAACAAAGATGAATTAGCTATTGTGTAGCAAGCGTGAGTTAGAAGCCTCACATTGTTTAGAAAATTGAAGGTTGAATACTTTATAAGTGAGAGAACTCATAAACTCATTGCTTTGAAGTTTTGGGTTAAAGGGTGGAGCCTAGAATTAGACAAAGACGTTATATAAATTTTCCACGAGTTAGGCTAGGAACCAAGAAGAAATAACTCTTGAAGTTATTTATATTCATTTTTGTTGTTGTTATTGTTGACTATGTATGGTAAATTGTTCTCAACAAATAACAATGAGTTTATAGATCATCTTACTTATAAAGTATTTAACTCCACTTTTTAAATAATGTGAGACTTCTAACTCACACTTACGATACAACATTAGCATCTTGAAATTGATTTGATTTAAAATCATAAAGTGAGGTTCTCACCTTGTGATTCTATCGGTTAATTGTGAATGAAACCACTCGTAAAATGGATTCCTATTTTGATTTGTCTCCTATCTGAGAGCTCTTCTACTTGTTTAACTTTTGAGAGTTATCGAGTTCATTGCAAATTAATGTTGGATTTAAAGGAAACGAATCATAACTTTAAAAGTTATGACAATCAATCCCAATAACTTTTAAAAATTTCGTATAAATAAAAATGATTTATATCATAATCATCCAAAAAAAATGATTCTTGTTTTTTATTTTTTGTTTTTGGTTAAGTTTGAGTCAAAAATAAATAAAAAAAACTAATTTTATGAAGCTTGCTGCTATTTAGTACGGACACTTTCCGTACGGAATTTTACGAATACACAAAGCTGTAGTTTTTCTTAAACAATAATAAAATGGTGGATTTTAGGGTGATGGATCAATTAAGTCCCTCACCCGTGGAACATCTAAAACATACCGTTAGATTTTATTAGTGGTCAAGATTTGTTTAAAAAAAATTGAGAACATGTGTAAGCTCCTGCACAATATCTTGTCCACCTCCCTCCTCAACCACATCAAAATCCTCCTCGAACCTTCATCAGAATCCTACTACTCTACATTTTCAACAACTTGAAGATTCTAGATCGTATATGTGTTATCATAGTGAGAAGCGTATCATTTTTCTGGAGTCATCTCTCTTGCTTAAACATTTTTCATCTATTTAATGATGCTGCATTTGAATAATACCTATTGATCTATTTTTTTTTCTTCTTTTCTTCCTTATTTCATGCTAAATCAAACTCTAAACAATTAAAAAAGTGTGTTCATTGTTTGCTAACTCAAAGTTGTTCTCCGTTACTCAAAGTTGCTAAATCAACCCTTTAAACAATTAAAAAAGTGCATTAATTGTCTGGAGCCATTGTTTGCTAAATCAAACGCTAATTCTTGGTTATACATTAATCTCCATTAGATTATGGTTGGAATCCCTCACAATCAAGGATTAGGGTTTTTATTAGACTCTTTTGCTTGAATTAATTGTTTAGATTATTGAAGATTTAGTTAAACTGGTTTAGTATTTGGGTAAAGAAAAAATGATTGTGAGAAGTTTTATCATGATAAAAAAGAAAGAAGGGGAGGAAGACGCAAGAGGGAGAAAGAAAGAGAGAAGGGTTGAATATAGTGTGTATGGTGTATGATATGATCCATCAATCTAATGGATCTTATTTGTTGTTTACGTGGTTCACCGGTGAGGGACTTGTTAGAGCCCTCACCCTAGAATTCACCTAAACAAAATATTGTCAGGGCATATAACAAAATTATTTTTGAACTCAACATATTTTAGTTTGCCCGCATATAAAATTAAGATAAAATAATTATGTTTATTCTAATAGTAATTAGTAACATGAATAAATGACATGTTATGTAAAAGAAACATTGTTATAATTACGATAAAAGAATATCTTTAAAAACTACATTTTTTGTAAAGTCTCCATCTTCTCCTTCTACTTTCCCTTCTTTAATGAGAATTTTTGTTGAATTTTGAGAAACTCCTCTTGATAAAGCTACATATAATTGACCATGGCTGAAAAGATGTCGTGGAAGATAGATTCCGACATTGAGAATGGTCTACCTTTGTGACTTATTTATGGTAATAGCAAAACTTAGTCTAACATGAAACTTTTTTCTACTAAGCACAAAGGGAAGTCCTGAGCTCACATTTGTTTTTAATTTAATTATGGGCAAAAATGTTCTTTTTTCAGTATTGTTTCCTGTTAGGATTTCCACATCCAACATATTCTTAAATAAACCACAACATAACTATCGTGTCCCATTAAACAACCATATCTAGGGTCTATGTTTCGCAACAACATCAAAGGTGCACCTTTGAAATATGTGGTCGGATACTTCCTTGAGCAATGGAGTTTAGGAAATTCTTGTTGATATAAGTTATAAGTTATGACAACAAATTATGTTCTTCTCTTGGAAACAGACTGATAATTAATATTTAATATAATGCTAACAAATCTTTTTCTAAAATATTTTGAGTCATAATCTTTTTTTAGAGGATTGAAAGTCCAATCTTTAACATTATTTTTTACTCACGTATGTTACTAATATTTTTTTTAGAGGATTTAAAGTCCAATCTTTAACATTATTTTTTGCTCACGTTTGTTACTAATTTTTTTTTTAGAGTATTTAAAGTTCAATCTTTAACATTATTATTTTTTGCTCACGTTTGTTACTAATCTTTTTTTAGAGGATTTAAAATCCAATCTTTAACATTATTTTTTGCTCACGTTTGTTACTAATCGTTTTTTAGAGGATTTAAAGTCCAATCTTTACCATTACTTTTTGCTCACGTTTGTTACAATTGATCGAATGCAAGGAAGAGTAATTTATATTAATAAAATAATAAAATAATATGGAAATACTGTTTTTTGTGGTAGTAATAAAATAATATGGAAATATTGTTTTTTGTGGAATGAATATGAAAATACTTGACAATTTTTGTCGGTTGTATTGAGGGGAACAACACAAATGTACAACATAAAATCGGCTGATAAAAAAGTAACATGAGTTTTTGTTTTGTGCTGGTTTTTTGAGTTTGATTTGTGGTTAACGGGGGTAAAAGAGTGTTAACGAGGACGATTAATGACATGAATTAGTAATCCACGTGTTATTTTATAATTGGCTAACAGTAAGAACAATTCATAAGGAATTGTGTGTAAGTTTTCTCCTTAAATTAAATTTATTATTATTTATTTGTTACATGTGTTATTTGTATTTAAAATTAAAATTAAAAATTAAGGGTATTTTTGAAAAGAAAAGTCCAACCCAAAAGTGTGCTGAAAGGTGTAGTTTTCTTTATATATAGTATAGATGACATAGTTTAAAAAAAAAAAAATCACTAACTCTAAGGAAAAAGAATGCATCACTTATGAGAAGGCAAAGACTTGAATTAAACAACTATGATAGTTGGTACCCTTTAACTAAATCAGAAGATACTTAAAGTCAAAAACACCAAAGAATCATTTTAGATATGAGTTTTCTAACTCATGCTAACAAGTGTTTTATGTATCCAAAGCACTTTAACGGATTGTTCCACCAAAAATTTAAGTTGTAATCGAAACCCTTCACATTTACTTTAATCCACCGTCAAGCATGAATCTTAATTTGATCAACAATCACATTGATATGGATCTTCTTATTTTCTAAAAGACGGTTATTTCGAGCAACTTCATTTGGCTATCATTTGGCTTCAAAGAACGCATCATTCAACAATGATGAGCGTGTGTGATTGCATCATTCAACAATGCACTAGAAATACCCCAATGATTTCAAAATTTCTAGCAACACTTAAAGAAACACATGGCAATCAAAGAAAATATGAGATCATACTCTTCAACACCATATTCATTAATGCAGAAGCGAGAATTTCAAGGTAAATCTCGAGTCAACGCAAATTGTCCTTGGTCAGAATACGACTAGATAAGAACCTCAAAGTATATTAAGACACCTTCAACGATGTGACTTTGTTCCAAGCTAAGTTGTTTGTCCTTGAATACTCAAAATTGGCTTCATACATATATTTACTTGCTGCACCCCCTTCTCTTTCGACGATCACACCTTCGTTATCACTGTAGTGTTGCTAAGGTTCAAATCCAAACTATAAGAGGTGCCCATATTTTATTTTTGACAGTATGTCGAATACGATTATCTTTAGTGCGATGAAATATATTGAAAAATAAAAAACATATATGCGCACAAGTTTGATTTACTCCATGTTTGTTTGATTGAAAAAAGAATTTGAGAGAAACTTTTCCCATCCCAAATTCATTTTAGAAGTACACATTAGAAAGAAAAAATACACAATTTTTGTGAAGTCCAAATATATTCCAGACCAATACATAGTTTGTTCTTATCCCAAAAATACACTTCCAAAATCATGTTTTGTTTTTCAGAAACTTTAGGTGAATAAAGTTGATCTTTTTGCTATCCATGACCCCAAAGTTAAAGATTATTGACTATACCAATAATCCATAAATAATTTCTTATAAAAATACAATTGAAAAATAAATAAATAAATAAAAGTTTAGATGCAAAAATGGAGGTGCAGAAAGTCGTTCCCTAGCATGAGTTGCAATTTATTTAAGATTCTAAACTCCATACCCCAAGACAGAGCATGGCGCTCGAAATCTTAGCCCATAGTATTTCGGCCGTGGGGCCAATCTGGATACAATGATAATCATTTTAAATTGATTACTACTCTCCCCACAGCACAAATCACTCGCAACTTGCAGTCTTGTCCAAAATACTCATGCGTTAGTTAACTAACGCAAGTGTAAAACTATGCGTTAGTTGACAAACGCTGCGTGACTTAAGTCACGCATGTGTAAAACACTGCGTAAGTGTTAACTCACGCATCCATTAGCACATGCGTGAGTTAACTCACGCACAGTCTATGCATAAGACCAGAAAAGGCAGAAACCTCTATTTTCCCTAATTTTTCAATCTTTTTTTCATACATTCATTCAAGCATACATTTTTCATCATTTATTCAAGCATCCATTAAATCAAACACATAGAGTGCAATTTTCAAACAAGTAAGAAATCTAACAATTTCTAAACCAAAAACTACCACATTGTATCCTAAACAACATATAAAATACAATTCCTAACTTAATTCATCTTTAACAATCATCAAAACTAACATGCAAGCCAAATTTCTAATAACCTAAAAATATCTAATTTCTTCAAAAAAATCACAAAATTTCAACAAAAATTAAGCAATGATGTAGAATAAGCAACACTTACTTGTTCAATTGCGTGATTTGATGATGATTTACTTGAGTTTGGCGAAATTCTCACTTGTATAAACACTTAAGTCACGCTGCATGACTTAACTAACGCGGCGTGACTTAAGTGGCGCAACATCATAACGTGCGTTAGTTAAGCCACGCAGCGTGACTTAACTAACGCAGGGGCATTATTGTTCAGTCAGCTGGGTGGGAGCGAAACATGCAGGGCGAAGAGTAGTAATCTTTTAAATTAGAAAGTATCTTCTTATAGGGAAGTACTATGTTTTTGACCAAATAAATAACGGGAAATGAGTGTCCTTGCATTAGGGGTATATAAAGGATGACTTAAGTCAAGTTACATGTGACTCGAATCCAATTGTCACATTAGGCCGAGTCAATTTTTTGACCCAAACATGTCCATGAACCCAATCAAACTCGCCGAGGTTTAGATCCAACAAAGAAGGGATAATACGAAGTCAAGATCAAGTTTGTCTTAAGACAAGTCACCAATAAATACATTTTAAAAAAAATAATTAATCAACAAATTTTTTTGAATCATAGGAAACAACAACATAAATAAATAAATAAAAGTACCACAGTCTTACAAACTAACCAAAAGTAGTAGCAACATGTTGTTACAAATTAATTTATTGTTTGTATTCTATATGACCAAAATAAACGGTGAGTAAATTAAAGAGTATAATCGTCAGTCAAAAGCAACGATTTGCGATAGTGTGAGGTTGCGTTTGAGAATAAACAACATTAAACTGAGCCAAAGGAGGCAAGGAGCAGCGACATATGTGAAGTGTGAAGTGGGCCCTAGGTTCATGTTGAAATTAGAAAGTTAGTGTTAAGAAAGTGAAAGAATCGTGTATGAGAGACCAAGATTGAGTGAGTATCTAAAATAATAATAATAATAACAAAAAAAAAGTCCTCAAATTAAATTAAGACGGGTATAACCCGCAAGTTAACCCCAAACCCGATCCATATTTCAGTTATGTCTTTGTCTTGTCCCATATTTATTGTCCTTGTTTTTCTTTTGATCAGGTCAGTCCCGTCCCATGACATCCGAGTTGGGACGGGTTGTAAGACAGGATCGGGTGTTGTACACCCCTAGTTAGCATCATTCATAGTATAAATAGCATCATCGAGATTGATTTAATACTATATATTTATTTAATCTTACTCAATGCACAATAAATTCCCAATGTATTTTCTTATACATTTTTTAATCATCTAAAATAAAATAATATTAATAATCTCAAATACAAATACAAATACAATTAAAGTTTAAATATATTTTTAATCATTACAAATATATCATTTTCTGCTTTTAGTTCCTCTATTTTTTATTTTATTTTAGTCCTTGTAAATGTATTGGTTTTCACTTTTGGACGTCCTTGATATTTTGTTTTAGTGCTATCAAAATTTATTATAGTGAAATTGATCTTTGTAATATTCATTTTAGTTGATCGTATTTTGAAATCTAGTATGGTTTGCTAGACCCATTCTCAATTATCAATGGAGTCAAAAGAAAAACTCAATTATTGATATTATATCATTATTGTTTTTTGTTTTTTCAAGGTAAACTTCTTTCTCTATTATTAATGGGTCATATGTTAAGATGCTGGTTAATTATTAATTGAGGTGAAAAGATAAGCAAAAAATAAAATAAAATGAGAGCAAGGAGAAAAACTATTTTTATTCTAATATATATTTGTCAAAACAATATCATACTACATAATTTCCCTACAACCTGCTACATCTTATTACTGTACATAATGTCACACCCTAGTTAGCAAGATGAAAATCTCATGTGCAATCCATTTGGTGCCTGAACCCTAGGAAATTTCATTAGTTTATCTCCTCCTACTTCTTCCCACCTGCAATCCACATTAAATACATAATAAGATGTCAGAATCACCAAAAATTTAATACAATTTTCAGAATAAACAATTCAGTATTTGTTTATACATAATTATTTTGTGTGGAGAATCTATAGTATATACAATTTTTTTATAAAAAAAAATAGTGTAAAGAACATTATTCTTTTTAAATTTTTAACACATTAAGATGAAGATTTTAAATAGTAAATTATTCCCAACTCACCTATATCTAGTTACAAGGTAGTGCAAGAAAGTTGAAATTTCAGTGATTCCCAACTCTTTTCCTGGACAAAGTCTAGTGCCACCTCCAAATATCAAGAAGTAATTTTGTGATTCCAAACTCTTATCCTGCATATTTAATTTGAAAGATATGAATATGCTGATTTAATAATATAGAATTTTTTTTAAGCAATTACAAAAAGAAATAGAGGTTTATTGTACTAACCATCCATCTCCATGGATTGAATGTTAATGGATCAGGATACAAAAAAGGGTCATAATTTATCTCTCTTGTATACACATATATTCTCCACCCTTTAGGAATCAAATAGCCTGAAAATAACAACATACATTAGTAACATTTTTTAACATACACATATATGCTAAATTATATAATTCATCAATTCCTTTGTGTGTTTTTTTTCCTCTCAAATTCTTTTTGACAGCTCTAAGCTTAGCATTTTTTTTAAATTAATGCTAAAAGGAAAAAGGAATTTGGGGAAAGGCACATTCTTATCTGGAAAACTTGTTTTATAGTGGAGTTGTCTTTGTAGGGTTGTTGAATTGATGTGCAAATTGACAGGTGTGTTATCGATATCCTAAGGGAGGATACAACTTTTTTTTTTAGGTTACTAGATAATTTTTAATTTACAAAGTTACAATTTTTTTTCAATTTTTGTTGAAAAAGTGGCTAAGAAAATAAAAGAGTAATTTTTTTTTGTCTTGAGCCCATAAATATAACATAAACTAGTGGCTTAATAACACATACCATTTTCTCTCTCAAAAAAAAATTAAATAACACATACCATTTAGTTCCATATCTTGAGTGGTTTTCCTTAGAACTCCATTAACTATTGTGGCCAATCTAGATGTCTCAAAAATCACCTAAAAAATGTACATAAAAAAATTATTAGCAATTATTAGAAGAATCAAACTTAATTAATTAATTGAAAAGGCTTTCAATCTTACCGCACGAGTAAACCTCATTGATTTGAGATCATTGGAATCAATTGGTTCATTTGGCTTTTTCCTCTCTCTTATGGCCAAATGCTCTTTCTGCAACATATAGATCACATAGTTAGGATAGAAAACATAACAAAACATTTTCTAACCAAAGTTTTAAATATTGGTCGTGTCGCGACTCTAGACAATGCAATATTCCTAAGAATCACAGTTAAACGCGATTGATACAATCTCAATCGTGCGTTACAGTCATAAAAACATAAAAAATCATGATTTCATGTATCAAACCGTAGTCGCAGACCTTTATTTTATACAATTATATTATACTTAAGAAAAAAATTATGTTTAAGGAAATAATGGAGTATTGTACTCACTCTAAGTTCTTCAAGGGCTTTGGGATGGTCATGGAGGTATTTCACAGCCATCATTGATGTTGTTGAAACAGTTTCATAACCAGAATACATAAGTGTAATCACTAGATCAATGATTTCTTCATCACTTAGTTTGTACTTATTTTCTTCTCTTTCCATCAAACAACCAAGCATGTCTTTGTGAATTTCATTGGATGCTCTTCTTTCCTTTAATAGTTGACTCAAAATGCTGACTATATTCTTCCTTGCCTGCAACACAGTCAAAAATGGTCCTATATTAAAATCTACTTTATAGCAGTTAAAAAAAGATTGAACAATAAAAAAAAAAGTTCACACGTCTTCGTATCAGTTAGTATGGTTTTAAATTGCAGTTTGCAACTCCAAGTATTTTCAATATAAAATATTTTGAGGTGCGCTTCACAACCACAATTTCGATTGCATCAACCATATTTTCTCGTATTTTTCCATAATATAAAGGTTTGCGGCATAATTTTGTAACCGTAATTTAAAACCATCGTCTAAATTTCTTGTAAAATAATAAGCAACAAAATGTGAAAAAAGATCAGTGATCAGACCTGAAATCCACCGTGGTAATTTGTGCCAGGAAGGTTAATAGGTAGAGAAATGGTTCCTAAAACAAGCTTAAAAAACTCTGTCTTGAAAGAATCAGCTATTGTTGAGGTTGATTTTATACTTGCAATCTGCTTCAAAGATGAGAGGAAAACCATCTGTTCAAATATTTGAAAATTCATGTTAGGAAGTTAAATTATTAATAAATTTTATTATCTGGTGAGTAAAATTTGAACAATATTTTAAAAACCGAACCAGACATCAGACCGACGTGATATCCAAATCAAGGTCAACATCTGGTTCAGTTTTCAAAACATTGAATATGAATTAATATGATGTTACAAACCTCTTTAGTTTTCTCTTGAATGTTGATGATTTTGTCATCCCAATTGCTTAATTGAGCACTCATAAACTCATCAATTTTGGGCAAAATCTGATCTCTAATCATGGTAGGGCTAATGATAGAAAGAAGTGCTCCTCGCATGTACTTGTGAGTGGAGCCATGAACAGCTGCAATATTACATTTTCCTAAGATATCTAACATAGATTGAGGGTATCCAGGAACAAGACCTTTTGATTCATTCATTAATATGTATCTATTAAGCTCTGGATCCATTGAAACAATTGTAGGACACCCAAGTATGTGTGATTTGAAAAAACTTCCAAACCTGCCATTCACAAAGGGTAAAAAAAAAATTAAATTACTATTGTGGTAAAAGTACATGCATCAAGGATGCTTACCTCATACAAAGTTTGACTAATTTAAGAAACATTATTAAATAAGAAAAAGATCTTTCATATAAGCATCTTATGCATGTCATAAGTCATTTGTCAAAAAAATAAGTCATTTTTCTTGGTAAAATAGTGCCTTTTTTTTTTTTTACCTTTTTTCTTTACCAAAAAAAACTATCAATTTTTTTCTTCTTTTAATCTTATGCTTAATAATCACAATTGTCATCTTAATCACATATTGAAGGAATGAAATAAACTAAACCAACTGACCAAATCACATTAACACAGTGATTTTGTTGAAACTCTAAAATATAACGATTCCAAAATATACTAACACAATGATTTTGTCTGATTCATCGTAAATTCAAACATACACTAAACTTTGAAAATCCAGTCTCTACAAACATAAGTTAATATAATCTATAAACAAGGTACCAAAATGTTATCAAAAACACATTTTTTTCAACTTTGCAAGTGAACAATGATTTCATGAGACAAATAAAAACTAGATGTGAAAGAAACTCATTATAAGATGTAAGAATTGTAACACATATGATGATGTTTTTACCTTAATCTTTGGTTTTTCATGAAATTTGGACCTTGTTTAAGAAACTCAGTTGTTTCTCCAAAAAGTGGCCATCCCATTGTTCCAGGTGGCAAACCTTTCTTCCTATACCTTACTTCATTCCATCTCAAGAGAGCAGAGCAAAAACAGATCAGAACCAAGAATACACCAACAATTGCCATGAAAAAGGCCATTGGTGCTCTCACTCCAAACTCAACTCAAAAAGAAAAATGGTTCACTTGTTTAAGCTTAGTTACCTAAAGTGTGCACATAAGCACACATATATATAGACCCTTGAATTGAACTATATTTTGAAAGAAAAATAACTATAGAGACAAAAAGAGAAAATTCACACTATTCAAGGTACCCTATTAAATTAGTCAAAAAAAATGTACCCCTATTAAAAGCTTTGGTGATAAAAAAAAGAAGTTAAAAACAATAAAAAAATTAAATTGAGTCAAGAAAGTTAAAGAAAGAATAAAAAAATATTAAAGGGTGGTTGGGTTTTTTAATGAAGGATTAAAAAGAGGTGAACAAAAAAGAACACTGCTGTGTACAATAATTTATGCATAAAAAATTCAGACCCTTATTTAGCCCTTCTAGATTTTAAGCTGGAAAAGTTTGTTTGCTTTTATAAAGGGAAGAGAAAAAAGTGAGAGGGGTTGGTTTGTGATTGATGATAGTGAAATGAGTAGATAGATACTGTAAAATATTTACTCCTTCAGCTCTTTTTGTATTTAGTAAAACTTGCCATCAAATTATATCTATATAGTACTTGTAACTTTTGACTCAATTTTGAAAATATTATAAATTGTATTATCATTACTCTATTAATACTATTATAATTTAGTAAAACATGTCATCAATCTGTATCCTCTCCAAAAAAGAAAAAAGTCATGAATCTATATCTATATATACTTGTAACTTTGACCTTTTTTTTTTTTTTTTTAAGAATTGTAACTTTGACCTTTATTATTGACTGAATTTTGAAAAATATTATAAATTATGTTTTTTTTAGGGGAAATTATATTATTTTTTTAAGAAGATAAATTAATCCATCCAAATTGACATCGAAAAAGAATCAAACCTGAGATCTTGAGGATGAACACACTTTTAGATCTCAAACCAATACCATCGGACTAACTCAAGTGGGTTTGGGGGAAATTATATTTTTATTACTCTATTAATAGTATTGAAATATTATTATTTTGACTAAAAGTTGAAAATTATTATATAATATAATATTAATCATTTTCTTTTATTTGTTGTATTAACCATTGTATGAAAATTATAAGGCAGTACTTATGTAATATTAAAATTGCTCAATGAAATACAAATTATTGTTGACTATGCATAAGGTTTTTTTAGATGGACAAAACAACAAAGTCATTATAAACTCATACACATAAGTGGAGGTGTCGGGGTTTGAACTCTAATCATGACGTGCGACCAACAATTTAGATAATTTTGTCAGTTGAGCTAAAACTCGTGACCAACTATGCTCAAGTTTAAATTTGAAATTGTCAAGTGTAACATCCCAAATTTGATTTGAATATGTTGTTTAAGTATTTTTTTTAAACAATTTGAATATGTTATTTAAGTATCTATTTACTTTATAAAAATATAATTATTTTTAAAAAAAAGTTTTACTACATGGTAATTGATTTACAACAACAAAACGTTTTCCCATTAAATGGAGTTGCCTACTCTAACACTCAAGGCTGACGAGGACGGGGAGTGGTTGCCGGTGCACAAGGCACGACAATGAGCGGCTACTGACAACTTCTAGACGAACTGAATCACACCGGAATGAGAGGGATCGTGAGGCCATGTAAGTATGGAACTACATGTTTGAAGGAAGACTTATAAGAATTATTTGGTACTACCTATATCAACAAGATGCATCTTCTTTTTAGTAGCCCATTCTATAAGAACTCCACAGTTAAACATGCTTGACTTGGAGTAGTCTTTGGATGGGTGACCTACTGGGAAGTTTCCCGGTAAGCGTGTGAGTGAGGACAAAACACGTTGAAAAGACTCGTATTGGTCTGTAGGGTTAGTCGGCAATGCTTAAAAGTCATCTGGGATGTTACAAATGGTATCAAAGCAGACCTCTCCCAGTACGGTGTGGTTCGGGGATGAACCAAGCGAAAGTTGGTGGGCATGTAACACCCAAGACTGACGAGGGCGGGGAGTGGTCGCCGGTGCACAAGGTACGACAATGAGCGGCTCCTAACAGCTTCTAGACGAACCGAATCACACCGGAATGAGAGGGATCCTGATGCCATGTAGGTATGGGACTACATGTTTAAAGGAAGGCTTATAAGAATTGTTTGGTACTACCTATATCAACAAGATGCATCTTCTTTTTGGTAACCCATTCTATAAGAACTCTACAGTTAAACGTGCTTGACTTGGAGTAGTCTTTGGATGGGTGACCTATCGGAAAGTTTCCCGGTAAGCGTTCGAGTGAGGACAAAACACGCTGAAAAGACTCATATTGGTTTGTTGGGTCAGTCGGCAATGCTTAAAAGTCGTCTGAGATGTTACCGCTACATTGCTCCAATTCATTAATATCAAAGTCTTTTATAATATTTTTCCTTATGTTTTTTCTAGGTCTTCCATTGCCTTTAGCAACATATCTATCCTTCATCTGATCTACTATCCGTACTATATAATATAACTATATAATGTATAGGTCTTCTCTTTGCGTGTTGTTGATTTCACTCTAGAAAATATATTTTGGTTTATAACCTTTTAAATTGTAAAATAAAATAAAAATTAAAAATAACAACCATTGTTACACTAATGGAGTTCATTTCTATACACTTTCACTTTAATGGATTGTTCTCATTGGACAATAGAAATGGTAGAATCCTCTTTGAGAGAGTAACACATTGTACACCATCATAAATATTGCAATTCACCATTGTTGTAACTCCTTAAAGGGCTAAGTTGTAGCCTCATATTTCCAACAACATCCTTGTCTTTCAATAAGGGGTGTTGCCTTGGTTTTTCTCAAAAACACTAAGGATAGATTAGGGTTTTGAAGTCCCACAACAAAAGAAAAAAAAAGGTTATGGAAAGTTCATCTATGGACTATTTTTCATGATCCCAAAACAAAGAAGAAGGCTATTCACTCATCATAGTGACGAGCTTATCTAATAAAATAAATACAGTAAGAAATAAAACAAAGAAAATTTTATTAAAATACAAACACAAATTATTACCAAGAGTTTGGTCTATATTCTACAATGGAAAAGTGGTACAAAGACAAATGATGCAAGGCCTATTAAATTCGTGCATTATCTGCAATTAGAAGTCTTACGAAGACATTTACACAAGACAATTCAAGTGCACAAAATGTAATAACAAAACTTTAATGAAGTGAAGTTGTTACGACCCTAATGTGGGGCTACGGCTAGCCATACCAACTTCTGCTTTATTCCCTTAATTCTTCACCTTCCTCGATTAATTGATGACAATCGCAGTGTTTTGGAAGCTAATTTTCTACTATTCTTGCATTGAAAAAAGTTTTTGATTATCATAACTTTAATCTTGGTTAACAAGACTTCAACATTGTAATTAGGTCATGTCGGAGAAATGAGTTTAAGAGAAAGACTGACAAAACAGCTAGGTGATGTCAGATTTCCTTTCCTGAATTAATTGAGTGACTACAAACTATGAATACATTGCTACTAATTATTTGTTTCCAAACACCTTTGATTAAAATAGTTAGGCCAATGTTTTGGTCACTAACACTCTCCAACAATTATTGCTCCCTATAACCTAGGCTTGAGTCCAAACCAAGGAGGTTTAAGAACACCAAAGTAAGTAACAACTATTATTAGTTTATGTCTAAGTCTAATCAATAAATGAATGGTTAAACTAGGTCAAGCAAACAAAGCTAGGGTTAGTACTCAGTGATCCCATAGAAAACACTAAGAAAGGGTTAACCAAATATAATACAAATAATTGACTATGTATTCATAAAATTATTTAAAGTTTCATGAACAATAGTTACACGGAATGTCCTATCTCATGACCTAACCTAGAAAGGATTAACTCCTCATAGCTTCTAAATACGTATTATAACGTATGCATAAAAAACCGTAAAAAAAGGATCACCGGTTGATGAATCATTGGCTCTCGAATGACTCTGATCACTCCAATCCTTCAAAAATTGCGTTTATGCCTTCATCATCTTGTTAAAAGTCATTTTTCTACTGACCTAGGGGTTCAATATTTATAGGTTGTCCATTTTCTAAGTTTTACGAAAAATAGCTCGCAACGCGGGCCTGTTTTTTCATGATGCAATATAGGCAGTAAGCTTATCATTTTGACCTAATCACTTTATCTCTCTATGCGGAGCTCATAGGCACGATGTGAGATAGACAATGGCGACCTTAATGAATTCCATCACATTCTCGCGTCACACGGCTCATAGTATGTGATGCGAGATAGAAAGTAGTTGACTTTTTGGTGTATTGATTCCTTGCTCAATTTCTTCTCACCAGAACGTTGGTAATGACTATGCACCAAGCTTAATCAATGATGAACTCATAAAAAACATAATACGATTACAAATTTTTTTACTTCAAGTGGATTTCCGTGGCTTCTAGGTTTCTTTCCAAGCTTAACCAATGATGAATTCAAAAAAAACATAGTACGATTCATTTCTTCCATTATTAAAAAAAATTAACTTTTGCAAAAGATATTTTTATAATGGGTTAAACATGACTGTGAAAAAAAAATACAAAGTTTCAAAAAATTACACATGATTCTACTTAAATGTATTTAGAGACCAAAACTTACTAATTTTTGGAGACCAAAATCTACCAATTTTTTTAGAAGGATTAAAAACTTATTTAAAAAAGAATATGCACATGCAGAGCACCCCATTGGACCTAAAGAAAAGTCCTTCACATGTCTGTCAATAAGATCTGGTCATGAATGGAATTGCATAATCTCACTACAAGACATTTTTTCTTAGGTTACCATGTGAGTATGTGCAGAGAGAGGTGAGAAGAGAATTTGGTTCCTAAATATACTAACTGCAAGTTTTGAAATTTTAGACTGACCCTGCTTGTTGCAGTTTCAACCTGTTTGGATTGTATATTTCCTAGAAAACCATTCAACTGTACTCTTGACTTTTTGTACTATTCAGTCTTGTGGTCTTACATCATGGATGAATTATTAAACAATATATAGATAAATATATCAATATTGTCCATGCAACAATTTAAAAACATATATTTGATGCATTTGCAACAAAAGTAACACTTTATTTTTAATCTATAAAAATATGAAATAATCCCTTTATTTTTTTTAAACAATTGTAGGGACACTTTGATAGTGGTGACCAATTAAAAAATTAGACCTCTGAAAGTGTTCAAATTCTCTTGAGAACGATCGTAGAATAGTTATTAGTATCATTTTAGTTGATAATAACTTTTTTCTTCATTTTTTTAAAAACTAATCCATGTTGCATTTTTATTTTTTTTAAAACTGTTGTTTATAAAGCGAAGTTTTTAGTGACACCGAGAGAATGAATCAATATTCATATTAGGAAGTAGATGAGTTTGAAGTTTCACGTTGTTATTTGAAAAAGTGAAGGTTGAACATTTTATAAGTGAGAAGATCCATAAGTTCAATGTCATATAAGTGGGAGGACTCATAAGATTTTGAGTAAGATATTTTGTCAAACCTATTTTCATGGTTACTCTTAATCCAATGATCAAATGTGGATGGTCCTTCGTATTCTTCTTATATATAAGGATCAAAGGATTTGTATGAGTTGAAAAAACCTTTATTTTATACAAATTTTATAGAAGTTGCATTACCATTTATTTTTGACTTCTAGCAATTTTTCATAACCACAAAAGAAGTTAACACGTCAATTGTGATGTTAAGAGTGTGAATTTTGGAATTTTATGAGAATAAGATATGAATGACATCATGGTAATTATCACTCTTAACAATTGTTTTGTAATTGTAAAAGCACAATAAGGGACACTAAGGTTCAGTATCGTATTCTAGTGTGTTTAGACTAATTATTGAATGTCCTGAGAATGCTCTCAAGGTTGTTATTTATAGTCGTCTGAGGGTTGGATAAACCCTCTATTTTAAGCATTTTAGTTATGGGAATAAGGATGATTATCAAGGGATAAGAATGGTTATTGGGGGTTTTATCCAGTTCTAGAATGTACTTATAGGTGGTGCCTGCAAAGGCACCGCCTTATCCGCTCGAGCCCTCTGGAAGGGCGCTTTCAATATTCTGAGCCCTTATGAAAGGCCTTGTCTCCTTTATCCGGGTTTTCCCGGTCCATGTTTAACAACGAGCCGATTAACATGAGTTGATTGTTTAGCTTATGAGCATAAAAAGATAAGTTGCATTGCCATTTATTTTTGACTTGTAGCAAATTTTCATAACCACAAAAAAAGTTAACACGTAAATTGTGATGTTGAGTTTGAATTTTGGAATTTTATGAAAATAAGATATAAATGGCATCTTGGTAATTGTCATTCTTAAGAATTGTTTAACAACGTGCCGATTAACATAATCAACTTATGAGCATAAAAAGATAAGCACGTATTTGGCCACATAGAATAGTACATTTGGAATTAATAGAAGTACATTTGGAATTTTTTCCCATGGAGAAAAACCTATGGGCAACCAACCTAGGTGTTGTATAAAATGATTTATTTTTATTTATTTTCACTGTATTAATAAAATCATTGCACAAATAATTATTTAGTAAAAAAAGAGACCCTAACATTTCTGCTTCATGATCTACTTTTGAAGGGTTGTTTTATCAATAGGCATATATACAACCCAAAAAAAAGGTTCATGTGCCTATTATAATACTTGTATTAGGAAAAGTAGTTATTGATTTTGTTTGATTTTAAAAGATATGATGTAAAAATATTATAAGAGGGTAAACCACAATTTTGGTATAACAGTAAGTTCATGTAACTTGTTTAACGTTGGTCTAAATGTTCTCTCCGTCAAATAGTTTCGTTAGATATAATGATGTATCATGTTTAAGTTACATTGCGACTTGTCTAAATTAAAGTCATGTCACTTAGAATTCGTTCCAAACACAAGTTTTTTATAGACAAATTCATCGGTGAGTCTACAACTAACCACACCGGTAACTTGCATAGCAAGTAAACCAGTAAACAAACTAGTTATTGGCTAACTAACTTCTAACTTCCATAACTAAATTGTAACATACACAACAATTAACATTAACTACTAACAATCTCTAACCAACTGACACTAATTTGAATTACACCTAATAATTATCGATTTGAAATCGACCTTCATTGTTATTATATATTATATTTATCATAAAAGTTAGAAACATCACAAAAAAATATCTAATTAAAGGATAGATTTTTTCACATAAACATACAATTGGACAATGGCCATACAAAGTATGTAGATCAATCAAAATCATCCAATCTATACTAAATGCATGCTCTGCCATATTGTTATAAAAACTGTCATTTTCGTCTTAGCATTATTATTATTTCTTTTTTCTTCAAAAAAAAAATTATTATTATTTCTTTCTTTTTTTTTATAAAAAAACTTTTCAGAAAATCTTCATTATTAGCATAGTTCCATCGCAATCAAATAACCATCATTTCTAAATTCTTTAACCTTTTCCCTCTTTTATTTATTTGTTGTTGTTCCTACTCAAGATAGAGATGATTCATTCATCCAACATTCTATTTAAAGTTTATTTTGTGAAATATATGAACATACTAATTAACACACACCATTAAAGAGTGTTTTTAGGACACCAGCTAGCAAGACCCTAAACCGTAAAAAAAAATTGAAATCGTTGTAGTTGTCAATTGCACGCAATCATTTGGTCAATCAAAATACATCAATGAAAAGATTAAAATTGGACGGCCAAGACTAATATTTTAGGTTTTAAGAGAAAATCAAAATTTAAACAATTTGATTTCAATCAAACAATCAACAATATGTTAATTGTGTGAATGCGACCTATTTGTGATGGCGAAAAATCCGAATTCTTAAGGGCCACATCCGTACAGTTTCTAGGTTGGTGTACATGATAATCATCTATGATCTATCATCTCATCAATGCTTTATGATTTTAATGAGCCATGCGTTTGGATTGTGACTTATTTCTGTTTATTATCTTCACTCAATTCATTTTGTATTTTGACTTTTGCTTGAAGGTGATAACTTGTCTTCAAGTGGAATAAAAGATAGGTTGGATAGTGACTTGAAGAAAAGTGTGAATCCATTGGAAGATATGGTGAAAGAGATTTGACATCAAACAACAAATTGCAGCCCTTTGATTTATCAACGATGAACAAGCTAAGTTGTTATCTACTACTACTTCACTAATTTAGTACAATGAACTTAAAACGGATTTCATATTTTTCACCTTAAATTTAGTAAGATTTTTAATTTATAAAAAAGAAGTAAGAATTTAAACACGGTTCTTATATCTAAAATAAATAATTGTTAATTTCTTATTCTAGTAGTTAGGACTTCAATTTAACTTAGAAACGGAGCTTCTTATGAGCTGAGATGGGCCACGGTCCACTCAATTTTTATTTTTTTTGACTCCATCATTGAATTTTAACTTATACATTCTTCATACATGCGTGCATAATACATATATGAGTGTGTTCGGAGTATTAAAATTATCCACGCATTAGCAATATAAATTATGTTATACGTCTGATTAACTATATATCAACACAGTGCGAAATCATAACATTATTTTCTAAAATATGTCCATAAAAATGTGGTAAGATATAATTAAACGTTTGTATATAATATTTTTTTTGGTGTAACGTTTGTATATAATTTGTGTAAACTAGTAGTAGTGCATTTGATAGAAATTGTCATTTCAAGAGAATATAGGTGAAATGTAGAAATATAAATATTAAATATAGATTTATCGACATCTAATAAATTAATTAATTTTTTATTTTAGATAATTGAAATAGTTATTTATAGATGGTTTTCTTAGCAACTTCCAATATTTAATGAATTATTCTGTTTAACTTCTTGCTCTTTTCGAATCTGAAATAACAATTGCATGCTGGGAAAAGAGATATTTTATAAATAAAAAACTAGTGGACAGGAGAATGAAGAGACAAATGTCGTAACAGGGACCATTTTCTGGATCAAAATTAATTAAAGGTCAAATAATTGAGTTGGGTACTGTCAGACCAATCACAATAAACAAACGTAAAAAAGAAGAGTAAAATATGAAGGGAAAACATAGAAGAAAAGAGTAACCTTATGAAATAAAATCTTTATATTTCAAACATATTAAAAAAGTACAAATATTGTTTGAGTATATTTGGATTGAATTGTATTAAATTAATTATTTACTGGCATATTTAATTGTGCAACTATTTATAGATTATTGAAATAGCTTATGACATGTTTATAAGTTGTCTTCGACTTAGGGTACGTTTGGTTCGAGAATTAGGAGGGGAGGGGAGGTGAGAGATTTTAATGGAGGGGAGGGGAGGGGAGATGTTTTAATTAAAATTGTGTTTGGTTCGCAAGGGGTGGGGAGGGATTTTAGAATTATTTTAACTGTTTTACCCTTAAAGTTAATTAAATAAGAATAATAAAGTTACGAAACAATAACGATGTAATCGATCCTTCAAAAAAAAATAACGATGTAATCGATAACAACACAATGTAAACAATTGAATAATGGATTAGTAATAGGGTTGTTACAAGTAGTAATAAAAGTTGTTACAAGGAAAAATTGTTAATAACATGGAATAAAAGTTGTTACAAGGATAATATAACCTACTAATTATAAAAGTTGTTACAAATAATACAACCTATAACCTAATAATAATAATAATAATAATAATAATAATACAATTTGTTTCAAGGATAACATAACCTAATAATAATAAATGTTGTTATAAGGATAATATTGAGATTTTAAATTAATCTAAAGATAATTTTGGCAGTGCAATAAAATTTGCTCCCCTCCTCTCCTCTCCCCTCTCCTTCTAAAAATTGAACCAAACACTTCAAATTAAAAATTTATCCTCCCCTACCCTCCAAAACTCTCAAACCAAATGGACCCTTATATCAATGTATTCTTTATTATAGCTTTTAAAAATGGTTTATGGTATATATGAAAATACTTTGACTTAATTTTATTATTTATCTTAGAAATTGTGTATATATTAGTAATTATATGATAGGTGTTTATGTTATATGTTGCTAACCATGGGTTAAAAGATAAATATTTTAAGTGGTGAATTTTTTAAATAAATTTTAGTTACTTTGATTAATTTTTACATGAACATGACAATTTTAGGGTTTAAACTTCAAACTCCGACTTTAAAGTTAAAAATTCAGGGTTTGAATTTCAAACTCTGCATACTTCAATATTTCTTTCAACTAAACTAATGTGAAAGTTGAATTTTCGGAAAAAGAAAATAGAACTAGTGAAAATAAAGTAAAATAAAATATAAGATATGATATAAATACATGCATATGATAGAAATTATTTGGATTTGAATTCAGTCTTGAACATGCAGTAACATTAAAACTCTTGGGAAAAGTTTACCGTTCATTTAAGTCCTATAATACTTGAGGGATTAGTTCCACATTTGTGCATGGAGAATACCCGAATTAAAAAAAGAAATGATAGAAACTAAGGTGGATGATGATATCATAAAATTAGAGATTGGGGGAACTACAGATAGGATACATAGAAGCACGTTAGGTGGAAGAAAAGTTGTCAAATAATTGGTTTGGAGAGAGGTAGAGGAATGTCTACCCACACGCACACATGTACCTTATACCTTTTCCTATTTATTATTTATTTCTATTCCCATTTATATATTATTTATAATAATTTAAATCAAATTTTGTGATGTACATTGAGACATCCAGTTTGCACGAGGGCCTCTATTTTGTTCTCTTCTGCTTTCTTTCTTGCCAGAAATTGAGTACCCATTCCCACAACCCTTCACCAATCAAATTATTATCTGCCCTAAGTAATTGCAATTGCAATTGCAATTGGGTATCTCTCTCTTCTCTCTAATATTATACTATGTACTTATAGGCTTGCACATGTGCACACGTGCACACGTGGGTGACTATGTCACAACTATTTAAGTTATTGAAGGACATTGTTTGGGTCCATCTTGGACTTGAGACAGAGTCAACATAATTCACCCTAACTCCACTTGCATAATGTATTTTTACAGCATGGTAAGATTTGGATAATAAATCTAGACAACATTGTTAAATTTGTTTCTATCTCACTCTTAAACTTTGACTTAAAGGATATGAGTGCATAAGCACAAATATTTAACAAGCTTAACAATATTAGACTAATAAAACTTTAATACACATTTTCATGCCTATTGTAAGTTAGAGGGGGCAAAAATACTTGTACATGTACTTGTCCATGATAAAATTCACAACCGGTACCAACGATTAACTTGGATACGTGTAGATAAAACAAATGAGTATTTCAACTTGTTAAATATGTTTGGATCTCATCCCAAAAATTAGCTTAAAAGATTATGGTACTCATATTTATACACTCAACAACCCGAAAACCTGAACAATACAAGACAAATAACAAACTACAAACAACTTCAACACAACTATCTATCAATCAACGGGTACAAAGAATGTGCTAATGGTATGTTCCCACCCGTGTTTTAAAACCCGGACCGACCTGGCCGGTCAGACCGTGAACCAGAAGGTGCAGTGGTTCGAGAAGGCTACTGGAACGGATATGCAATTAGCCCGCTGGAACCCGGTGTGACCCGACCGAGTCAGTGGTCGGACCGCTAAACCAATTTAACCCACCCGACCCGACCCGTTTTTTTATTTTAAAAAAAAAATAAAATGAAAAGGCAAGGCATATATAAAGACAAAAACCTTTGTGTTTCTGTTTTTTGTTGACTCTGTTTATAACTTACTTAGGTTTGTAAGTCTATTATTTTTTAGAGAAATGCTAACAACACACATTCTAACACACACTTTTCAGCACACTCTCTTTGATTGGTTAAAGTTCACATGGGTCCCACCAAATCATGTGGGTCCCATATGAATTTGGTGGGTCCCATGTGAATTTTAACCAATCAAAGAGAGTGTGTTGAAAAGTGTGTTAGAAGATGTGTTGCTAGCATTCCTCTATTTTTTATTAACTATGTTGAGAACTTACTTGGGTTTGTAAGTATGTTATATTTTGATTTCCAACAATGTTTAGAACATACTATGTTTTAACTTTTAAAGATGGAATCTGAGCTACTGTTTAATGCATGAGTTCATTTGAATTTGGATTTGAATTAGTTTGAAATTGAATTGTGCTGCAGTTAAGAAATTAACTTGTAAACTTGCAGTTGTGAATATAAATTTTTTAATGTATGAACTTTAAATAGAAAAAAAAAGATAGGATTTTTTTTTATCAAAATTTCATTCATAATATAATTTTGGGTCTTGCTAACTAGTGCCCTCAGGGCAATGGTTAAGGATCTACAAATAGAAATTTTGTCTTGGAAATATAAGATATTATTTTTGATAAAGTAATGATGACACAACTTTTTCATGAAAATTTACTTGTTTTAGATGCTTAACCATTGCCCTTAGGGCACTAGTTAACATTCTCCTATAATTTTTGGTAATAAATATTTTTATATAGACCGGGTCAATAGTCATGCAGTCCGACCAGTGACCCACTGGTTCGACCAGTGCCTTGACCGAGTCGATTATCGGTCTGGGTTTTAAAACATTAGTTCCACAGACATTTGTCCCCGTTAAAATTTAATAAAACGACTAAAAAATCATATTACATATAAAATGAGAGTGCAATGTATTTTTTTGTGTCAATACTTTTGTAATATAAAAAAGACGAGCCATAAATTTCGTCATAATTACAAAAAAAAGTCTTTAAAAGAAGTGCATTTTTTTAATAAGGGTCTTGGACACTAGTGTTTTCGAGGCAATGGCTAAGGAATTCATAAATGGTGATAATTTGACTTTTAATCTTACTTGTTTTAGTGGCTTAACCAATAAATACCTCAAAACATTCTAAATATTTGTCTAGCACATATCTGCATGGATATGGAACCGACATGAATATCATTTTTATTCATCCATGTTTGTGGACACTAATTGTCATATCTAGTATGATAGGAGCCTTCATGATGATCAGTGGCGGATCTTGACTTTTATCTTTGGGGTTGCCGAACTATTATGGAATATATATTACAATGATTTAAGGAATAGAAAAAAATGTAAATTGTTCTGGTGGTTTGATATCCTTATAAGAGGGTGTATGCTTTGTGTTCGAATGCCCTTGGGGTGTTTTTTTGGATAAAATACTAAAAATACATAAGAAATATAATAAAAAGACACTAATGAAGGGTTGAACACGCGACCTTTACCATTAAAATGCATAATACTATATATAAAGGAAACTTGGGGGATACCATGGGTCCCCAAATAGATCCGCCACCGATGATGATTCTTTTATTTATCATGTTCATGTATGCATATGATAGGTTGATTGCCACTAATTATATGATGTAAACTAACTAAACATCATGTTCGTTGTTTGTGTTTATTGTCTTTTATTCTTTTGAGACATGGCTGTAGTTCAAACACATATATAGCTTCTTTTTTTTATGAAAAAATAATGTTCGCAAATTCATTTAGGTATGAGATTTTTGTGGTTCAACCCCTTTTATCAACTCTCGTGTGGTTGTCCATTAGTTCTCAGCATTGTTTGGCTATGTACTATGAACTTTCTCAATCATAGCTGACTCATGACATAATACTAAATGCTATTTATCCCATTTCTCATCACTTTCATGACCCTAGTAAGAAACATTTATCGATCAATTGGTATGAATAAAGCCAATGCATACTATTTGGATTACGGCTCATCTTCTGGCTGAATCTATGTATTGTGTTTGTCTTGAAAATTCAAGAGTTATAGTTTATTATATATTGATAAAATTTTCATTATTTTGTACTCCAAGTTGTAAGAAGATTAGTTGGATTTTTTTTTTGTTTTGGCACGATCGTTCGCAATCCACCCATTCGCATACAGATATTATGGATCCGAATCCTATCTCACAATATAGTTGTATGATAGTGTTTTTTTTAACTAAGACAATATATTGCCTTATGGGTTTGAGATCATTCGGTGATCGATGTTGAGTCGTTCATATTTGTTGAAGAGTCCTACATTGATTGAGAGCTGGTCTAAATAAGTATTTATAAGTAGAGGCTATCATCAACTCATAAATTGGTTTTGTGGTGTTGTGTTAGGTTCAACTACGATTTCTAAGTTCTAAGAATATTAGGTTAAGAGCTACTAGAGAAAGAGCACCTGAGATCATATTTTTATCTAAAAACCATAAGGCATTAGATATGTCTATCATTGGCATTAGATATGTATATCATTTGCCTATATGTTGTTCAACTCTAACTTTTTTTAACCTTTTATTTTTATTTGTACTATACACCAATCTTATCATCAAATGTGAATTCATTATGTTCCCTCTCATGTAAAAGTTTTTTCATGCACATACACTTGCAAAGTCATTGAGACCCACCACATCAATAGGTCATGTCGTTTGACCACTATTAGCTAGAAGACTTTCGACATAAGGAGGCCGGCCATTTAGTAACAATCAACTTTGAATCATGAAGGGGGTTAAAAAAAATCATCACATTGGACTAAAATCTTAAGGCGTGCATTAGATATATGAGTTCTATCATTTATATGTTGTTCGACATATACATTTTAGCTAATGTGGAACTTCTAACACGACACGCGACAATCGAGAAATGATTTTTTGATTTTTTTATGGTCTAAAAAAATATATTCAATCAAAATCAAATTGACATAATATATCGAAAACAACATATAAGTAATTCACGCCTCGTTTAAAAGCTCCAAATATTAGTGGTGAAGATTCTTATGATGTTATAACCACACTTTTAAAATTAGGGAACAAAATTTGACCCTTAAGTATATGCAGTATATATACTTAGAACAAAATGACAATTTTACATTTTTTTTGATTGAAAAATCAAAATAAATTGAAACGTAGTCATAATCCTATGAAACTTTGCTAATTCTCTCTATGTATTTTTATATTGGTTTTCTGTTTAAAAAAAAAACTCAAAATTCGATTTATAAATCGAGATGTCCGTTGTTTTGCTTTTTGAGTTTTTAGTGCATTAGGACACTTTTTTGAACTTTACATCTACATGAAAAAAGATAGAGTAAAAAACATGAAGAATCTCAAATGACAGAATTAAAATCCATGTTTTTATTTTAGAGATTTATTTTTCAAACTTCGTATTTATTATAGGTAAAGATGTAAGGCTTGACAACATAGGTCAACCAATAAATGGACATAACTAATTGACAATAAATGGACATAACTAATTGACAGTGAGTTTTGATAGTACAAAAACTCAAGTTGAAAACGCGTTCCGTTGTGTCCTGTAATCATCGAAAAGGACAGTACCATCATGCAAGAAGGGAATGTTCCAATTTATGTAGAAATCATTTTAACAAAGTTTGTGTGGTCTAATTAACCTAATTCCGTGTCAAAAATCCAATTGACATGCATGTTGGGCCCCATCGAATAATAAGGGTTTCTAAATTTGATTATGATGGGATATAGCACCGTTGATAATTATGTCTACTCATTTTTGTTTGAAAGTTATGTCTATTCTTTCTAACCTCATGAATCATGCATGAATCCATGATTCTCCCTCATCCCAGATTAATCGAATAATTTGCTCATTTCATATATATTAAGAAAAATGTATAAATGAAGGAGAGAGAAAAATTGTATTAAGTAGGGGTGTAAATGGTTTTAAGTAGGTGTTGATGGTCCATTGTTAGATCCTATAGGCCTTCAAAATCAAACGGTTCGCTTTTCTAAAAAAAGATCAAAAGTTAAAATTAACAGAATGAGACCAAATTGGTAAATGGAAATTGAATTAAGGGAACAAAATGCAACTTTTATTAATTAGGGGACCAATACAAAACCTGAAAATTAATTAGGGGACCAAATGTGTAATTAAACCAATTTCTTATAAATAATATTTTCTTAAAAAGTGTGAATTTGTTTTTATTTTTAATTTTTATAATTTGGTATGAATGGAGTATGTTAAAAACTATTCAATCCATCCCTATATATAACCACTCATTTGACTAAAAATTTGTCACTAAATATAAGCTAACTTTTGCCCTTAAGACACAAGTTAATGAATCAAATATAGTAGTAATTTTTTGTTGGAATGTGTACATTAAATTTAATTTTTGAATTTTTAATAAATAGAATGCACAAAACTTGAGGGAATATTTCTATTCTTGAGTTCTTTAACATGTGTTTGAAGGACACAAGTTAGCATGACCCTTTTTTAAATTGGGGTAATGGTCACTTTGGTATCTGAAATTGTAATGAGTAGTCAAAATAGTCCTTCAATGTATCAAAACTTCAAAGTAGTCCCTGATTGTGCATTTTGTTAGTCAAAATAGTCCTTAATGTTAAAATATTTCATTAATATTGTCAGACTAGTCCTCCAATATACTTACTTATTGTCATATTAGTCCTTATAAGTACATGCTTATTGCCATTTTAGTCCCTATATGAAAAAAGTTATTGTAAACATTGAGAGGTTATTTTGGTGTCAAGGACTATTTTGACTAACAGAATGCACAATCAGGGACTATTTTGAAATTTTGATACAATGAAGGACTAAAATGACTAATCATTACATATTCAGGGACTAAAGTCACTATTACCCATTTTTAAATTACTAGATACAATATATTTATTGTTTCTTTTCAAGCATACCTTTAATTTTTGTCAAAAAAACATACCTTTAATTAATACTATTAAGTGTCTTGGAGTATGAAAAAAAAAAAACTGACCATACACATACAAAGGGTATCTTATGTACATTCATATATAAAATAGACACATTAACTACATTAACAATTTTTCTTAATAAGAATGAAAAAACAAAAGATGCTTATACATAGAGACGAAAAAATTAAAAAAAACTGCATTGAAAAAACAATTAAATTTGGAAGGAGTTGAATGAACTATATCCAAACCATATTTAACATTGGATTATTTAATATGTGCCCACATAAATTAAGGGCAACTTTTAAATTTATGATAACTCGAATCCTTAGAGACACATGTAAAAGAATTTAAAAATAAAAATATTTTTTAAAATTTTGTATATTCAAATAATTAAAATTTTTAAAATTAAATTAAGTTCATTTCAATAAAATATTTTTACATATATTACATTAACAAGTGCCTACTTAATACTTATTGCTTAAGACCACAAGTTTGCATTCCTCTTTTCGTTACTTATGATTATGATTAGAGCAATGTGTGAATTTCATCATGAAAACTTTAATAATTTATTTTAAAAAATAAAAAATATTTATTTAATAAATACTTCATCCAATCATATTTATAAATAAAAAATATTTTTTTAGATTCATTAAATATCTAATATATCAGATCTATATAGACTAAATATACATTGATTATATATTAAATCTACAAACTTATTTTTTCTAAATACCTTAGAATAAAATTGGGTTTTATTAAAAGTCATACTTGAATGTGTCTTTTAGCAACCCACATCTCAAGGTGTGATTTCTACTTTTTAGTTATAACTTTGCTAAAAAACACCTTCATAAAAATTACTTAGTGTCTTTTAACAAATGCTCATAGAATAACTTGTTAAAAGACACCTTCATAAAATTTGTCTTCTAGCAACATCCAATAAAATTTACATCTATATATTTCAAAGAATGTTATTCTTAAAAATAAATTTGGTAAACTTTAACTAAACACACCCTAAACTAATATTTGCTTGTGAAATCTTATTTTTTAACAACACATATTAGCATAATCCATTTAATTATTCAAAATTTTGTGATCCTTTATAAATTATTCAAAATATTGTGATGGGAAGAGGAGAATAAATAGTGATATTTATCCTCTTGGAAAAAGAAGTAGAAGACAGAGAAAAAGACAATGCAAAATGATGATTGAGTGCACGTGTGGTAGGTCCTGTCCACGTGCATCTGTTTGTATTCACAGAATTGATGGATTTATTTGTCGGTTATTAATTCTCACTGTGAAGTGTGCATGCAATGCATTTCTTTACCTTTTTCCTTTCTGTCCTTTTGCTATAACGATGACATCTCTTTTTATTCCCCAACAATTCCATCACCATGACCATAGTACATTTACTTACTGCTACTTATGTCCCCCCTCCCTATTTACTTATTACACCCACCCACCATCAACCATGCATGCACACTTTTATTTATGAACCCGATGATGCAGTGAAAATTTAAGTGTACGACCTTGACGGACCCCAACACGATTCTGAAGACCAACCCCAACCACATAAATTTCTATACGCGTCACATACTCTTTTCTAGGTAAATTCCTATTCAGTCACGACCGGATAAAGAATACTTCCTCTGGTCACATTTATAAGAAAAAATTTACTTTTTAAGTTTATTGAATATCTAATGTATTTGATCTATAATATATACCAAATACATTAAGTATTCAATGAACCTAAAAAATTGTGTTTTACTTATAAATGTGACCGGAGGGAGTAGATAACTCAATTTTTTTTTTTTGAGGAATAGATAGATTATTCAACTTATTTGAGCTAAGATTAAAAAAGTAAACAATTTAATGTTAAAACTCTAGTGGAAGAGAAACTACTTTTAATATTAATCGGCAAAAAAGAAATGTATGAAACTATAACAATCGAAACATAAGGCGATAATTGTGTCATTTATAAATATATTGTCAAATCATCTTTTATTTAATTTGATGCGAGACTCTTTCATGACTAGACATCCGAAGTGTGGATATAAATGGTGGGTGATTCAATAGCAGAAACCTGATAGCAGTGGAACCAATAAATCTTGGGTCTGACACAATCCCACAAAACCGGCATATGAGATGAAGATTGTCCCCACTTATATGATGTGAGACTCTTTAGCAAATACAAAGGTCAAAAAATAAAGCACACAATCTTTTTGCATCTTTTTTCTTATTTCTCTGTGGCACCATCTACGAATGGATTGACTGCGACTCCCCTTCAACTATGAGATCTTTTATAGATGATATCGCTACCATTTCATACAAACTCGTTGTGCCTTATTCAAGGGTGCCCATGAGCATGGACCGGAGGAGCAGTCACCCAAGACACTAAAATAGTTATTTTTATTTCTTAGTTAGCACTTAATACATATATTTCTTGACTCGTTTTGATAATTATATTAAAAATATATTTCTAGAGAATCTGGATTGTGAATGAATCTTTTCCAACAAAATATACAAGAAGAAAGATATTCAAATAATTTGAAGAGCACAACTGACCCAAAAATTTTTAGGACATACCCTTACCTTTCTCCCCATATGTGTTGATGTTTCACTCAAACATGTTCATTTCTAAGTTGAGAATTCGCAGGATTTAACCTTCCTCTTATTGGTTGTATATTTCAAACTATGTGTTGTTAGTTACTTGTGTACCACAAAGGATGCACCACAAGAGATGTAACACTGAGGATGCATTGGTTCACTATTTTAGTGCATATAGTCGTTATCATTTATATACCATAGATTAGCACAAGTTTGTTAGAGAGTAGTTATTTGGGTTAGAAGTTAGTTGAATAAGATTGAGTTAATTAGTTAGAGATTAACTTGATCATAAAGTTTATTGGTTAGTCAAGTAACCATATTTAGTTTGCATAATCCACTCTATAGTTATTTGGTTTAGAAGTTAGTTGAATAAGATTGAGTTAGTTAGTTAGAGATTAACTTAATCATAAAATTTACTGGTTAGTTAAGTAACCATATTTACTTTGCATAACCCACTCTACATAAAGTGTTAATACATTGTGTATTAGAACATCATCTTCTCTATTCAATACAATTTACATAGTTATTCATTCATACTCTCTTATTATTCTAAATTGCTATTCTATCTCACACATTAGTCTTTAGCTTTTCAATCCAATACCTCTCTTTATAGTTATTTTTGATTCCCCTTCCACGGTGCTTCATAGAATGCCCTTGCTTTATAGTTATTTTTAATTCCCCTTCCACGGTGCTTCATAGAATGCCCTTGCAAACGACCACACCTCACTTTCTTTTTCCTTTTCCAAACTTATTCTGACTATTCAAGCGTTATGTACCCATTTAATCGACAGTGTTGGCACATATATTCTGCATGAGACTTAGGTTCGTGTTTGAAACTCTTTCATTGATATATTTGTTAAAGAGTCCCATATTGGACTAAAGATGGTCTGAATATGTGTTTATAAGTGGGGGTAATCTTTATATTACAAATCGGTTTTGTGGTGTTGTGTTAGACCCAACCACGATTACTAAGATGGTATCAGAGTCTGGTTAAGATTCATTGGACCACAATGCTATCAGATCACCTACTATTTGTGTCCACGAACCAAGACCAATAATACTGGTCGTGAGTGAATGTGTTAAAGAATCTCAAATCGGACTAAAGATACCATGAACATATCTTTATATGTGGGGCAATCCTCACATTACAAATTGGTTTTGTGGAGTTATGTAAGACCAAACCAAAAATTTAATCCATAAGTTAGTATACCTCCCTTAATATCTTTTGGGTCTTGTTAACGAGTGTCCTCGAGACACTCTTTAAGCATGCTAAATTAAGTAATTATTCTTTATAAATGTCAAAGTTTTCGACTTCCAATGCACTGATTAAACAAACTTTTATAAAATGTTACCATTTAAGGTCCTTAACCAGTGTTCCGAAGACACTCGTTAACATTTCCCATATCTTTTATGTACCAATGCTACATACAAAGAGACATATTTTTTGCAAGAAACTTCTGAATTTCTCACAATACATTTCCCAGCTATGAGAATGTTTCATGGTGGTATATTATCAAACCATATGAAACAATATATTGCTTGAATTTTTCAAGTGTGCAACCTCTACCCATTCTCATAACACATTAATCATTGTCAATTGCATCCATATATAGTGCAAGGTGCAATTGGAAATGCAAACAAACAAAAATAAAACTGTGGATTTCGATTCATGAATCATTGAATATGCATGCTAGCTCATACAAATCTTAAAATAAGTGTACTATATGATTAATGGCAAGATTATATAATAAGGAAGATTAAAAAGTAGCAATCCTTTACTTTTTGGAATGATGTATATAATACACATAAATGTAGTATAATAAGGAAGATTAAAAAGTAGCAATCCTTTACTTTTTGGAATGATGTATATAATACACATAAATGTAGGCCTTTTTCTCTCCATCTGATCCAAGTGTGTTAGCAAAAGATTCTTAGCTTTATAGTGGCCGGCTCCACTTCACAAGATCATACACCCCCACCCCATGTGTATAAGGTCCCCATTTGAATTTGTTTGATACTTTGAGAGTGTTATTCTTTCATTTCCATTCATGCATTTTTTTTTAATTTACAAAAATCATTATTTTGCTTTCAATCCATATTAAGTAACCTTATGTTATATCACAAGAGTACCAAAAGCCCATGTGATCTTGTGATTGCTTGACCAAGTTGAGGATCAAGCTTAAGAACTTGTGGGGCTACCCTTCAAAAACTCTTATCTTGTGTGCCACAAAGTACAAGAGGAGAAATTTATGCCCGGCCTATTGCATGTTACCCCCTCGTGAGAATATCTTAATGGTCCTTGGTATGAAAACAAACCATTGATATGTACTATTCATTAATTAGTTTGTTTAAAAATTATAGTACACATACACTTATTATCCTTGCATTTCTCTACTTTGAGTCTTGTCATTTTAAGTTTAAACCATTGTTTTAAAAAATAACCGGCTGGTTCAACTAGTTGAATACCATGATCTAATCAATTCGTCGATTGGTTTGATCTTGATTGTATCGGAATTGAACTAGATTAAGCCATTGTTGATTCAACTCTTTTTTCTTTAAAAATCTGTTTGCTTTTTAATACTTATTTAATTTATTTATCATCCAGATTAACCGTGGTTGAAATGATTGAAGTAATTGAACCATGGTTCGCATCGGTTCAATGTTTCTTATTCTATAAAAAATTGGTTTAAGCCTTGAATTGACATCACTAACTCTATCCATATATAATGTTTCTTGTTAATCATCATTCTACATAAAGGATTAGATGTTGTCATTCAACCCTGTTTTATCTAGTGCACTTTATTATATATCACTGGTATTTTGTTTAGAAATGTTCTTGAAGAAACCACTATAGTTGTGATTTGTGAAGTTTTTCTATCTTGACAATCAATAATGAATGATTGTAATTAAAAGACATCTTGAGAACTATGCATTTTATTAAATAAATTTTAAGTTTACACATCAAAAGGGCTACTCATTATCGTATAACATTTCTAGATGTTGGATCTATATGACTAAATTAGCTTAGGTAAGTAATTTTACTAATCTATGTACTACTTTTGCATCGGCAAGAAAAGTCTATCAACTAATCATAGTCTAAAAGGGCATTAGTCGACATAACATGAACCCCACTAATTGCACAATGGAAAGGAATCATAATTAAAGAGAAAAGGGAATATTATGTTATTAATCATGTCTAGTATGCTACAAAAAATCAATAGTACATTATATGAAGTTTGAATAAGATTAGTATCTTGTGATAATATTAAGATTGCAAGCATGTGTAAGAACTTCCTAACCTACCTAATCACATGGTTTATAACAAATATTATTATGTGTGATGTCACTATAAGAACATAAAATGATTGTTGAAAAATAAATTCATCAAATCCATTGAAGTTTGTGTTTGAATGAGTGCATATTCACATGCTCAGGTTGACTTGATCTCCCTCGTTGGTTACATCAAAAAACATATGGCCTCTTGTAGATTCTACTGAATCTGTGTTGGAGAGTTGGTGGATAAATTAGTGTTATGCTAAAAAATGAAATTAAAATAAAATGAAACCTCCAATATAATGGTGGTATTCCAATTTTTTATACAAGTAAAAACATTACATGAGTCTAATAAAATGTATATGTAGTGGGTGTTAGCATATATTATTGGGTTATCTGAATTTTCGTGACAAAAAAATATGTTATTGATTTTTACTTTTTTTGAGGAAAGGTTTTTCCTGTTAATGTTATAACCAAGTTAATGGTATTTTTGACTTTTTTTTTAATGTTTTATAGTACATTTTCTTTGTAACTTTTGTATTCTACTATTTCTGTTAAGAGTCTCACATCGAATAGGAGATGGTCTGACAATGCGTTTATAAGTAGGGGCAATCATTACCTCACAAGCCGGTTTTGTGGGGTTGTGTTACGCTTAACCATCAACTCTAAGATGGTATCGGAACCTCTTCAAGATCCATTGGGCCACCTGCTATCAGGTTTCCGCTATTGGACCACCCACCATTTATGTCCACGAACCATGCACAATAGTATTGGTCGTGAGGGGGTGTGTTAAGGGTCCCACATCGGATAATCCTCACTTCAGAAGCCGGGTTTGTGGGGTTGTTTAGACCAAACCACAATTTCTAATTATGGTGTTGGAACCTATCTCTTTCATTCTTTTTCTGTTGAATGAATTTATATAGTTAACATGATATGACAACCGAATTAAGAATAATAGCGATTTTTTTTCCTTCCTATTTTTGGAACATAGCAGATGTAAATAAAGATATAAAAAGCTTGAACAAATTATAAAAGAAACCATGAAACATATCTAAATATTTTTAAAACTTTTTTTAACAAATTTGATCATTATCCAAGTTTAACAAATCATAAAACAACAAAACCTTTATGAATTTTCTATATAAAAACACTAAATAGGCCTCTCTGTCGGATCAAAGGTAGCCAAATGAGTGCCTATTGCAAGCAAATGGTGTCAAAGAAAAATGGAATATTACAGTGGATGTATATATATGTTGATACCATCATAATTTGTTGTTCTTTTTAATTATGATTATTTTGTTATTATTACTACTTCTTTCCTTGTTTCATTCTTTATTACTTGCAACCTGATCATATAGGAAAACATGGGAGGAGCATTATGGTATAGTATGTCTTATGTCATGATTAATCATAAGTTCATAACCATACTAAACACACTGAAATTTTTCATGGCATTTTTAACTGTCATATTGACATACTTTCATGATTTTAATTAATTTTTTTTCCAACAATGAAAAAGAAAACTTCCAGCTCTAAATCGATATATGTTGGTTTTAAAAATATTATTTCTATCAAGTGTGATGTGCCCTTTATTTGAAAGTGTTTGTTTTTATTTTTATTTTTATTTTTATAATTCTCAGTTTTTTTATCTCTATTATACGTGCCCTTGAAACTCTTCATAAGGGGTTTTATGAGAGAAGGAAATTACAAAAGATTAAGGAACAAATTTGTGGGTAATACACAAATTACATCAAACCGAAGTTTGAGAGTTAAAAATAAACATGAAGATTGAAGAATCGTCTAAGAGAAAGAACTGTGGTGATCAAAGTTGGCAAAGAAACCAACATATGAATTAACCTCCATTTAAATATGCTTCAAATGAAACATTTCAAACTTGAAAGATGGATGAGACGAAGAATGTCGGGTAAGAGAGACTGAAGAGCTACATTTTGAGTTGATGTGTACCAAACAATCTAAATGACAACGTGAGAATCATACTCCACGAAAAAGGAAGCAATACCTTAATCGCAAGAAACCTTAAGCCTCAATTCAAAGTAATTTAAATCTATGTAATTTCAATCTATTAATTGTCTATTGAAAGATATTCACCTAAAGAAAATTGCTACTGAGAGACAAAAATTAAAATATATGATTGAGGTAAATGAAAATACAATTGTAAGTGTTTTTGAACTTAAGGTTTTGTTTGCAAGTTTGGAGGGAAAGGGGGATGGTTTGTAGAAAAAAAAGGAGTAAGGGGAAGAAATATAAAACATTGGGAGGAGGGGCTTTGAGGGGTTTATTTTTGTCAAAAATTATTGGGTCTAACTCATCCTTACAAAACCAGCTTGTACGGTGATGATTGTCTCCTCTTTATAAACTTTTTTCAAAAATCCTATCTATTTGATGTAGGTCTAAATCCACCGAGTGTTGCCTGCTAACCATTTTTCTTCAAAATATAAAACCCTCCTCATTTGGGGAGCAAAAAAATTGTATTGGAGGAGGGTTTTTGACGGTTTGGAGAGTTTATATGATTCCTTCAAATTTAATATATGTTGTTATAATATTCTTAAAATAAAGATTATATTAATCATAAGTATTAATTTATCCTCTCTAAAAATTACTCTTTCAAAAATGCGAAAAATTGTTTTTCAATGAAAAATAAAAATGATATGGTCATTAATGTAATTAAAATGAAACTGCAAGAATTAATTTGTCATTGGGCTACTAATTCTATTACACAAAATGGGCTTAAAGCCTATACCAACAAAAAATCTACTTCTTGTCCTCAATTTGTGATCCTTACCCCCAGAAATCTCTCAAAATCTCAAATTTTCCCAACATTTTTTAAAATAAGAACTCTCCCACTCAATGCCACGAGATTCCCGCAAAGTAAAAATTTGAGTTATCCATAAATAATGTCTAAGCTCAAGAACGCAGTGTATTCATCAAATCATCATTTGAGTTTTCCATGGGTACGAAAATGTGCCATCCATCGGCGAAACTAGCAATATTTATATGATGGTACCACATCATATAAATATTGCTAGTGCACAAAATGAAGCATGCATGCATAATATGTCTATTTTTTTATGATTGTAATATAATAAACATCTAATTATAGTATATAGTTGAAATTTGAATACAACTGTGTATTTATATAAATATATACCGTTATGGTCTCAACTTCTGATACAAATGTTTTGTCTTAAGAATAAAACTATAAAAGTCTAAACATAGTTTATTTATAGGATTGAATGTTGTTGTTACTTCTCTGGCTAAACTAAAAATATAACCGTTTAGTTGTTTTTGTATTTGACTCATAACAACATTTAAGTATATAAGATAAGAAACTCAAATCATTATTATACTTATACGACTATTGAATCATTTTCCTTCCTATATCTTTGAATTAGAATTCTCATATATAAATATCTTTGAGAACTTAGTGTTGTGAAGGAAAATGAATAGTAATATAACAAGAGAACCAGGCTTATATGTCTCAGTTGCACAAATAGATGCTATAACCTTCAATGTTTGTTCTGTTGCTCCACCAAATATTGTTTCAGATGGAATATGGGGTGGCCCAGGTAGTAGAAGGAATCCAATGAAGTCTGCACTTCCTGTGTTTGAGATGCAGCTTCTTGTGATTTTTACTATCACACAAATCTGCAATTTCTTCCTAAAACGTTTGCATTTCCCCGCATTTATTGCACCGATGATTGTAAGTGTTATTCTTTTACATGTTTTTTTGTATACATGTGTTGTTTCTCTTGTTAATTATAACTTTTTTTTTAAGATACACCAATGGCATGTCTTTAATAGATTCATATAGGTTGTAATATGCCTGACAAAATTGTATCCATCTGCAGGTTGGCCTAATTCTAGGCCCTTCAATTCAACATGCGGAATTTGACAAATACAAGAAGATGTTGTTTCCATATGGAAGTCAAGACATACTTGCAACAATATCATTAATTGGTTATGTGCTTTACATCTTTACCACTGGTGTGCAAATGGATTTGAGCATGGTAACCAGAACAGGACACAAGGTTTGGACCATTGCAATCATGGGATTTGTCGTGCCTATACTGTTTAGTTTTGTGCCTCAATTTGTGGTGTTAGTAGAAAAAGATTATCGATTCGGAGATGTGACTAAAGCACATTTGATTGTAGATATTTATAGGGTGGCAAGAATACATAGCTCGGTTGCATTCGCAGTCACTGCTACGCTCCTCAATGAACTTAAAATTCTTAACTCCGAACTTGGAAGATTGGCATTATCATCAGCAATGGTGACTTCCGTCCTAGGACTGTCTCTTCAATGTATTGGTAATGTCCTAGAACAGCAAGACTTACACATGAGGATAGTCTGTGGGATGTCATTGCTTGCTTTAGTTATCTTTGCTCCATTGATTTTTCGGCCATTAATGTTTTGGATCATCAGACATACTAAAGAAGGAAGACCCGTGGATGATGGTTACATCTATGGTATCATTGTAATGGTATTAGGTTTAGGTTGGCTTGCAGGTTACATAAACCAAGAGTTTGCAGTAGCTGCATATGTTTTGGGGTTAGCTGTGCCAGAAGGACCTCCATTAGGATCTGCATTGGTTAGGAAGCTTGAATTCTTTGGGACAAGTTTGTTTTTGCCAATATTTATGACTTGTTGTGTGATGAAGGCAGATTTGTCTTTGCCATATATATTAAATGCATCTATTGGTTTTGGTATCATCATTTGCTTTACACACATTGTCAAAGTAATAGCATACCTTATACCTTGCCTCATTTGCAAAATCCCCTTCAAAGATGCCTTGACTCTTGCCCTCATTTTGAATGCCAAAGGAGAAGTGGATCTTGCAAAACTTTCATTTTCATATGATGACCAGGTACTACTATAATTACTTACCCCTTAATTTCCTTTCAATAAGGTTCGACAAACAGCTTAACTAAGCATTTATAGCATAATCATTTATCATATAATTAAGTGCTTATGTATAAGCTATTTCAGTAACAAAAGATAAAATAAAGCCAAATAGTTTTCATATAAACTATAAGTTGTTTTCATAAGCTATCATGGTGAGCCAATGCAAATTAGCTGAAAATAGTTTAAGAACTCATAAACCGTTTTAATAACCTATCTCAAGCATTCTCATAAGTGGTTATGCAAGTACATAAACTAAAATAAGTTAATCCAAAGAAACTATAAAACCATAATCTTTTGTGCTTAAACTACTAGTCCATAATAACTATGATCATATTTAAAAATTTCATTTGTGTATATGCATGGGATGCAGTCTTTTGCTGGCCAAATTTATGCAGTGAATGTAATCAGCATAATGGTCGTAGCTTGCATAGTAAAATGGTCAGTGAAGATATTGTATGATCCATCAAGAAAATATGCCGGCTACCAAAAAAGGAACATCGTGAGTTTAAAACCCGACGCAGAACTGAGACTACTTGCTTGCATTCACAAACAATACAACATATCAGCTATAACAGACGCCCTTGACATTTTTTCTCCAACAACAGAAAAACCTATCATTGTGGATGCATTGCATCTTATTGAGCTAGTTGGAAGGTCATCCCCAATTTTCATCTCCCATCGTCTTCAAAAAGTGGTTTCAGGTTCTCGCAAGTCTTACTCAGATGATGTCATTCTTGCTTTGGATCTCTATGAACATGACAACTATGGTGGAGTAACTGCACACACTTACACCGCCATATCTCCACCGACCCTTATGTATGAAGATGTTTGCCAACTTGCATTGGACAAAGTTGCGTCCATCATAATTCTTCCATTCCATAGAAGATGGACTATTGATGGTGCCATTGAATCTGATGACAAGAACATAAGGTCCTTAAACTGCAAGGTACTGGAAATAGCTCCATGCTCAATAGGAATCCTCGTGAGTCGATCTTCCTTAAAAAGTAATTCATCCATTAAGCTAGCCATGATTTATCTTGGTGGAAGAGACGACAGAGAAGCTTTGTGCTTAGCTAAAAGAGCGATAAGGAACCCGGGGATCAACTTGGTTGTGTACCACCTTACATCTGAGGATGATCACATGTCAAACTTGGAGTATCTACTTGATAACGAGGCACTCGAAGAAGTAAAGAAACTAGCACATTATGGCTCGAAAAATGTGTGTTATCAAAAATTGATTGTAAATGATAGTCCAGGGACATCTATTGTTCTCCGTGATATAGCGAATGAACATGACTTTTTTATTGTTGGGCGAACACATGACTCAGACTTGCCTCTGATAGAAGGACTAACAAAATGGACTGAATTTTCAGAGTTAGGTGTCATTGGTGATTTGCTTGCTTCACCAGATCTTGGGAGCAGAGCTGGTGTTTTGGTAGTGCAACAACAAGTCAAAGACAAATAAATAGCTAGTGGGTGGAAGCCGATATAAAGAACAAAAAACCAAAGAAATATAATGTACAAGACAACAAAGATGGAAAAAGACTAGAGAAATAGAAATATAGAACATAATTGTTTCAGTACATGTTATTGATGTGCAAATTAGGCAAGTGTATCAAATCGTTTACTAAGTAATAAAGTGATAAGTAGAGTATCGTATCCACATGGATTGTCGTTTCGTGCAAACAATTCGCGTTACTTATTTTTGTAAGTTTGATGATATAAAAGTTAAGGGTTAGAAATGTTGCAATTTTTATCTGTTTGTAACAGAGCAGTTTACCTGTTTTTGGTTGCAGAAAAGTAAGCAGCGGTTGGGATTCTTCGAATCCCCCCTATTTATATTGTTGGATATTAAATAACAGTAATGTCGCGTATTTGTCTTAGATAGATTATACAAGTGATGAGGTCGTTGGGACGTGACCTACCTAGAAGGTTGGAAGCTGGACCTGCTGAGCACACGGAGATCCTTACGTGTGGGGTCTATAAATCTCGGTTAACAAGGTATATCCCTCCTAAGTCTAGTTGCACCTGCTGATCACAAGATGATCCTTACGTGTGGGGTCTTACCGTCTATAAGGTAATTGAAAACATAAACTTAAATTGGCATTCCAGGTTTTCACAAGGCAATGAAGGCCAAGGTTCTATTAGTTCAGCCCATCTATGAATCTTAAGACACTCGTATCACACTCTCTCTTACTTACTTAATAGTTCTACAAATGGGCATCCCTAATTTACGTCTACCTTACTAAGGGTTTAAGAGAATGGTTCTATATAAGTTTATTCCCCGGAGTCGCTTGTTTCCTCAATTAATAACCAGTTACATCATAGGTTCAACAGAGTTACTACTTAGTCTTACTAATGTAACCTTTTAAGTACTTACTACTTGGGTCAACTCTCTTTTGGTATCTTTCGCTAGTTACTAACTAATTACTTCCTAGACAGATAATTAATAATATAATGCTATAAATATCAAGATATAAGCAGCAAGATAATATTAACAATATTAAGCCCTGTCACAACCTAAGTACCTAATCTAGGGTTACACTCCTTTGAAATAAATAATACCCAAATAAAACTAAATAGCGAACAAAAGATAAATAATATATATCGACATTAAATTAAATAAATATCCAACAAAAATAAACAGGGGTTCATTTTAGAACTCTAATCTAAAAAGATTTAGTTACACATGGTAACTAAACAAATTACTAATGATAAAAACATACCCTAGAAAATCAAGGAGAAGATAGAAACTGTTCTGAAGCTCCAAAGTTTCCTTCCATTTGAAGTGCCATAATTATGAATGAGAAATTCTGAATGAGGAAGGCTGGTCCCTAGGCCCATCACATGTGCTCTAGGCGCCTGGCTTCCCTTGTTAGGCCCAATTTCTCTGATTTTCGTCGTTTTTAGGCCTTTGTCTTCAAATAACTTGCCTCAGAACTTGAGAAAGGAATTCCTCCCACTGTAAAAGTCTCTCGAGGCCTCTTGAATCTTCATTCTTGGTCTTCCCAAAGTCTTCACAATTCTTTAGATGTTCTTGATTTTCCGATTTGCATGATTTCTTCTTGAATTACTTCAAAAACCCCCAAAAATTGCTATGTTTCGGGAAAACTAGAATTGCAGACTCAAATATAGAAAACATTACAAAAGTCCCGAAATGACAGGTAATCGTTCTAATACTCCTCCTTTTTGCTGCTAAAACCTACTGAAAATGACTGAAAAACATGCTAAGAATAACGTAAGATGACCTGTCATCAGTTATTCACTTTTGATTTTTTTTTTAATACAAGTTAGCTATATATATTTTTCAATAGGATCATCTACATATTTTTATTATTGTTTCGATTCATGTACAAATGGATCTTAGTACCGTTACTTCATATAGGAACGGTGATGACACCAAGGGCGGATGCTCTCATAGGGAAGGGGTAGTAATGGGTACCCAATTTTTTTATTTTTTTTAGTGAGTAGATATATATTTATATTTAGCTACCCCCTAATAATATATATTTAACTACCTCAAATTTTATTTTAAGTGGAATAATTTTTTTCTATCCTTAATTAGTTTTCGGTAGAACTTTGAATTATTTGATCATGTCGAATAAAATTCGAAGTTGTACAAAAAATTAGTAAAATCGGGGAATTTAAAGTATTATCTTTTAATTTATAGATTGATTCGTCTTGTTTTGACACTCCCAATTTCCACAACAACAACAGAGAGAACTTTCTAATCAATGAAAAATATCAAGACAAAACAAAGAAACAAATTCACATTTCACAAACATGAATCGAAACAGACAACAAAAAATAAATAAATGAATGAATTTAATATATATATAAACCTTAAGAAAATAAGTATTCACTTTAATCATAGCGAAAGAAAAAAAAACAAGAGAAACATAATCAAACCAAGTGAACAGTTTGGTATCAAAGTAGGTTTGTGAAAATCATAGTAAACCACAATGATTTTACTTTGCAGGTTTTGCAAGATCTGTAACAAGCATGTTCTTAACATTTTGTCTCAACGTTCAAAAGAAAAGTAAAATATTGAGGAAGATGTTGAAGTACCAATTTTTTTTTTGAAATCTCGTTGATGAAGCATGAAGCTGTAGAAAGTGTTGGGCGAGATTGATGATGATCGTTGAGAGTGATCTAAGGATCTACAGTTAACAGTACAAGAACTACATACTTATAGACTGCGACCCATTGCACTATTCTTCTCTCTCAATGTTCTAAATTGAAGATGAAAAGGAATCCTAGGCTGGAGAATATAACATTTTCTATCTTTGGTACAACGGGGTTGACATCAACACGTGAAGTGTAAAAAACCGAGCAATCTGACCCGCAAAATGATCAAGTTGAAGACACTTGATCAGTCAACTCTGTGACAAAATACTTGATGGCAAGGATCAACATCGCGACACTGCTAGCCAGTGGCGTATCGAGGACCCTGAGTTAAGGGGTGCAATTTTTTTACTCTAACTGTTATTATAAAAAAATTGAGTTGTTATGATATATAATGTGTACAAGTAAATTAGTCTTGCATCAAATACAATTTTGTTTTCTGCCATTTGATTAATAAGTCTCATCACACCACATTTGACCAGACAGTAAGACATTTGTATGATTTTATCTAATGGTGAAAATAAATTTGTGCGATACAATAATAAATATGACATATGCAAGTATTATAACATCCCAACCGTAGCTTGTGGCTATGTTATTTAGTTATACATCGACAACTTGACACTATACTCTTAATTTTGCACTTATACCAAAGTAGAGTTTATGATAAATTCTAGACCAGATTCATAAGTTATTCAATGTATCTGAAAAATCAAGTGTTTCTTGTAAATAGGACCGGAAGGAGTACATAGTTGAAGATTATTGTTATCATAAACCTAATTCATACCAACACACAAAAACAGTGTTCAAAGAAAAGGAAAAGGTACCTTTTCAAGAATACCAGGCAAAACTAAGTTCGCCATATTTGCAGAAGCAGCAAACAACTGTGATGAGTGAGTCGAGTCCAATGTCAGGGATTACAATACCAAGTTGAATTGAAAAATAATCAACAAGAATCAGAATCAATGAAGATTTGAATCGATTATATTGAATTATAAAAATAAAAAAAGAGAGAGAGAGAGAGAGAATTGAAGAAGAGAGAAAGAAAAGAACCCTAGTGCGGTGTGAGAGAGTGTTGTGTTGATCAGAAATCGATGTGGCGGAATTGATCAAACCAAATGCAGCGGATCATTCTGCTCATAAAAGATAAGAGAGAAGAGAAAGAAGAAGATAGAAGATCTGAGATAGGAGATGAAAGAGAAGAGAAAGAATGAGTTTTTTTTTTTTTTGGTTTTTTAATTTTTTTTTTAATTAAAGCATTGCACATGTGGCATTTTTATTTATTTTTAAATTGAAAATTACACACGTGGCGTCCACGTGTGCGTTGAATTGGTCTGGGGGCCAAAACTGCAAAAGAGGATATATTTAGGGGGCTGAGTTGTAACTATTTTTCTTTGGGGGTCAAAATCGCAAGTTCGTGATACTTAGGGGATCAAACTTTTATTAAGCCTTTTATTTTTTAAACTAATCTAACTAGGCAGACAAAAAAAAAAACTCACAATAACTATCACTTATATAAAATGTTCTTCATAGAATATACACTTAGATTCAACAAGAACAAATTATATAATAAAATGCGGCAATAACATATTGTACCAAAAAATCCACAGTAGAATAGTTGATTGTACCAAAAAAAAGCTATAACAAAAGAAATAAATTTAATAGTAGCAATTTATGAAAATTAAACTCGGCGACCCTTCAAAAACTCAAATTCATCCATAATCGCTTCTATGCTAAACTGACTTTCAATGTCCTTTTCAATGTAAATAAATAACCAAGCTATTTGCAAGAAAATCATCACTCAATTTGTTTCTTTGTTTTGTCTTGAGATTTTTCATTGATGAGAAGGTTCTCTCTGTTGTTGTTTTTGTGGAGACTGAGAGTGTCAAAACAAAACGAATAAATCTATAAATTAAATGATAATGCTTTAACTTCCCCGATTTTACTAAATATTTGTACAACTCCGAATCCTATACAACGTGATCAGATAATTCGAAGTTCTACCGAAAACTAATTAAGGATAGAAAAGAATTATTCCACTTAAAATAAAACTTGAGGTAGTTAAATATATATTATTAGGGGTAGCTAAATATAAATATATATCTACTCACTCCAAAAAAAAAAAAAAAAAGGGGGGGTAGCCATGACTACCCCTCCCCTATGAAAGCATTCGCCCCTGGTGTCATCACTGTTCATATCTAAAGTAACGGTACTAAGATCAATTTGTACATGAATAAAAGTCTACTATGTTATATTTGTTTGTTATATGTGAGTGAAACATGTAGAGACCATAAATAAGTTTTTAAGGAGTTGCATCATTGAAGTAAAAAGTGAATGAGTTGTTTCAAATTGATGTTGTTTAATGGGATCTACAAAATAACTTTTGATGAAGATCGCCAATGGAGATTGTTTAAAATTGGCTCAAAATTTGGTGATGAAGATTCATCAAATATTGCAGTGTGATTTGGGTAATGGGTGAGTGGTTTGCTTCGTCAGAAATGTGTCGCAATTGAAAGGAACCGTGGTGCAATTGTAGATCAGGATGGCAATGGTATTGTGTTCTAGTTGGAGATCTTGATGCAGTCTAGGAAAATCATGGCGTGATTTTGCCCCGGTCTGGGCACTTTATAAGGCTCCATTCATCATTTTTTAGGAGGCTTCAAGAGAGAGAATATTGTCAAACCAAAGTAGATAACTTTTAGAGAACTTAGATGCTAAGAGTTGAGTGTCTTTGGGTGAGATTCTTGGGTTGGAAAATACTTCAAAAACATATTGGATAGTGAAATCTCATTAGAAAAAGGATAAAAAAAAAAATAAAAAAAAAACGTTCTCTCTTGTTTTTGAGTGACTTGAAAAATAGGTATAAATTAGGATTTTGTTTTATGAGCTTGGGGCAGGGACGAACACAATAATGGGTGATGTATGGCTAAAGCCACACTTCAATTTCCATATATTTTTTAAAATTTATTTAAATAAATCACACAACTATATGAAAACACTTCTTTCTCGTGCGAAACAAATAAGTGCAACACATTTGTTATGTTTATATGCTTGCGAAGTTGGCTTTGCTCTTGTGAGTAGCAACTGCACATGTTGAACGTGTTTTTTTAGCTATGAAAGTTGTGAAGAATCAACTATGTAACAAAATGAGTGATATGTGACTAAATGACAGTCTTGTAACTTATATAGATATATATGTTCTTATAACAAATAACAATGATGTTATTTTAGCTCATTTTCATCAAATAGATAGGAGACAATTTTCATTGTAATTGTATTGCACCAAACAATGTTATTTATTATTTTTAATATAGTTTGCATTATTGTTTCTTTGAAAATTTAACCACACATATACTAAATGTCTGAATCCTTCCCTGGCTTGGGGTACAATTTATTGTAACCTCTGTGTAACACTAATTTTATAGTTGAATTGAGAGTTGCTCTCTCCTCTAAACGAACGTATGATATATTGGTCTGAACTGGATAGACAAATATTAGTGTGTTGATTTTCTCTACTATCTTATCTTTGTTACTCTGGTTATGTTTGTGTTTTTGTTTCACACTTAAATTTAGGTCCGTTGGTGTTACCTAAAACTACAATTTGATTATTACTTCATTTTACTCTATACATCTTAATTTATTCATGTAATTTGAAGTTATGAATTCAGAACAGAGATACTCTAATAATTTTATTTTTTTTACCAACTAATAAAACTTATTATTGTACCATGCATTAGTGGCCCTTTCAGAAAAAGTTAAGCATTTAAATATTGTGAAAACTAGAGGCAAGACCCATGTTTTGGTGTATTTCTTTCCTTATAAGTTTATGCAAGAATAATGATCCAATAGAACTGTGTGGTTTGATTCAAAACTAGTAGTACTTGCCAATTGGGATGAACTAGTTGTAGACAATTCCAAAAAAGAGAAATTGGCCAAAGTTTGACTATAACTTTTTCTTTTAATAAGCAATGGTGTTACCCTTCTTTTTCTTTTCCATAATTTTATTTGATGGTTTTTTCCTTTCACTTTAGTGGTTTATCACATACTCTATAAATTTTAGATTATATAATTTAAAGAAAAAAATGTAAAAACATGTTAACACCCTCATATATTTTTTTGGATTTCATACATAATCCAAAGTAGGTTTGGAGATGGAAAAAGAAATTCACATCTTATATATCTAATAAAGAACCCGTTGGTTGAAACTCTCAAACGAATGACAATATTTTTGTTGATTAGAAAATTATTTTACTAGTTTGCAATTGTTTTTGGTACTATGGAGATTTTAGTTGATAAAAATTTAAACAGTGATAAAAGATTTGGTCTTGTGTATAAAAGAAAAGAAATATGATTTAATTTTGAGCTGTATATGAAATTGGAAATTGCGCTAATTCTATGACAATTCAATTTGGGTTGAAATATTTTCATATACAGCTCAATATTAAATCATATTTCTTTTCTTTTATACACAAGACCAAATCTTTTATCACTTTTCTGGTTAAATTTTTACCAACTAACTAAAACCTCCATAGTACCAAAAACAATCGCACAATAATCCAAAAGAATTAGTACTCCATTTGTTCTAAAATTGTCTTCGGTTTTCTCCACACATATTAATAAAAGCTAGCAATAAATTAAAGAATGTTGTGCCCATGGAGTATCGTTTAGCATTCTCCAAATTATAATTATTACCTATTGGTTGTGAGAAATTGTCATAAATATATAGTGAAATATTGACTTGAAAATAGTATGTAGGTTATTTCATTGTGGGGATCAAACTGACGATAGTAAGCATCGACCATTGATTAGTGTGGGCATAGCCAACACTTATTATCGTTTGTCTTGACGCTAACGCTTAGATGAAAACACTTCAATGTCAATCCCAACACCGATTCTAAACCGACTTAAGTATTTGTTAGCGACATTATTCTTTTGGCATGCATTTTTGGTCGATGCTAACATTGATTTTTCAAGTTCTTATGGTAGAAAAGGAAAGAAATAAGAAATAAAAGAGAGTATTTAAATGGCAAAAGTTGCATTTATACTATATTTCTTCATAATAGATGCAAAGAAAATTGTATGGTTCAAGTCCAACACACACAATTCTTTCTCCCCTCATTATATGGTTTTTCAAATAAGAGAAATATCTTAGCTCTCTCATAGTCCCTTTGTTCTGATTTTTATTTATTTTAAATATACTCGTCCATACATAGTTTTTAATTGTATGGTGAAAATACATTTGGATGATTAGGATTCTAACACTTGTTCAATCTGGGGACCCTTCTCATAGAACTTCTTACGAAATTCTCCAAATGACATGGATTTATATATTGGAGGATTGTTTTCATCTACCAATTCTTCTGCAGGTTCTATCATTCTTGAAAAGGATGGATAGATGAAATATGCAACAGATGTACGTGCACATTTTGAATTTGTCACAACTCTATGTTCAGCACCAACAAGCCTTCCATTGGTGATTATCTGAAATCGTCAAATTTTATCATGAAACTTAATATAACTTAACATTTAATATCAGATAAATTCTATGAAGCACGAACACTCCTCGGATAAGGCATGTCCCCATGTCAGACAGGTGTCGTGTCCGACATCAACACATATAATTACACTGAATTATGTGATTTTCTAAAAAAATTAGTTGTGTTGGCGTGTCAGTGTCCGTGTCGTGTCCGTATCCGTGCTTCATAGGATAAATTATATGTTAAATGAAAACTAAGAAAAAATGGGAGAAGATAAAGATGAATGTGTAACTTTACCTGCAAGATTAAACCAATGTTAACAACAAAAGCATTGGGAATAGGTTCAACTGGAATCCATTCATCATCCTTGAGAATTTGAAGTCCATGCACCTCTTGATCTTGAAGAAGAATAGTGATAAGTGTAGGGTCTCTATGTTTGGCTAGGCCCAAAGTTAAACTTGGTTCAGGGCAAGGAGGAAAGTGATGAGCTAGTACTACTGGATTTTCACTAAGTTCACCAATGAAATATTCTGGTTTAAGCCCTAACCCTTCACAAAGCATCTCCAAAACTTCATGTCCCAATTTGTTGAGTTCTTGTGTATATTTACTAATAACCTCACTGAAAAAGAAACGAGGGTTAAATTTGTTTACTTGAGGTGAAATTTGGTATAGAGAAAATAGTAATGAAAAATAATAGAAACGTGAGTCCCATGCAAAATATTTATGTCCAAAACTAGTCAAATGATCACAACATCTTTATTTTTATCTCATTTTCAATATTTCCTTTTTAAGCATTAGGATTCTTTCTATAATTTGAAATCACAATTTTTATCTCAGCTTGTGTTTTCTATATCACTATGAACTCATTTGCTATAACGTCATTAAGAACTTATTTGATATAACGTCACATTGATAAAAACATTGTGACTTTCCACGTAAACGCGGAAGTTAGCATTTGTATGTAGCTTCTAAAAAATCACGGTGAAAGAACATGTTTAGTATAACGTCACGTTGATAAAAACATTGTGGTTTTTCATGTAAACGCGGAAGTTTTGTGGAAAACGTGAGTCTAGGGTAGCAAATAGGAAACCATAACACATGCTAAGTTAAGAAAAATAAACTTATGTTCTCCCTTTCTTCATATTAACAAATATAAAATCATCTTATTATTTCTTGTCTCACTCTTCTTTATTCCCCTACGTTCTCTCTATGTTGCAACAAAGACTAGAAGCCAATAGTGTAACTTTTATAACGATATTAGGGCGGCTATGCTTAACTAATCTGTAAGTTATAATTTCATGTACACCTTTTATTTGATGCAGATATTAAATTGAAAGTAAAGAACTGACGGCGGGTATAGATTTCTTCTATTCTATTTTTTTATAAAAAATAAAGCGATTAACTCTCAAAGTCAAAATTGGAAAAAAAGATCTTCTAACTTATGAATTGTTTTTTTTAGATGATGTAGTCATGTTTGAAGTGTCAAGGAAAGAATTAAAGGGAAGGTTAAAGACTTAGATACAAGCATTAAAAGTGTATGACTTCCGCCTGAGTAGAGCAAGAAAGAGTACGTAGCAGATTTCACGTTGTAGGTTAAACTTGATAGCGGTTGTTGTTCTTGTAAATTTAAATTTTCTTTGGAATTTTAAAATATTTCTAAAAGATTCAACCCCTAGGCTAAGTAAGTATGAGACTAATCTTTAGACTTTAGAGTTCTATAATCCAGAGTTGAATTGGTTAAGTTTTTCAAATATATTTAAAAAAATTATTTTGATTGATTATGTCTATATATAAAACTATTTCTTTTAATTTATTTGACTTTGGTTTTCTTGGTTACTCAATAACGTTATGATGCAATAATTTCACGATTGGTTTCAAACTGATACACGTACAAATCAAAACGCTTTCATTTGTGAAATATTTAATTCAAGTTGATATAATTTAGTATATATGATGATTAATTAAGTTTGACAGAAGAAAATTGAACAATTCAAAAATAAACATCTCCCCTCAACGACTTAAATATAATATATTGGAAAAATATCCGAATGGTTAAAAATAGGAAGAACTAACAATACTATATATATATAATATATAATAAAAGAGAGATCATGAAAGTAAATTTAATTTACCGGTATTTAGGTGGTTTCTCTGGCCAAAACTCCATGAATTCTCCAGAGGGAGGACAAGGGTGTGTCAATGTGTCTTTCCAATATTGAATAGCATCTATTTTGTAATTCTCACTACTTGCATAGATCTTACAATTGATCCCATTTGGATCTTTAGAGCATTCAGCTATCTTTTCCTTTGGAGGCATGGCATGGAACTCTTTGAAAATATTGAAGGCTTCATCCATTAAATCCTTAGAAACTCCATGGTTGATCACCTATTTCATAGCTTATTGGATTAGTCAATCTATCATGATTAAACAATAATTTTAGGTAAGTTTGACAAGTAAACAAAATAAAATGGAATAAATTAAATTGCTTTATTTTGATCTCTTTGATTACTAAGGTTTAACACAAGTGATTGATACGTAATATGTGTGTGTGAGTATTGTACACCCCCAAGAGCTTGATTCCCATACCACGATAAAAAGACAATCTCTTTGTTTGCATGAGAGTCTGATTCCTAAGCATAAAAGATTAAGATGCACTTGAAATTGTAGTAATACCCTTTTCAATATATATTTTTTTGAATGACAAATGTTAGTGATTAGTGGTTAGATAAATATTTACTCTTTCTTATGGGTTTGAATTCAGGATCTTCGCTTTTATTATTATCTCTTAAATCAATTGGGCTACTTAACCCCCACACCCATTCCGATATTGGTGAATTGAAAAAAAATAGTGTATCTCAAATTGAGCTTGGAAAGGTTGAGATAAAGTGTATTCCTTAAGAAATTTCTCATTTGGCAGGTTATACAAAATTCATTATAAGTCTCTAATAAGGTGACAATTCTTCATAATCAAGAATGATGGGGTGTCCTTCCATAATATTAAATTCTCAAGTCTAAACAAATTTTGATTTGATCCATTTTTGAAGTTAATAAAGAAACAAATCAAGTATGAATATCCTTGAATTATTTTGATTTGATTTGATCCATCATACAAATTTTGATTTGACAATCATATATGCTTAACTAGCCAAGAATATCTATGAATATTCTTTAAGAAAATTAAACACTTCATTTCCTTCTTAATTAGAAGAAGAGAAATTCTATATAGAATTGAAGAAATTGTGGAAACTAACCTGAAAAAAACCATATTCTTCAGAAGCTTTCAAAATTTGCATAATGGTATGAGCATGATCATGTCCTCCAAGATCAATCAAGGGTATTGTCTTACTTGAAGGGTTTGTGACCTTACCAGGTCTACACTCTAGTGGTTGCACAAAGGAAGGTGGAACTGAGGAATTAACATTAGACCAACTTGAGACAAGCCTTTGTTCCATTGTTTCCATAACTCCTATGTTGTCTCTATAGAATTTGAGAGACACAAACAACAATGTCCTTTGAAGAAAAATAAGAGTTTTCACATGTTGCTTGCGTCATTTTATAGTTATACATACATGTGGCGATGTGAACCATGCAGTTTCTTGTTGTTTTTGCTTTTTGTTGTTTTGGGTTGTTTGTTACAATATAAAGGATTTTGTTTTTGATAAATTACAATATAAAGGATGTTGACCCTGTACTATAATATTCTTTCTTGTGCTATCTCTAAGAAAATGTTTCAAATTTATAGAAAAAAAAGTCACAAATTTTGGTATGCATTAGTGGTTTATTTTATTTTTACTATTGCATTTAGAATTCAGATTTTTTGTGATGGTACATCGGTCATTGTTGAATCGATATCTAACTTTATTTTAACTTTCTTGAACCAAAAATATCAAGCTTGAAAATTAGTATACGGTTTGATCTCAATCCAACAAAAAAAAAATATGCAGACTACATAATTGCATAAGATTGCCAAGTGCACTTGACAATCTGAATTCCTTTATTCCACAATTAATTTAAATAAATGCATCTATCCTTTTCTTTTGACTAAAACTAAATGCATATCACAATTTCCAAAATAAGGTTTCTAACAAAGTGTAGTAGTTATAACATTAAATGATTTTGTTGGTTTTTGTAAATAAATGAAAAAAAGTCTTTTTTTACTCATAAGACTAGAGGAAGTAATAATATAAGGATTTTTCTATCATGTGCAAATTTGCACATGTTAAGAAGTTTATAATAAGTTTGTACTCAAACTTGTGTATTTTATATTAAATATATAACTTTTTATAAATAATTATAATTATTCAATAAAAAATTGCTACTTTTATTACTTTAACATGTGTAATATTGCACATGTTAGACAAACTAATAATATAATACTCCATTTGTCTCACAATAATTGTCTTTTTACCCATTTTTCTTTTTCTCAAAATAATTGTCACTTTAGAATTCCAATGTAGCATTTATTATTTTTCCATTATTATACCCTTATTTATTGAATTTCATCCAACTTAATCACTCTACTAACTACAATTAATAAGAGTGTTTTAGTAAATGATACTAATTTTAGCATCAAAATCAACACAATTAATCATTTCATTAATAACCGTCCATAAACCTTAAACGACTATTATTTAGAGACGGAAGAAGTAAATAATAAAAAATAAAACTTTCTTCGTCGGGACAATTCTTGGATGATCACAAACATAAATATAAATGACTTGGTCAAAGTTGATGCATTTGTTTGCCTATATTCTCTTACAGAGAAACAAATGTAGTATTCAATGTTTAATTGTTTTAATAAAAAAGATTGATTATTCTTTTTCTATTTTTTTTCTACTTGTGTAACTGTGCTAAATAATTTAGATTTATGTTTTTTGTAAAAAAAATTACGTTTGTGAGAACACAAGTCTTGCTCTCTCTATCCCACAACAATCCATCAATTTAATCATTTTACACATTAGTGCAAATATATAAATGAAAAAGATAGAATATTACACCAACAATAAATTGATTCATAAATTGATTCAAGTGGTAAGAGATTTTTAATCGTTGAGTTTTATATATGAATTTTTTTAGTTAAAATGAGATCCTCACATTATTTTTCTAATTGATTTCCCAACTAAGATTAGTCATGCTTAACGTCAATCAAAACTTTGTATTATAACATGTTAAGCCAAAAAAAAAGAATAGTACTCATATTATTATTTTTTAAAAGGAAAAGATATAATTAACACACATTAGTTTGGGATATATATATATTCTATCATCTTTGTTGAAAAACACATTAGTTTGGGATGTATTTTATAGTGTCAAATAATACAATCAAAATTTGTGTCAAAATAGCTTCTCTCAAAGTCAATGTAATAACTAAATATGTGTAATTTTCGTTTTGGTGGTCGTAAAAAGTGGTACGATAAGTGTGAATTAGAAGTGTAGCATTCCATGAAAAATGAGTGTTAAACATTATCTTAAAGTTTTAAGTGACTTTTTTTTCACTTGTGTGATATGATATCTCTTGACATAACGTAGATGATCATCCGAACGTCTCTAATGACCTAAAATATGCACAATTTTTCTTTTTTCACCTTTTTTTAACATGTTAACACACTGACTTTAAGTGGGTCAGTAATTTTCACACGCATCTCTCTCCATTCCAAGGAACATCCGTGAAAGAAAGTAGTAGTAGCAGCCTTGAACAAGATATTCTTGATTCAAATATTTAACTTGTTTTTTATTTACTTTTTAGAAAAGAGTTGGAATCAGAAAATTGAACATATTACAAATAATGTGATTGGTCCGGCAACATCAACTTTTTTTAATAACAAATATTAGTATTATCTATTGTACTATAATTTGAATCATGATCATTTAATTTAAACTCTTAGCTCAATCGAATGAGCTACACATCTTTCTGTCAACATCGATTTAAATGACTACTTATCCATTTATATACTATAACTTTTTTAGAGGATCCATTTATATTTCTTAAAATTATAAACAATAAAGATAACTTATACCATATTTGGATTGAAGATATTAGAGGGGTTTTAGATGAGAGTGTTTTGGAGAGTTAAGTTTGTATTTTAGAATACTTATGTAAGCTTTTAAAAACCCCTCCATCCAAATATATCTTTAGAGAAGGACATTATTATTTTATTTCAAAACAAGTATTGTAGGTGCATATGGTTTGCATGAATAGGACAATTCTCTATTTAAAGCTTATTTAGTAAGTTAGTGCCACATGCAAAATTTACCATATTCTTTTTTTCTTAATGGAATTGGTGCTCAATCCCCCCTTCCAATGTAGAAGAAAACAAAATGATGCTGAAGTGGTAAAGTTATTTCTTTTAATTCACATTTTTTTTTCAACGAGACAACCATAAGACTCAAATAGAGTAGAGTGAGAAATGACGGATTTCAATCAATGTCCTGTCTATTAGATTTTTTGTATTAAATCTAACTCGATCATGTAAAACTATCTTATATGGTGAGGTGTCACTTGTTATAAACTCTAGTCATATCTTATCTATAATATATTGTGAAATTTGATTTTTCTAATACCATCATTTGGGTGAATCAAAGTACAACTTAGGATGGCAACATACAAAGCCTTGAAATTTTAAAAATTGAAAATATTTTGTATTTTATACACCCTGAATTTTTTTCTAGACCTAGACCAAACTAGATATCTCACTGTTGACTTGAGGATTAATCTCATAACATATCCAATTGGTTGAAGCTATGAGGATACATTGGGATGTCTACCAGAGATCAAAGATCTTAATTACATTGAATTAATAAAATAGAGCAACAATTGTTATAAGCAATAGTTTTGCTTATATTTTAGTAAAATAGTTTTGTTTGAATAAATTAGAAACAAAATATACTCTCCAATCTCAATTATAAGAAGAAAAAAAGTCAAACAAAGTTGATGTATCTGATTCAAATTTTTCACCACACATCAACTTTGTTTGATTTTTCTTCTTCTTATATTTTAGATCGGAGTAGTAAAATTTAATGTTGTATAAAATATTATCCATTTGGTTCGGGTCACCCACTAAACTATCAATGCGCCAATTTTTATTTTTTTTCGTGGTGGTCGGAGCTTGAACCCCGAACCTTGCATATATTATGCATTGTCCATACCAACTGAGCTATGTTCACGAGGATCAATGCGCCAAATCTAATAGCGTTGAATGTGAGGGTATGTATTAATAAAATTTAAGTCATAAATTAAAAAGAGATAACGATTAAAATCTCATTCCACATGTCGATTTTATAACGATGAGTTGTTTCAATATAAAACTTGTAAGTTGTAACCATTTTCTCAAATGATATAAGCATTTCAAATTTTCCTAGTTTTCACCTATCTACTTGTATGTCGACTCAAGGATTAATCTCATAACATATCCAATTGGCAGAAGTTGTAAGGATACATTGAGACATCTATGGGAGATCAAAGATTCATTGAGTTAGTTTTGTTTGAACCTGATCTTAAATATATGCACAAAAAAAAAAGTAAAACAAATTTGATATATCTGGTTCAATTTTATTTTTTCCCAAACACATCAAATTTGTTTAATTTTTTTCCTTCTTATATTTGAGACCAGAGTTATAAAATTTAATTTCGTATAAAATATTATTATCCATTTGGTTCGGGTCACGCACTAAACTATCATTGCTCCAAATCTAATAACATTGAATGTGAGGGTATGTATTAATAAATATCTATGTCCTAAATTGAAAAGAAATGACCACTGAAAACTCATCCCATATGTCTATTTTGTAACAATGAGTTTTTTTTTAAGGAATTTCAATATAAAACTTTTTTCTAGTTTTCACCTATACACACTTTTAAGTCACAAACAATGACTGCCGGCAGCATCATATATATTTTTTTTGGTAGATACCGGCAGCATCATATTTATTACAAAACTTTTGTAGGATTGTCCTTGTTCTTGTTTATTTCTCCTTTATTGGTCGACTTCAACATCACTGTCTTTAGTGTGTGTGCAAAAAGATCAGTGCTATAACAATTGGATTGAATCAAAGAACTATATATAATTTGCACAATTAAATTGAAAGTATGTATCATTTTATTTGAATAAATGTGAAATCATTTTTTTTTTTTGAAAGGGTGAAATAATTTGATCTATAATGTCTTATAATATTAAAACACGCTTGCATCAAAAGAAAATAATTCCAAATTATTAGGACATTTTTTACTTACTAATATTTTTTTAAGGGAATAAAAAATAAGTATATTTTGTCAAAAAAAAATTTAAAAGCCATGACAAATTATTTTCTATTTTAGTTTAAAATTGGGCTTATATATGTGAATGTCTTTTGGACCTAAATTCTGTAAAGATGTATTTATCTTGCCTATTTTAATACTATTCGCACCCCCAGAAATTACTATTGGTAAAAAAATTAATAGAAATGAAAAAATGGCCCATGCAGGTTTCGAACCTGCGACCTTCGCGTTATTAGCACGACGCTCTAACCAACTGAGCTAATGGGCCACTTGTGTTAGTCATTCGACATTATCTTTATTTATTCAATATGTTATTCGAGAAAATTGAAAGATAGAAATATTGGTAGAAGAAAGAACAGAACATAAGAGAAAAGAAAAGAGAATGGATAATATAACAGCAAGTGAAATAGCTGGTTTAGCAGTTGGTGTTCTTCTTCTTTCTGCCACCATTGCTGCTCCTAAAATTGATACCTTCTTCTCTTCTTCTCAACGCAGGTTCTATCTCTTTTCATTTTTGTTTTTTTCATTTTATTTGCTGGGTTTTTCTCACTTTAATTCATTTTAACTTTGTTTGCTGGTTTCTATTGTTGTTGACACTTATGATAGAAGACGTGTCACAATGTCCGTATCAGATACCAACACACTGACACGACATCAACACTTGTTTATGTTGTTACATTAAATAATGTCATTTTCTAAAAAAATTATCTATACATGTGTATGTGTCGTATCCGTGCTTCATAGCGTTAAGTATTTACATAGACATGGTCACTGAACTCACACTATTAATAAATTGAGGTAATTAATATGTGTTGATGTCGTGTTAGGACCCAGACATGCTTTCAATTTGAAGTGTTTGTGCTATAGTCATTATGAATTTTCATCATGTTAATGCATGTTAGTGTTAGATTCCAAAAACTACTATTTCTGAATTTTAAAACAGATGATACATTTTTACTAGGTTGGTAGAAAATGGATTATTGAAAGGCTGTGTTCAATGTTTATAAGCCATATTAGATTCTGAATTAGAGAATCTGCATTTAGCTACTGATTATTCCTAATTAACCAATGTTCTATGATGAAATTAGCTTATAAAGTATGCCTATTAATATCCAGTCTTGTTTGGTTTGGAGTAGCCTGAAGACATGGTTATTTACTTACTTTCCCATTTCTAAAGATTTATTTAGTGTATTGGTACTTAGTGCAAGGGGAGCCTTGGCGTAACGGTAAAGTTTTTTTTTTTGAAGAAGCTAAATTAGCCCATCTAAATTGGCACCAGGGAGAATCGAACCTGAGACCTTGAGGAGGAGCATATTCCCAGGTCCCAAGCCAATACCACTAAGCCAACTCAAGTGGGTTCGGCGCAATGGTAAAGTTGTTGTCATGTGACTGAAAGGTTGTCATGTGACTAAAATGTCACAGGTTCAAGTCCTAGAAACAACCACTTGTCTAAAGAACCTGCATACGGGAGCTTTGTGGACCGGGCTTCCCTGTTTTTTTTATCAGTACTTAGTGCATGTTTGGAATCATTGTTAGTTTAACGAAATCACAATGGCATGGAGATTTTGTTGAAGCTCAAAATTGTAGCTTTTGCCAAAATCATAGTGACATACAATGATTATGCGAAACTCACTGTCAATCCAAATGCTCACTATGGACCTTGCCCTGCCCTTTAAGGGAGAATTTGACTCTTGCATGATAGTTACCAAAATATGTTAATTTAGCTTTGCGAAAACATAGAATAGATTAAGGAAACTAGAAAGCATTTAACACTCAGTAAGTCAGAATCGCTGGATGAAGATCAGATAATTCATATTTTGAGTAAACTTTTACTGAGGTTGAAATATGAAACATTCAATCTTCAACCAACGGTTTTGACTTAGTGATTACGTGAATGCGCGGATTCCCTAATATGGAATCAATTTAATTAGAACTTCTTCATTTCCCAGTATCTGGTTATTGTAAGACAGTTCTTTATCATTTACTTATTAATAATTGTTATGATTTATGACTTGGGTGGATTATGATGTTGTTACAATACCATGTGTTTTTTAATTTATCAGTCTTTATCTGCCCTCATGTTATCATAATTAGAAGACTTCTTCACTATCTAAACTCTGTGTTATGGTATTAAACCTTTCATGAAATGGTTACATCATAGGAGTATAGAGTTTAGAATATGAAATTAAATATATCAGTTAATTCTGTTGAATGATGATGAGAATAACATTGTAGACTGTTTATTTTGAACTATTGATTAACAAATCAAAGGTGGATATGGAAATCATATCATAGCAAATCATGAGTTTATTTAAATAACAGCACTTGATTCGGGCATCAGATGGAGTTTATTAGGGTGTCTAACAGATTTAAAAGGCATAAAAAATTTGGAATCGGTCTGTTTGGGTGATTTCGTCTGAACGAAGTTGGTTCTCACTTAGAATTGGGATTATTAGGCCTGTCTGCATTGGTTTGTTTGAGCAATATACTTACATAAACGCTTGTGAGATTGTTTGGGAGAGCGTATGAAATGTTGACATGTCCACAAGCTGTTTTCAGCTTATTTCCATAAGCTCTTCAGAATACTTATGAAAATATTGACTTAATTTTATCTTTTTTTTTTTTTTTAGGAATAGCTCATAAATAGGTCCTTATATGATAAGTGCCTATGTCATTAGTGCTTAATTAAGTTTTTTATCCAACCAATGCCATACTTTAGCGACACATTAGTTTTTTTATTTTTCCTTCGACTTTTCTGACCTATATACCATATCTCTTTACTTGCAGCTCGTTGGGGTTGTGCAAGCGATGTGGCAATGTAAGAAGAATGGCTTGCGCAAAATGCAAAGGAACTGGAACGATCAAAGAAGGAGGGTTACTTAGTTTTAACATTGTAGATGATTTGTATGAAACAATCGGTAATCGAGAATCACAGGTGAAGAAGATAGCTTGTGATAAATGTCAAGCCAAAGGTTATTTTCCATGTCCTGAATGTTCTAAACTATAATCAGCGTGGTTTTATATTCTTTGGTTATAAGTATTTTCTTGCTTACGATATTGAATCTTAATATGTAACATTGTGATTACTATGATCCCCTCAAACATGGTGGTACATGTAACAAAAGTTTATCTTCGGCTATTCATGTTCGAATCCTGATGTTTTAATGTTTTTTTGGTTTTCATACGCAGTATTTTGGTAAATAAAGATATAGGAATAGGATTCTTAGTATGTATTGTTGTGATATTCAAAAGTAAGAAGTCCCACATTGCGTGGTATTATAACATTTTGGGAGTTTATATCATAAGAAGTGTCTTTGGTTGCTATTAGATAATTGACATGCATACATAATTTTTTAATTTAAGTTGTTCGAGAGTATCTACAATGGAGGTATCCATTTTTGGGTACTTAATCGTTTATAATTTTTTTTTAATAGTATCACCTAATAAGTATTCAATTTCTACAACCCAGCATCTCACAAATTTATTAAATGGGATCCACCTAATCAACTATCAATAAATCTATATCATTATCCCTTCAACTCAACATGTCACACAAATTTCTTAAATGGGATCCACTAATCAACTATCAATAATTTTATATCATTATATTTTAATTTTTTAATATTAAAATAGTGTAGATCCCGTTTAAATTTGGAGGTCTTAAGTGCGACCACGGGTCTTATCGACCTCGAAAAAGTTTCTCCCCAATGAAAGTACCTAATAGGTATTAGGTCTTAAATGTTTAAGACCCCATTGGAGATGGTAGTTGTTAATCGAAAGTCTATTTTATTAGATTTGAGAATGCTTATAAATATAACTTCACAAATTAATTTTTGCTTAGAATGAATGTGTTGAATGCAAGGGTTTGTCTTAGCCACACATATTTTGCAAGAAGGAAAATTACTTGTTATATGAATTTCTTAATTTGGGAGATCAGATTTCTTTACTTTTCATAAAGCCTGGAGTTTGGGTTTATTTGGTAAAGACTCAAATGCATAAGTCAGTATTGACTTAATATGAATGAGAGTTGCATAGATGTTGGAGAGATTGCTTATATAGCTATGCTTGCGTATGAGACTACTCATTGTACTCAAACAACTTCCACAGTTTCTCTACATGCATTTTGAAAGTATATTTATATTTAGAACAAATCGGATGATACAAATCTTTATCCAAAATTCTGGGTTCGAATTCAACATTGAAAAAAAGAAGAAAGAAGTTTGTCGGGAGTATACAAGAAGAAAACTAGCTAGTATCAAAGTGTGGTCAAACCTTCACAAGTATTATTGGGCCTTGGAAATGAAGGGTCTAAGTTTGATCCAGAACAAGAATGATTGTTTTTTTAGAAATTTTATGTAATGTTGAATTTAATTTTAATTCTGGTTGCAATTATTAAAAAAAGCTTTTATTATGAAAGGCATATACAGTAACAAACTTTTTAGAAAACAGTTCAAAGCAGCTTGTATAAATTATCAGAAATTTTACTTTTTTTTGTTGTTGGATAAATCAAACCACCGAAATTGACACCGAAAAGAATTGAACTTGAGGTTTTGAAAGAAGTACACTCTAAGTCTCAAACCAACATTAGAAACTTGACTTTTAAAATAAGGTATTGAGTTTTTTTTTTTAGGAAAAAATAAGGTATTGAGTTTTTTCTTTTCAAAATGTTAAACAAACACCCTAATTAATGTATTCGGCTATACTATAATGTGAAATAACTTTATCAATTTACTTTTGGTTTGAAAGTAAATTTGGATACATTTACATAAAATAAAATAAAGAGATTAAGGTCAACACATTGTGGTATTAGAAGTTTTACACTATCAAAATATTATTATGAAATAAAATATTTTTCTTTGTTTTTGGAGTACTATCTATGATTATTGACATTAGAAAAACTGTCTATATTTTACACACAAAAGAACTGTTTATATTGTTATAAATGTCATTGTATTTGAATTAAATTCAACTTTAAGTCATAATTCATCGGTAAAAATATAATTAATTCTCCAAAACAGCTAAACATTTCAAAATATTATTCGTACATATATTGTTAAAATTATTTTTATCTCTTACAAATGAATCCAAATATAGATATTTATGTGACAAGTTATACATGATTTATTTATTTTGACTCAATGACAAGTTGTACATGAAAGGTTAATTCTTTACCACTTCCATATTACATGTAATTTGGAAAGGAGAATAACCATTCGTCCTGTATGTCACACATAGAAACACAGTTCATGTATGTATTAAAGAGACCCATAAAGAGATTGTCCAATATGGAAAGCTATGCAAGACCCCCACGTGGTACAATTATGCTTTTGTATGATTTAATTTGGCTAAATATATTTTAGAAGATGGGGTGTGGACCTAAGAAACTGACCTTTGTGGTAGTTTGTTAGGCCATAATGGTAATGTGGAGTAGAAGATGCTGCTGTTTGATGTAGAATATAGTCCTAGTGATTCCCTAGTAGCTACCAGTGGTTTGGTAGGAACTATGCAAAGATAGAAACTTGCACTTTATGGGAGATCACAAGCATCTGATCAAAATAAGCATATAGTTTGCAAAAATAGAACTCTTCATTTTTATGGTGGTGGAAATATGGTGGAGTGCTGGGCAATATGACTTGAAGTAGGGTGAAAATAGGCTGAACTGAGTTATTATTTGTAAAACCCAAGTTAGATTTTGTTAAAAAAGTTAAAAGTTTAAGTGCATGTTTGATCCTGGGTTTGTAAAGCGGAGTTTAATGAAAATCACGGCAAAAACCACGTTAGCGTAGAAGTTAGTATTTGGAGCTTCTGGAAATCACGGCAAAATACACCGGAAAGCGTGTAAACTTGCTTTTGTGTTTGCAAATAGAGAACCAAACACATGCCAAGTCTTTGTTTGGTTGTGCATTTGTCACGTCGACTATATTAGTAGCTTAAGAAGATTTGTCTTACCATCTAAAAATGGTTAGCGACGTAGTTTGTTACTCATATGTCTTCTATTCTTGTATAATTTTCTTCATATTTTACGATCAATATTAGTAGCTTTTGGTTCCCCTAAAAAAAATATTGGTAGCTTTTGGAAGAAAAAAAAATGCACGTTGGATGCCTATTTGCCACATAACAAACAAGTGCTATGTCTAGTCTACTATCACTCATAAACTTATTTTAAACTTGAGTTTGATTTTTAAAGTTTGGTATGATATGATAGTATAATTAGAGATTTATTTCATATTAATATCTTTAAACAATTAATATGATCTATATTTTTTTTTGAAGGAAATATACCTATATTTAAATAGACTAATAAGCTAATAAACCAATAAAATCATGTTCTATTTTGATATTTAACGTGATATTTTAAGGTGTATTTGGTTGAAGAACTTTTGTAGATGAGAGAATATTTTAAATGAAGTTTGTTTGATTCGATTCTTTAGGAATGGAGGAGATATAAAGTAATTAGAGTTTGTTTGGTTCAATCAACTATATCTTATCATTTGTAAACTATAAACAAACTTATAGATTATTCCTTATAAGTATATCAGCTATAAACTAATTTATAATTCTTCTGATATCTTTTGTCTAACAAAAGCTAAATTAGTGAGATTAAATAGGTGTAGGGCAACCGTTTTATATTCTCTGTTTCTTACTTTTTTCAAATTATGTGGTGGAAATATGTCACTTCTTTTCTCTATCTATCTCTCTTCTCCAACTCTTTCTTTCTTATTTCTTTTAAGCAAATCAAATGATACATTCTCTCATAGAAATATCCATTTGAGTACAATCATATACTATAGTAATAGTGCTCCTATAGTTGAATTCCTAAGCTGGGGAATATTTTGGCAAAAAAGACCATATATCCATAAAATTAGCTACAAATGCTTGTCATCTTCAATTTGATGTTTATTTGACTTACTTCCGTAACTTTTTTCCCAAAGTTTAGCACACATTCATTTTTTTTTTTATTAACCATTTGATTTTCAAAAAAAAAAGAACCCTAGTAATCCGAAGTTGCGCCATAAAATAAAGATAGTCTGACCAAAATTTATTTCCTTCTTCATCCAAAAAATCAAACTCAAATTCTTCTACCGATTTATTTCCTTCCGTAACTTCTTTAAGCTCAATTGCTTCGTTTAACCCATGTTATTTTGCTAACAAGTAATTTAGACTTGTAATAATAATGATTGGACATTATTTGTCAGTGGCTGAAACAAGTTTTTGCTGTCCCATTTCACTGTACAGTAACCCTAAATTTGCTTTCCATGGCACGCGTCTGATGCACAGTCAACAAGGCAAATCAAACAGTCCCTATCTATTTGAGCTGTTAAAGATCGACACGTGTCCTCCAAAGAAGTACAAAGATTTCAATCAATCCGTCACCTGGTACTGTGCATCATAGCCTGTCATAAATTGACACGTAACTGTGAGTCTGTGACATAAAATTATTAGGAGAATTCATTTATTTATACGTAAAATCTGTAAATAACACTTTGGAAAATGGTGTGTAATGGTGATGGATGCCGATGGATTATGTAATGTACTCCTGGTGAACAGTAATATATTGCTTGCGTAGTAAATATTGTCATTTTTATTTACATAAATATAGACATCATTTAGTAAAAATACTATGCCCTAGAGTCCCATGAAGATATTTATTTAATAAGGACAATGCAATATACAATACTGGTCTAGATTTGCATCCAAACTTTCTCAAATGTGCGAAAACCAGAATATATAAATTGGAGCTTGTGACATTTACATTGGAGCCAAAGTGAGTCCATTCGCCCAAACATTAAAAAAAATGAATTCTAAATATCAACCAAGCTACTTGACAAAAACAATACAACAATAACCAAATATTATTTCATTAAATCATGTCAGCTACATGAATCAGACGATGTCATAATGTTCTATAAAAAAAACTATGTATTTCCCCAACTCATCAATCTTTAAATCATTCTTAATATAAATGAATTTCAAGTCTATTCAGAAATTCGGCTATACGAATAAATTCACATTTATTTAAAAAAAATGTTCAAGTAGTATACTTATGGGAACTTATTTAATCTTTAATCTTAATTTTTTTTTCATTGTTTGACCGCACTTAAATTGATTTATGGTTAACGTTAAAATTAAGCTTTGTGAATGTTTAGATTAAATATTCATGACTTTATAGTCTAGAGATTGATGCACATGCATGAGATTAGGGATTATCTTAAGAAATTAGGATTAGAGACTATAATAAATTTATGACAATGCAATGAATCCTTTAAGATAATTAAGATCAATCATAAACAAAGGTTCTCGTCCAAATAAGCTAATTCCTAACAATTGGAAAACAAGAATTACACGTAAAATTGAAGTCAAATAATGCCCAACGCTAGTTGTATCACCAATCTTGAACTCTTATGTTATTCCAGTCGTTTTAATTCTCTGGCTTACTGGCTATCAAAAGTCAAAACCCTTTTCAAATATGTGATTTTAGCTTAAATAGTATTTCAACATGGTAATATTATTTACTTTTTTTATTAATTGTATACGAAATGGTAATCACCACTTGAAACTCACGTATATATACACAATGTAAAGTTTCATATTTAAACTTTGATAAAGATGTCTAGTCTATCAATATCGACACGACATTTGTTAGTTGAGATAGCGTTTACGAACTTTTACTTCCTTATTTTATTTCTGGTATCTTTAAATAAATATTTGTGAAACAAACAAATGCAGCACATAAAGCTATAGAATGCTATTTTACAAAATATGGCGAGTAAAAATTCATAAACTAAATTTTTTTGCAAATGTATCAACAATTATTGCAAGTGAATTTACATAAAAAAAATTCAGAAAACAATATTGTAGTTCCTTTCAAACGAAAATATGTAGTTACCTACCGGGAACAAATTATTCTCTAATTAGTAACTAATCACCTCTCCAAACAGTTGTTAACACAAACGATGTAAAACTGCTGACTTTTCTGATGTAGTGTATTTTATATATATTGTGAAACAATTCTAATAAGGAGTAATTTTCTTTTTAAAATGAAGAAATTCCTTTTAAAACTTATGAACGTGTAAAACGAGGAAAGGAAGTACTTGTCAAAAAAGGCACTTGCTATACTAGTATATTTCAAAAGGATAACTAAAACTAAAAAAAGAGATCCAAACATAGTTGGACTCTTTTTAGGCCACAAAAATGCTACACATATTTAAAGAAATGAATTTGGATTGGTCATTGGTGGATCTTAGTGTGATAAAATGAATTCAGCTTTAATTTCTTTTTCCTTGTTTGGAATGTAGGACCCTACCAATGATCTAACACAACTTTCCTTCTTTTGCATAGAAAAATACAAGTGGTTGAAATTGACCCTAGCTATGTACAATTAAATTTTCTTGTTTGAGCTTTGGTATTTTTGCAAACCAATTAACCTTAGTCATCTATCATTTATGGGTTCTGATCAAATCCAACCTTCTTGACATTTCTTCATATATCTAAGTTGTGATTTTTGGTATGTACGCGTTTGGCTAAAAGAAAAATGACAAAGAGTAGGTTTGCATCTCCCAAAATAACTAAGAAATAAAGTGTAGAATGTGAGGTTGGTCTCATTTATACAAAAATGTGGCATTGAAGAAAATTATGTGGTTACTTTACATTGTCGACACCCATATTTGGTATTTGTGGTTTCAAACATTAGCCTAATTGAGTTATATTAAGGTGATTTAATTTTGACAAATTTGATAGCACATTTATGTTTGATAGTTTACTTAATTTGTTGGGTTGATTGTTTCGGTTTTCACTATTAGTTTCATTTTCTCTTTTAAAAGTTGTATGTAATGGATTGGAGTACTCTTTGTACTATTTTTTATATGTATATTTGATTGAACCTTTCAAAAAAATAATAATAATCTTGCATTAACTAAATGCATGTAATTGTTTTGGTAAAAAAATTGGTGTGATTGTTGATTTGGAACTAGAAACACAAATTTTTTATTAGGTAAATGTTAGTTTTTAATGTTATTTTAATCGTCAATTTTTGTTTTAAAAAACAGATGACAAAAGAGTATTACAAAAAAAGTACAAGGGATACATGTCTTAGAAATTATAGTTAGGCCTAACACAATCCCATAAAACCGGTTTGTGAGGTGGGGATTGTCCTCACTTATAAACGCATGGACATGACATCTTATATTCGATGTGAAACTCTTAACACACACCCTCATAACTAGCACTATTGGGCTTTGTTCGTGGACATAAATGGTGGGTGGCTCGATAACGGAAACATGATAGCAGATGGCCAAACATATCTTGGACAAGGCTCTGATACCATGTTAAAATTTTGGGTCTAACTCATCCTTACAAAACCGACTTATCAATCTTGGTGAGAAGGATCTTGGAGAATGTTGGACGTGAGACGGGGTGTATTGGGGAAAACCCAAGTTCCACATTGGATAGATAAGACTCGTAACAACACGAGCCATTTCAAAAGATAAGAAAAACCATAAAAAAAAAAAATACTACCAACGACCAATCAAAACAAAACAAAGAACACCGAAAACACCCCGATGTTTTTAAAATCAAGTTTTAACTCGTAAATCTTATAATTCTACAATTTCAAGAGTGTATTTCAAATCAATTTGCATGCAGAATCAAATCTAAAATTGTGAATGAAATAGAGTTCACCTAAGTTAAACCTAGTCAAATTGGTAAATTCGTCTAAGTATGTTTGTTGTTCATGAGTGTTTATCTTTTTATAATTTTGATTAGTTGTTAAAACCAAGTGAGTAAAGTTGTGAATGAAATAGAACTCACATGAGTTGACTCGAGTCAAAATTGGTAAATTCGTCGAAGTTTTTTAGTGCCTGTTTGAAGTGACATTTGATGAAGCAAAAACACACTTGCACGCTATTCGATGTAAATCTACCTTTATTTTAAGAAGTTAAGAATTGGAGCTTCTGCGTTAAAGTGGTTTTTTGTTGTGATTTTAAGCAGAACATGGTTTGCAGTTGTCTATCCAAACATACACTTAGTTGTTCACGAGTTCACCCTTTGACAATTTTGATTGGTTTGTTTAACCGATGATGTATTATCATAGGCTTAATTACACTTTTGGTCCTCGCATTTTGATCAACTCACGAAAATGGTCCTGCCTCTTTCAAATCGAACAAAATCGTCCCTAAACTATCATGATTTTGCAGTTTTAGTCCTACCTCCTTATTTTCAACTCTAGAAACGCACAGAAATGACAGATTTAGTCTAACCATCTATGCTCAACCATGAAATAAACAAGGAATAAAGCATGCGAGTACAAGGAATCTACTTTATTCAGCACACTAACAAAAAATACCTAATTTTAAGACATGTTTCAGGTATGTAACATGTCTTAGAAATTAAGTTAGTGTGCTGAATAAAGTAGATTTCTTGTAGTCATATGCTTTATTCCTTGTTTATTTCATGGTTGAGCATAAGTGGTTGGACTAAAACTGTCATTTCTGTGTGTTTCTGGAGTTGAAAATAGGGAGGTAGGACTAAAATTGCAAAATCATGATAGTTTAAGAACAGTTTTGTTCGATTTAAAAGAGGCAGAACTATTTTTGTGAGTTGGTCAAAATGCGATGACCAAAAGTGTAATTAAGCCTTATTATTATTGTAATTTTGATTTATCTTTTTGTACTCTAATTAATTCATTGTCTAAAAAAATGTAAAATGTGAGAGTTCACTAGCAAATTCTATCAATCTAACACATTAATAGACACCGCCAAAAATTTACCTCGATAAATTCGTGAAACAAATCAGCAAATGTGGCTACAGTAAATAGGAAAACAGTTTGACATCTTAGCCTAATAGGGAATAAAAGGTACGTGTGCTGGCTATACTTCTTCATATGTCATCAAGGTAAAAATATTTACTTTCACAGACTTTGGAACTATATTTGATTATTTTCCATAAAAGATTCCAACCTTTTACAATTTCACACATTCATTTTTAATATACTACCATTTTCTACAAAATGCTATGCAGCCTTTTCGAGAATAACATCTGTATTAGATTAAGAGGGATGTTTTTTCTTTTGAGAAGATGAGTATTAATATTAAGAGGAATGTTAGTGAATAATGATACTTTTTTTTACTCATTCAAATCACTAAATATAAATTTTCATAAAATATTGGTGTGTTACTAGTATATTTTAACAAAAAAATATAATTAAAGGACAATTTTAAAAACTTAGATGCATTATTAACAAATTTGTTGGATTGCCAATTTTTTCTAATCTACGATAATTAGGATATTTGATCCTCAATAGTATCCAAAGTCTTTCCACGATTAAGATTCTTTCGGTCTGCCATTAGACTTATTTTTGAGTATGTATCAATATATTTAGTTTCTCTTTTACGACGACTGAACTGTTTCTCAAATGAGTGATTGTATTAATCGAATTTGAGTCCTTTTCTAAGAAAAAAAAATCATGTTGTCGACTCTCTCAACTCTCAACATTATGAGTGTGTTTGATCCGCTAAAAATGAAGGCAAAACATAACAACTCTAGTTCTACAATGTTTGATTTGTAGAACTATTTCAAGGACAAGACAAAACAAAGGGAATAGATATGACAAAAACTGAAATTCTTGTCCCCCACTAAGCCACAACATAATTTTTTGTCCCAAATACAAGTTGTCTAATATACCAAATTAGCTTTTTGTCCACCACAAATTGTATAAGACAACAAATCATTCAATACCATAAAGTTTGTCATTTATTGTTCTGCCTTATGTTGTGTTGTTCTGTCTTATACTATTATGTTCAGTACTTACTATTTAACGGATCAAACACGCCCTAGTATCTCATATTTTTTAATTCATGTGGAAGTGGAATAGTACAAGTGCTATAGTAAATAAATGAATGAAACTTCATGTTAATTAGAATTAGGTATGAGTTATTATCTACGGGGAATTATTCTTTGTGCCAAGTTAGACTCTTAATTTTTTACGCAAACTATCAATATATAATGCTAGTACAGTACCATACTTTACAAGAATAAATGTGTATTAGTTCACCTGTTAAGGAATGCTAGCCAGTAGCCTCACATTCTAGAACGATTTTTAATACAGTCTTTATTGCTGGTGGAAACTCAGGTAAATTTCACTCTCCTTGAATCCTCCTGACAATTCGGTCCTAAACCTTAAAAAAAAAAAAATTGGTTCTAAAGGCTCATTATAATCGAGACTTTCAGTTGAAAGTAAGTAAAGTCTGATTAATGATTGCTTTAAGTTTCAACTAGAATCCAAGTGATAAGATCTCCTAAACAACTCGTCTTTAATGGGAGTTTACTGAACCAATTGAGCTCTGATATTTAGTTCGATATCACCTTATTGCCCAAAAAAAACAATGTTAGAGATTACTTAATAGATCTGCTATTATTTTTTTGTCGGATTTTCAGAAGAAGGGGGTGTGGTAATTCTATCATGAAGTAAGTAAGTTTTGTGAATAATCATTTCGATCACGATTCAAACATGAATTGTCCTAAATATTCATTCCTAGCTAATGGATATATCTAAAATTTTATTATCAAGACCCTGCTTATGTAGGACCTTAATTAAAATAAACTTATTAACTTTATTTTGAAAATATCCTTATAATTGAGTTTAGATTAAAACAAGTTTAGGCTAGATAATTATGTAGTGTAGTTAATATAGAAAGCTTAAGAAAACATCATAACATACTTAGTGCATGTTTGGTTCTGCGGTGATAAAAATTGTTTTTTATCAATGAATTAATTAATTTCATAAAACTGTTTTATTTAAAAGTGAGATGAATGTAAAATTAACTTTGCTTGTATATATTTATGTAAAAACGAGTTGAACAATAAATTTAGTATAAAATCATGTTTAGACTCAAAAACTACAAATATAAACTTCAATTAGAATCAACTCTTAAGACAAAATCAATTCAACTTTCGAAAAATCAAACATGTAAAATCAGTTTTATACTTCTAAAATTAATAATTGTTGTTTTAAACGTGAAACCAAACATAGACCTAGCTCATATAATAAATTATTATTTAAAATTGTAAAAAAAAAAGTCTCATTAACGAATTGATCTAAATAATAAAATACTTTATTATTTAAATAGTTTGAGATTTGATCACTGACTTTGACTTTTGTGTATATTAAAAATCTGATTGATAAGAGAATTTGTACCACAAGTTTTTCTTAGAGAGATTAATCATCTCGATGAAATTTTTGTGTACTTTAAAGACATGGTAAAACAAAATGTTAAAAAAAAACAACCAATGGGATAACGACACCTATGTGATTCAAAATAAGGTAATCAACGACGTTCTTACAACACAGTAGAAAATGACATAGATTTTTCTCAACATCATTAACACTCAACACAGCTGTCACCACGCGCCACTGCAACACACGCGCTTAAATAACAACAACGTACTAAACAAAACCGTGAATCTCACGCTCCAACAACGCGAATGGTTAAACACAAAACTTTCCAAAAATACCCTAAGCAAACTAAAGACAATAAAAAGAAAGTTGTACAAAAATAGAAAGTTACACCAACCCTAAGTTTCACTCCACTTTTATGGTTGAAAAAATAAAAAAATAAAAACATCTGAAGATAAATTGCAATCTAGTATCATTGAAACTGAACTGAACAACACAACAAATATCATTGTTGTGTATGTGTTATCTCTCTCTCTCTACTTTCTCTCTCTAGGGTTTCAATATTTTTCAAGTATAAAAATGTTTCTATTGTCTTTCACAAATATAGTACTGACCTAAGAAAAGAGGATATAAGAAGTGGTAAGTTAAAGAGGAAGATAGAGAAATTATTAGAAAAAATAAATAAATAAATAAAGTGAAATATTGTTGTTGAAGTTGAATATGGGAAGAGGAAGAGTGGAATTGAAAAGGATAGAGAATAAGATAAACAGACAAGTAACATTTGCAAAGAGAAGAAATGGACTTCTTAAGAAAGCTTATGAATTATCTGTTCTTTGTGATGCTGAAGTTGCTCTTATTATCTTCTCTAATAGAGGCAAGCTTTATGAGTTTTGTAGCAGTCCTAGGTATGTTTCTGTTTCTGATTTTTCATTCTTAATTTTTTGTTTTACATTTTTTTAATTTTTAATTTTTTTTACATGTATTTATAACTAATTAAATGAGTTTCTTAGATTTTTTTATTGTTTGATGATTGATTTATGAGATATATTTTATTTGAAGGTTGATTGATTATTTGAGAAGCTTTTATTTTAGATTTATTTATCTATAATTTTGATTTTCTGTGTTGGTATTTGAGTTTATTGGATTCATGAGATCTGGAGATATAGTACATGATCTGGTAAATAATGGATGTGTTATTATTATTTTTATTTTTTTAATAAAAATACTTGTGTTTTTTCCTTTGTGTTTTTCTTATCTTTGTTTTGTGAAAATTGATCTGATTAAATTCATGTGATATTTTTTTTCTTGAAGGGTTTGTATTTTTTCAACTAATGATGATAAATGGATAATAGATTTGTAGTTGTTTTTATTAATTAATCTGATGATTTTTGTTTGTTTATTTTCATGAAGGGTTTGATTTTCTAGAGATTTTTTTTCTTAAAGTTGCTGACAAGTTGTTACCAGCAGTACTAGATTTACTTATATTCAAATAAATCAAGGACATGATGTTAGCATCCTCAGTTTAGTACCAATAAATAAATTTCTCAATTATTTCTTGAAGGGAATAAACAAATTTCTCTTTGTTTTCCTTCAAAAAAAACAAATTCTCTTTGTTTACTCTAAAAATTAACAAATATCTTTGCATTTAGATAGGACTTAAGGATGATTAATTTCATTCAGTATTAACACTTTTTTCCATTTTAGGCCTTAAATTCACCATTGATAAAGTGATTTTTGTGTTAGGAACTCCAAAGTTGGAGACTAATATCTCTAATTTCTGTTTGGAATTTTTCATGCCAAAGTTATATTTTTCTCATCAATTTATCACCTAATATGCTACCTCTTTACCCCCCAGGCCCCCCTTTTGTTTTCAATGTATTTTCTAATTTTTTATGATGAGATCTCCTACAAATTTCTATTGTCAATTATTATTAATTAAAACCAAAGTACTATAGTAAGTTCATTTACTAATGTTCATGTACATGATGTGTTATGTGATGCATTCATTTAATGACAATGAAATCAAACAAGTCTAAGAAACCTATATGATAGTTTTCAGTCATATATTCCTTACTTTTTGTTCTTTTTCCTGTTATGATACTCATTCTGTCATATTGAGGGAAAAGACATTAAAGCATGACTTGATGTTCAAAGTACTCACACATATATGTGCTGAATTGGGATATATTTAGTGGATCATATATATAGTATTGGACAATTAATATATACAACATTTTTGTTTTTAATTTGCTAGAGCTAAAATGAAAAATGAAAAAAAGAAATGGCTTCACAACATGGAATTTAACCCTAGAAATTTTTTATTGTCAATAGGAGAACAAATTCATAAATGTTATTAAAACATAGTATAACCATGCTCCTAAATGTAGGGATATATCTTGGACCAACATTTTGTATTTAGTTGCATTCAAGAAATTAAGGGTTAATTTTTTGGTGGCCTGATATTGCATTTCACTTATATTTGAGCCTTTTTATCTTAATTTTATTTATATACTTGAGTTTGTGAAACACATAAGCCATTCACTGTTTTACTTGTTTTATTTTGAAGTGCTTACATAATTACATTCTTAGCATTTTCTTGTGTTTTGGATCCATGAATATTATTTTAGTTGTATGAAATTGTTATTCATGAATTGATTGGCTGTTCCTTTGTTTTCCTTGAATCAGCATGCTTAAAACACTTGATAGGTACCAAAAGTGCAGCTATGGTGCAGTAGAAGTTAACAAACCTGCCAAAGAGCTTGAGGTATATAAAGCTATTGCTTTAATTTGTTTAATACACATGATTATAGCCTTTTGCCCTATTCAAATAAACAACTAATTAAGCATTTATATCTCTTCAAAAAAAAAACTAATTAAGCATTTATAGCCCAAGTGTTTATCATATACTACCTTCGTCCCTGGTTATAAGCCCCTTTGAAGAAAATTTTGTCCTTAAGTATAAGCCATATGCAATTTAATATGTGCATTTTTGTTCTCCAAACATACTCTTTATTAATACTACCAATTGATCTTGGAAAATGAGAAGTTAAAGTTGACAAGGGGTATTTTAGGAAGATCCATACACTAATGCTGTGTTTGTTGTAGCGGTGGAATTGAAAATAACACTGTTTGAGAAGCTACATTTTGTAGCTTTGTTATTTTCATGGCAAAACAGCCTCGGGACGCGATTTTTCTAGTTTTGCCGCATATCTAAATAATCACTAAATATAGACACATGAAATTCACTAATAATTTTTCTTAGTATATGAAAAAATTTAGAGGTCCTTAGAAAAATGGACGGAGGAAGTAAGTGATTACGTATAAACTACTTTTATTAGAAAAAAGTTTAAAATAGTTTTTCATATTAACTATAATTTGTTATTATAAACTGACAACAATATATGGACATGTCATAAACTATTTTTACAAGTGCGTCTAAACAAACTCACAAATACTTTTGTCAATAAATAAACTTAAGTAAGTCATTCTAGGTAATTTCTCAACATCTCTTGAAAATTTCACTCAAGAAAAGTCTTATAAATTGCTATAGAACATTGAAAATATGCATATTGCTAACAAATTTTGTTATATTTAATTTGTCACTTGCTTTAGCAGAGCAGTTACCGTGAGTACTTGAAGCTGAAAGCAAGATTTGAATCTCTTCAAAGGACCCAAAGGTAAATACATTACATCTGTGAGTGTAAATGTTCAAACTATACAATATATTTTTTTGAAGTGTTTCATTAAGACCATGGCATTTTGTTCCTTAATTGCAGAAACCTTCTAGGTGAAGACTTGGGTCCATTAGGTACCAAAGATCTTGAGCAGCTTGAACGCCAACTTGATTCATCTCTCAAGCAAGTCAGGTCCACCAAGGTATTCAAATTTTAGTGGTGTTTGTAAGTATTTAAGATGCATAAAGAAATTTTATAAACCTTAACTTTCAACTTTGATTAATGTCATACTGCTCAATTATAGTAAAATAGTTTCCTGAATAAAAATATATTTCATAAAACCCTAAGTTTCAGTAAAATGTGAAATGCTTAACTATGTTACGTTAGTGACATAGTTTTCATCTTGAAAATGGTTAATATATCTGAAAACAAATCCTAATATTTACTAGTCTGAAGTTTTCTTATGAATAGCTTATTAATACTTTGAAAGTAAACCATTAAATTGGTCTCTGTCTTTGTAATTCATTTTTAAATTATTCTCTGACACTTAATATTTCAAACTGGTCTCTGTCTTTGTCAAAAGTTTCTCATTTAGGTCCCTCGTCATGTGACAAAAACATAAAAAAAAAAACCTAATTGAGAAACTTGTGACAAAGACTAGTTTGAAATATTAATAGAGTCAGACTAATTTGAGAATGATCTACAAAGATAGAGACCAATTTGGTGGTTTGTTTTTACTTCTTTTGATGATATCTGATTAATATGAAACATCAATTTGCAGACCCAATTCATGCTGGACCAATTAGCTGATCTTCAAAATAAGGTACATGGTGTTTGCATTACTACATAATAAAGCAACTTTATATGTTCCTAACACATATAATCCATTTTTGTGTACATAGGAGCATATGTTGGTAGAAGCAAACAGATCTTTGTCTATGAAGGTAACATTCATCCATCATCCATGCCATTATTGTTCTTATGCATGGTTCTATTTCACAATATGATTGTGTGCTTGTCTAAAGTACTTGGAACATTAAAATACTATTATGAATTTTTTTTGAAAAGGAAAAATACTATTATGAATTGATTAATGTACCTTAAGACTAAAGTAACCTACTCTTACAATATAAGGACTATAGTACTGATTTATGATTATTCATCCATTCACATTAATTAAATCCTTGTGCTGATGATTTGATTGATTACTATTCTATTGAAAGCTGGAAGAAATCAATATCAATTCAAGAAACCAGTATAGGCAAACATGGGAAGCTGGTGATCAAAGTATGGCATATGGTAATCAAAATGCTCACTCACAAAGCTTCTTTCAGCCTTTGGAGTGCAATCCAACATTGCAGATAGGGTAATAATCTATAAATCATTTTATTTTTTGTTGATGTTAAAGATGATATGAATTAGGTTTAGTTATTCTCCAGTCCAAGTCTTAACTATTTGAAGATTTTTAAATAAGCCACTGAATTAAAAATGAAATAAAAATTGTAGTTGAATCCTTAAATATGTTACTGATTTTTAATTAGGTTCTTAAACTAAGAAATTTTAATGGAGTCCCTAAATTTTTAAATAATTTGTAACTATGTCCTGAATTTAGGGACGCAAATACAAATTATTTAAAATTTTAAGGACCTACTTAGTGCATGTTTGGAATCACGATGAGAACATGTGACACTGTGATATTGTTGAAACTCTTGAGTGTAGTTTTTGTGTTTTTGTCAAAATCACAGTGACTCACCTTGACTTTGGCTAACTCACCTGAAAATCAAACATGCGCTTAAAAAATCTGAAATAGTTCAGATACCTATAAAATATATTGAACCTTTAAATTATTAAATTCTAAACCATTGTTCCTTGATACAGGACTGATTACAGGTACAGTCCTCCAGTAGCATCAGATCAGCTAACTGCAACAACTCAAGCTCAACAAGTTAATGGATTTATTCCTGGATGGATGCTTTGAGCTAAGCTCATTATTTCTCTATTTGCATAAAAGCCAAAGACAAAAAAATGCCTTTTGGTTTTGACATTGTTGTAAATGCTGCATGCGCTTATTTCTGTTTAACTTGTTTTGCTATAAAAACAGCAGTGACTGAATTAAAACTATTGAAACTTTTAGCCATAGACATATATGGCATATATGAAGGTTTCTAGTATTTTGAATATCTTTGATGTTAGTTTCATTTTTCTATTGTATCACTTAGTAATCTATCTGCTCTATATGCAATGTTTTTAAGCATCAATTTTAATTTCATTACCAGAGGATTGTACTACAAGAAAGAAAATCCTCTAGAGTTTCTTAAGTAGTAAGAATGGTTACTTTATTTTCATATTAAAATTTCTGCCAGCATCAAAATTGAGGGTTCTAATCACATTCTTACGACTACGAGCAAGGGATAGTAATATAAAGTATGTGCATGGATACATGCCAAATAATAATTAATATCTTAGAGGGACTCTCTTTATTGGATTGATGACCCTTCCCTGAAATATTGAAATAATTTAAGTGTGAGTAACCGACGAAGGTTGACTCAAGAGTACACTATTTACAAAATCGTGGGTTCAACTTATGTTGTCAGCATGAGATCTCTTTGATCGATGATTTATAAGTAACTTCGTTAGTGCTCATTGAATTTTGAGACTTTCTCTGACACTTGGTGAGTCTCCGAAACTAAATTCATCTAAACATCGCTCTATTAGAAAGAAAAAAAAGTGTGAGTAGTTGATCCCCAAACTAGAGGATTTTGAAAGAAGAAGAAAAAAAATGTTCCACACGTGAGCATATGATCAACTGCACATAATGAATTTTGCATGGGAACGTTGGCCTCTCTCAATGCAACTTCATTTGAGCTTAGCATAAACATTCAAAATCCACTTGTATTGTCTTAAAGTGTATATGTTGTTTAGAACAACACAATGTTGGTATACAATAAAAATAGAAAAGAGAACCAACATGTCAAAAGTTTCCAAGGGTTATTACAAAGTTGACAGAAAAGAGCTCTCTATAGACTGCTTCCAACTCCGTGCTTCTCGAAGATCATTGATTTGTCCGAATTTTTCAATCCCAACTTGTAAATATAAGCGACACCGTGAGCATCACAACTCGAAAGGAGAGAATATGATTTTTTTTCGGAGTTCCACGACTCACTAAAGTTGACAGTCATTACATGTAAAAAACATGAAGGGTTCAAAATAATTGTCATAATTAGTGTAACTATTTGGTGTAATTTGATCTTTTATATATACATACATGACTTTTCTTCAAGATGAATTGTAGAACTCATGACTTGGAAAACACCAAAACTTACAATAAACAACAAAGCAATAATAGTACCATGGTGCTGCATTGACAAAGTTTCCATCTAAATCACATTTTTTTCCTTCACAGTTTCAGACAAGGAGATATGTTTCAATCTAAAAAACACAAGTGCATTGAGATTGAACTCACAACAATTAAGAAAAACTTTCATATACATATACAAACACTTCATCTTTCATTATTCACAATGTCTATACTTTTATATCCTTCCTTTCCTCTGTTGCTTCCTTTATGCACCACTCAAATCAATCAAGTGTAAGTTGTTTCATCGAAATCCATTTCCTATAAAGAAAAATATACACATATGAAGCCAAATATATAACCAATTTATCATTCATTAAAATCCAACTAAAAGCCTAGAATTTTGCTAATCAATCAGGAATACATTGCCAACAACAATATATACATCATAGAAAGGATCAAATTACATCGGTATAACATTTGGATAGTGTTACATTGTTCAATAACCTTCTACCATATACATATTTTATATAACTCGCCGTTTGAAATTTGAATGAAAATTTAAATCATAGATTATCTCAGTAGATTTTTTATATAATACTAAAATTCTTTAACATGTCATTGAGACACATCAAGATTAACGTCATTTAATAAAAACACTTAAAGATGTTAATCTTGATGCAATCTACTGTTGCCAACTTTACCAAGATTTGAACTGTTCTTAATAGAAGATATGTATGCTACCAAGCAAATTTTATGGATTTCACTACAAGCATATTTGGTTAAAGATATTAAATAATATATTACCTTCCCACAAACTGGACAGTTGTCACTTCTCTCCATCCACTCGTAGATGCAACCAAGGTGAAAATGATGAGAGCATTTTGTCATTATCTTTGGATTCTCTTTAGTGTACTCTGCAAGCATAAACAATTGTCAAAACATAGAACTTATCAAGATGCCATTGTTTCATTCAGGCTACGTGGGTCGGGCCAAACAGATAAGGTTGTTTTTGGGCCTGCTTTTTTTATAGTCTAGTTCATGCTAAACTACAGGCTTATCGGGCTAGGCCATTGGTCAGGGCCAAATTTGACACAGAAAGGGTTTACCAGTACCAGCAGCAACCCAATGAATCGCAAAACTGAATAGTGTTTTACAGGGATTACTGCTCAGAAGTTGCAAATTGGCCTCCTCAGTTTATAAAGAGACAAGTTACATTCTGACTTCTAAAATAATGCTGCTTCATCATTAGCATATTATTCATATTTTTACCTTAAAGATCAACTAATGAAACCATTGCGCAAACAAAGTTTTATTATCCCCATTCAATTGAATATACCTTCAAGATCAACTTCTTAACAATTTAAGGCACAGGAGGCACAAATTTGAAAGTAAAAGGAAATATGATGCACAATGGAGGCTCAAATGATCATCAACTTCCTACAGCAAGCATATCAAATCAATTTAAGTCCTATAAGGCTTGAATAATTCTCACCTCTTGAGCTAGCTTTTGGGGTTTAGTTAGGTCTAAAGCGTAAAAATCTTCATATGGTAGAATTTATCATTGATCCGTTATTGAACTACCCATATTTATTTGTCCATGCTCTACATGTTCAGTCCTGACTCCTGAGCATGGGGTGTTTTATGATATCCGTTATTTAGTCACCTACATTCGTTCACGCTTCAAACATCCATGAGGGGTGTGTTCAGAGTCCCAATCAATTATAGATATCGCCTAAGGCAATCGTAAAATTGAGACAACCCTAACCTAACAAGTCGATTTAATATGGTTCCATTAGGCCCTAGCTCACCTTTTTAATAGTTTCCATTCAAGTAAAAGGAAAATATGATGCACGATATAGGCTCAGAAGATCATCAACTTCCCAGAGTAAGTATATTAAATTAAAGTTTCTTAGTACACGCTCGAGGAATTCTCACCTCTTGAGCTAGATTTTAGGGCTTAGTTTAAGCCTAAATCGTCAGATGTATTAGAGCCATATCGTAGATATGTTATTTGGTTACCCATATTTGTCCGTGCGCTAGATGTCCACTCATGGAAGGTGTTTTAAAATCTCTATTACTCAGTCATCACATTTGTCCACCATGGTAGTCAGAATTGTGAGTCAACTCGTTGGAGCATACAATTTGTGTTATGATCCTGCGATTTATGATCTTGTGACTCCTTCCAATCTCGGGTAGGATATCGATTCTGACTATCTTGGTCCATGCTTCAGACATCTAGTATTAAGCATGAAGGGGTGTGTTGAGAGTCTCAATCAATTAGAGATATTGCCTAAGAGGAAATCATAAAACTCAGGCAATCCTAACCTTACAAGTCAATTTTATTTGGTGCAGTTGGGCCCTAGCCCAAATTTGAAGAGTTGTCGTTCAGGCTTAAAAGAATAGTTCACTACACAAGCACAAAGTTATAAGACCCCTACATGACACTGAATGCAAATAGATAAAAAGCTGAAAAGAAAATAAACTAAATGATACAGCGGGAACAAAGTTACGGTGAGTTACAAGGCATAATAGGATTAAAATGAAGATAGTTATTAGAGAGTTGGTGTAAAACCTATTGTGGAAAAGATGGTATAGTCTTTTCTTAGACAGTTTGGGCATGTCACATGTGTGGTAAAAGACAGAGAAGCCCGGGAAGAAAAGTAGATAAGAATGGTAGTGAAAAAGTTGGGACTAGAAAATACCCAACAAAAACTGTAGACTAAACCACTAAGAAGGATTTAGATTTAAATGGCATGATTATCTACATAATTCATTTAATCTCCCAATACCGATTGCTGTGCTTTGGGTTTTGTGGGGTTTTGGTGTCCCATTTAATTGTGGCACCTTTGTTGTATTGTACCTCTTTTTACCGCGACTTTAATGCTCCTTGCATTTTCTCGACGAGAATAAATTTGCTATTAAAAAAAAAAAGACTCAACCTAATGGATAGGATGATTGTATTGTTCTTTTTGTTGATACCAAGATCTTTCACCGACTATGTAACACTGACACTTCAGAATGAAAGCTTGTCCAGTGTCTAACACTAACACAACACAGACCACATCTGGTTACATGTAATTACTTCCATTTTCTGATATTATTACTGGTGTCTATGTGTCAATGTTTGTGTCTGTACCTGTGCTTCATAGATCACTGAACATCATATAGTACCAAACCATGCTGACTTAAGTCCCAGTATCAAAGGGTCTTCTAATGAAAAACTGAGATTATTAAAGAATATGTATAAATCTACCTTCAAGACAAGTTGGACAAATATCCTCGTCTTCCGATGACGCATAAATGAGTCCAACTCCAGTTGTATATTTTGCCGATGAAAGTCTTAATGCGGACTTAGAACGGTATATCTTTGATTCATCTTCACAGGCACATTCATTCCATTTCTCTGATGAATGTAAAGGTTCTGGATCCACATCTGTGTCACTTCTTAGAGGTTCAGTTTCATCATTTGAATGACTTGAACTTTTCTCACGCCTTGAAACTAATCCATCACGCTGCGAGCGGAAAAACCGAGGCTCTGCATCATAAGGTAAAGGCCTTGGAGGAGAACGGTACATGTCAGATAGAGAATTATCAAGTGATGCTGCAGAAGTCATGGACGCTGTCCCCTGAAGAGATGAAGGAACTGAATGTGCTTCCCCTCTACGAAATATTGAGGCATACTGAAATTTGAGATAGGAATATGGTTATATTTTTATTAAAAACAACAGCTCTGATTTACATCATCATGAAAAACGGATTTTGGTAAAAATTATTCATTAGGTAGCTGTCCAACAAATCTTAATATAAATGCCGATCAATAAGGTGGATTTACCATCAAGAAACATAGATTCACAGATGCAGAGTACTTTTCCTAGGCCAAATAATAGGTTAGTACAAGCAATGTTGTTAACCGTGGATCGTGGAAAATAGCGGTTTGTTCACATTACGCCTTGCCACAATGCAATACCGCTGCTATTTGACAACATTTTGTAACAAATAGCATATTGGCATAAAAAAAAATAGCCATTTATTCGAATTCCGCTATACTATAGCGCTGCTACAGCCATTATTTGACAACAGAGTACAAATTGATCCGAGATGTTTTTCTTGTGTGAGCTTGTTAGGACAAAATAGCAATCACTTGACTGTGTAAGCTTCACACGATAAACTTATTCACAAAACTAAGTTAGACATATTTTGATTTTAAGAGTCACTTCTAACATTGATAGCACTCAAGATTTTTACACTAGTACATACATGCAACACATCACCATTTGAAAAGTTGAGATTAGGACACATTTCAAGACAAGTGGTATGTACTATACAAAACTAGAACACTAAAGAAATGATGACGTCAACAACTCCAAATGTAAATTTTCAAATTATCTATCCATTAACAAAGGAACAGTGGAGAAAATGAAAGTGTTCTCCAATGCTACCAAAAAAACAGATGTGCAACGAACGCAAATATCGGCACAACAAATGTTTAGGCAATGTCATTATAGTCCCCAAATTAATTAAAATTCAAAATTACAAAAACATATCAAATGTCTCTAGTTAATCGGTTTGGTCCTCAAATGTATTTTTCATTAGTTGGTTTAGTCCTCGAATGTGTCCTTCGTTAGTCAGTTAGATCCATCAAATTACTAACAAAAGATACACTCAAAGATGTTTTTTTTGTAATTTTGATACAATCAAGGACTACATCTACATTGCCACACACATTTCGGTATTTACTCTTCAAATTATGAATAAGACAGAGCATTGACCTTCAATGAAGTAAACAAAACAAGGGAGAGAATGGAAAGAGGTTGTAGATACATACCACATTCAATAGATTCTGAACCAAGCAATTTAGACACGGGCAATTCCTATACACAGGACTATTTGGATTTACATAATCTTCATAATCATCAAAGCTCAAACAACAACAAACAGAACCCATTATTCCAACAAGCTTCTGATTTCTCCCACTCTTCAACTGATCAATGAAAACTAGATGGTGCTACATGCATGTTTTGAGAAAAATAGTCTCCAACAGCACCACACCAACTATGTTTTCAGAAGTTTCACTGCATCGATAAAGCAGTACCATCCCTCATTTGTAATATGGATCAAAGCACTGTTGCTCTTGCTCACCTGCAAAATAAACCAAAATAGCATTACAGAAAAACAACAACATCATTATTGAAAAGCATGATAAAGTTGTGGAATATACCATTCATACAATTATTTGACAAATTAAAACAACTATGCTCGAATTCAAGATAAGAAATTCCTCTATATATTTAATGCACAAAAATGTGTATCTGTGTATTCATAAACTTTGGTGCCACATAAACATAAGTATTTTATAATTAAATTAATATCACTTGTTTATTAGCTTGGTTGCCACATATCTGAGCAATGCACCAAATGTTCATTATTCAAACCACCGTGTACAGATTTTAGAAGGATATAAAATCAGAACTATGACACAAGATCAGTACAAAACACATGATATGAATACCATATCACATAAAATAACTAATATAAAATGGATTTAATCCATATACATTGTCACCGTAAAGATTTTTTACACCGTCAATAAATCATAATTGCCAAATCATTATCAACGTTTGAGTTTTTATCTGTACACACAATTAGTTGTGATTTGATGACAATATAAAACTTCACACTTAAATTTTTCTAAAACTTTTTACACTGAAAGTGTATCAAAAATTAAACTATTACTATAAAATTAAAAAATTAATATGAAAATTAGATTTAATTATTCAAAGGGTATAGTTTTTTTAATCTTTTTAACATACACCGACAGTGTCATGTGCTCAGTCTATAAACTCCAAATTTTAGAAAATTTGATTCTTTTCTTTACATAAAAGCTATGTCATTGTAACAACCAACATCATCACAGTACAAAGCTTCAAACTATTACATAAATTACAAAATAAAAATAATCAATATAAAATCATATCAGAAACACACTTGAATTAGCAAAAACAAAGTGACCCATTTCCGATTATCATATCAATCAGCAATTAAAAGGGTCAAAATGAAATTTTGAAGCTGAAAATTCATGTGGGTATGGTGAGAAAAATATAAAAATTGAATTTTTAATTAAAAAAAAAAGTGTGAGATAGAGAAAGATTGAAGAGATGAACCTGGGAGTGAGAAATTGAGGAGAGTAGATAGATGATTGGAGAATGAAACTGCAAAGGAAAAGGAGTTGAAAAAATTGGATTTTTGCGGCGATTATTGCTATGAAACTGCGAAATTGAAGCTATCTCATGTTCTTCTCTTTCTTTCCCTTTTGCTTTGGTTTGGTGGGTGAAGTGGAGTGTTTTTTATTTTATTTTATTGATTTTTTAATTGAGTTTTTCTATCATGTGCAAATTTGCACAAGAAATTTAAAGTAGTAACTTTGACTTGAAACTTGTGTTTTTTATATTAAATATGTAACTTTTAACTAATAATTGTTGGTTTTCAATGAAAAGATACTACTTTTAGTTACGTTAACATGTGCAATATTGCACATGTTAGAGAAACCCTAATTGGGTTTTACAAATGCTAACTTGTATCCTCAAAGCACATATTAAAGAACTCATTGTATAAATATAGATAACAAAAGTCGTGTAGTTAATTTTTTAAAATGGTTTTTTCTTTCAACACCCACTTTTTCAATTCTCAACACTCCACATCATTTTCTCTCTCTTATTCAACACTCATTCAACTTTTACCCTCTCCAATGGTTTTTCATTCAACACTCTACCCCACCACTTTTTATTTCTTTTATTCTTATTTAATTTTTGTT